>Ga0310696_10009505_pt1 | contig 11250 bp, 9 predicted proteins | sample AusTroGonzalo_MG_4_FD_203885 | JGI IMG/M metagenome (GOLD analysis project Ga0310696, IMG submission 203885) | Bovine rumen microbial communities from tropical cattle in Woodstock, Queensland, Australia - Gonzalo_02 (v2) (version 2) | ecosystem: Host-associated > Mammals > Digestive system >...
TCTTCTCTACTCCTGCAAATGCCAGCGGCTGGGGAAACATACATGTTGTATAAGTTCTCTCATCTCCCCATCTGACATTCGGTATTACGTACACTCCCTTCTTCTGAAGGTAGTAACCTATTGCATGATTTCTGTACTTGTTCACAACCTGTGCTGCAAAAGGAGCATCCCAGTAGAGTGATGCATCAGGGCTTATCACTGCCTGATACTTCTTGAACTGCTTCACATAAGCATCTGGGTTCCTTAACAAGTCTGCAAACTCAATGTCATTCTCATATTCACAGACAGCAAAACCTGAAGGATTGACTTTGTCCATTTTACTGAATGGTACAATGGCTTTGGGAATGGCAATAATCTCGGGAGCTTTGATAATCGGTATCTCAAAGATTCCGTCAAAGTCCGCACCCTTAATCAGTTCCGGATTGCAACCGTCTGTAATGATGGCAGGATTCTTGACTCCTGAAGCTTTCATTGAACCAGTTTTTCTTTTTGTAGCCATTTATTCCAGTTCTTTATTCAATTCTACCATGTATCAGATGCTATTTCTTCTGCACATGCTATTGTATTATATATGGTAATATTTGTTAAGTTTTTTCTGTCAACCAAGAGTCTATCTGATTGATACACGCCAATTATCCCCATCCACTAAATACTGGAATTCAGTCAAACCCGGATTATTGATAATATCCAGTAGTTTGTCAAAATCATCAACAGTGTTCACCTCAGAGAGATGATTAATATCCCATTCCATCAATCCCTCTTCAGAAGACACCAATGACCCTGTAAACTCAGTAGCCTTGAACAAAAGAACAACATATCTTCCATTTTCGATGGGAAACTACTTGATGCCGGACAACCTTGGACCAATCACCGTTAATCCTGTTTCTTCCTTAAATTCACGAATCACTGCATCCACGAATGATTCTCCGGGTTCTACATGACCACCTGGGAGCGTGTAACCATGCCAATCATTCTTTGAACGGTTATGTAAAAGAATCCTGTCCCCATCTTGGATGAGACACAACACTGTTAATTCGACATTTTCTGTCAGATGCATATATATTTCCCTCAAACACTTACTTTTTTGATATCCCTCGACATCAGAACTACTGTCTCGACATGTGGAGTATTCGGATAGAAATCAAACATCTGTGCATTCTCTATCTTCCAACCAAGCTGTTTGAGTCTTCCAAGGTCTCTGGTCAGTGTGGGCAGGTAGCATGACACGTAGATGAGAGTGGATGCGTTGAAGGATGTGATGAGGGCGGGAACATCCTTGTCCAGACCTGTGCGTGGAGGATCGACGATGATTGTATCCACGTGGGAGACAGAGGGCTTCCACTTCTCCACAGGTGAAGTGAAGAAGGTTGTGTTCTTAAGGTGACGTTTTGCCAGGGCCAGACAGTTCTTGTTAAGCTCTACGGCGGTGACATGGCACTTGTCTTCAACAAAGGCGCTGAAGGTGCCTACTCCGCTGTAAAGATCCATCACCTCTTTGCCCTGAACGTTGGCAACAACTTTGTCTATCAACTTGGGAAGAAGGACAAGGTTGGATTGGAAGAAAACGCTGTTTGACACGTACAGAGTGCAGGTTTTCTGTGCAGCGGTGAGAGTAATCTTCCCTACCGAATCATCATAGAGAACACCGTTGTCTGTGGTTATACAGGACAGCTGGGCATCCTTGAGTTCCCATACGTTCAGCTTGGGAGGATTTGCTATGAAACTGTTCAGTTCATTGTCCGCAATTGCACATGAAGTAATGGGAATGCTGTTGTTTGAAGCCTGTTCAAAAAAGCTCAGACTTGGCTTTCCGTCTTTGAGAAGATACCTAAAGCGTGCCCTGCTTCTGTAGTGCAGAGGCGGTCCGCTTACAGGCTCTTCAACTCTGACAGAGGGGTCAACACGGTGGATTTCAGTTTCAAACTGCTTCTGCTTGTAGGCAAGCTGTGCCTGATAGGACATACAGATCAGAGAACAGCCTCCGCAGGATGATGAGAACGGACATACCGATTCAACGCGGTCAGGTGAAGGTTTTACAACTTCCAACGTTGTGGCAGTTGCGTAGTCGGACTTCTGGGAAACAAGAGTAGCCGTGACAACATCGCCCGGCAGGGCACCCTGCACAAAGACAAGACGCCCGTCCTCAAGGCGCGAAATTCCAGAGCCGCTGTTTGAAAGATCGGTTATCTCAAGAAGCATAGCCTTCCAGTTCTTTGGCGTAGGCGGCTATGATTTCAAGGCCCTCCTCCCAGAATGAAGGACTCTCAAGGTCAATACCTGCAGTTGCTGCAACATCCTTTGCAGGAAGCTGGCCTGTCAGGGAGAGAAGCTTGTTGTACTTCTGGTAGAAAGGAGTGCCGTCGTTGTCCTTCAGGCTTCTTGAATAGAGACCAAGACCGAAAAGCTGACCGAAGGCATAGGGATAGTTGTAGAAACTGAAGCCTGTGCTGTAGTAGTGACCCTTCACAGCCCACATGTAGGGATGCATAAGCTTCTCGTCAATGCCGCTGCCGTAGGTCTTTCTCTGGCAGTCCAGCATGATCTCGCAGAAGTCCTGGGCCATCAGCTCACCCTCTGCGCGGCGCTTGAAGATTTCGCGCTCAAAGTAGAAGCGGCAAAGAATGTCCACACAGACCTGGCAGGCACCCTGTACAAACTGCTCAAGGATAGCAAGTTTGTCATCACCTTCTGCCTCTTCCACAGCACCTTTGAAGACTATGAACTCGGAGAAGATTGAAGCGGTTTCTGCAAGTGTCATGGGGTATGAACGGAGCAGTGCCGGCTTTTCACTTACAATGTGGTCGTGCCATGCATGTCCAAGTTCGTGAGCGAATGTGGACACCCCGTCGTATGTGCCGTCAAAGTTGGCAAATACACGGCTTTCCTTGATCTTGGGAATATATGTGTCGTAGGCTCCGCCTGTCTTACCCTTTGCCGGGAACGGGTCAATCCAGTTGTTTTCAAAAGCGTTCTTTGCAAAAGTTCCCATATCGGGGTTGAATGCACCGTAGAACTTTGAAACAAGGGCAAGAGCTTCGTCGTATGTGTAGGTTTTTGCACTCTTTCCTACAGGGGCAACAATGTCAAACCATGCAAGCTTCTCAACTCCGAGAATCTTTGCCTTGGCCTTCAGGTACTTACGGAACATGGGAAGGTACTTTTCAAGTGATGAAATAAGTGCATCCAGGGTCTTTTCGGTAATCCTTGCAGTTGAGCAGGACCTCTGGATGGGAGAATCCCAGTGACGTCTCTTTTCAAGTGAGAGGCTTGTTCCCTTTATGCTGTTCAGAGCAAATGCAAAGGCGGTTTCGTGTTCCTTCCACACCTTCAGTTCTGCCTCGTATGCCCTGCGTCTTACCTCACGGTTGCTGTGTGTTGAAAGAGCCCTCAGTTCGATTACGGTCTTTGTTCCACCGATCTCTGCAAGCTCAGGTCCAAGGTCTGACAGGTCAAGCTCTGCGCATGCTGAGGAGGAAATGCTTTCCTGCAAACGTGAGAAGGCATCACTTCCGCTTCTCATAAGGTCTGCGGCAAGTTCCTCAAGTTCCTTGCTCATCATGTGTGAGGCATCATCGCAGATTTCCTTCATGATGTATGCGTAATCGGGGTTTTCTGAAACAAAGGCCTTTACCTTTTCCGGGTTGGAGGCGACAAAACCTGAGAACAGAGTTGTGACAACGGCACTGTCCATTCCAAGTTCCTCAACCCTGTTCAGAGCATTCACGCTCTCCTTGTCTGATGTGTTTACAGTCACCTTCGCAGAAGTGTAGGCATAAAGGGTTTCAAGAGTATCGTTCATGTCATTCATAAGTGAAACAACTTTTGCCAAATCTGCATTGCAGCTGTCCTGCAGCAGGGTTTTCAGTTCCTTAAGTCCGTCGGCTGCCTTCTTCAGATCCTTCTCAAAGTCAGCCTTTGAGGGGTAGATAACATCAAGGTTCCAGTGTCTTTTCATTGTGCTCTCCAATCAGATTTCTATGTTGTATTCCTGAATCTTTGTAATCAGGGTCCGTCTTGAAATTCCAAGCTCCTCTGCTGCACGGGTGCGGTTTCCCTCCCAGCGTCTCAGGGCCTTTTCAATTGCAGCCTTCTCAGCATCGGCCAGTGTAAGCGGCTCCGATGCACTCTGATAGGCCTCGTGGTCCTTTTCAGGCTGTCTTAACGACGAGCCCCTCAAGTCCAGCTCATTTTCCGTTATAAGTTCGCCATCTGCAAAGATGGCTGCGCGCTCCAGTATGTTCTCAAGTTCACGCACGTTTCCGTAGAAGGAATGGTTCTTGAGCATTTCCATTGCACGCGGAGTAAAACCTGTGAAGTGTCTTCCCATTGAAGTATTCAGCTTCTGCAGGATGAAGTGTGACAGAACAGGAATATCCTCCCTTCTCTCCCTCAACGGCGGAATCTGGATACGCACAACGTTCAGTCTGTAGAACAGATCTTCCCTGAACCTTCCCTCTCTCACATCATCCTCAAGGTTGCGGTTTGTGGCGCAGATGATTCTGGCGTTGATTGGAATTGTGCTTGTTCCGCCAAGGCGGGTTATGCAGCGCTCCTGAAGCACCCTGAGAATCTTTACCTGCAGGGCCAGGGGCATCTCACCAATTTCATCCAGGAACAGAGTTCCTCCGCTTGCCAGTTCGAACATTCCCTGCTTGCGGCTAACAGCTCCGGTAAAGGCACCCTTCTCATAACCGAACAGTTCACTTTCAAGAAGGTTCTCAGGCACACCGCCGATGTTGATCGGAACAAAGGGTCCCATTATACCGCTTCTTGCGTGGATTGTTCTTGCAACAACTTCCTTACCTGTTCCACTGTCACCTGTAATGAGAACGGTTGAGTTTGTGGTTGCAATTCGGCTTATCAGTTCATTTATCTTCTTTATCTGAACGCTTTCACCAACAAAGGCACGTTCATTTTCCTGTCTGTCTTCAGTTTCCTTGATATTTCTGAGGTTCTGGGCCTCTACCAGGTTCTTGATTCTGACAGTCAGTTCAACAGGGTCAAAGGGTTTGACAACATAGTCCTGCGCCCCGTCCTTCAGAGCCTGTACGGCATCGGAAATCTCACCGTGTGCACTGGCCATGATGACAGGCATCCTGAAACCTTCTGAGCGTATCCACTGAATCAGCTCAATGCCGTCCATTCCGGGCATCTTCAGGTCCACAATACAGGCATCGTAGGCCTGCGCACTGAGCATCCTCTGTGCAGAGTAACCGTTCTCCGCAGAATCGGCATCTATGCCTTCAAGACCCAGAAAGCGCTTCATCAGTTCCCTGATGTTAACTTCGTCATCAACTATAAGAATTCTCATACTGACTCCTCAACTGCCGGAAGTACAACACGGGCAATGGTTCCGCCTCCGTTACGTGATTCAAGACTGAGCTTACCCTCTGCTGCTACAACAAACTGTCTTGAAATGGAAAGCCCTATTCCCGAGCCCTTTGTCTTTGTGGTGAAGAACGGATCGAACAGTGTTTCAGTAAGCTCATCCGGAAGGCCGTCACCGCGGTCCCTCACCTCTACAGTCGTCTTCTTCCTGCCCATGGAAACTTCAACCTCAACCTCGGGATCTCTGTCGGACGCGCTTTCGGCGGCGTTCTTGATAAGGTTCTCGAATACGGAACGTGCACGGACCTCGTCAAACATCACATAGACATGGTCCATGCCGTTGAATTCCAGTTTTACAGAAACGGAGAACAGACCGGCAATTGAGGTAAGGAACGGCACAAGGTCCAGATTCTGCGGATGACCCACAGGGTCCTTCATAAATTCGCTTACCCTGTTTGTCAGATTTGTAAGCCTCTCAATCTCATTGTCCATTACATCCAGATCCTGCTGATACTCCTTGTCCAGCATCCTGTGAAGCAGGGCCATCTGAATTGTCATTGCACTGAGAGGATTCTTGATTTCATGTGTAAGTGTTCTTGCTGCGGCACCCAGACTGGCCAGGTTCTCATGCTTTGTAAGAGCAATCCTGTAGCGCCTGTTGGAGTTGTAGATGCTGATTGCAAAGATAAGAACAACTGTGAGTATGATGATTGAAGTAACTGACAGCAGCCTTGCCTGGGTAATCTGTCTGAAGTAGGCAGATCCGTCAAACTTCACGTAGATAACCTCGGGGTAGTTGAGAAACGACTGGGCCTGTGCAGGGTCATATATGAAACTTGATCCGGGGATTGATGTGAATCTTGTAAGCCTGAGGTACTCAATGTCGTTTGAATCATCGGAAAGGAAGTATATTCCGGTGGTTGAGTCAGAGCCGTTCTGCCTTGCCCCGGCCAGTCTTGAAACCGGAAGGGTCTCGGGAGCCGAACCGAAAAGCTCAACCGCCCTACCCGTGGAACTGTACAGGCCTACGGCCGATATCGACGCATCGGCCATGGCGTTTTCCACGCTTGTCTTTCCGTCATCCAGTGACATGTAGACCGTATTGAAGGCCTTCTCCGACTCGAACTTCATCTCAAGCCAGACCTTGTCCTGCAGGCTGATAAAGACAAAAGCTATGAGAAGCATGATGAAGATGTAGACAAGCAGAAGACCGGCGTAGACAAACGCCGGCTCCTTACCTTCTACAAACTTGAACTTTCTCTTTGCAGTCATGCCTCTATTATATCACGTAATTTTATTCGTAGTTCAGTGCATCGATAGGATCGAGTTTTGCAGCCTTCTTTGCCGGGTACCATCCGAAGAAGATACCAATAACCATCGAGAAACCTACGGACAATGCATAGGCCGGAATTGAAACCTTGAAGCTCCAACCTGCTAGGTTAGTAACAAGTTTGCTTATGAAGGTTCCAAGGCCGATGCCTATCAGTCCGCCCACCATTGTCAGTGCGATGGCCTCTGTAATGAACTGGCCTCTGATTACCTTGGGGCTGGCGCCCAGGGCCTTTCTGATACCGATTTCCCTTGTTCTTTCGGCAACTGAAACAAGCATGATGTTCATGATACCTATTCCGCCTACCAGAAGTGAGATTCCGGCAATTGCGGCCAGGAAGGTTGTGAACGTATCAGTTATGTCATTGGCAATGCTTGTGAGCGTTGATGCGGAGAAGATTGAGTACGCATCCGAGCCTACCAGGTTGTCCAGGTAGTCCCTGATATCGTCGGAGACAACGGTTGAATCCTTTCCCTCACTCACCTTCACAATGTAGGTTCCGACTCTGGAGCTTCCGCCCAGGCGGAGTTTCATTGTGTTGTAAGGCATGAACACTGCATTGTTGAAGGAAACGCTCAGAGTTGCATCCTTTTCCTCCATGACTCCCACAACCAGGTATCTCTTGGCCTGGGTTCTGAAAACACTCACATAGTTTCCTACGGCATCTCCGCCGGGGAAGAGTTTCTTGGCAACTTCGGAACCCAGTACAACAACCTGCCGTCTTGAAAGGTTGTCCTCTGTAGAGAACCATTCACCCTGTGCAACGTTGTACTTCATAAGCTCTGCCCAGCTTGCCTGGACACCGTTTACAGTGTAGTTGCTGGTTGTATCCTTGTACCTTACCCTTACCTGCTGGCTGCCCATAGGAGTTACAGCATCGATACCGTTGATATTGCGTCTGAGAGTATCGCCGAACTCTTCTGTGAATGTTGAGGAATTGCCCGACGTGTAAATTGTGATAAGGTCGGTTCCGCCTGTTGAGATTGCGTCTGTAATACTTCCGGAAGCACTGTTACCGAGGGTGAGGATTGTTACAACGCTCATTACTCCGATTACAATTCCAAGCAGAGACAGTATGGTCCTGAGCTTGTTTGTAAACATGGACTTGAATGCAAGTTTGATATTCTCCCAGACCATTATGCGTTCTCCTCTATCTTTCCGTCGCGGATTCTGACAAGGCGCGGACATGATGTTCCGATCTCATCATTGTGGGTGACAATGACAATTGTGTGTCCCTCGTTGTTCAGTTCCTTGAAGAGATCCATAATCTGGATTCCTGTCTTTGTATCAAGTGCTCCTGTAGGCTCGTCGGCCAGGATCAGAGATGGCTGTGTTACAAGGGCTCTTGCAATTGCAACACGCTGCTTCTGACCGCCTGAAAGCTCGTTGGGCCTGTGCTTCATTCTGTCCTTCAGACCTACCTTCTCCAGAGCCTCCTGGGCCCTGAGTTTGCGCTCGGACACGCCGATATCGCCCGTGTAAAGCAGGGGTGTCATCACGTTCTCGAGGGCATTGAGCTTGGGAAGAAGGTTGAACTGCTGGAAGACAAAACCTATCTTCTTGTTTCTTATGTAGGCAAGATCTTCCTCTGACAGACCGTTGATATCCGCACCGTCAATCAGGATCCTTCCCGATGTGGGGGTATCAAGGCAGCCCACCATGTTCATAAGGGTTGATTTTCCGCTTCCGGAAGGACCCATTATGGCGGTGAACTCGCCTTTTTGTATCTGCAGCGAAACCTGGTCAAGAGCTCTGACTATGAAATCGCCTACTATGTAGTATCTGGAAACATTGTCCAGTTCGATTACCGGGACCATAGATTATCTCCTGCCGCCCATCATTCCCATGCCGCTCATAAGACCGGCGATACCGCCTTCAGAACGTGAATAGACAACTGTGTCTCCGTCCTTAACATCACCTGAGAGAATCTGATACAGGTTCTCGCCAAGATACTTGATCTGCACTGTGACTGTCTGTAAAGTTCCGTCTTCAAGTTCCTTTGTAACCGTGCTAACACCACGCTTTGTGGTTACTGCACTCTGGCTGACAAGAAGCATGCTCTGCTCTGACTCAACCTCAATTACACCTTCAAATGAGAAGCCGGGTTTGAGTTTCTCGGGAGGATTGTCGATTACAATCTCAACATCCATGACACCGATTCCGGTGTTTGTGTATCTTCCGATCATGGGAATGTATGTAACCTGTCCCTCAAAAGGAACTCCGGGAATTGAATCTGCAGTGAGGGCAGCCTTCATTCCCTTCTTCAGAAGCTGTACGTCAATTTCATCAACCTCGACTGTAGACTTGTACTTGCTGTCATCAATGATTGTCATGACGGCCTTACCTGCTTCGAAGTAGTCGCCTTCTGAGATTGAAACCTTGACTACAATACCGTCAAAGTTAGCATAGGCCTTTGTGTTCTCAAGCTGCTGCTTTGCAGTTTCAAGTCTCATCTCAAGAAGTTCCATATCCTTGTCACTGTAGCTGCCGCTGATCTTGGCCTTCTCAATCTGCCACTCTATGTCACGCACGTTGTAGGACTGGTTTGTGCTGTCTGTCTCTGCAAGGAGCTGGCCTTTCTTAACCCTGTCACCTTCCTTGACATAAACTGCCTTTACAGCACCTGTTGAACGGATCATGACCTCCTGGGTCTGGTAGGCCTGGACATAGCCTGAAATATCAACGTCTGTTGTATATGTATCAAGATAAACCTTGGTTCTGACAAGTTCGTTGTCAGTTGTTTCAACAGCCTCCTGCCACGGCCAGCGTGAGTTTCTCAGATGGAAGTTGTATGCAAACAGACCGTAGATGACTGCAATGATGATTACAGTCCAGATTATGGCGCGTCTGATTGTTCTTATACGTTTTGACCTCTTTCTTGCAGCAAAGAGCTGCTGCTCCGGTGTAAGGTTTATATTCTCTTTTTCTTTCTTTGCCATTTTCGTAAATCCTCTATTTCAGGCTCACAGAGCCAGTATCTTTATCTCACATTCAAGCTGAAGGGCAGTCAGGTTGAGCAGAAGCTCCTCCACCCTGTCAGTCTCAACATCAAAAAGTGCATCATTGAGCGCTTTCTCTGTTGTGAATCCGTTTTCGTACAGTGTCTTTGTATAGTCCAGAATCCTGTTGTTGTAATCCTTGCGGATCTCAAGCTGGTCGTATGCAACAAGGGCTTTCTGGATGTTGTCTTCAACTGTCTTTGCACTTGTTTCGTAGTTGAACACTGCCGTGTCATAAGCAAGCTGCTTTGTCATGACGGCGGTCTCAAGGTCGTTGATCTCCTTGGTGTTTCTGTTGCCGTCAGTGTATGAGCCGCTGACAGTGAATGCCGGAGTTGACCAGCCGTTTTTCTTCGTATAGCTCTCACTGATTCCTGCACCGAGTGAAAGATTTCCGTTGACGAAGTCCAGGTCTGCACCTACTGACAGGCTTGTATCCTGGTAGCCTGAACCTGTCTTGAAGTTGAGACTCGGGTCAACATTTGCAGTCAGTGTTATTGAACTGCCCTTTCCTGTCTTGTCGTTGAGTGCCTGCTGCGCTGAAAGCAGTTCGAGCTTTGCAACGTAGACCTTTGAGTTTCCGTCTGCATTTTTCTCGAATTCGAGGGCAGGTCTTGATGCACTGTCTACATCGGTATAGGCAAAACCGTAGTCCTTCTCAAATGCGGCAAGCTTGGACTCAAGGCTCTTTCTTGATGAATCGAGGCTGCTTATTGAACTGTCCAGAGCCATCTTTGTCTTGATCTGTGTGGTTGTTCCCTCTTTCAGTTCTCCTGTGGCCAGCTTTGATTCATATTCCTTCTGAGTCTCGGCAAGTTTTCTCTCGCTTTCGCTGAGTTTATGCTGTGCGTCGATAATTGAGTAAACGTCTGCAAGAACACTTCTTCTGAAGTTGAGAACGTTTGTTGCATATGACTGTTCAAGGTTCAGGTCTCTGATCTTTCTTGAGTAATCAGTTGTGGTCCAATCCTTGAACTCGAATGTCTTGAAAACTTCAAGGCTGCCTGTAAGGCTGTACGGACGTCCTTCTTCATTGGTCTTGAATTTGCTTGAAACAATTGAACCTGTCAGACCGGAATTTGTTTTGTTGTCGTTCACCTGAACAGATGCCCATGTCTGTGGAACGTAGGTTCCGTCACCGTCAACAACCACGGTTTCAGGCACCTTGATTGTGTAAGACCAGGTGGTGTCTGACACGCTGTTGCTGAACAGGCTGTCCTGTCTTGATCTTTCGTACTGAGCAACCTTGGGGCTCTTTTCATAGGCCATTGCAATCACTTCCTCAATATCCACTGCAAAACATGCAGTGCACAGTGCGATTGCAAGAATGATTGTTAATATTTTTTTCATGCTTGAAAGATAGTAATTTCAGGGGGTATAGGCAAGACACCTATGACGGAACTACATAAAAATACACATAACACATGATGCGCATTGTAAGTAATTGCGCGTTGATATATAGTTTGAGGTGACATGATTAAGAAGAATATTGAAGACGGGGAACTCCTTGAACACCTCAACGAACTTCCCCTTGACTGCCGTCAGGTAATGCTATTGGCTGACGGCCAGATCCGCCTGACAGCTTTGGGCGGT
>Ga0310696_10009506_pt1 | contig 11249 bp, 6 predicted proteins | sample AusTroGonzalo_MG_4_FD_203885 | JGI IMG/M metagenome (GOLD analysis project Ga0310696, IMG submission 203885) | Bovine rumen microbial communities from tropical cattle in Woodstock, Queensland, Australia - Gonzalo_02 (v2) (version 2) | ecosystem: Host-associated > Mammals > Digestive system >...
GCATGGTGTTGTTGATATCGGGATAACCTGAGTAACCCTCACTTCCGCCAAATATGATTCCTACATAGTTCTTGGCGTTGTCCACAGGCTGGAAGAATACGAATGAGTTACCAAACATGTACGGGTAAGAGAAACCGTTCTTGGCGTCACCGATCTTGTGATACCCCAGTTTGTTGTTGGCCTCATCTGCGTATGTGTATACGTAGTCATTGAAGACGTTGCTGTAGTAGTTGTAGTTACCGTAACCTCCGCCGAACAGTGAATCCACGCGACCCTGTATGAATTCAACGTAGGTACTTACGTTATCCAAGAGCTCAGGCTGGGTAGATCTGTAACGGCTGTCGGAAGTGAAATCACCGGTCTTGCCGGCACCGATCATACCACCAAAGTCATTACCTCCAAATACGATATCCTTTATCCACGGGAAACCGTTTATGTATGCTCCGGTCTCTGTTTTCTGCTTGCCTATGTATGTCTCAACATGGCCCAGGATATCGGCGTTACTGGCTCCGCCAAATACGTCATATACGCGGCCGTTACCCAGATACAGGTAACTGTCTCCACAGACGTCGCCCTCGTTGCCGGCTCCGTACAGGTACTGTGCCTCGGCCAGGACGGGACCGCTCTCATCCTCAGAGTAACCGGCGTTGGTGCCGCGCATGTTAACTGTAGTGCTATAACGGGGTGAGTATTTGTAACTCTTTATGGGATAACCTTCATTGTCAAGTTCCCATGAACCGTTGCCGTCGGTCTCAATGTGGCCCTTACCTACAACGCCCATCTCACCGCCACCGTAGATCTGGAACGTATAGGCATCCTTAAGGTTGACCTCAGTGCTGCCCCAGACTTCAGTTCTTTCACCCATACCGGCGCCGAATACGCTCATGGCAACGGCCATAAGGTCCTCACCCTGGTCGTAAAGGTCTACGTGTGAATTGACCTTACCGCCATCTTCAGTCATGTCAAACACACTGTCCCTTAACACAAGGTCACTCTCAATGTTGATCTTGACGTTTCCGTTTATATGACCCGATGAGTAGCAGCCTCCGTATATGTTGCCGCCCAACAGACGACGTACAGCATCATCCTGAGCATCAGCAATTCCAATGGGTACAAAATCCACTGAGTCATTATCCCACTTGACGGTGTTCCATACCAATGTGTCACGAGAGTTGATTGTTCTCCACTCCTTAGGCTCAATTCTTACACCCTTTAAGTTCAGTACCAGACGGTCCTTGATGATGGAGTCATTGTTCTCAACAATAGTGTACGGGTTGATTTCATGTCCGTTCTCTATGTAGGGACGCTCATTTGCTGCACCCATTACACCGCCCTCATATGCTGCATTCAGGCCTGCGCGGTAAGGAATGTTTGCGTTGTTACATCCGCCTACGATCTTGTTGTACACAGTAAAGGGAGCAGACATGTCCATATAGTTGGTTCCCGCGTATGTCATGCTGCCAACGTTACCACCGCAGTAGAATGAACCTACGTATGTGGTGTAGGGGATATAATCAACATTATCACCGTTCTCAGTGCTCTCAAATGTTACTGTGGGCACGTAACTCATGGCAGCACCCTCCATGTACTTAGAGAATGTATCCTTGTTTGTCAGGTCAAGAGAACTGAAATCAATAGAGCCATTTTCTGTGGACGGAGCACCGGAAACGGGATCTACCTTGCCGGCAAATCGTGTCAGGATATCACGGTTTATCATGTTCTCGCCGTTATTGCCCATAAAAATGTTATCGGCATAAACGTAAGAACCGATCTTAAGCTCTACCTTAGGTGCACCCTGTACTGTCTTGGTCTCCAATGTGGCGCTGTTACCTCCGCAATAGACTGATCCGCCTATGATAGTGGGCTTATCCACTGTTCCATACAGGTGAATTGATACCTGCTCGGCATCCGGACGGAATTTATTCAGAGAATCTATAGATGACATGCCGGGATCATAGTACAGGTCGCCATAGATGTCATGGTTCTTGAGCAGAGAATTGTCAGTGTACGGATATGAACCGTTACCGCCACCGTATACATCACCGCGAATGCTCTTACGGATACCTACGGCATTACCGCCGTATACCTGACCTGTCACGTCATTACCGCCATATACGTTGTTCACATCACCGCCGTCTACAACCACTCTGGCTGCCAGACCTGCGGGGAATGCGTATGTGGGATCTGCCAGCTGGATGATATCCATATCCAAGGGCAGGCCGTTTGCGCCCAGTATGTAATCACCCTTATAATCAACCTGCAGAGGACGTACATCGGCCATACGGCAGCCGCCATACAGATTGTCAATTACTATCTTTGAATCGGGCTCAATGTTTACAAGAATACCCTCGGGGCTGGTCATACGGCCTCTGTTACCGCCGCTGTAGAGGTTACGTACAAGACCGTCCTCCAGATGCCAGGAGGGGCGGATCTTCATATCGGCCTTGTTGTTACCGCCAAACAGACGTCCAATCTGGAACTCATCACTGCTGGGCTTGGAGTAACCGATGTTGATTCCCATTGCCTTGAAACGGGCGGTGGTGAGCAACTCGCCATTCTGACCGGGGGTAATGGAATATTTCTCTGCGGTTATCTTGGTGTCTTTGATGCTGTTTACTACAGCGCTGGCGTTATCCAGACAAATGACGGTTGACTGCCTTACTGTAGCTGAGTCACCACCTCCGAATGCATAAACTATTGAACCACCGTGCAGATCCAGATAGGTCTTGTCCAGTTCCGGAACTTTCAAACCCTTGTACGGGCTGTTGTTTGATTCATAGTCATAGGCTCCGTTACCGCCTCCAAACAGCTGACCTATGTATATGGGATGGGATCCGTCTGTAATGCGCAGCAGTGCATTCCATGTGGAGTCAACGTTGTCGTGCAGGGCATCGGTAAAGATTGATGACGGGAATGATTCACCGACAGCAGAATATGAACCGATAGTTCCTGATATGTCATTACCGCCGTATACTCGGTTGATGAGGATATAACCGGTGGCGTTCTCTCCGTCAATGTTGACCATCGTACTGCCGCCGATGTTTGCCATACGTGCTCCGCCGAATAAGCTGCCGCCGGGATTGTCCTGGTCATCAGTACCTAACAGACCGGACAGTACCGTAACGCTGGAGCTTCCCTTTACGTCACCCATGTCACCGCCGCCATAGACGTTTCCGCCTATGACCAACTGCGCCTGCGCGTGTAAAGAAGCGACTATGGTGAGTACAAGCAGCAAACCCAATGACTTGAGGTCAAAGGGTAACGGCTTATGTATATGGCTGAATATCTTCATATTGTCCTTTCTACTCTTCTATGGTGAGTTTAAGCTCAGCATCATCATCAATAAGCTGATGTAGATACGAGGGCTTTACTTTTACTTTTACCTGAAAATGCTCACCGGGCTTGGGCTTCATGACGGCGTCATCCGCTCTCTTAAAGCTGCTCAGTGAGAAACTGTTCTCTGCTTCCTGGTTAGGTCTTACCAGATTTCCCTTCCAGTCATAGACATCATAAACCACCTTAAGCTTGGCATCAGGATATTCAAGATCCGGAACGTAGCTCTTGGGCAGGAAACAGAACCATGCAAACTCGTTGTAGGTGGTTGTAAGGGATATGTAATCCGGTGCATTTGCGGGACGTTCTACGGCGGTGGGGCCGTTTATCAGGTCTATCTCCTGGTCTTTACCGTTGGCGTCAATGTTCTCAAAAATTGCGTTGTCGGCAGGAGTGAACCCGTTTTTGAATGAGTAAGTGTGAGTGCCTGTAAGATGGTAGTCCTGTACGCAGATGCGGGCGCTCTTGATACGTATGTCACGGATGTCGTAATAATCCTGGTCAACGCAGAACCATATGGTTGCCTTTGAGTACAGATGGTCCATGGCCATCCAGACTTTATAGACGTAATCTATGTCAAACTCAACCAGACCTGCACTGAAATCTCCCTTGGTCAGGGTGGGGGCAACCACAGCCTCCTGCTGGTTGACAGCCACTTTCTTACCTGCAACGGCTACGTTTGCAATGGGGTCTGTAGTGGTGAGAACGTCCAGTCCTGTGATTGAAAGCGCTACGTTGTTGAGGTTGAATGTGCCGTTTTCTATGCCCCAGTTGAAAGTCTGGCTTGTTGCACCGGGCAGAGTGACGGGGCTGAAAGCGTAGAGGTGATAGGCCTGGCCGGTCACTGCAGATACTGACGAGTGCCAGGTGTTGTTGCTGTAACGGAATGAACCTGCGGCCTTATTTTCATCAAAAGCGGCCTGAGTGGTGAATGTGGAGGGAACTCCGTATACTCTGATTGTGGTTCCGTTACCCAGGACATCATCACGGTAAGTGTCATTGGTGCCATTCACGGGTACAGTGGCGCGGGTCTCTATGACAGTCTCCAGGCTGCGTGCAATGGCGGGCTGCAGGATTACCCTGTCATTGAGGGCGCCCTTGTCTGCAGTACACGAGGCCAGCGTGACTACCGCCAGTATCAACTGGATGCAGTTGCGTCTGAACCTTGCCATGAATGTCTTTACCGTGACTGTCATATGTTGCAAATTTAGTGAAAAATATTTAAAACTCCAAATTTAAATACTATGTATTTACCAGTTATAAACTTCCCTGGAAATATCATTGTCGCTCCAGTCTTTGACTGCAACGGTCTTGACTTCGAGTCCACCGCCGGATGTGTCTATCAACAGAGTGATAATGTACGTTTTAGCGGGTTGTATGACATACTGATTGACTTCTGATCCCAGAGTGACCGGAACGCCGTCCGATGTCTTGGGGTCATTGGTTCCGGTCTTGAATGTGGCCGAAATCTTAAGATCCTGCCATTTGTGCGGAACCATAAGCCAGCTGCCTATAACTGCGGGCTCAAAGTTGGGCTGGTCAATCATCTCATTCCTGAACGGAACGCTTATCTCATTTTCACCTACCGTGACGTTGTTGTCGGCGAACAGCCTGACGGATGCTCCCAGATCTGCTTTGTTGGCGCTGTTGCCATCGACCGCAACGGTAACCTGACGGGCTTTTGCGTCGTAGTACTTCTGCTTGAAATCTGTGGTTCCTTGGGCAAGTACGTCACCTGCTCCGTCGGTAGACTCGGACAGGATTATCTCCTTGATCTTGACTCCGCCGGAAGATGTCTTGTCAGATCCTATGTAGTAGGCCTTGATGACAAGCTGTGACAGAATGTGGTTAAATGAGAGGTTTACCGTACCGGTGCTGAAATCAACGGCGTAACGTCCGCGGCGGGTGGTGGTCATAAAGTCCATCGCACCGTCACCGCCAAACTGCCAGTTGGGCACGTTGTGCAGGGTAAGTTCCTTGTCGTCATAATCCTGTGCCAGCTGCTCCCTTGTGGCCGATGTGGCATAGGGTTTGCTTGCATCCTGGGCATCGGCCTCTCCGGGAACCCAGGGGAAATAAGCAATGAACTGGTAGGTTGCTGCGGCATTACGGTCCCAATACCTTAGTGGCTGATACTCCCACTTGGTGTTGTCTGCTATGTCATCCAGGTCAGGTTTGGCGTTGATATTGCCTATGGTTATGTCAGGGTAGACACGCATGTTGTCAAACAATTTTGTCGACACATGGTTAACTTCCTTGAATCCGTGCACACCAAATCCGCCGGTTTTCTGGCCGGTACCGTCATAGCTGTCCCTGATCATCTGCTTGATCCTGTTGGCATTATCGGGGTCACTGATTACGGCTTTAGTGCCGGCCAGTGTCACACCCATTCTGATTTGGGGGTTCTGCTCCTCAAATCTGAGCTTGTGTTGCCTGCAGCATGATGCCGGCAGCAGCACGACGGCTGCTGTCAGCGTCAGAGACTTGAGTATGTCTTGAAACCTGAGTTTCATTGCTTTAATTTGTAAGTATCTTTTAATATCTCACGTCGTATTCTACAGAGAATGCCTGCTCCCATTCCTGAACTGTAGCGGTAAACTCAATAGTTGCGTCTGCCAGCTCACGTCCGGGCTCAATTACACCTGTAGTGATATCTTTCTGGAGCTGTACCCAGTCATCGTCATCATCAACATCGCCGTCACCGTCTGTGTCTACGTGAACCAGAATGACATCCTTGCCCTGGGGGTTGTTGGGGTTGCCATCGGTAGGATCCTTGTCCGGGTCTCCGCCAGGTACCTGCTCGGTGTTGTTGTCATTATCAGAGTTGTCAATATGGCCGTCACCGTCGCGGTCTATACCGCCCTCCAGCTTGTCATCTCCATCTATGTCTTCCCATACAACGGGGTAGGTATTCCATGTGTCGGGCTTGCCGTCATCATTGGTATCCTCATAGACCAGGATATAGTCAGGCTCATCGGGGTTGTAGCGCATTATGCCCGGGTACGGGGTGTCATCATGCTTGGTTATGGTGTCACCGGTCTCGGGGTCAATCTGGAGGCTACCGTCACCATCGGCCTCCCATACACGTGTGGCCTTGGTGGGGTTGAATACCAGAGAGTAGTTGTACTTGAAGTTAGGCTCCCATGTGCTGATGGACTGACTTACCATGCCGCTGCGTCCGGTTATACCGGCCAGACGAATACCGTTCTTTGTGAATGTGGCAGATGTGCTGTTTTTGTAAACAATTCTGAATACGGCATCGATGGTCACATCCTTAGGTCTTGACTCTGTGTTGAACAGTTTCTGCGGAATCATAAGATAGTCTGCATAGACTGCGGTATCCTTCTTGGTGAGCACAACATCATTTACGGGTGCTATGTTCATATAGCCCGATACGCCACTCCACGCACCTACAGCGCGATGCTGGCTCCAGCCGGTCTGTGCATAGCTACCGGTTGACATGACGTTGTTGAATTTTATGCTCTTAAGGGTTACACTCTCAATATCATCAGTGTTAAGGTCATTGCTAATCCTTACAAGAACGTTCACGTTACTCAGTATATGATGGAAAATCATATCAACAGTGTTGAACGGTGATATATCCCTGCGCTCTGATATCATGAGGTCCTTCTGATCGGCCGGTGTATCGGGGGTGGTATACGTAGGTATAGTCACGTAGAAGTTGCCGTCCGTGCTCATGTTGTACAGAGTCTTTGAGTAGGGGAACACACCGTAGAATGTATACTGTGAACCGCTGTTCCAGATTCTCTTGTTGTCATAGGTCCAGCTTGAACCGCTTACATATCTGATATCCTGATTGTTGAATATCAGGTCAACGTCGGCGCCGGTTGTCTGCTGGCCCCAAACAGCCATGGTGTCACCCACGATGAAACTACCGTTAGAGCTCTTGGAGGCTCTGGTCAGGTTATTGACATAGTTGCCGAACTCGATGTATGACGGTATAGAGCCGGCTCTGCCGTCAATCTCATACCTTGTATCACTCTCTCTGCATGATACAACTGTCAGCACCATGCCTGCAATCAGGCTTGTCTTAAGTACTTCTTTTAATTGCCTTTTCATATTTGGACTATTTTAGTTATTATCTATCAATCTGTTAACCGCCTGATGCCCGGCCCAATCCTGAACTCCGGCATCAAACTTTATGGGGTCAGGACCTATGGTGACGGTTATCACATAGTTCTTACCCGTTTCAAATACACTGTACAGATTGTCAAGCGGGAATACGTTGTTCATGCGGTTTATGTAACCGCCGTCATTTCCAATCTTGTACCATATCTGTATGTATTGGCTGTCATCCACGTGCTGCGGTATGAGCAGGGATTCCAGTACATAAACTGCAGAATCCGGAATGCTCACATGCCGTGCACTCGTAATATCATATCGCGGCAGGGTGTCAACGGGTGTCCATTCCTGTGCCATGAGAATAGGATCATTTGACATGGTCTGGGCAAAATCACCCTGGGCGATAAAGCTACCTATCTTTATACTGTCAACAGTTACTGCTATTACAGAATCGCGCGGTAATGTAGCGGCACGGGCCACTCTTATGCAGAGTTTGGACAGAATGTGCTGCATGTTGAACATCACCTCCGTGCGGTAGAATCCTGCCATGCTCTGTCCCGTGCGGTCTATCATCCAGTCCACATCGGGTACCGAGCAGAAGTTTGCAGGCGGTGCGGGTACTCCACTGTCAATGGTATTGCTACCCTCAAGTGTGACACCCGTTATTGTAATAGCATGTGTCAAATTATCAATTAAAGCCGTCACTCCAGGAACGCTTCCTGAATGCGGTGCGTAAGCGCTGAACCGGTAATTACTCTTGTAATCCCAATATTTTACCGGATTGTAAGTCCACTTTGCCGTGGGGGTGTTGAACGTCACGTCCTGATTCAGGAACAGACGTTCAACCTGACCCTCCGGTGTGGTTTGCCATCCCCAGACGCCCATACTGTTTGTATGGTCGCTGAGTAGGGATACTTTAACGGCTCGGGTCCTTATACGTACAGGGTTGTCAATGATGCCGTTGCTGAAAGCAATAGCCAGACCTTCACTGCCCGCGGGCTGCTTGTGCACCTCACGGACCGCGTCATCATAAGCGCATCCCGCAACTGTCAGGATTATTCCTGCCAGCAGAAGCTTTGCCATATGTCTGAACAGTCTGTTCATTTAATCGTTTTCTTACCCTTTACCTTATTTTATAATATACCTTATTATATGCTTGTAGGTATACTCTCCAAGCCGTTACCCTTAGGCAACTTTTTTATAAATATCATTGGTCACCATGCGCTTACGCTTTCTTAGTGACCGTCAGGGGTATCACCCCCTGCCGGCCTATTTAAAGAAAAGAGTTAGCTTGATGATATTACTCTATAGTAATTGATCCTGTAGAACCTGTTGTCCAGTTGTTAACAGTTTGTACATCAAAGTAGATAGCTTGTGGCTCTATCTTGATGTTTAGATAATTAACGGTGTTCTGGTTGAAACGAGTCAGATTGGTAACATCCAGGACATCAGACAAACATAACTCATCGCTATTAGAGCTATAATGAATAATGTATTCAGCCTGAACCTTAACGGTACTGTTAGTTCCTGTTATGGCAGGTTCTGCTGTTGTGTTACTTGTTGGAGAAGGCGCAACAAAATAAGAAGCGACTTGCTGGTTTGAACTGGTAAGAGTCAATTTTGAAATAGTATTGGAAGCCTTGTTGTCATCTGCGTAAAAGCATGTTAATGTTTTTACTGTAGATGGGGTTCCAGACCATTGGTCTCCGTCTGTTGAGTTTGCGTTAACAGCGCCAGCAGTTTTCTGATTGTAGATGTTTGCCTGACCTCCAATCTTTACATATAATTTTGTCAATTCAATATACGGGTATGTATCATTAGTCTTGGGGAAGTTTTCAGATGTCAAGACATTGACGATAAGTTTTGACAAAATATGATTAAATGAGAAGTCTACATCATGATCTGTATTATTGTTTCCCTGATATGTGGCGCCTGCAGCGCAAGGTACTGCAGTTGCTATCAAGTAGTCAATAGCATTGCTTGCTCTTTGTCCAGTGGATGGAGTTGAGTATGCTGTTATAGTCTGCTCTTCATCAGCTTTTCCGTTGTTATCCTGAAGAATCTGGATGTCAGGAACGCTGGTTGCTTGCAATTTTCTCAATGTCTCGTCTGTCAAACTTTCGCTAGGCATTGTGAATACTCCATGTGGAGCAACTGCATAAAATATATATGAGGCTGCTCTATCCCAGAATTTTAATGGACTGTATTCCCATTTTGTTGTTCCTCCTGTAATACTAGCATTGTAAGTTACAGTAGTGTTGTCGAATATTTGAGTATACTTTGGTGTAGTGTTAGCATTATACTTCCATCCCCAGACCTCCATTGTGTTGCCATCAGTACAAAGAGATCCTGTGGATGTTCCACTATCGTTGGAACCTGTCATTTCTCCAGCGTTGGACTTTGTGATTTTGCCAATGTAAGCGTTGCCAAAACCAATGGCTACATCTTCCAAAATGATGTCATTCTTGACATCGTTACTTGCGCAACCCACTACCAGTGCAGTTGCTGCAATGATAAATAGAGACTTTTTCATATTGTTTGTTTTTTATGTGTTTTATACTATGCTGCTAATCCTCGTTATTTAATAGTAACAACAGGAGTTGCGTTATTTTTCCATTCGTAAACTTCAGCATCAAATGTTATGATATCTGCATCAATCTTGATGTTGAGAGTGTTCTGCCAACCTTCATTGAAAGGAAGTGTCTGTGCGCTTGTTTTACCGAATGCATTTGCGAGGTTGTAGTATGCAGTGAAAGGCTCATTGTTAATGGTGTAAGAAATTACAAAGTACGGATGAGCGGCATCTGTAGTTCCATTAACCTTACCATTGGCACGGTCGAGTACCTCACAGGTGATTGACTGCGGTATAATGAGATACTGTGCAATGTAAAGAGCAGAGGTTGTGAGGTTGGTTGTGCTGATGTTTGCACCAGGAAGATCGTATGGGGTATTTACTGTTCCAAGTGAAGTCCAACGTGCAGTTGTACCTTCACTTAAAGCCGCACCTGTATAGGGAGCTGTGGTAACAGCGCCGTTTTCGTTAAATGTACCCTTGTTCTTGAGGTTGACACCTGTAATTCCAAAGTTAGTTACTTTAACTGTTGCGCCGTTTGTAGCGAGATCACCTCCGTCTTTAAGAGCTACGGTTACATTCAGACGTGAGAGAATATGGTCAAACAATTCATTGACAGCAGGTACTGTTGTAGCGTTGTATGTTGCACGTAATACTTTATTGTCTTCGGCAATCATCAGGTCAACGTCGTTTACGGTTTTGAATGATTCAACATAGCTGGTTACTGTTGCAGTTGTGTTATAGGAAAGATTATTTGTTGCTCCTCCTGCCAATGTGAAATCGGCGTATGAAAGATAAGCTTCGTCTCCCACCTCATTGGTTGAAGCTGCGTATTTGTTGTTTAATACCCAATTGTTTGAACTGGGGGCAGCTGCATAGAAATAATACTTCTCGGCAGACTTATCCCAGAACTTGACCGGGGTAGCTGTCCATGCGCTGGATGAATAGTCTACTTTACCCTTATCGTATACAGCTGTTGAAATCCATGCTCCGTTGTAGTATTTCCATGCCCATACATCAAAATCATCGTGGTGATTCTCTAAATCCCATTTAGCTGTTTGTCCTGAATTGTCAGCGCCAGTACCCTTAGTCTGGAGACTAGCATAAGTGCTAAAAGTAATTTCTGAATTGCTAAAATCCTTAACGTCGTTTTTGATCTCGTTGCTTGAACAGGCTGCGAACAGTGCGGCAGCGGCTGCAATCATCAAATAACTCTTTTTCATAATTCTCTTTTCTTTATTTGTTAATAATTTATGTTCAG
>Ga0310696_10009507_pt1 | contig 11249 bp, 9 predicted proteins | sample AusTroGonzalo_MG_4_FD_203885 | JGI IMG/M metagenome (GOLD analysis project Ga0310696, IMG submission 203885) | Bovine rumen microbial communities from tropical cattle in Woodstock, Queensland, Australia - Gonzalo_02 (v2) (version 2) | ecosystem: Host-associated > Mammals > Digestive system >...
TACTGTAGACCCTAAATTCAAGTTTAACTTCCAGCAGGCTCGTCAGTATGGCCTCACGCGGGGCGCCTACCACTTTTATAGCATCCATTCGTCTGCCTATGACCAGGCCCGTTTCTTCATCAGTCAGGTAAACCTGCAGGAAGGGGATTTGCCGCCTGTGCTTGATGTGGAGCGGAAGTCGGACGAGCAGTCCACGTCTGAGTTCCAGCACGACGTGCTCACGTGGTTGCGAACTGTTGAGGGACATTATGGTGTGAAGCCTATTCTTTATACCTATTATAAATTTAAGATGCAGTATCTTAATGACACCCTCTTCAACGACTATCCCTATTGGATTGCACATTACTATGTGGATAGCGTGCGCTACGAAGGGCGGTGGAAATTCTGGCAGCACACCGACCTGGGACACCTGCCCGGCATCAAGGGTTACGTGGATTTCAATATCTACAACGGCTCGTTCTACGACCTTCAGCAGATGACCGTCAAATGACCTTTTTGAAGCATATCGTGGTCATTAAGTTTTTTTAGGATACAAAAGCGTGCTGTTATCAGTTTTTTTCCCTACCTTTGGCAAGTAAACTGTAAAACATCAAACCTATGGCAAATAAAAGAGTACTGAAACGTACCATCAACCTTATCTGTGAAGAGCTGTTTACTGAGGCTGTAGCGGCTTCTCTCTACGGTAACGAGAAGCATAAGGACAACGCCGATGCCCTGTTGCGCAGCATCGTCAAGTTGCAGTCTTTCTACATCCGCCGCGTTTCTTATCCGGAACCTGGCATGGTTCCACGAGACTACTTCAAGGATTTGCGTGAGAAATTCTCGGCACAGGCAGGTGAGATAGCCGACCAAATTAATAACCTTTGAGGCTTGACACCTGACTTTAAGACTTATGTGGAAAAAAATCTGCGGATGGCTGCTCTATAAGCGGCTGCGATGGACGGCCGACATTACTGAGCCGCATCCCGACAAGTACATCATCTGCCTGGCTCCACACACCAGCAACTGGGACTTCATTATCGGTCTCCTCTACAGTCGTGCCAACGGTGTGAGGAGCAATTTCATGATGAAGAAGGAATGGTTCTTCTGGCCATTAGGGGCGCTGTTTCGTGCCCTTGGAGGCATTCCCGTGGTGCGCCAGCGGCACACCAGCATGACTGATGCCATGGCCAAGGCGGCACTGGATGCGAAGGAGTTCCACCTCTGTATTACGCCGGAGGGTACTCGTTCCAGGGTGGAGGAGTGGAAGAAGGGCTTTTACTTCATTGCCCTCAAGGCTCAGTTGCCCATCTTGCTTTATGGTCTTGACTATGAGCGTCGGCTTATTCAGTGCAATAAAACCATCATTCCCACGGGTGACCTTGATGCTGACATGCGTCAGATTAAACTCTTTTTCAAGGACTTCAAAGGCAAGAAGCCCGAAAACTTTACTATTGGAAATGTTTAAACGTCAATCATTCATAACGGCTATGGTTGCCTTGGCAGCCGTAGCCACCAGTTTTGCGCAGAGTACTTCATGGGGCCGCATCGACCATCGGGGCGAACCTTGGGTAAAAAACATTTCACGCCCTTATAATGTCCGTCACGGACTCGAAGGGCGTCACTTGGCTCTATGGGCCAGCCACGGCTACTATTACGACCAGCAGAAGGGTCAGTGGCGGTGGCAGCGACCAGCCTTGTTCTGTACCACCGAGGACCTCTTCACCCAGACCATCGTCGTGCCCTACCTGATCCCCATGCTTGAAAACGCCGGTGCCGTGGTTTTTACACCGCGCGAACGTGACTGGCAGCGCAATGAGGTCATCGTCGACAACGACCAGGGGCCGGTCAGTCTTACTGGCAGCCTTTATGTCGAGAGCTACTATCGCAATGTCTGGCAGCCCTCGCCTTACAAGGGTTTTGCCCTGCATCAAGGGGCTTACCACGATGGTGAGAATCCTTTTGAGGCCGGAACGGCACGTATGGCGCAGACGACGAAAAATAAGTCGAAGCGCAGCGAGGTGAGCTATCAGCCCAACATCCCCGAAGCAGGCCGCTATGCCGTCTACGTGAGCTATCACACGCTGCCCCAAAGCGTTGACGATGCCCACTACACGGTCTGGCATAAGGGTGTTCCCACCGAAGTCCTGGTCAACCAGCGGATGGGCGGCGGTACGTGGGTTTATTTGGGCAGTTTCGACTTCGACGGTGGTCTGAACGAACAGAACCGTGTGGTTATCTCCAACCTCTCTTCCAACAAGAACGGTGTCGTCACTACCGATGCTGTCCGCTTCGGCGGCGGCATGGGTAACATCAGCCGGGGGGGGCACACCAGCGGCATGCCCCGCTGCTTGGAGGCCGCCCGCTATTATGCCCAGTGGGCCGGTATGCCTTACAATGTATATAGCTGTAAGCGGGGAATGGACGACTATTCCGATGACATAAATGTCCGCTCCTATATGACCAACCGCCTCTGTGGAGGCTCGGCGTTTGCGCCTGACTCCGCCGGGTTGGGAGTGCCCATCGAACTGTCATTAGCCGTCCATAGCGATGCTGGCTTTACGCCGACAGGCGAGGGCGTCTTTGGTACACTCTCTATCTGTACCACACAGAACGGACAGCCCACGTTAGCTACCGGCATGAGCCGCGAAGCCTCGAAAGAGCTGGCCACTGCCCTGCTTGAGAACACCACCAGAGATCTACAGTTCCGTTATGGCGAATGGACAAAACGGAAACTCTACGACCGCAACTACTCCGAAACCCGTCTGCCCATTGTGCCCAGCGCTATCCTCGAGACGATGTCTCACCAGAACTACGGCGACATGCGTTACGGTCTCGACCCCAACTTCCGCTTTGCCTTGGCGCGTTCGGTCTACAAGACGCTCTTGCGTTACGTCACCTCCCATCACGGCGAGAAGGCTGTGGTGCAGCCCCTCACGCCCGATAACTTCCACATCGAGTTCACGCGTCGTAAGGGCGAGATCCGTCTCAGTTGGCAGGGCATCATTGAAGATGGTGAACCTTCGTCCAAGCCTACGGGCTACATCCTTTATATGGCGGTTGGCGACGGAGGCTTCGACAACGGCACTCACTTGCGTGGCACGTCCTGTACCCTGAAGTTGCAGCCAGGCCTACTCTACCATTTCCGTGTGGCGGCTACCAATGACGGCGGCCAGAGTTTCCCTGGTGAGGTGCTGTCGGCGCTCTATCAGGATGAAGCAGCTCCCACCGTGGCTGTAATCAATGGTTTCCATCGTGTCTCCGGCCCTGCCATCAGTGTTTTCGGTCAGGGCTTCGACCTCAATTCCGATCCGGGTGTTACCCTGGGCCGGACTGCCGGATGGTTGGGACGACAGGTCAACTTCGACACGACCAGGATAGGCATTGACGACTCTACTGGTCTTGGTTACAGCACCAGTGAGTTGGCAGGACGCTTCGTGGCTGGCAACGACCAGGATCATGTGCGAACCCATGCTGAGGCCATTGCCAAGACGGGGCTTTACAACATTGTCAGCTCCTCGGCGCAGGCTGTCGAGGGCGGTTTCATGAGCCTCACCAACTGTGCTGTGGCCGACATTGTGCTCGGCTTGGAACGTAACGATGGTCACAGTCTGGTGTCCTATAAGACTTTCTCACTGCCCATGCAGTATGTGCTCCAGGATTATGTCGCCCGTGGCGGACGGCTCTTTGTCAGCGGTTCCTACGTCTCGAGCGATCAGACTTATATGGAGGACTTGCAGTTCCTGCGTAGTGTCTTGAAGTGCAACCCGTCGGGGGCATTCAGGGGTGGCAGCGGTCGCGTATCAGGACTGGGGATGCAGTTTGACTATTATAACAGCCTTAACGAGCAGCACTATGCCTCCACCCAGTGCGACATACTCATGCCTGTCAGCGGTCAGACCTCCGGCGCCACTCCCCAGGTCTTCCCTGCGATGGTCTATTTAGACCAACAAACCACGGCAGCAGTAGCCTATCAGGGTTCCGACTACCGCTCTTTCACCATGGGCTTCCCCTTTGAGTGCATCCGTGACCACCAGGTTCAGGCTACGCTCATGCGTGGCATCCTCAGCTTCCTGATGGCCAATTAAGGCTTATGAAGAAAACATGTGTTGTAATAATGCTTATAGCAGTCATAGCAGCAGTCATGATGATGATGAATACCAGTGACAATCCTGTGGCCGGTGCCGTAGTGAGGCCGGCCACCCAGGCAGGACGTTTTTATGAGAGCGATCCGCAGGTGCTTAGCCATGAGGTGGACAGCCTGCTGGCCAAAGCTCGTGACTCGGTGGCCGATGCCCCAAGTTCCCTTGCAGCGCTGATTGTGCCCCACGCAGGTTATTATTTTTCAGGACGTGTGGCAGCCCAGGCCTACCAGATGCTCCCGACCGATAAACCCTACAAACGCATCTTCCTCCTTGGCCCCAGCCATCACGAATGGCTTAACGGTGCCTCAGTCAATAGCGAGGCCGACTTTTATGCAACTCCGTTGGGCCATGTCCGGGTGGACCGTGAGACAGGCCGCCAGCTCATTGCAGCGGACAGCGTGTTTGCCTATCGCAAGGAGGCCCACGACCGTGAGCACTGCTTAGAGGTGCAACTTCCTTTCCTGCAGCGGCGTTTAGGCGATGTGCCACCCATCGTTCCCATTGTTATATCCACCAACGATTACAAGAAGCTGCAACGGATGGCCGTAGTGTTAAAGCCATATCTGACAAGCGATAACCTCTTTATTATCAGCAGTGACTTCTCCCATTATCCGTCCTATAGCGATGCCTGTGCGGTTGACGCCAAGACCGGGAAGGCGGTTGAGAGTGGCGACGTGGCGCAGTTCATTGCCACTATCGAGTCCAATGCCAAGAGTGGTATCAGGAACCTGGCCACGAGTGCCTGCGGTGAGTTTGCCATCATTACGCTGTTGAGTATGCTCGACCGTCAGTATCAGGTGAAGCACCTGATGTATCAGAATTCGGGCGACGTTGATGACCATGACCTCTATCGCGTGGTGGGCTATCATGCCTTCGCCGTTATCAGAAACGAGGTGTCTGATGACGATTTTGCCCTCTCCGACCAGGAGAAACAGCAGTTGAAGGAGATCGCCCTTCAGAGCATCAAGGACTCACTGGATCAAAAAGAAACTAATGTTTCACTCTCCTCGCTTCATTCATCACTTCGCCAGAAGTGTGGGGCTTTTGTCTCGCTCCACAAGCACGGTCAGCTGCGTGGCTGCATCGGCCATTTCGGAGAAGACGTGCCACTGTACGAGATTGTGGCAGAGATGGCTCGTGCGGCTGCTTTCGAGGACCCGCGCTTCCCGCCTCTGCGCCGTGAGGAACTGGCAGACATTGACATTGAGATATCCGTCCTCACGCCCATGCGCCGCATCTACAGCCTCGATGAGTTTCAGTTGCATCGTCATGGCCTTTACATCCGCAAGGGTTACCGCAGTGGCACCTTCCTTCCCCAGGTGGCCGATCAGGTGGATTGGACCAAGGAGGAGTTCGTTGGCCATTGCTCCCGTGACAAGGCAGGTATCGGCTGGGACGGTTGGCGTGAAGCCGAGCTTTATGTCTATGAAGCCATTGTCTTCTGAGCAAAGATGAGACACGGGTATTACCAACGACTGGAGGGTGGGGTGGTGGAGTGCCTGCTCTGTCCGCATCACTGTCGCATGACCGACGGAAGGACAGGGCGGTGTAGAAGCCGTCGCAATATCGGTGGCAAGATTGTTAGTGAGGTCTATGCACGCCCATGCGCGCTGGCCATCGACCCAGTGGAGAAGAAACCGTTGTACCATTTCCATCCCGGTACCACGTGCCTGTCTGTTGCCTGTACGGGATGCAACTTCCGCTGCCTGAACTGCCAGAACCATGACATCTCGCAAGTGGCGCCGGAGGATGTGAAGTGCTACGACCTTTCTCCTGAAGAAGTGGTTAGCCTCTGTCTGAAACATCAATGTCCGGGTATCGCCTACACTTATACTGAGCCGCTCACCTATATAGAATATGTGATGGACACCGCCCGTCTGGCACACGGTGCGGGCTTGTGGAACATCCTCGTTACGGCAGGCTACGTCTGCCAAGAGCCGCTGGCCGACCTGCTGCCTTTCATTGATGCCGCCAACGTTGACCTGAAGTCGTTCAGTGATGACATCTATCAGCGTGTCAGCGGCGGCCACCTCTCAACGGTGCTCGACACGATTCTGGCCATGAGGGACGCTGGCGTGTGGATAGAACTGACCAATCTTATCATCCCCGGTATCAACGATGACATGGAGATGATGCGCCGGATGTGCCGATGGCTGGCTGACAACAACTTGGCCGACGCGCCTCTTCACTTCAGCCGTTTCTTCCCCCGGTACAAGATGCTGGACCTGCCACCTACGCCCCTCCAGACCTTACAGGCTGCTGAGCGGGTTGCTCGTGAGGAAGGTCTGAAGCATGTCTACCTGGGCAATGTGTAACAAACAACTATGAATAAGACATCAATAGCCCTTTCACTCATCTTATCGTTATTGATACCCCTCTCTTCTTTGGCTCAAAGTACTGCAGGAAGCTGTTTCGCCCATGCGAAATGGATTGCCATGGACAGGGACTCTACCATCATCTTTCCCCACCGACACTTGTTGAGGGCGGCTTCAGAGGCAGGCCGTTCGCTGAAAGCCTACGAGCTGCCCGAGTTTACTAAGGTCGCTCTGTTGTGGAAAGGCAAGGTGAAGCGCGCCTGGGTGGACATCTGCGGCTTAGGACAGTATGAGTTGTTCATCAACGGCGAGAAGGTGGGTGACTATTTTCTCTCTCCTGGCTGGACGATGTACGACAAAGAGTTACTATACAATGAGTTGGACATTACAAAGCACTTGGATTCCAAGTCCCGATCCTCCAATCTCAAATCCGAGATTTCCATCAAGGTGATGCTGGGGGGAGGCATGTACGACATTCCCTTGAAGGGTTATCACAAGATGGGCGGCTCGTGTGGCGCTCCGAAGTTGTTGCTCTGTCTGCATATTGAGTTTGAGGACGGCAAGACGCAAACCATCGTCAGCGATGAGACATGGAGCGTGTCGCCCAGTCCTGTCCGTTATTCCAGCATCTATGGCGGTGAGTGGTATGATGCGGGTTTTTATCAGAAATCCCGTGACTCTGTGATGGTAAGGCGTTGTGTCGTTACGAAGCCCCAGTGGGATGTCCCGTTGGTGAAACAGCAGGCGGGCACCTTTGTCAGGGTGAGCCGCGAGCTGCCTTTTATCCCACTGAACGACAGCCTCTTCGACATGGGGCAGAACTGTTCTGGCATCGTTCGCATCAAGGTGCGCGGTCAGCGAGGCAAGAGCATCATACTGCGTCCGGCTGAGGTGCTGAAGGACGGCACCATCTATCAGAAAAGGACAATGCCCGGCTACGAATGGAAATACACACTGATGGGACACAAAGACGGTGAGACGTGGCAGCCTCAGTTCACGTATACGGGTTTCCGCTATGTGGAGGTGAAGGCCGATGAAGGTGTGGAACTGTTGGAGCTGACAGGATTGCACACTACGACCGATGCCTTGGAGGTGGGGGCGTTCGAATGTTCCGACACCTTATTTAATCATATACACACGCTCATTGACTGGGCCATCCGCAGCAACATGGTAAGTATCACCACCGACTGCCCCACCCGTGAGAAATTAGGTTGGCAGGAGCAGAACCACCTGATGGCCCTTTCCATGATGTATCGCTATGACATGCGCCCGCTGATGAACAAGATTGCCGACGACCTGGCCGATTCGCAGCATCCTGACGGTGCTATCCCTACCATTGCACCGGAATATGTGCGTTTCGATGCTGGCAGTGGTTTCGAGGACACCCCCGAATGGGGCGCGTCGTTTATCCTCTGTCCGTGGTACACCTGCCAGTGGTATGGTGATGACTCGGCTCTGCGTAAACACTATCCTGCTATGAAGCGTTACGTTGACTACCTGCTGTCGCGTTCTGACGGTGGCATCCTTGATTACGGTCTTGGCGACTGGTTTGACATGGGACCCGAACGGCCGGGAAAGGCTCAGCTCACCAGCGTGGCCCTCTCGGCCACGGCTATGTTCTACTACGAGCTGACCATTATGTGTCAGATAGCCCTTCATCTGGGCTATGAGGCTGATGCTGAGAATTTTGCCAAGAATGCTGCCGCCGTGAAGAAGGCCTTCAACGCACGGTTTGCCACTCACGATGAGCGTGTCTATGAGAACGGCAGTCAGACGGGCTTAGCGATGGCTCTTTATATGGGACTTGTCAACGACAGCACGCGCCAGCCGGCTCTTGATGCCTTGGTGCGTGACATTGAACAGCGTGGCTATGCCTTAACGGCGGGCGACGTAGGCTTCCGCTACGTCGTTCAGGCTCTCCAGCAGAACGGCCGCAGCGACATCATCTACCTGATGAACCACAACGACAGTGTTCCTGGCTATGCCTATCAGTTGAAGAAAGGTGCCACGGCATTAACTGAGAGCTGGCAGGCCTACGATCATGTATCCAACAATCACCTGATGCTTGGTCACTTGATGGAGTGGCTCTACGGCGGATTAGGTGGCATTATCCCACAATACAACCCTTCTTTAGGAGGGGGCAGGGGACGGCTGCTTATCGCCCCGCAGCTGGTGGGCGACATCACTTGGACGAAAGCATCACTCAACACGGCCAACGGAAAGGTCGTTTGTCACTGGACACGTGACTTGCCTACTAACCAGTGGACCATTAACACGGACATTCCCGAAGGTTACGATGCCGAGGTGTGCCTGCCCGATGGCAGTCGCCAGAGCGTCGGGAGTGGCCATCATATCTTTTCTTCTTCCAAAAGATGAGCCTCAGTGCGTGGAGTCATTTTGTTCTGTCGTCTCAATGAAGCCGTCCATGATGACCGTAGGAGCGGCATGGCTGTCGAAGGCTCCTAACTTGTAGCCGCCGGGCAGACACTGTGGCTCCCAATAGAAAACGCCCCGGCAGTGGCCGTCAGTTTCTGTGCGGGCTTCGCGAACCACGCGGGTTAGCTGTCGGCGGCCTTCCTCCATCACCTCGGGATGGCTCTCGTCCACCTCAAAACCCGTCTCAACGATAATCACGTCGCTGCCGTACTTCTGACTGACATGGCGGATGTTGCGGATGCAGTCGCTGATGATGCTGTCAGGATCCAGTTCCGGGTGGTCCTGTCGTGCCCAGTAAGGATATAGCGACATGCCGATCATATCCCACTTCCCACCGTACTTGCGCACGATGTCTAAGTTGTGGTCGTAGAGGGCCTGGTTGTGGCCCTTGTCCAAGTGCACTAACACTTGAGTCTCTGGAAACACCTTCTTTACTGCGTCATAGCCGGCGCGGATGAAGCCAGCATACTGTTTCGGGTTCTTTTCAATGTGACCCATGGGCCAGAGTAGCCCGTTGGCTGTCTCGTTGCCCACCTGTACCCATCGTGGCGTGATGCCGTTCTGCTTCAGTAGCGTCAGTACGTCAATGGTATGCTCCCGCAAGTCGCGTTTCATCTGTTTGAAGCTGTGCCCCTGCCAGGCAGCCGGAATAGGTTGCTGACCGGGGTCGGCCCATGAGTCTGCGTAGTGGAAGTCTACCATCAGGTCCATGCCTAACAGCTTGGCTCTCTGGGCCATTGCCAACAGCTCATGCTTGTCGTTCATGCCGTGTCTTGGGTTCACCCAGACACGCATCCGGATGGCCGACATCTGGTAGTCGTTTTTCAGAAGTTCCAGGCACTCGCGCTCCCGTCCCTGTCGGTCGTGAAACACAACGCCGTGCCGTTCCTGGCCTGTCAGGAATCCCACGTCGGCACCCTTCACGAAATCTTTTTGCTGTGCCATTATGCCTGTAAGGCAGCATACAGCCCATGTAAACAATGTAATCATTTCAGTAGGCGGTCGTAGATTTTACGTTTGGATATTCTATCAGTATCCTTAAGGAATATTTTTGTGCAAAGATAATGCTTTTTCCCGTTCCCTCAAAATTTGAAAGAATAGTTTTTGGGACAGGTACTTGAGTGTGGCTCCTCATACCCAGGTGCCTGTCCCAAAGACTATTCCCGTCTTACAGTATAGCTCGGCCATGCGCTTCTGCATCATCCTGTCGTAGGCGTAGCCCAGCCAGTAACAAGCCTTGCCCTCGGAGAAATTTCCCAGCGGTTTGAGACTGTCCACAAACTCTATGATGCGCGGGTAGTCCTTGGCCATATAGACCTCGTACACCATGTCTTCTGCTTCTCTGCACAGCCTTTCCTGTTCTTTGGAGTTGCCTCCACATCCTAACAGGAATAAGGCGATGGTGACGGTCACCACCGGAGTCAAACAGCGAAGTGTTTTTTGTTCATATATTCTTTATTTTCTAACTACCTTTTGACTGCCCTCGATGACGATGCCGCGGGTGCTGGCCGTGGCGGGTGTGCCTTGCAGGGTGTAGGCAGAACCCTCCGTTATGGACACGATGCGGGCTGAGTTTACAGGCGTGGACTCGCCCGTCTTCTCCTGGAACTCAGCACGGGCACGGGCCAACTGTCCGATGAAGCGCTCATGGTTGCGAATCAGTTGATAGAGCACCGAGCCAGCCATGCGACCTGCATCGACGTCGCTCTGCCAGTGGTAGCCGGCGATGACGCGGCTCTGGCCGAACTCATAGCCACGGGCGAGCAACTTCTCCATCGCCTCGTTAGACTGGTTGATGTCGGCCAGCAGAAGTGCCGACGTCCAGAAGAAGACGGTATGGCCTGAGGGATAGGAACCCTCGTTGCGGTGCTTCTCCTCCTTCTCAGGAATCAGCGTGCCCTCGTCGTAGTAGGCGTAGGGACGCTGGCGGTTGAACGTGGCCTTGGCATCGTGATAGATGCTGTCGCACGAGGCACACACGTCCTGCAGGATGCTGTAGATCTCGGGCGTGCCCTCCTTCGTGATTTCCAGCCCGAAGAGCGGCCCCATCTCGTCGATGACGGTCTGCATGCTATAGACGGCATCGCGCTGAGCCTGGGCTGCACGCGCCTCGTCCTGGCGCATCAGCTTCCCCCAGAGGTGTTGTGACTGGTCGGCTACGAAGCGGGCCGACTCGAAAGCGGGGAACGGCGGCAGGATCTTTGTCATGTCAGGCAGTTCCGACTTCTTGAAGTAGGCATTCCCGTTTACCTCGTCACCAGCCGCAAGGACTGTTGCGGCTACACTGAGCGTAAACGCTACAGTCAGTAAGATTGTTCTTTTCATTGCTATTATTATATCATCATTTACTCATTCGCTTGTCCCCGTGGCTGCT
>Ga0310696_10009508_pt1 | contig 11248 bp, 23 predicted proteins | sample AusTroGonzalo_MG_4_FD_203885 | JGI IMG/M metagenome (GOLD analysis project Ga0310696, IMG submission 203885) | Bovine rumen microbial communities from tropical cattle in Woodstock, Queensland, Australia - Gonzalo_02 (v2) (version 2) | ecosystem: Host-associated > Mammals > Digestive system >...
AGTCGTAGAGGGCATCCAATCCAACCTCATAAGCTTCCTCCGCACCGGAGGTACCTGCCTATTTAACGTCATTCAGCCTGACTGTTTCAAATATAGTATTTCCTACTACATTTGAATGTTATTTTTTTGGTTACATCTGCGGCTCTCATAAGCCACCCTAAAGGGTGGCATCTTTCCCGCCGCCTTTTGTAACTTTGTCATGACCTAAATATAGCAAAAAATATTAAAATGTGCTATATTTCCTTGTGTTGATGAAGGAAACGAACTAGATTATATGCTAGGTTAACCAAGGTGAATCGATGCGATCCGACAACTGGAACGAACGCGACATAGTGGAATTCGACATACATTGCAAGATGAAGCGGTGCTGGGCCAACGAGCTGCTGTCTTTCCTGGCCATGATAGAGGGCTTTGGCAACATAGGACATTCCGGACTGGTGGGATTCTATGCCGACGGAGACGGGGACTGCCGTCCCAAGTTCACCAACAATCTGGAGAATTTCCAGTTTCGTGAGCCTATGAAAAAGACCAATATCGAGTCGATTGACGTGTTCGACGCAGGCTAATGCCATTTATATGCAAATATTAGAGTGTTGCCGTTCTGGTAACACTCTTTTTTTGCTATATTTCGCTGTATGATACTTGCATTTAAAAATGGTAAGTTCTAGCTAACGGAAGGTTGCACCATGTACTATGTAGCAAAGCTTACACCAGAGGCCGACGGCGGATACTCGGTAGAGTTTCCAGACATCCCTGGGTGCATCACGCAGGGCGACACGCTCGAAGATGCGCTGACGATGGCCAAGGAGGCGCTAGAGCTCGTCATGGAGGAATACTTGGACGGGCGTATGCTACCTGACCCGAATACCGACGAGGACAAGGCGAACGGCCTCTATGCGATCGAGGTTGACCAGGAACTGGCCGACCTAATAATAGATGCGATTCGCGCACGAGCTTATATAACACTGCAACTACTGGACGACATCGGGTTTTTCGATAGGAGCAAAAATGGGGCAAGATAAATACTTAATCGAGTTCGACTGGCGGAACATGCGCGGGTGCTACCCTTTCTGTGCCAACTGCAAGGGCGGGAATGACAAGAATGGCGTCTGTATTAACTGCACGCCTGCCAACCAGTACAGTTTCCATCAGAACTGGTCGACCAATTCATTCATCAAGTTCCTGTTCAAGTTCATCGTCATCTCGTTGAAATACGAGATTGTCGATGTCCAGTACAGAAACTGCAAGGAGTAAGCCATGAAATCTGAACCGTTTCCCAATATCACCGGCGAGAAGCACTACACAATCATCAAGAAGCCGGTCCCAGTGGAATTCGATTGCGGTACGTGCGGATGCGTGTTCCGGCTACCTCTGAAGGAGTGCGACAAGGACGTGGTTCCTGGTCCGCCCGGTACAAACTTTGCAAGGGATGGCTACGTTGCCGCCTGCCCCGAATGCGGTGCGCGTTGCGGTACATGGAAAGAAGACCACGAGAAAAGCATAAAGTCCGTACGCAAGTGCGAAGCCAACCTTATACTGGAAACCAAGGACTAGACATATGGCATGGAAACCGTAGTGGTTAAGGAGTCCAAATGAAGTTCGAACTGATAGTACCCAAAACCGAGAAGTATTCCGAGGACGACATCGTCGCGGGGTTCATCGCCGAGTACCAAGAACGCATGCGTGGCGACTGGCCGGTAATCCCGCAGAAGTACGTCACCTACGGGGAAGGCAACCGTCCCGGAGAGGTAGACCTGTCCATCACCGCTGGCGAAATAGCCAGTCTCCCCCAGAAGGAGGCCGACGGGAAATGGTACGTGGACGTGATGCTGTACAAGAACGAGCCGGCGAACTCGCTCAAGGAACACTTGCCCCTGTTCAAGAAGTTCGGATGCCCGGTAAAGGTCAAGCTGGACGTATTCACAGACGGAAATGTCGTGATGGGGCCGATGACGCTCAGTTTCTTCGCCGAGGAAAGCTTCTGCAAGATCCAGCCGGTCCAAAAGTGCATATACGTCTTGCAGGCGTTCTGCCGATACAAGCTCGACGAGGAGCATCCCGATCGCGACGATCGTAACATCGGGTGGTACTCCACTCTGGACGCGGCCATCGAGAACCTACACGCGAACAAGGACGTGATAGCCGAGACCATGCCGGACGAAGACGGCGTAGACTACCCGTACTACCAGTACGCACTCATCGAGAAGGTACCGGAGGGTCCGTACGCATGCGGCATGGAGAACGAGGATGACGCGGTCAAGTTCTTCGAGTGGAAGGACGGCGACTACGTGGAGATGGATAGGCCGAAGGAACTGGAAGGTGTCGTCGGGTTCACTGTTGGATAGGAGTAATTATGCCTAAAAAGTACAAGGGAATCACGCCGGAACAGGCACACGAGATTACGATGCAGTACATCAACTGGAAGCCAATTCTCCAGGACGAACTTGACAATAAAGTACCGGCCGCAGCCAGGAACGGCGAGACCAGCGTCATGCTCGACATAACGCATCCGTATGCCGACGGCCGGTTCGACGACGGCCTTATTGACAAGATAACCGGCTTGCTTGATTCCATGGGCTGGAACTGTAGCAGTAATAAGGAAAACGGCACCCACGGTTTCTTCGCTAGCCACCTTTTCAAGGTTAACTGGTAGGACTATGCATCTAGTATTAAAGGGTAATGCGGTAATCGCACAGCTTCCGCACGGAGATTCCATATCAGATGTCATAGCGCTTGGAATAACGAACGGCGCTATTGCCTTCCGTGGTATGCTATATTCTGTTGATGCGCCTTATTCTCGGGCAAGCCTCGCATGTTCCCCGAAGCCAGTTTCCGAGAAAGAACTTGTTGACGCCGGACGAGACACCGGGTACACCCAAGAACAGATTCTCGTTCTACATCTGAAAGAATACCAATCTTGCATGAAATCTGCTGGCGGAATCCGTGAGGAGGACTAAATAACATGGTAATTCATGCTAATCAGACAAACTTGAAAATGGAGAAGCTCCGGGAGAACCCGGTGGAAATCTACGTTATGCGATTCAGCTCGGAGACGACGCCGGGGCCAGCATACATCGAGTCGCTCGGACGTGGCGGCGTCGTAATGCACGACACCTGGTTCGAGGCCGACTGGTATGACAGTGCGGAAGACGTTGATGCCCAAATAGCCGATAATGCCAAGGACGTATACAAAGTCGTGCGAATATCCGTGACTGCGGAGCGTATTCTGTCGACAGAAGAGAAGAAATCTATAAATAAAGCACGGATAGCCAACCTTGTGGCGAGGTACAATGCCCTAGACGACTGATTTGTTATGGCCTGGTTGATACAAAGGCCGGCACCAGCCGGCCTTTTTCTATTCGTCTACCAATCCAGGCAGGAACTCGTCGTATCCCTTGTAATATATCTTGTCTATTCCTGAATAGCGCACTTTCCACAGGAACATCAGCGCGTCGTGCTCGTTGATGAACCTAGGTGGTTCCGGGTGGACAAAATAGATGGACGCCGATCCGATTGACGTGTCGGCCACGTGCAACTTGTACGGTTTCCACCGGAGGAATCCTGCCTTCCACTGTGGCTCCCAGAATTTTCCTACCTTCTTGACTCGGTGGGTCTTATTAAGATATGTCGCCATACTGCTCCTTCATGTTCTGCGGGATGTCGGTTACGCCGCCTCGCTTTGCTCGCTTGTCTTGGAGGAGACTGCAAATCTGTTCGAACCTCAGGGTGTCCTTGTTTATTTTCGATAATGACAGTATGCTCATGATCCAAATATAGCAATTTGCCAGACGAATTGCTATATTTGAACCATGAAAGTTCCAGTAAAGTGCCTAGATTGTCCCAACCGCGAGGTGTATGCACCGTGTTCGCTACTATGGCCGACAACGGCTCCGTGGGCGTCCCGGTGCAAGGTCGGCGAATGGTGTTGCCCGAAAGAACTATACGGGCGTAAAGGAGGAACCAATGGTAATGTCTAGCATAGAAGTCGCATCCGACAAAACGAACACGATGAACCAAAGTGGCCGTGTCTACGCGCTGTACAAGGTATATCCGTCCGACAAGTTTGCCGTAGCTCATATCGGTAGAACGACCAGAAAGTCGCCGTCACGCCGGTGGTTCCTCGGATATTTCCGATCCAAATTCGACTACGAAGCGGAGGTGAGGTGGCTTGACAAGCATGAACCCGATACAGTATGCCACTACGACGCCGATGAAATCAGCGACCGGGGCATAACGGACATATGCGATTCCGCTAAGTTCATAGAGAAGTGCGATCGACTTGCCAAGGAAATGTTCGCCGAGCGCCAGCAACGAGACCGTGAATACGACGAGTACAAGGCGGATCTTCAGCGTCGCGGTCTAAAGGAAAGCGACTTGCCGCTGTCGCAACGCAGATTTCCGAGATTGTTTGAGCAACCGATTACGTTGGAGTCATGCTACTTGAGTGTGACCGATTTTGGCGAGATTAATTGGGCCGCTGAGAAAGAAGCTCTGGATAAACGCCTTAAGGAAGTGCGTAAGTCGTCGCAGCATGGCGGTCAGGAAGATATTAACGCCGGTATTAAATACGCCTTGAGGTACATAGACTAATGCTTTTTAATGCTATCTGTCTTTTTGTGATATTCGCATACCTATCGGTGATACTTATCGGACCGGCATATACGTGCTATAGTCCCGAAAGCAAGGAAGGCAAACGACTGAAGATTGCCTACATTGTGTCGTGTGTTGTGTTCTTTATCGGTATCACCACGGTTTATGTGTGGCTCTGGCGGTACGGCTGTCCATGTTCGTGTCCAGCTTGATACAAGAAAGACCGGGTTGACCCGGTCTTTTTCATGATTAGGACAATTAATCATCCAATATCATTTTGGCCATCCGTTTCCGGATCTTTTCGGACACCGGTTGGTCTGTTCTCGGATCGATGTAGCCGTTGCATGTGCGGAAGTTGCATATGCAGTCTTCGCATATGCAACCGGCATAGTAACCGCAATAGAACTCGTTCCCGTCCATGGTGCATTCCATTTCGCCGAGGCAAGGAAGCTGTAGAAATTCTCTGGCGCGTCGTTCAGTATAATCCATGCCGTTCTCTCCGATTATAGTCAACCCTTCCCAGTTCCATCCGGTGCGCCAGTGCCGTCGTCGTAGCCGTCGCCAGAGCCGTCGCCAGTGCCGTAGCCGTTGCCGGAGCCGGCTCCGTCGCCGAAGCCATGGTCGGAGCCAGAGCCGTCGCCGAAGCCACGTCCGGCGCCGGAGCCGTAACCATCGCCGAAGCCACGTCCGGCGCCGGAGCCATCGCCGTAGCCGGAAAAAATAGGATTAATCGTGTTGATGTTGATATTTATCATAGTCATCCATCCCCAGTGCCCTTGCTGGAACCGTGGCCGTCGCCGTTGCCAGCGCCGTAGTCGCATCCAGATCCGGAGCCGTCGCCACATCCGGAGCCGTGGCCGTAGCCGAAGCCGTGGCCGTAGTCGACGTCGTCCATCCAAGGACATGTGGCATTGATGCTAAGACTGCTCACGGATGTCCGCCTGCTTGATGCTGTTCATGGCGACTTCGGTGCAGGGGATTACCTCGTACACGTCTCCGAGCCAGATTTCGGGAAGTTCGCACGGGAGCTTGATTTCGGGATCGAGCCCGTACATCGCCACGCTGGACAGGGAGATTCCCTGTTTTGCCTTCCAGTACCAGAGCCTCCTCGAGTTGACCAGCACTGCATGGTTGCCGTTGTGCTCCTTGAGGTACCCGGCGTGGACACCGGCCTTGTCACAACGACAGATGACGTACTTGAAGCCGTCCGTATTCGGCTTGGCCATGGACTGTGACTGGATGGAGTCCTCTGGGATGTAGCGCTTCCCGTTGAGGATGAGGACTTCGCCTTCGAGGTTGATTTCTTTAGACATCGTTTGTTTCCTTTTTATGGTTTTAAATATAGATTAGTAGAACCTTCCGTGTACTACATATTCAGCGCACGCGGCCTGGTCACCGTTGCGACAGTCGCTCTTGAGCTGCTTGTCGTACATCATGAAGAAAACGACCATTGCTACCAGACCGACGAACAAGATTATGACCTTTAATACATCCATGTTGGACACCTCATATCATGAATCCTACCCGGCGAACGCGGTCGCCAATTTCGTCACGTTTTCGCGGAACCGGTCGACTTCTTCTTGCGTAAAGAACACAGCCGTGTTGTTCCAATGGGCTATATCCTCTTCGGGCCATGTCATGTACACGGCCAGTCGGACTATTGAGCTTCCCGGTTCAGGAACACGGAAATCGACCTTCTTGATTGCAGTCCTGGTGCCTATCGTTCGCTTTCCTTCGCTCTCGGTGACATTGTTCGGGTCCAGATAAATTCCCCGGTTGTCGCGCAAGTATACGTCCATGATGTCGTGTATGAGTGATTCCGGTGTGACGTCCCATCCGGATGCAACTAAGTTAGCCATGCAAATACTCCTTGGTACTACCATATATTTAACACTCACCCGATTATAGGCAAGCTGCCTTCCGTAATATGATGAGTCCGTGCAGCCGTTCCAGTTCATTAGCCAGTGCGACGCATTTCTTGTCGTGGGCCTTGTCCTTCAGGCGGATGCCGTCCTCGAACTCGTAATCCTCCAAGTCGTGGCATCGTTGCTTGTACCGGGCCTCTACTCGATTGTACTCGGATTCGACATCCCCGTAAAGGGTATCGAACATAAGACACTGAATATCGTGGTCGTCGACGTCTACCCAGTCCTGGCTGTCGCGGAGCCATTTTATCGTCCTGTAGGGCGTATAGGCGATATCGATCTCACGGTCTCCGTATGTTGCCGTGAATATGACGAAGTCGGCGTCATTGTCCCCGGTATGTTCCACGGAGGTGGAGTCTGCTGGGGCCTGGAGCCATGGGAGAGCGTAGAGGATATATTCCCTGATCCGATCGGTTTTGTCGTTTATTGATGGCTTCTTCATGGTCAATTTCCTTTAATCTGGGACTATTGCTTGTTTTCCTTGATCAGCGTGACTATAAGCCATATTGCCAGTACGAATATCACGCCGGCGGCGAATCCGCACCATACATATAGATAGCTCGGCGCGATATATACGGACATGCTGTTGGCCGTGTCCACGGCTGTCTGTACGACGGTATCCGTAACCGAATGGTGGTGCATAGGGTTAAGCGGGCTTGCCGGATGTATCGGATTCGATATGTTGAACGTACTGATGGGTGTCATAAGGATCCTCCATCGCCTCGCATCAGTTTCAGCTTCTGGCATAGTACCGACACACTCGGTCTGGTATATTCCGCCGGCCCATAATCGCAATACAGGCAGTATGATTCCACCTTGCCGTCCGGACTGAAACAGGCATACGCCAGCGGAACCCATGCGCGGATATCGCAGGAACCTTCCCATACACAGAAAACGAGCGCGCTGTTTAGTGAGTGGTCGACTATGGCGTTCGGGAAGAAAGCTCGTATGCACGTGAAGAAGGTCTCTCGGTACATGTCTTCCTTGGTGAAATGTTCTATTGGCATATATTCATCACGTTAATACTATTCATTATCAACTGTACCACCGCATCGGTCACCGCAACCAGTGGCACTACCATACCCGTACCCTTCGCCAAGACCGAAGTCGCTGTTATGAAGAAGCCCGGATCCGGATCCAGACCCAGCACACGACTCGTAAGTACCGGTGCCTTGACCAGTACCGCTTCCGTTCTCGTAGGTATGGTCTGGATCTATGTAGAACCCGTTGATGCCGCTATCGGAGAAATTTAGAATTCTGTTGGACGGCTCATCGAAAGATGGTATGTTTATGTTGATATTGCCCATGATTACCCAGTTCCAGTGCCATCGAGGTTTTCGCACCGGTTACATTCAATGTCACTTCCATCAAAATGACCCGACCCGGTGCAATTTCCACGACCGAAACCCGTTCCGTTGCTATAATTGAATTGGTGGCCAAACGTAGACCCATCCCCTGAACAATTTCCGATTCCGTCGCCGTCACCGCTATCGAATCCACGGCCAGAACATGATAAACCGAATCCAAATCCGCTACCGAATTCGTCTCCGAAACCATCGCCGTTTCCGAATCCATAGACTGTATTATTGTTGCTCACGGATACCCGCCTTCTGAATGCTGTTCATAGCGGCTTCCGTGCAGGGGATTACCTCGTACACGTCGCCGAGCCATATTTCCGGCAGTTCGCAAGGGAGCGCGACGTCGGCGGCAAGGCCGAACTGGGCGACGCTGGACAGCGAGATGCCTTCCTTGGCCTTCCAGTACCATAGACGGCGTGTGTTCACCAGTTTGGCGTGGTTGCCGTCATGTTCCTTGAGGTAACCCGCGTGGACGCCAGCCTTGTCGCAACGGCAGATCACGTAGGGGAGACCGTCCGTATTCGGCTTGGCCATGGACTGTGCTTGAATGGAGTCCTCCGGGATGTAGCGCTTCCCGTTGAGGATGAGGACTTCGCCTTGGATATTAATTTCGTTGGGCATATGGTTTCCGTTTGATGATTGGTGTGGTGTTTCAAATATAGCAAAAACGCTATCTTTGCAATTCCTGTATTATCCTGGTGGCGGTGGCGTTAAGCGTATCATCAGGAACAGACTGCATGTTCTTGAACCGGACGGTGATGGTGGAACAAGGCTGATTACCGGGACATTCTGTGACGACCACCTTGCTCTCGCCCAAGCAGGACGACAGCGATAGCCCGAAAAGCAGGGTGCATCCGACAATGACCAGGATGAGGATGATGATTTGGTTGAAATTGAACTTGTCCATTCTACAATTCATCCTTCGGTATCGCGACGGTACCAAGTAGTTTCAGCGCGGCCGTAACTTCTTCCGGGGTATCCCCGGTGACTGTGGCGGCGCCCCAGTATGTCATCTTGTCGTTTTGGTACATCTTCAGCTTGTGGAAGACGAGCTTGTAGTAGTAGTTGCATGTGGACGAATCCGGTTGCAACGTAACGCACGCGAAGGTGTCCAGCAGCTCGCCAGTGTCGGCGAACATGCGGTTCCTTATCACCGGGTCTTTCTTGAGATCGTCGAGCGAGTTGAACTCGACTGATTCCACCGGGGTGTCCTTCTTTACGAAGGACGGGTAGTATAGTGTCAGCTTTGTCATACGCTTTCCCCTATTAATTGCTTGATATGCATGTACTCATGTCCATGCCATAAATATAGCAAAATGTGGCAAGAAATAATATAAACTCTGGATTATGGAATTCCCGGATTACCTCAACTCGATTCCCAGCACGCCCATCACGGAGGCGGTTGCCGAGCTATATTCGGCGGTATTCGAGACGGCTACCGGAACAAAACGCAATAAAGTGCCCCTTGGCAATAAATGGGTGTCCGTCCCCGATTACATAGACTGGTACATGGAGAACGACGTGGTTCCGGACGTGAATGGCATGTTGTCCGACTACGGCATGAGTATCGAGTACGTCCCCGACTACGACTTCGGTCGACAGCCGTGGTTGGGGACTATGGCCCGCAGCCAGCAAGTCGATGCCAAGGTTGCGCCGGTTGCCATAAACAAGGACGCCTACGACAAGTACTTCACTAAACTCGATTGGGACGCCGAACAGCTTGAAATGCAGATCAGGGGAACCGTGTGGCACGAGGTAGGGCACCTGTTCGATGACATACTCACCGACATGGGCATAGAGTTCACCGACGAGGAGGACTTCGCTGAGTGCTTCGGCGAGTACATGATGTCCGACTGCCATAGCCGCAAGGTAAAGGACCTGGGATGGGTGTTCGACGCGGTCAATCTAGTAGCCGACACCGACGAAGAATATGACAAGGCGATAGCGAAGTTCAACCAGATCGCGAAGAGGCAAGGTTTTTAGACCGTAATGCCACTATCCTCATACGTATTTCATCAGCGTCCCGACCATTCCGGCAAGCAAGTATCCTAGCCCAGCAACGGCGACAATAGTCCAGAATATCTTGGTTCCTATCCGCACGGCTATGAACCGGTCGAACAAGCGGATCCAGCCATATGCTATACCCAAAATAACGACCAATGTAATCGTGACAGATCCCCAGGTGTCCCGATGTTCCCATGTTTGCCAGCCCAGTACGCATAAGCAGGCGATAGCACCTACGGAAGCTGCGACAACGATGGTATTATCTTAGAGTATGGTCAAGCTGTTCCAGTGACGTGCGGTTAGTTTTCATTCTTCCTCCAGTAGCAAGGATAGCCTTATTGTAGCGTCCTTGCAGTCGGCGTCGACCGATACGCCCTCGATCTGGCTGCACCGGCTGTCCACCGAGTACCGCCCGGATGAGTACATCGTCCCTATCCGGTCATCGCCGTCCGGTACGCGGATCACGGACGATTCCAGTGAGATGGTGTAGTCGTCCGGTATCTCGTTGATTATCTTCTTGAGCTGTCCTATGTTCATGTCCATGCCATAAATATAGCAAATTGTGTCAGAAAATAATAAACTCCCAGTGATGAAAAGGAACAATACTGAACGTGGCATAATTATGGTCACGTTGGCGAGTAATATTCCGTCGGATATAATACCAAATGCCATTTTACGGAGGATACATGCCTAAATTATTGGCGATATTGCAAATTAAATGCCGGCGTAAACCAGATTTTTTGATGTGGTTAAAATGGTATACATTATACTTAAAATGTGATAAAATTTGTATAATCGATGATGCAAGTCCAGTATCTATTGCAAAGGTGATATCATCGTTTTATAGAGAATACATGCCGTCTACCAATATTATAGTATTGCCAGCTAGTAAACTGGATGGGTTTACGTCGGATAATGTTCCTCGGCAAGTTAGGAATGCTAATATTGGATTGATGGCCTTAAAGCCACATATTGGTGATATAGTAATAACACCAGATGATGATGAATTTTGGTGGTATGATACGTCATATGCAAAAACTTTTATTAATACCGCATTAAAAGTATCTAGAAATACGTTTACCATTCCATGGATATTGATGAGCTCACATACCCCATTGAAATGTCGTTCTGACGCAGCTTCATTTGCTGATTGTTTTACTTATGCGGCACCAACTGAGAATAATGAAGTGAAATTCGTGATGAAGTATGATGGAACCCTAATACGAGACATGCATTGGTGCCATAGTAATTCAGTTAATTTGATGCCGGGCACACGATATGAAAATTTTTTCCGTACGTCTTGGGTTAATAAAACTAACTCGGTAATTAAATGTTACCACTTTCGTACTACTACCGAAGTAGAATATAATA
>Ga0310696_10009509_pt1 | contig 11247 bp, 8 predicted proteins | sample AusTroGonzalo_MG_4_FD_203885 | JGI IMG/M metagenome (GOLD analysis project Ga0310696, IMG submission 203885) | Bovine rumen microbial communities from tropical cattle in Woodstock, Queensland, Australia - Gonzalo_02 (v2) (version 2) | ecosystem: Host-associated > Mammals > Digestive system >...
CCGGATTCCCCATCGTGCTCCACGGCTCTTCTTCAGTGCCCATGGACGAGGTGAACACCATCAACCAGTTCGGTGGCAAGCTCGACGCCGCTATCGGTATCCCCGAGGAGCAGCTGCGTAAGGCTTCTAAGAGTGCCGTCTGCAAGATCAACATCGACTCCGACTCTCGTCTGGCCATGACCGCTGCTATCCGCAAGCACCTGGCCGAGCATCCTGGAGACTTCGATCCTCGTCAGTATCTGAAGCCCGCCCGCGAGAACATGAAGAAGATGTACATCCACAAGATTGTGAATGTGCTCGGTTCTGACGGCAAGTTGGCTCAGTGCTAATTGGTTACTCATTATAATAAGGTGGAAATGCCCGCAAAGCATTTCCACTTTTTTGTTTCTGACGATGAAAAAAATGTCCTTGTGACTGCAATGTTTCCTCATGTTTCTGCGTATATATAGATAAAGACCGAATTGACAATGACCGAAACCGAAGTCAATCTGATAGAGGGCTTGCTGAAACAGAATCGCGGTGCCCAGAAACAGATGCTCGACAGCTATGGGCGTGATGTCTTCGCACAGATAGCACGGCTCATCCCAGCCATCGAGGATGCCGAGGAGGTGTATCAGGATGTCTTCGTCAAGGTCTTCAAGAACATCAGGAAGTATGATGCGGAGAAATCGTCGCTAAAGACGTGGGTGTCGCGAATAGCCTATCACGAGACGATCAGTTTCCTGAGGAAAAGGAGCCCGGCGGTCATCTATTTCGAGGATAATGGCATTGAAGCTCAAGCACTGACCGATGCGGAAGTGGGAGAGACCTTCGGACAGCCCAATGCCGAAACGGTACAGCTGATCAGGGCGGCCCTGAAACATCTGCCGCCAGAGGAGAAAGCCATCATCAGCATGTTCTATTACGAGGAACGGAGCCTGAAGGAGATTGCCTACGTCACGGAGTCGATACCCACGACCGTTGCCTCGAAACTGAGCAGAACGAGACGAAAACTTTGTAGAATCATTAAAATGTTACAGTCATGAAAGAGGACAATGCACAATGGCGACATCAGGACAAGAATTTGCGTGAAGCCCTTCGGCAGGAAGAGGCGAATCTGCCACCGATGCCTGCCGACCTGAACGAGCGGCTACAACAGCGTCTCTCCGCTTCCGGGAGAGGGCGGGGGGTGAGGCTCCTCTTTCTTGCTGCCGCCGCCTGCATCGCCCTGCTCATCGTGTTCAACTTGGGAAAACGGCGAAGTCCGCAGGAACCCGTCGTGGCGCAGCAGACGGAGAAGCTGTCGGCAGTCCCCTCACAGCCTATCGTCGAGGAGCCGCAACCAGAGGTCGTGTCCGACGAGCAGCCCGTGGAAAAACCTGTAACGGAACCCAGCGAGGATGCGCCTCAGGCAACAGAGTCGACATCGACGGAAAATGTCAAGGCTCCCCGTCGTTTCAGCTCCCAGCCCATCCTGGATATCACATCGTCCGAAGGCGAGCCTTTCTTCCTTGCCTCCACCTCCTATATGGCCACGCATAGGGGCCACCGGGACGGTCTCGCCGGCACAAATACTCCTGAAGCCGGCGATGATGACGCCCTGAGTCTGTATGCCGCCAAAGACAAGGACGGGATGCCCGAGGGATGGACGGAGTTAAGGAACTGGAGCAATGACCAGAAGGTCCGTCGCAAGCTGACGAAGAAAGAAAAGAGACAGGCGGCTGTCGTTGGCGCCCTTGCTGCGAAGCGCTGGCATATCGATATCAATTCGATGAGCACCATGCGTTATGGCTCCCGGACGGTGACCTCCGACTTCTACCTGGAACTGCGAGGCGACACGTTGCGCAGCTATCTGCCCTATCTGGGGCAGGCCCATGCGTCGCCGACACTTTCGCCGTCGATAGGCCTGAACTTCGAGGAGCCCGTGCAGACCTATAAGGAGAGCAAGCCCAAGTCGAACAAGTACACGCAGATAGACATCGACGTCAAGACCCGTGAGGACTCCTACCACTATGTGATTGAAATCTACGGTAATGGCCATGCGTATATCCGTGTGCGCTCGATGAATCGCGACCCCATCAGTTTCGACGGCACAATGGACATCGAATAACTAAACACCAACCGACCTATGAAGCAGATACTAACCATCATCATGCTGGCACTCATCGCCAGTCAGGTGACGGCTCAGAAGAGCGTTACCTTTGTAGTCGACGAGAATCTCTCGCCCGTCGAAAAAAATAATATGGAAAGATTCCAAGAGAGTGGTTCTAAGGCTGCCAAAAGTATCTTCCATGATGAAGGCGTTCCCGGTGACACCCACGCCATGATTGCCTGGAACTTTTCTGACGACGAGAAGTTTTACATCTTCACGGGAAAGGATGTGTTCTTCAAGACCATTGTGCAGGCATACGCCGAGCATCGTCCACTCGTGTTCTCGCCCGATATGATATGGGTGCTTATCAGTCAAGGGTTCGCCCGCTACGTCAACGCTCATTCCGAAGAGATGCGCGACCGGTTGGTGAGCCACACAGGAAAAATGGACCTGGTGGTGCAGTCCGACAAGGACCTGCTTTCCGAGGATGCTGACTGGGAGAAGATGATGGGTGACTTCACAGCCCAGATCAACGAAAACGCCAAGGGCGACATTGCCAAGACCATCACCGCCGACTTCTCCACCACTGGCACTACCGAGCGCATCACCTCTCAGATCACGCTGATGGAGACCATGAAGAGCTATTTCGACTATGTGGTCCATTATATAGCCTGCGGCATCCCGAGCATTACGCTTACAGGTAGTCCCCAAGACTGGCAGAAGGTGCTGGAGAAGACTCGGCAGCTGGAGAAGTACGGCATCGGCAAATGGCCAAAGAGCCTTGTCCCTATCCTGACGGAGTTTGTCAAAGCCTCTGAGGGGAAACCCAATCAGGCTTTCTGGAAGAAGATGGTGAAGAAGGGGCGTCTTGACAAGTTTGCGGGTGGCGGATGCGACCTCCGCCAGCCGACAGAACTGGATGGCTGGATACTCAAGTTCTTTCCTGACGAGAACGGACTGACGCCCGACCAAGTGCCACACACGCACAAGATGCCGTCGGAGCGGGTGTATGTGGACTTCAAATACCAAGTCATCAACCCTGTCGACGGTACGGTCATCATTGATACCCCGCTGCAGCTCGTTGCAGGCTTCATCGGAACGGAAGTGGACCCCCTGACACATGCCCTCAAGCCCAAGATGGGGTGGGTGGTACGACAGATGGAAAGCAACGATAGTATTGCGAAGAGGCTCGAGAAGATGGACTCAGAGTCTTCGTTCTTCGGCATCGAGTTGCGCGTTAACAAAGTGCCCGAACACCTCTCCCTGTTGCCACACATCAAGCGCTTGACCCTCCGCTTTACCGACAAAGTGGAACTGCCCGAGTGGTTCTACCATCTGCAGATTGATAAGCTGACGATAGAAGGTGAGATGAGCGACGAACAGGAAGCCGCCATTTGGGAGCATTTCCCAAATGCTATTCTCAATTCAAAGGGAGTCGCATCAAGGGCCGACATTCCTGCCGTTCCTACCGTCGAACAGATGCCGCAGCGGCAGGGGTTAAACACCCTGCCGATACCTACACGCGAGGTAACCAAGGCCAAAAAGACGAAGAAGGGGAAAACCGTGAAGGCTGGTGATAAGATTAGTGGTACCGTGAGCGATGAAGCCGGTCCGCTGTTTGGTGCCACCGTCTGTGAGATTGATGCTAATGGACGCATTATCGAGTCGGTCATTACAGATATAAACGGTGCCTTTACCATGAAGGTGAAAAATCCCGAAGACCGCATCCGTTTCAGTTATGTGGGAATGAAGACCGTCACTATGCCCATCGCTACTAAGAAATACGAGATGAAGATGGAGTCGGCAACAAGGTTACGTGACGTACGAGTTCTCCGAAGAAAGACTGGAGAATCCAACCTGCCTATCCCCAAGAGGGAAATCAATGTGTCGGAATACGAGGCACTCGGAATAGAGAATGATAACGAAGGGGTGTCGAATGAGAACAACCCGCGGCGCAACCTCCATCTGTCTGACGAAGAGCTGACGATGGTGACGCCCGTCAACGACCTCGGTTTCAATATGCTCCGCAAAGTCGGCAGCAAGGAGAGTATCCTCCTGTCGCCCTTAGGCATGACCTACGCCCTCGGACTGATCAACAACGGTGCCAGCGGTAAGACGAGGACGCAGATCAACAAGGTGCTGGGTTGCGACGACTCGAAGGCCGCCAACATCAACGACTTCTGCCGCAAGATGCTTACGGAGTCGTCGAAGCTCGACAAGCTGACCAAGCTGGATATCACGAACGAGTTCTTCTCGCACAAAACTTACAAGCCCAAGTCAGCCTTCAAGGAGGTGGCCATAGACTATTATGACACGAAGTTCAAAGAGTCGGAGTCAGGCCCGTCGCAAGGCTTTGCCTTGGTGAACACCATCTACTTCAAGGGCATCTGGACGGACAAGTTCCGCAAGGCTAACACAAGGGACGAGGTGTTCAAAGGTGAGAATGGCAAGGAGAAGACGATGCCGATGATGAACCAGACACGCAACTTCTTCTATACCGAGGACGACCTCTGCCAGGCGCTCTGCCTGCCCTATAGCAATGGCGCCTATCAGATGATGGTCCTGTTGCCGAAGGAGGGCAAGACCGTCGGCGACGTGGTCCGGTCGCTGACGGCTGATAGCTGGGAGAAGATGCATGACCAGATGAGAAGAGTCCAGGTGGAAGTGAAGCTGCCGCGCTTTAAATCGTCGTCCGAAGTGGTGCTCACTGACGTTATGAAGACACTCGGCATGCCCGATGCCTTCAGCATGGCGAAGGCTGACTTCTCCAACCTCTTCGACATAAAATCCTGGATTGCCAAGGTGAAGCAGACGGGCCGCATAGAGGTCGACGAAACGGGTACCGAGGCAACGGTCGTCACTGCCTTGCAGGGGCGTATTACAGGACTGGATCTGGTGCAACCTGATACCGTTCGCTTCCACGCCACCCATCCGTTCCTCTACTTCATCAGGGAGTGGACAACGGGCACCATCTTCTTTATCGGGCAGTATATGGGGACATAGCTTGCAGGAAAAAATAAAAGATTTCCACGTTTACTTGCATCTATGCCATAAATTGCTTACCTTTGCATACAAATGTAACGAGATATGGCAAAGAAACACGAAATAAGAAACAGCACGGCAGAGTTCCTGATATTCCAGGTGGAGAATAAAGAACAGGGCATAGAGGTGATGTATGCCGAAGATACCATCTGGTGTACACAAAAAGCGATGGCGACACTCTTCGATGTGGGAGTGCCCGCTATCAGCAAGCACTTGGCAAATGTCTTTGAGACTGGTGAACTGAAAGAAGAGGCAACTATTTCCAAAATGGAAACAGTTCAACAAGAAGGCAATCGTGAGGTGAAACGTACGGTAGTGATGTATAAACTTGACGCCATCATTGCCGTTGGCTATCGCGTAAACAGTATCCGCGCTACCCAGTTCCGCCAATGGGCAACGAGTGTGCTGCGTCAGTTTGCCATTCGTGGCTACGTGCTCGACAAAAAACGCATGGAAAATGGAACGTTCTTGAGTGAGGACTACTTCGAGCACCTGCTTGCCGAGATTCGCGAGATACGTCTCTCCGAGCGTCGTTTTTACCAAAAACTGACGGACATCTATGCCACGAGCATGGACTATAATAAGGATGCTCCTACCACACGGATGTTCTTCAAGCGCATTCAGAATAAGATGCACTATGCCGTACATGGACGCACGGCGGCAGAACTGATAGTGGAAAGGGCTGATGCCGATAAGGAGCATATGGGGCTGACAACCTGGGAGAATGCGCCTGACGGTAAGATTGTGAAGACCGATGTTGTGATTGCCAAAAACTATTTGAAGCAGATGGAGCTGGAGGACATGGGACGTATCGTGACGGCGGTGCTGGAGTTTGCCGAGAGTCGTGCCAAACGCCATATCCCTATGACGATGGAGGACTGGGCCAAGCGTATCGATGCTTATCTGAGCAGCGACGAGCGCCCCTTGCTTGACAATGCCGGCAGCGTAAGCCACAATGAAGCCGTGCTTCATGCCGAGACAGAGTTCGAGAAATACCGCATCGTGCAAGACCGTCTGTTCCAAAGTGACTTCGACAAGTTTTTAGGGGCATTGCCGTTAGAAGAGGGAGATTCAGACTGACGCGAAGAGACAGTTGGATAAAGTCCTGCGGATATGGGCTTTGGCGGTCGTCTCGCTTAGGGCTATACTTTATTCTTTAACATCCGACTGATGGTATTCAGATAGTCTATTGGCGTGATGCCGAACGAGAATTTGAAGGCACTGTTGAAGGCTGCAGCATCTTTGAAGCCACACTTGCTGACAATGCTTTCCATTGAGCTGTCCGAGTGTTCCATGAGCAACTTTGCAGCGTACTCCGCCCGAAGGGAGTTGATATAGTCTTTCGTTCTCTCGGGATCCTTGTAACGCGGTATAAGCCTACAGAACTCATCCTGACTGACGCCCATAAACTCTATCAATGCGTAATAGTCGAAATCAGGGTCCGTAAATGGCTTCTCCTTATTTACACGGGCATCCATCTTCACAAAGAAGGCGTGTTCCTCATCCATTGGGGCCGCCTTGGTTGTCTTTGTCTTCGCTGCCGATTGCTTTTTCTTCACCATCTCCTCCTGATCGTCCAGCGACAGTTCTCCGTTGCCCACTATAGCCCGATAGTCATCCAGCGCATTTAGAATGCGGCGAAGCTGCTCATTTCGCTGACGGATAATCCTGCTTTGACGCAGACCGAGACCTCCCAGCACGAGGAGCACTATCACGATGACAACAAGTATCACGATGACGCCTTCGGCCGTGGCCAGCGTGACTACATGGGCATGACAGAACTGTGTTGTCAGTAATAGCAACAAAGTAATTACGGTAATCCTCTTTCTCATAAGCACGGTCTATATTTAGTTTATAGCTCCTTTGGCTGCAAAGATACTGCTTTTTTGTGATATATTCAACATTTTTTAGCATAAAATACTACCAGTTTTTGCATTTCTGCTATCAAAATGTGTGATATGTTGTTGCTATTTGAAAGAAAAGTTGAAAATTTGCAACCGTAAAATGACCAGAAATGATACAGATTGACACAACATTAGTCCAATTGTTACAGTCCGTTGAGCAGAACGGATTGTGTGTGGCAAAAGAGGTACACGGTTCCCTCGTGACTGGCGTAGATGAAGTGTTCCCGCACGTCATTATCATTATGTGTATGCGCGGCACTGCACGCATCATGTTCGACATGCAGGAATTGTCGATTGAAAAGAACGATTTCGGCGTACTCTTGCCCGGACATGTCTTGCGTCGCACTGCGTGTTCAGAGGATTACGCCTATTCATGCGTCATCATCTCAGCGGATATGTACAACGAACTGAAGACACATATCTTCAGCCATGACTATGATAAGTTCGCAACCGTGCCGAAATGCCATCTGACCGATGTACAAGCCAAGCGCATGATGGCGCTGAACGAGCTGTTGGGAGCAATCGCTTCGCACGACGTTTATGACCTTCAACTGCGTCGTCAGATGTTGCTGTCGCAGCTGGCTGTGGGCTACGAGTTCATCAATTACTACCGTCGTGAGCAGGACAGGCAATGGACGAAGAGTCGTCCGGCGGAGCTTTACGCGCAGTTCTGCGACCTGGTAGTAGAGCACTACAGGGAGAATCGCAATGTTCAGTACTATGCCGCGCTGTTGGGCTATGACGCGCGCTATTTCTCAAAGGTGTTCCGCCAGTACAGCAACGGACTCTCGCCCCTGGAATGGATTCAGCAGTATGTGGCGACGCAGGCCAAGCTCATCATCGATGCGCATCCCAGGCAGACGGTGAAGGAAACCGCTTTTCAGCTCGGGTTCCCCACAACCGCCAATTTCTGCCGATACTTCAAGCGAGCCACCGGCATCTATCCGCAGGAGTATAAAAAGAGGATGAACCATGACTTACAGGAAGTCTTGGCAGTCCGATAAAGTCTGGCGGATATGGGCTTTGGCGGTTGAGGGTTTCAGGGCTTCGTCCAGGGGAAGGGCGGGAGGATTGATGCAGCGCACCTGCGAGAAACCGGCATCGAGCAGCAGCTGGCGGTCGGCCATCCTGCCGGCTATCAGTAGGACGGGAACCCCCTGGCGCTTAGCACACTGGAGGATGCCGTAAGGCAGTTTCCCCATCAGCGTCTGACGGTCGGCCGAGCCCTCGCCCGTGACGACGAGGGAGGCACCGCTGAGGAGGTCGTCGAAGCCAACGGCCTCGAGCAGCAGGTCAATGCCTGAGCGGCAGTCGGCATTCATATATTGCAGGAAGGCATAGCCGAGACCGCCGGCGGCTCCTGCGCCAGGCACGTCCTGACGGTCGTAGCCGAAGTGACGGGCCGAGACTGCTGCGAACCGTCGGGCACGGGTGTCGAGGCTGAGCACCATCTCCTGGGTAGCCCCTTTTTGCGGCGCAAACACATAGGCAGCACCGTTGGGGCCACAGAGCGGATTGGCGACGTCGGTAGCGATGGTGAAGCGGACCTCGTCGAGCCCACGGACATCACGCCACGAACCGCCCTTTGCCAGGCCGTCGATGACGGCACGAATCATGCCGATGCCGCAATCGCTGGTGGCGCTGCCGCCAAGTCCCACGACCATCTTCCGACAACCGCGACGTACGGCATCGACCACGAGCTGGCCCGTGCCATAGGTAGTTGTCACCATCGGGTTGTGTTCTTCGTCTGTGAGCAGCGTCAGTCCGCTGGCCTGTGCCATCTCGATGACCGCCGTCGTGCCGTTGACGAGGTAGTGGGCCGTGATACGCCGCATCAGTGGGTCGCGGACGCTGACAGCCACCATCTCGCCGCCCAGCGCACCCTGGAAAGCAGACAGGAAACCCTCGCCGCCATCGCTGACAGGCACCTGTACGACCTCAGCCTCAGGCATCGCTGAAAGGATGCCTTCCGATGCTGCCTCATTAGCCTCGGCCGAGGTCAGGCAGCCCTTGAACGAATCGATGGCTACGATGATTCTCATACGGTAATTTCTGGGGCAAATATAGTCAAAAAAGCGCAATCCTGTTCACATTTTCCCTCAGTTTTAATAAGTTTTGTGAAATGAAGGGCCTGTGTAGGCCCTCGTGTGGTATTCCCGATAGTGGGATGCCGCATGATCCGTTAGGTTTAGTCCGACCAAACACCCCCTTTTGGTCGGAGTAAAGGTCGGGTTTAGTCCGACCAAACCCCCAGTGAGATAGGGGGGGGTATGTGAGCATTGCATTAGATATTGCGCCATTGTCTTCTTTCCTCGATGGATGCAAAAGGTACGTTTTGCGTTTGATGTTTGATGTTTGGTTAAGCTTCTAAAATGTTTATATTGATATATTATATATTATAATATATAATATATTTAATTTAACATAGGATATGGGTAGCAAACATATACATTTGCTTAACCAAACATCAAACATCAAACATTGTGTTGTAGGGATTATACCCTAAACTTTAGGGAAAGCGGATGGTGATAGTAGGGAAAAGTCCTTGGGCAGTGGTTACGGTTTATGTATCTTTGCACCGTCAAACCTCTTAAAACTGTACGACGATGAAAAGAATAATCATGATTTCGATGCTGGCCGTACTGACGGCCGTGCCCTCAGTGGCACAATATGTGAGGCGACCCTATAGCCGCCCCGTCGCTCCCTCCTACAGGAGCCAATACACGACTGTCGCGCGTCACCATTCGGCTCTTGACGGCTACTTCGGACTACGCATAGGACTGGGTGTGGCTACCGTCAATGCCGACGACTACTATCTGGACGGAGGTTCGCCGAAGTCGGGGCTTAACGTGGGGATGGTGGCGGGACTCCAGCTGGCGCCTGCTACGCCCCTCTATCTGGAGACGGGACTGTCGTATACGGAGAAAGGCGGAAAGGGTGGTCCTGGTGATGCCTACACCTACAGTCTGAACTACTTGGAGGTGCCCTTCCTGGTGAAGTATCAGCACAACTTCGACCCCCTGACCAGCATCCAGCCCTTCTTCGGCGTCTACTGTGCAGCGGGCGTCAGCGGCAAGATGAAGGAGACGGACCAGCGCTACTCCCGCAGTGCTTTCTCCGACGATGCCTTCAAGCGTTTCGACGGCGGTCTGCGCCTCGGCTGCGGCCTGCAGTTCGATCACCTCTATGCGGAGTTGGGCTACGACATCGGCCTGGCCAACGTCAGCCGCGACGAGTTCAACACGGCGCATACGGGCTGCTTCTTTGCCAACGTGGGAGTGAATTTTTGAGACCCCTCCCAGCCTCCCCTGCTTAGGGGAGAAGTTTTAATATAATAAGGTGGAAATGTTAAAAATGCATTTCCACTTTATTTTTTCTGCCAAAAAGTTTGGAGGGAACGCAGAAATGTATTACTTTTGCAGTGTCCTATTAAAGTAGTACACTAAAACAGTAACAGATATGATTGAAGTAAGCAACATTAGTTTCAGTTACCCGCACCAGAAGGAACGGGTGTTTGACGGTTTCAGCCTCAGGCTGGAGGAGAACAAGATTTACGGATTGTTGGGCAAGAACGGAACAGGCAAGTCGACGCTGCTGTACCTCATAGCGGGTTTGCTGCGGCCGAAGACTGGTTCCGTATGTTGCGATGGCATCGCAACAAACAAGAGGCGGGCAGAGGTGCTGGAGGAGATTTTCCTGGTGCCGGAGGAGTTCGACCTGCCGTCGATGACGCTGCAGCGCTACGTGGAGCTGAACGCGCCATTCTATCCGAAGTTCAGTCAGGAGCGTCTGGAGGCTTGCCTGCGCGACTTTGAGCTGACGACCGATCTGGACCTCAGCGCGCTGTCGATGGGACAGAAGAAGAAGGTCTTCATGTCGTTCGCCTTGGCAACGAACACACGGCTGCTGCTGATGGACGAGCCGACGAACGGACTGGATATTCCCTCGAAGTCGCAGTTCCGCAAGACGGTGGCGCAGAACATGAGCGAGGAGCAGACCATCATCATCTCGACGCATCAGGTTCACGACGTGGAGGCCCTGCTGGACCACATCCTGATGCTGAACCAGCGCGAGCTGCTGCTGAATGCCTCCGTACAGGAGATGATGGATAAGTACGTGTTCGAGTACCGTCAGCCTGGCGATATGGACGGTGTGCTCTATGCCGAGCCCACGCTGCAGGGCAACGCCGTGATGGCCCGCCGACAGGAGGGTCAGGCTGAGACGCAAATG
>Ga0310696_10009511_pt1 | contig 11246 bp, 11 predicted proteins | sample AusTroGonzalo_MG_4_FD_203885 | JGI IMG/M metagenome (GOLD analysis project Ga0310696, IMG submission 203885) | Bovine rumen microbial communities from tropical cattle in Woodstock, Queensland, Australia - Gonzalo_02 (v2) (version 2) | ecosystem: Host-associated > Mammals > Digestive system >...
TGCACCACTGTAGTAGGTCTAAGTGCTGCCTTTGCTGTGCTACTCATTTGATAGTAAAGTGAATACGAATTGTTTGGATCATTGAAATCAGTATCCATACCACTTCCTGCATATGTTAAATAACTCTCACCATTTGAGAATTCTACCATAGGAAATTCCCAATTCTCATCATCATAATCCTCTTCCCACCAACCTGGATGGTCTATGTAATTAAATGTGTCATATGTATTTGGCCGTTTCAAACTCAAAAGTTTCGCATTATTTCCGCTCATACTTAGCACTCTATACTTTTCAGGTTCACCATCACCATCCATATCTATCTCTAGAATAGCACCTTTCGCGGCCACAGCGACTGCACTACCCTGTGCTTTGATGAATGTTATTAGTGTTGCATTCCTTACTGCTGTTCCACTTACTATGGTTATGCTCTTATATGCATCATTTATCCAACCATTAGTATCGTCATATACCTTGAGTTTAGTACCATTTGCTCTTACATATACTAGTGAGCCTCTCTCTATACCTATAAACTCCTCATTGTTTGATGTGAAGTTTACGTTATATGTAGTTCCACTAGATAGTGTCGTAGTATTTGGTGCTGCGTTCCAGGTCCAGTTCGTATTTGTCAATGACTCTGTGGCATTACCACCATCATACGTTCCAGTTCCCTCTTCCGCTCCTATCAATTTGATTGTTATATATATCGTAGACGTTCCTGCATTTATAGATTGATTCGCTACATTTACCCAGATAGTAAATTCTGCATATCCTGTAGATACACAATCGTTGGCACTGGTATTACCTGTTGCTAAGATATCTATACCCTCTCCGACATTAGCTTCTACCATGGTAGCACTCTGCGCTCCGGTATTATCCTTTGCCATGAAGTTTAGATACAGGTTGTTATCCGCTACCACTGTACTATTATTACTGAATGAATATGTGAATCTCACTCCCAGATTCCTAGGGCTATTATTCACCACCTTGAAATCATACCTTACATAACTCGTGTATGTGGTCATACCATCTGGCAGAGCCTTAGCCTGACCCATCTCAGTCAATGCAGTAGTGTTGGTATCTACACTGATTCCTGGTAGACTATTACCTGTCGTAGGCACTATATGTAGTTTATTCGTATATGTGCCATAGTTCGCATCACTCGATTCTACTGCTGTGGTATTACTCATACTGAGTGCCACATTCGCAGCGTTTGCTCCTCCTCCCACGTGTGTAGATTTCATATATATATCTGCTGCCACATCAGTCGCTGTAAACGATACTCGCGAGCCGATTCGAGCATTTTGGTTAGGCGCTGCAATAATTGCGACTATACCCACTGACAGCACCAGTACGAATGCCAATGCGCCAGCGATAGCTTTTTGCTTAAATCCCCAGATGAATTTGCGCTTGCCATTTTCCTTTTTTGTAAATAAGCCCATATTCATTTCTCCTTTTGTTTTATTTTTTATATTCATCATCCTCTCAGTTGTAGGCTAACTTTATGCTCTCGCATAAACTACAACTCATCATCTGATCAATACCATATTAATTAATAAGGTTCAAACAAATCCTTTGGTACACCAGTGTACCACCTTCCCCTTATATAAGGGGCACAAGATTTTTCATTAAATATATAACCCTTTTCTTTTGCTTACTTTTCCAAAGTAAGTCGTTTGTGGGGGTGCTTTATAAATTTGATCCTTTTCAAGTTCGCGCCACATCGAAGATGTAATGCACTCCTCTCTCTCGTTTCCCAATAATCCATCCTCTTCTTTTGCTTACTTTTCCAAAGTAAGTCGTTTGTGGGGGTGCGGGGGGAATCGAAAAACCCCGCGTTTTCTTTGTTTCGTTTCTTTTGCTCCAAAAGAAATGAAAATATATTTTTTCTTTGCAACTTTCCTTTTTGCCACAAAAAGAAAGTTGAATACTCTACCTTTTGCTTCAAAAGAAACACGCTTTTAAGAAATTGAAGACTCAATTTCTTACAACGCAAAATGGCAGTAGATTTTTCTATCGCCTTATTTTTCACATTTTTTCACACCACAAAGGTAAGCGCCCCCACAACTCTTAGGAGTAGAGCCACTTTCGAGCGTTTTATATATGATTTTGACAGTAATTATTGACATATACCGCGCTCCTTTATATATGTTTATACTACACTTTCTGCTATTTATTGTCAAATGATTTCAAGATAAAATAAAAAAAGAGTAGGCTCTCCTACTCATTTTCATTTCTATCTTTATCTTTCATGATTACATATGCGTTCCTCTTTTGCATGTCGTTCCTCTTCCAGCCTCTTTTCGCACCTAGCTATAAAGTCCTTGTATGGACCCCATTCTTCCATATATTCTCTGTCTGCATATTCCCTAGAATTTGTATCTAGCACCCTATCCATACTAAACCAATTCATATCCTCACCTCACGATAATATTTGCATTATACGGCAGCATTTTTTATTTGTCAACACCTAACCACTCTGGAGTATGATAATACTTCTTATCCACCATTTCTTTCACATTTTTTTCAAATTCTTCTATCGTCGCACCACCAAAAAATGCTCGAGATTTTTCAGAAGGACGTATTACATAATCAAATTCCCCATTCCCCTGTAGATTTACAAACACAGTACCTTTATCATTGTGCGTAATTTTCACATCATCAGGCATATTCGAATATACCACTTCACCATTTGATTTGATCAAAGCACAACGTGTGAAACAAAAATCAGGATCATCCCTCATATCTACCCATGTAGCAATGTCCGCAGCAATATCCATTAAATCCACTTTAGGATTACTAAAATCACCGCCCATATGCCTTAATTGAAACTTTCTTTCACCATCCATGCCTTTTTCTAGAGTCAAAAATCCAAAACCAAACCCACCTCTTTCTACATCTTCTGCGAAACTATCTAATACTTTATTAAAAGTGTTTTTAAATTCATCGCGAACGTTTTCAGATAAACGATTTGATTTTATATTTTTTATTTTATCGCCTATATTTTTTATCATATCATCTTGCATATAACTCAATTTGCCTCCACATTATTGCTAGAATCTCTCCGATAGATTATCCCATTTTTTTCTTTATAGCCCTTATAATATCTGCACATATCTTAAAGGTAGATTTTCTATTCCCAGATATCTTTATATCTGCGCATTCTGCCATCTTTTCTTGCCGCGTCTCGAGTTGTTTCTCGCTTACGGCATAGAATTTTTTTATCGTAGCATTGTCATATATGCCACTATCTAGTACAGTCTTTGTATGTGCCACATCTAGCCAGACATGGATAATATATCCACCCTTTGCCAGTTTCTGCAAGTTTTTGCTGCTCAATACCACACCACTATCCGCACATATTACGGTATTATAAAAGGTGGACGCATACGAAATCGTACCCTCTTCCAATTCTCTATAACCTTTCTCTTTCCTCGTTTCGATAAATTCCTCTATCGTATGCGGGATATGGTCAAACTTAAACAGTTCAGTCGTATTGAGGTAATACATTCCCAGTTGTTCAGCCAGGAGTTTCCCTACCATATCTGCCATCTTAGGATTAAGACACATGAGTACTAAATTAGTTTTCATAACATAATGATACCACAATTTTTACATTTTACCAAGAAATTTCACACATTATTTTTGATGACTAGAGCCATTATAATCTATCATTTGGTATCACTATACCCTTTATTTTACAATCTTTTACAAATGGTATTACCAGATCTTTGGCCTGCATGACATAAGCATCACTATGCGGCTTCTCTTCCAGTACTCCATTGTAGCACTCTGTACGGTATTGTTGTACTGCATAATGTTCTGCTCCGCGTATCATATGCTCGGCAATATACCGTATATCATCTAGAGTCAAATCAGGGCTAAATGTCGTCCTAAATTCATATGGTACTATGCCAGTCATAAGTATATCAATGCTCGATTGGATCGCATCTTTATCACAGTGTACCCTAGTCACTTTATCATATTTTTCAAATGGCGCTTTGATATCCATAGCCACGAAATCTACCAACTTTTCGTCTATCAGGTCACGGAGCAATGTAGGATTTAGACCATTGGTATCCAGTTTTACTTTTAGCCCCATATCTTTTACTCTCTTGAGGTTATCTTTTAGGTCAGGTTGCAATGTCACCTCGCCCCCTGAGAATACCACGCCATCTAAGAAGTTCTTCCTCGAATCTAGATATTCATACAGCTTATCTTCATTCCAATTATTATCTTCCTTGATACCAGCATTGTGGCAATACCAGCAATTCATATTGCACCCTGGTGTAAATACCACCGCCGCTATATTCCCTGGCCAATCTACAAATGAGTTCTTGATAACTCCTGCAATTTTCATATTTACCATTCCTTATTTTCTTTGAATTGATGTTCATAAATATATCCATTTTGAAGATATATCTATTTTGAAGAAAATTCTATAATATTTTAGATAAATTTGACAAAAATCAGAGTCCCGTCATATAAAGCATATACGGGACTCGTAATTTTTTGACAAAGTTACTAAAATATATAAATTTTCGTATACTACTTCCGCCGGTTCGGTAGAGAGGCGGCATTAACATCCGCAACCACAATCGAATAGTTGCTCGTTTTTAATTTCATACTTGATTCTCTCGCCCCACTCTTCACGTTTACCTTTGTTGAAGTTCTTTACTGGTCTGAGGTATCCAACCACACGAGTCCAAACCTCAGCATCTTTGCCACAATGAGGACAAGTATAATGCTCACCAGATATATATCCATGTTCAGGACATACAGAGAATGTAGGAGTGAGTGAAATGTATGGCATCTTAGAAGTTGTGAATATCTTAGATATCAATTTCTTAGCCACTTCTCTATCTTCTACTCTCTCGCCGAGATACAAGTGTAATACTGTACCACCAGTGTACATAGACTGCAATTCGTCTTGCAACTCCACAGTCTTAAAGATATCTTCGCTAAATCCTACAGGTAGCTGTGTAGAGTTAGTATAATATGGTTCGTTTTCACCCGCTGTAATGATGTCTGGATAACGCTTCTTATCCTTACGAGCGAGGCTGTAACTGGTACCTTCTGCAGGAGTGGCCTCTAGGTTGTACTGGTTGCCAGTCTCTGCCTGGAACTGTACCATAATATCACGAAGGTATTGCATTACCTCACGTGCAAATTCTTGACCTTCTGGAGTAGTCAAGTCCTTACCCATGAAGTTCAATAGTGATTCGTTCATACCTACGATACCGATAGTATTGAAGTGATTTCCCCAATATCCGCCAGTACGCATCTTGACATCTTCTAGGAATCTTGCACAATATGGATACAAGCCTTTTTCAGTCTGCTCTTCCACAATCTTTCTCTTCAGTTCTAGTGAGGTTTTTGCAATCACGGTCAATTTCTTCAATCTCTCAAAATAATCTTCCTTGCTAGTAGCCAGATATCCTATTCTAGGTAAGTTGATAGTAACCACACCAATAGAACCAGTCAGAGGGTTTGAACCAAATAGTCCACCACCACGCTTTCTCAGTTCAGTCACATCTAGTCTGAGTCTGCAACACATAGATACAGCATCTTCTGGTGATAGATCCGAATTGACATAGTTAGCGAAGTATGGTATACCATATTTACAAGTCATATCCATGATGCTATTGACTACATCACTATTCCAATCAAAGTCTTTTGTAATATTTATAGTAGGTATAGGGAAAGTAAATACTCTACCCTTAGCATCACCTTCGCACATCACCTCGCAGAATGCTTTGTTAAACATATCCATCTCAGGTTGGAAGTCGCCATACACGTACTCTTCTGAGTATTCGCCACCAACCACTACTGGAGTATCCCTTAGAGTCTTAGGCACTTTTACATCGAGTGTAATGTTAGAGAATGGACATTGGAAACCTACACGAGTAGGCACGTTCATATTAAATACGAACTCTTGAATAGCCTGTTTTACCTGCTTATAATCTAGGTGATCAAAGCGGATAAATGGTGCACAATATGTATCAAATGAAGACCAAGCCTGCGCTCCAGCAGTCTCACCTTGAGTGGTAAAGGTACTATTCACAATCTGTCCCAAGAATGAGCGCAAGTGCTTTGCAGGTGAACTTTCTACCTTGCCAGGCACTCCACCAAAACCTTTGAGCAGTATCTGTTTAGCATCCCAACCCACGCAGTATGCACCAAAGAAACCTAAGTCATGTATGTGCATATCACCAGAATTGTGAGCATTACGTACTTCCTCTGGGTATACTTCATTTAACCAGTATGCCTTAGTGAAGTTCTCACGAATGTAGTTATTTAGGCCATTTACCGAACGCTGCATATTAGCATTCTCTTTGATAGCCCAGTCTTTATCCTTGAGATAATCATCAAACATATTGATTGTAGCGCCGATCAGAGCGTTTGCCTCTCTGGCACTCTTTCTCTTTTCACGATAAAGAATAAATGCCTTGGCAGTCTTTGCATGCCCCTTTTCTATCAATATCTTTTCTACGGCGTCTTGGATAGTCTCCACATGAGGCACTTTGTCCTGCTTGCCTTCTAAGATGTATTTTACCACCTCATCTGCCAAGCGATCTGCGAGCGCTCTGTCTTCACCGCCAACAGCAACAGCCGCCTTAAAAATAGCATCTGCTATTTTCTTTTTATCAAAGTCTACTATTCTGCCATCACGTTTTTGAACTTTCATTATTTCTTTTTGAACAGTCTTTTTTGCGCGAGTAGTAGTCTTTTTAGGTTGTGCTTTTTTTGTTGTTTGTTTTTTTGCTTTTGTTGCCATAATTCCCCCTTTAGCACATTTGGTCCTTGCTCCAAATGTTGTAGTTATAAGATACCACACCACAATATATAGTGTCAACTATTTTTGCCCTACCACAACATATTGTATTTTTTTGTGCAAATTGTACAAATTTACAAAAAACGTCAAAAAACGCTTGCTTTGTTAAAAACTCCACCCAAAATGATTATCATTTTATAACCAAACACGCCATTTTACCCCCCATTTCAAAAATTATATTATCACATCCGCCTTTTTTATAAGTATGATTTATATCTATATTTTTTTGCTTCACCTTCACCCTTCATCTATCTTCCTGCATTTTAAATTTATACAAAAAAAGATAGCCCCTAGGCTATCTCCCATCTATATACTATAATAAATATATATTATCTATATTATTTCCTTTTAATATATTTCTTAGCTTTTTTATATGTAGACTTTGAACCACCTATGCATAGTATTACCACCACACATACCACAAATACCCCACCAGCCATCTCAAACCATGTAAAGTAGTGTGTAGTTTTGAAGTTATAACAGCATATCAACAAGGTCTTCTCCGTGCTACCCGCAGCTATCGTATCCTGTGACACTCCGTAGTAAAAGATTACATCTCCACTTTCGTCTGTACGATAAAATCTTCCCTCACTCGAACCATATTTTGATTTTAACACATTATCTACACGAGTCAATAGTTCAGCATGAGGATGACCATAAGAATTATCCTTGCCACATGATGCAACGAAATACGCTGGCGTAGTAATATTTAATATGTCCTCAGATGAACTGGTTCTACTGCCATGATGTCCACACTTGTATACATCTACATTGGCTAGTTTTGACTTTTGTGCATCTGTCAAATGCGATACCATATCATCATCGGCCTTTTTCTCCATATCCCCAGAGAAAGCGAATTTCATATCCTTATACGTTAAAAGAATAAATGGCGAACAATTATTTGCATCTGCGAAATATGTTGTAGGATAACCTTGTCCAGTAACATCTTCAGTAGTCATCGAACCTATAGCATTCACATCTTCTGTATATTTGCGCGGTGCAAAGAATTCAAATCGATAACCTGCCTCTGCGTTTTCAATAACTAACCCTTCATAGAATACCACCACGAGTGCATCATTGCCATCTTTATCCTTTTCTGCATATGACAACTTAATAAACGCATTATATGCCACTTTGGCCACGCTATTGACACTCCTCGTAGAATATTCACCTTCCAGATAATATGCCAGAGGGTCATCTACAGGATAAGATACCGTACTTTGTGCTATTTGGAATGGTCTATAGATATTTGATACTGCATAATTTTCAAGTACCTTATCCATACCACCCACATGGTCCTCATCACTATGCGTCAACACCAGATAAGTAATATCTTGCACGCCCAACCCATCTAAGTAACTGATCAATTTACCTTCCGACTTGCCAGGCCCAGCATCTATCAGCATACTATCTCCATTAGGAAGCACTATGTATGTCGCATCACCTTGCCCCACATCTATATAATGTACAGCAAAATCTGCACTATTAGCATCTTCTTTGGTGCCTGAGCCCACAGATTTGCCATTCACTAATGCCTCTATCTGTGTACGATAAAAGTATGTACTCGCTATCACCACGAATATTAGCGCTATAGCCAGCAATTTCCATTTTATTATTGACGATTTATTTCCTTTAGCCATTGTTTTTTCTTCCTTCGACTAGGTTTTTTCTCTAGCACCTTTAGTATTTTTTCTTTATTGTTCATCACTTCATTGTAACCAATCTCTATCATCTCACGAGCATCTTGTATTTTAGTAGACTTGTATTTTGATAAGTCTGGACATAGTGTCACATTCGCATATTTCAATTTCTCATTCACACTCGACTGCATCAAGACCCCCACCATCGAAGATAGTATATGCAATCTCTTCATGCTCTCGGTGCCACTGCCACGAGTCGAATTTACATCTATGGCAATCACGACATCAGCCCCCATCTTGCGCACCACATCAGTCGGCACATTGTTCTTTATTCCGCCGTCTACTAGATGCTTACCTTCCCACACCACAGGCTTAAACACCCCAGGCACACATGCGCTCCCTGCACACACAGGGCATACGAAGCCATGATCTATCACCACCTCTTCGCCAGATTTTATATCCACAGCCACCACCGACAATGGAATATCCAGTTCCGAAAACATCTTATCTTTACCAATCACGCCACCGAGCCAATTAATTAAGTTATCCGTAGATGAACTAGAAAATATAAGGTTACCAGACACGATATCCTTCTTCTTCACTTTTAGAGCGTTATCCTCTATGGTTTCTATCTCCACGCCTGCAGCCACAGCCGCTCCTACAATGGCACCGACACTAGTCCCTGCAATATACGAGATCTTCACGCCCAATTCCTCGAGCGCTTTTATAGCACCAATATGTGCAACACCTCTAGCACCACCACCACTAAGAGCCAGCCCCACAGCGATTCTATTATCTATGCCACTCTTCTTCTTAAATCCAAACAACCCCATCATCCTCTTCCTCTCAGATTATACACCAATTTAGGATATTTTCAAAATGCTTTAGTATGCTTTCGTTTATTTTACATTAATTTTAACCACAAAAAAACCCCACCATTTTCTGGTGGGGTCATCATACTTTGAATTACTTCTTGCCTTTCTTTATAAGGTCTTCTAGTTCTTTGATTTCGATTTCGTATCTCTGTTTCTCTTTTTCCAGGAAGGCATCGAATTTCTTAGCATTCTCATACTTAGTAGCGTTATCTACAATGTACTTATCAGCAGTCTTAATGCTCTCTTTAAGTTCTGCGATATGATTTGCGATTTCCTCTTGACGAGCCTTCTTCTCAGGATCGATGCTCTTGAGGTCTTTTACATTGTATAGTACGAGATTTAGGTTAGTTAATTCAGTTGCTTTCTTATTGAGAAGTTTTTCATTTCTTGCCTTTCTTCTCTGTGTTCTCTCATATTTTAGCACTGCGTTATGATTTTTGTTATAATCTCTTTCTATCTTAGCATAGTTTTCTTTGATAGTTGCCAGTCTAGTCTCGTAATCTATTGCGTGTGCATCTGGTACATTAACCACTTTTACGACAACTTCTTCTTTGCTCTCTTCCTTAGCACCTTGTTCCTTAGCTTCTTCGGCAGCCTTCTTAGCCTCTTCGGCAGCAGCTTTCGCTTCTTCAGCAGCCTCTTTTGCTTCCTCAGCGGCTTTTGCTTCTTCTTCAGCAGCCTTCTTAGCTTCTTCTTCAGCGGCTTTTGCTTCCTCTGCAGCCTTAGCATCTTCCTCTGCTTTCATAGCCTTACGTCTAGCCTCGATTCTCTCTAATGCACGTTTACGAATCTCCTCTAGGCTTTCCTCTTTCTCTTCTTCCTCAGCCTTCTGTTCAGCGACTGGCTCTTTAGATTCTTGCTTTTCCTCGACCTTCTCCTCTTCCTCAGCTTTTGATACAGCTTCAGCTTTAGCTTCCAGTCTAGCCAGCATCTCATCTAGGTCAGCAGAATCTTCTACAGCATCTGCCTTTTCCTCTTTTTTCTCTTCTACAGGTTCCACTGGTGCATAGTAGTTATTTACCACATTGATTTCAGTAGCGACAGCTTTCTCTTCCTTCTTCTCGTCTTCTTTCTCGTACACTCTCTCGACGCGTCTTTCAGCATCTCTCTCAGCTTTAGCAATGCGCTTACTCTCTCTGCGTGCGTTATTTACACGATCTCCTGCAAGATATGCTACATAAAAAGCCAAAGCAAACAAAGTAGCAACACAGCCACCAATGATGACAACCCATTTAGCAATAGTCAAAATCAATTCGATAGTGTCCATATAAATTCTCCTTAAATATTATTTACCACATTATACACTATCTTTGAGCAAATTACAATAGTATTTCGCAAATTTTTTATAAAAATATGCAAATTTACACAATTTTGAACTAAAAATGTATCAAAAATGGGGTTTTGGACACCCAAACACCCCATTTTATACTATCTAACACACAAAATAGCAATGGATAATTTTATACATTTCAGATTTTTTGCTATACATTTTAACGACCAAGATCGATATACCCTACTCGTCTAACCTCATCAAGTATCCTATCTCTGTACTTCTTTATATTTTCGCGTTCCTCTTCTAGTGTGTATGATCCGCCGAGAACCCACATCTGTCTCCTATAGTCAAATAGAGTAGTTCCGTCCATTTCATTTTCTGTATCATAAAGAAATGTATCATATCCCATACCACTAAAAGACCTTACAGTCAATGCTAAATACGCCCCGCTGTCGTTTCTTGATTTGCACAAATAACTTACTTCCAGTTCCTCACCAAAATTCTTTTGAGATTGTATATCCCACGCATTTAATACGCGCATAACTTTTTCGTTTTCAAACACATCTCTTTGGTCCTTTCTTTTTGAACATCTTATTCTCATATCAAAAAAACCTCCTTCATTGATT
>Ga0310696_10009513_pt1 | contig 11245 bp, 10 predicted proteins | sample AusTroGonzalo_MG_4_FD_203885 | JGI IMG/M metagenome (GOLD analysis project Ga0310696, IMG submission 203885) | Bovine rumen microbial communities from tropical cattle in Woodstock, Queensland, Australia - Gonzalo_02 (v2) (version 2) | ecosystem: Host-associated > Mammals > Digestive system >...
CCAGACAGAAGAGCAGGGCGTATAAGACCACAAGCAAAGTGAAAGGAAAATGACTATGAACAATACGACGCGCAGAGATTTCCTTGGAACCACCGCGCTGGCGGTCGGCGGGGTCTTGGCCGGGCATGCGGCCGAATCTGCCGACGCGAAGTTCTACCGCGGCGCATTGCTGCATCTCGGATCGAACATGTGGGGCGATTTCCCCGGGGATCCGGACGCACTCGCCAAGAGCGAGGAAGAGGAGAAGACCAAGCCGACGCCTGTCACTCCCACCGGCGGGTCCACGAACTACCGCAACTACCTCAGATGCCGCGACGACCTCTGGCGCAAGTCGATCGACCGCATGGCAGAGAGGAAGATGAACCTGGTCTTCATCGATCTCGGCGAGGGAGTCTTCTATCCCAGCCACCCGGAGCTTGCCGTGTCCGGCACGTGGAGAGTGGAGAAGATGCAAGAGGAACTCGCCCGCATCCGCTCTCTCGGAATGGAGCCGATCCCCAAGCTCAACTTCTCCACATGCCATGACTCCTGGCTGAAAGACTACCACCGCATGGTGTCCACACCGGAATACTACAAGGTCGTGGCGGATGTCATTGCCGACGTCTGCGCGATATTCGACAAGCCGTCCATGTTCCACATCGGCTTCGACGAGGAGGTGCCGGTGGCGGGCAAGGACCATTTCCACGCCACGTACCGCCAGGGCGATCTCTGGTGGCACGACCTACTCTATACCGTGCGCCAAGTGGAGCGCAACGGCGCACGCGCCGTGATGTGGTCGGACAAGATATGCGACGGGCGCGAGGCGTTCCTGGAGCGGATGCCCAAGAGCGTTCTGCTGTCGCCGTGGTACTACGGCATCGACTTCAGCGAGAAGAGACTGAAGTGGGACGCCTCCTTCGAGAAGAAGAGCGGCACATGGGACGTGCAACGCAACCTCTCGGCCTCGTTCGTCGCCCTCAACGACGCCGGCTACGACCTTCTGCCCTGCACGTCCAACTGGTCGCGCGACGACGCGGCGGAGGCGCTCGTCTCGTTCTGCAAGACCCGTCTTGATCCGAAGCGGCTCAAGGGTATCTACACCGCGCCGTGGAAGTTCACGATTCCGGATGCGCCCAAGAAGAAGAACATCACCAAGACGCTTGAGGGCATCGACCTTTTCGCGACGGCGATGGACAAGCACTATGGGGCATGCAACTAACAAAGCCAACAACAGTCAATCGGCCTCAAGGCTCGAATTGACATAACGAAATTTGTCTTTTGCCTTCGATCCTGGCGACTGGCTGGGCCTACCGTCGTTTCATCGAGCCTCGCTATTGTCAATATGAGCTGATAACGGGAGGCTTCGTGTCCGCCATTCGCGCATCGACATCCCGAAGCGCTTCTTGAACATTCTCTTTGCGTGGCTCTCGCAAGTGAAGCCGCAGGCGGCGGTAATCTTTCCGATCGAGGCGGCGGACGAAGTCAGCCGCCTCTTAAGCTCCGAGAAGCGGATTCGCAGGATGGCCTCGAGAACCGTTTCGCCGTGGCATTCCCTGAACCTCAGGTCGCAGAGCCGCCGCGAGACGCGGAGATGCTGAGCGACGTTCGCCGCGCCGATGGGGCTGCAAAGTTATTGGTCCTAGGGGTAGCGCTTTATGGGGTCCTAGGCCCTTGCCATATTGCCCTCTAGAGCCATTCCACCTAGGCCCTTAATCGTCAAAACGTGCATATATGCCCATTCCTTAATCGTCAAAACGTGTAAATTGACTATTGTCTTAATCGTCAAAATGTGATATTATATGCCACGACAAAGGAGAATAATATGGTAATGCGACGCAAAATCATCGAAATCCTCAAGAAATGGAAGGAGTCCGACGCGGGCGAATGTGCTTTGCTCATTGATGGTGCTCGTCGTGTTGGGAAAAGCTTCATAGTGGAGGAGTTCGCGAAGGCAGAATATCCGGCGTATCTGATGATAAACTTCAAGTATGTCGGCAATGACGTTAAAGAGACATTTCACGAATACCTTGGACGACTGGATGTCTTCTTTGAAAGGCTGTTCCTAATTCTTGGACGAAAGCCGCTGCCGAAAGGAAGTCTGGTTATATTTGACGAAGTTCAGGCGTTTCCGCGCGCAAGGGAAGCCATCAAACCGCTTGTAGCGGATGGACGCTACCATTATGTTGAAACTGGCTCCCTAATCTCTATAAAGAAAAACGTCGAGGGTATTCTTATCCCTTCGGAGGAACGGCACATCAAGATGTATCCGATGGATTTCGAGGAGTTCCTATGGGCGAACGGCGAGCCCTCGATGATGGGCGCGATACGTGACGCATTCTCTCGCAGAGAGTCGTTGGGACCACTCCATCGACGTGCGATGGATGCCTTTCGCACATATATGCTCGTCGGTGGAATGCCGCAGTCCGTGAAAAAGTATGTCGAGACGCATGACTTTGACAAAGTCGACAGAACCAAGCGCGACATACTTGGGCTTTACAGAGATGCCATTGCGAAGTATGCCGGGTCAAACACGCTCAAGGTGCAGAGGATGTGGGATGCCATCCCTGCCCAGCTTTCCCGTCACGAAAAGTCGTACAATCTCTCGGACATCGATGGCAATGCGCGGATGAGAGAGTATGAAGATCCGGCGTTTTGGCTGAAGGACGCGATGATATGCAACTTCTGCTTCAATGCGACTGAGCCTAACCTCGGCTTGTCCCTGAGCGCAGACCACACAACGTTCAAATGCTACATGGCGGACACGGGGCTTCTCGTAAGCCACGCCTTTGACGAAAACGAACTTGCCGCAGAATCCATCCACAAACGGCTTTTGACCGGCGATATCTCCGTCAATGAGGGAATGCTAATGGAGAATGTCGTTGCGCAGATGCTTGTCGCCTCGGGTCACAAGTTGTATTTCTATGCGCGTTCCGATCCGTACGACAGGAAGGAACGCATGGAAATCGACTTTCTCATCGCCAAGTCGAAACTCGCCAGGAAGAACAATGTCAGCGCGGTGGAGGTCAAGAGTGGCAAGCGCGTACGCCCTGCATCGCTCAGGAAGTTTCAGGCGAAGTTTGCTGATTATCTAGCCGAGCCATTTCTTTTCCATGCTGAAGACATAAAGGAAACCGAGATTGCCAGGTGCCTTCCATTGTACATGGCTTCATGTCTTTAGGTAATTGCGCATTGCGCAATGAGCATGCTTTCTCTTGCCTAAAACGCACTGTCGCACTCTTGCAGGCGCAAGGCAGTTTTGATATATTACGCGGCATGAGGAACGAAAGCCTAAAACTTGCCTTTCTGCTGTTTGGAGCGATTGCGGCGACTGACATCGATGTCGCCGTCGTCCGCTCGCTCGCGCTCAAGTACCTCATGGGGCTTTTCGACGACCATGAACGCTGTGCAAATCGAGATGAAGGAGGATAAATGAGACATACAGGCTTTGACTTGAGCCGCCGCGGCTTTATAGCGGCGGCGTTGGCGTCCGGCGCGGCGGGAGGATGCCGCTCTCTTGGGATTTTCGGACCAGAGTCGAACATCACTTTCGGAGTGATCAGCGACATCCACATAACCACGCCCGAATCGACCGTGACATTCCGCCGCGCTCTCGCGTATTTCCGCGACAGGGGAGTTGATGCCGTTGTCGTCACCGGCGACCTCAGCGACTGGGGGCTCAGGAGCGGACTCAAGTACGTGGCCGACACATGGTACGACGTATTTCCCGATGGCCGAGCGCCTGACGGCAGAAAGGTGGAGAAGATATTCTGCACCGGAAACCACGACTACGACGGATACTGGTACGGAGACATGACGCTCGACATGCACGTGCAGGGCTACTCGGAGGAGGAGTCGCTCGTAAAGCTCGGCATGAAGAAGTGCTGGGAGGAGGCGTTCCACGAACCTTTCGAGCAGGTGCGTCGCCGCACCGTGAAGGGGTACGACTTCATCAGCTCCGAGTGGAAGGAAGGCAAGGACGGCTTCAAGGAGGCCGAGGCGTGGTTTACCGCGAACGGGAAGACGCTCGATCCGAAGAAGCCGTTCTTCGTGCTGACGCATTATCCGTTCAGGAACACGACGTCGTGTAGTGGCCGCGACGATTTCTACTGCGGCGACGTCTTCAGGAAGTTCCCCAATGCCGTGACGTTCACGGGGCACTGCCACTGGACTCTCAACGACGAGCGTTCGATTTGGCAGGGCGAATACACCGCGATCGCCGTGCCTTCTATGTCATACACTTCCGTCCCCACGGGCTATGAAAACGGATATGACAAGAGGGACGGCAAGTGCAAGCGGTCGATGCAGATCATACCGTCCCGTCGAAACCTGAACGAGGCTCAAGGATATGTCGTTTCCGTCTTCGACGACCGCATGGAAATCGAGCGCCGCGACTTTACGGAAGGCGTCGAGGCTGCGTCGGCGTGGATTGTCCCTCTGCCAGCGGCGTCTGAACGCCGCTACGCCCACGCCAACAGCCGCAGGCGCACACCAGTGCCGCAGTTCCCGGCAGGCTCCGCCGTTCGGACGTACACAAGCAACTTTGAGACGCGCAATTATTCATGGACGATTATGATGATGCTCGACTTCCCATCTGCCTGTGCACGCGGCGGACGAGTCTTCGACTATGAGGTTCGCGTCGAGATGGATGATGGATCCGTCGCCGCAGTGAAACGCTTCCTCTCCCCTGCGTTCTACAAGCTGGAGCGCGACGAACCAAAGGTTCAGAGCTTTGCGTTTGACGCGATGGATCTGCCGGAGCACGGCAAGTATCGCTTCCGAGTCTATCCACGCAACTGCTTCGGCGACTGTGGCAAGCCTATCTCCTCGGGTGTTCTGGAAAGCAAACCGGGCAAGGCAAAATCACCGGTGTGGAAGAAGGTTTGAGAAGTTTCAAGTGTGTTAGCAACTACCAACTACCATCTACCAACTGTTATCATGAAAAAATCAACGAACAACTTGAGTCGGCGCGGATTCCTTGCGGCGGCGTTTGTAGCCTCGTTCTCCCCCGCTCCAATGCCGAAGATGCCTGGCGGCCTGGGAAGGGGAGACGAGCAGCCTGCCATGTCCGGACGCGAGGGGCTGAAGACCTATGTCACGCCGTACTTCGACGGAGGATGGACGATGTACATGTTCGCCGACCGCGGCAACAACGTGATGCTCTCGACGCTGTTCAAGTCGCCGTCCGGCAGAGTGGTGATGATAGACGGCGGATGGCCAAAGGACGCGGACTTCCTCGTCCCCGCGCTGAAGGAGCTCGGCGGCACGGTTGACGCATGGTTCCTTACCCATGCGCACTGCGACCACTACGGTGCGCTCGCGGACATTGTCAGCAAGCCGAAGCAGGAAGGTCTGAGGATCAAGAAGGTAATCCACAAGTTTCTGCCGCTCGACTTCATCGCCGAGACGGAAAAGTCCAGCCTTCAGTACGTTACGCCGTTCCTGAAGAACCTCAAAGAGAGCAAGCTGAAGGTGGAGACGCCAAAGGTCAGCCAGACATGGGATTTCGGCGAGGGCCTTGCGTTCGAGTGCCTTAACGACTACGACCTCGCGATGAAGGGCAATTCGATCAACAACTCCAGCATCTGCTACCGCGTGACGAACGGCGGCAAGTCTATCCTTGTTACGGGAGACATCGGCTGGCCGATGGCCGACAAGATGCTGAAGACCGTGCCGAAGGAGAAGATCAAGAGCGACATCGTGTTTCTCTCGCACCATGGGCAGAACGGCGCGAACAAGAACTTCTACGAGGCGGTGAATCCGGAGATATGCGTGTGGCCGACGCCGCAGTGGCTTTGGGACAACAACCATGCCGGCAGGGGCTACGGCTCCGGGCCGTGGCTTACCAACTACACGAAGTGCTGGATGCAGGACATTGGCGTCAATCGCCAATTCCTCCTCACTCGAGACGCCGCCCTCGGCCCGAAGCGGAAGTAAAACACCTTGGGAAGGCCAAATGAATCGAATTCCACTTTGCCTCGTCATTGCCGCCGCGTGCGTTTTAGCGTCGCAGGCATCGTCGCGGGAGATCGTGCTAGGCGACTTCACGAAAGGCGACAGCGGATGGCGCGCGGCGAACCACATAAAGGACGTCGAAGTCTCGGCGGCGGGGACGTCCTTCACGGTGACGGACAACGATCCGTGGTTCCTCGGCCCGGAGATATCGATCCCCGCCGCACCGGATGGCGCGACTAAGGTGCGCTTCACGATCACCTGCGAGCCAACGACATGCGGCGGGGCGTGGGAGATATACCACAACCTCGAAGGAAAGGGCTACGACGAGCGGAAGAAGTTTGCCCTGCGCGCCTGCGGCCATGAACCGTACACACGGTTCTCGGTTGACATGCCTGTGAAGGGGTTTTCGTCCGTAGCCGGCAGCTTCCGCATCGATCCCCCTGCGGCGATTGGCGATCGGTTCACGATAAAGTCGTTTACCGTCGAGATACTGAAGCCCCTCTGGACCTATCGCCCGGCCACGCCGCAGGAACTGGTTCTGCCTCGCAACGCCATTGTCCTCGAGGGCGACGGATGGCGCCTCCGCCACGATCCATCGCGTATGGGCGCGTTCCGCTTCGAGTCCCATGGAAAGACCGTGGAGGGTTGCGTGGGCGAGGCTTGCGTAGTTGCGGCTTCGCGGCGCGTTAAGGACAACGCGCCCTACCAGGTTGATTGGGGAACGGTCAAGCCAACCGTGGAGCACACGAAGGACGGTTTTACGATGTCCGCCGAAACGCGCGATCCAGAGGGCCGCAGGTGGCGCATGTCCCGGTCTTTCGCAAGGTGGTCCGCCAAAGACGGTTCTCGGCTTTCCATCCTGACGAAGTACGAGTGCGACGAGACGGAGGCATTGCACGTGCCCTATCTCACGCTCTTCGCCGAACGCTCGTCGAATGGACGCAAGCACCAGGCTATGCTTGCAGGCCTTGAGTATCTCGACGACGAGCCGTCCTCCGGCACGAAGGAAATTCGCATGCCGGAGTCCAACAGGCTCATCCCGGCGATCCAGCGCATCTGCGCTCCGATTGCCGCGCTCACGGACGAGAAGTCATGGCTTGCGGCGAAGTGGATGATGCCGCGCAAGCGGCAGTACTCCGTCGTTTTCGACACGCCCGACCGCCAGTTCAACTCCGGCGGGCACCTTCTTGCGTTCTGGTTCCCGGCGGTAGGCGCCGCGCGGCCGGAGTCCGAGCTTGACATCTACGAGGCGGAGCGTTATTCCGGGGGAGTGCATGCTGTCCTTCTCCAGGCTGGCGACGGCGCGACTGTCGCCGACGCGCTGGCGTCGCTCGTCCGCAGCGACAATCTGCCGTCCCGCGACAGGTTCGATGTCGTGGATACTCTCACGCTCCTTTCGCATGGATGGCTTGACTCGAAGCTGCGCGAAGGCACGAAAGTGCGCCATGCCGCTCTGTCTGGGTTCGCGCTGCAGCAGGCGTCGGACGCCCCTGCGCTTATGCTCTGGCTCGCCGCGCAGCTGGAGAGGCGGCCCAATCCCGACGCGGCGCTTGTGAAACGCCTTCGCGAAACGGCGTCGGACATGTTTGCCGCAGTCGATCCGAAGGAGATAGGCCAGGCGTGCGTCTCGCACATCCAGCGTCCCGTTGCGCCGCTCCTTGCGGGCGACGTCAATTCGTGGATTGCCGCGCGCGATGCGCGGCTTCGCGAAAGGACGAAGAGCCTGGCCAGAGGCTACCGCGTCTGGAAGGCGAAGGCCGACCCGAGTCGCGACCTGGGCTCGACGCTCGGCGCGGAAGACTGCAATGGATACACTGCCATGGCGATGGAGGAGATGCTAATCGACGCCACCTGGAGCGGCGACGAGGCGGAGATCGCAAGCGCAATCGCCGCGCTCGACAAGGCGCTAGCACGCTATGAAGGCACGGTTCCGCGCGGGGCGCAGCCGTGGGAGATGCCTCTCCATACGCCTGACATCATCGCCTCCGGGCTGATGGTGCGCTGCTGCGCACTGGGGTATCTGCTTAAGCCGGATGCGAAGTACCTGAAGGCTGCGCGCTACTGGGCGTACACAGGTCTTCCGCTGGTCTATCTTCTGAAGCCGCCGTTTTCGTTTCCCGAAGGCGTGAATCCCTTCGGCTGCTACGCCACCTGCGGCGTGATGGGCGCGACGAACTGGGACCTCGTCAGCTGGATGGGGCGTCCCGTGCAATGGTGCGGGCTTGTCTATTCAGCCGCGCTCTACGACTATCTCCGGCTCTGCGGACGTGACGAGGCCGTATTGTGGAGGAAGATTGCGGACGGCATTGTCGCCTCCGGCGTGCATCAGACGCATCCGACAAGCGAACCGGATCGGCAGGGTCTTTTGCCCGACTCGATCTTCATAGAGGCGCAGACGCGCAATCCGGCGCCGATCAACCCGGGTGACGTGCAGGAGAACCTTGCGGAGATGCTGAAGTCGCCTTACTACGCGCTCAGGGCGTTTCCCGGGGCGTCGCCCGTTCTTCTGCACATGGCAGGTGATGCGACAAGGCTTGAGCGGAAGGGCAACGTGCTTTTGTGCAATGTCGAAGCGTGGCCTAATATGGAATCGCGACTGGTCCTGACGCGAGTCGAGCCGATCGCTTTTGCTACGCTGAATGGCAAGAATCTTGCATTCACGTACGATGCCGCGCGCCGCATCGCCGTCATTACCTTGCCGGCAATGGCGAAGGGCCTTATCGTAATCAAATGACTTTTAGCCACAAAGAACACAAAGGTACGCAAAGGATTCAGGAGGGGAAAATGGATAAAATGGACAGAAGATCGTTTCTTAAGATGTCTGCCTGTGCGGCAGCGGCAGGCGCGTCCGTGCCGGCAATTGGCTCGGATCTACCGAGACTTGGCGACATACGCGCACTGCTGCTGCACCTCGGCCACAACATGTGGTGCGACTGGTTCCCGGCGGACGTAGACCCGGCAGCCTGCCCGAATGCGCCAAAGCCGGACACCAAGCTCCGCAACCGCGACGACCTCTGGCGCAAGACGACCGACTACGCCGTGAAGAAGGGCGTGAACATGATAGTGTTCGACGTCGGCGAGGGCGTCGTCTATCCGAGCCATCCAGAACTGGCGATCGACGGGTCGTGGAGTCCTGACAAGCTGCGGGCAGAAGTGCGCCGCCTTAGGGCGATGGGCGTGGAGGCGATACCGAAGCTGAACTTCTCGACCTCGCACAATGGCTGGCTCAAGCAGTACCGCCGCATGATCTCCACGCCGACGTACTACAAGGTCTGCGAGGACGTGCTGCGCGACGTCTACGAGATATTCGACCATCCGCGCTTCATCCACATCGGCTGCGACGAGGAAACTGCAAGCCACCAGCTCAACATACTGCACTATTCCTACGTCGTGGCGCGCACGCACGAGTTCTGGATGCACGACTACCTGCATCTCGTGCACACGATCGAGAAGCTCGGCGCAAGGCCGTGGTGCTGGAGCGACTACGGGTGGCGCCATCCGGAATTCCTCAAGCGCAGCCCTAAGAGCGTCGTGATGTCCAACTGGTACTACGACGAATGGTACGGCGGCTTCGACCCGAAGACGAACAAGACGAGCGACCTGCAGCGCCTCGTGCAGTTCTGGGATCTCGAGAAGGCCGGCTTCGACCAGATCCCGTGCGGCACTAACTGGGTCGGAGAAGGGCGGCGCAAACTGAAGATCGGCGCGGACGACGTGATGGGCAAGCTCGTCAAGACATGCCGCGAGGTCATCGCGCCAGAGCGTCTCATAGGCTTCCTCATGGCGCCTTGGGAATGCCTCAAGAACGAAGAGGCCTTCACCATGAACCGCCGCGCCATCGACATCTTCGCCGCCGCGCTTTCGAAGTAGCGCGGCACGTCATTGCGTGGGACGATCCGATAAGCGCGATCATCGCAATAAACCGGAACGGGCATTTAAAGGTCGAGGGACAGCGCAGCCAATTCTACCTTGGCGTTACGCCAGTGATGGCGGGTTTGCCGGCGACGAACGGGCGGCAGTGCCGTCCCATCACGCCGAACATCCAGTCCTTCGACATGAAGATGTCCTATTCGGGCTGAAGCGGAATTGGGGAGAGACCCCATTGGCGTTCAACAGTTTCGTCAAGGATGCTGGAGGATATGCCGCGATGAATCCAGGCGTCGCGCAAGTCGATATGAACGGCGACTTTGTCTCGATTCACTGCATCGTCCCCGGGAAGCACTGCTTCAGGCTTCCGTTTCCGGCGAAGGTTGTAAACGTGAAGAGCGGACGCGAGGAAAAGCCTGAAGGTGGCGTACTGAAATTGGAGATGTCCGCAGGCGAAACGTGCTGGTTCAGGTTATGCAGAATTGACAAGCCTGTCGGACCTCACAAGATGTGATTTTTTTGGTATAATGTGCACATAAACTTCTGAGTATGGTGCAAGAAGAAGCGAAAAAACGGATTCTTTCAATCGACGCATTGCGCGGTTTCGACATGATGTGGATCGCCGGCGTGGACAAGTTCCTTATTGGCGTTGGAGCGGCTCTGAATACTGAATTTGCCGCGGCCATCGACCAGCTCGATGCCGCGATGTAAAAGAATAGAACAGGAGAAATAATCATGGAAAGCAAATCAGAATCGACAAAGGGCGGCGCCGTCGGTGCCGTAATCGGGACGATAGTGCTGGCGGTGGCATGCGCAGCGGCTGGCTGGATAGCCTGCGAGCTGTGGCCGAAGGGGGCTATGGCAGTGCCGCAGGTTCCGCAGGTGCCGGCGACGGTGGCTGTGCGTGCAGTCGAGGAGCGTGCATACAACCTGCCAGAGAAGTTCGTCGCCCACGCCGAGGCGATGCAGGAGGTTGACCTCTTGCCGCAGGTCGATGGCTATGTGAAGGAAATCCTTTTCAAGGAGGGCGACATCGTCAAGGCCGGCGACGTGCTGTATGTTCTTGACGACGAGCGCTACCAGGCCGTCGCCAACCAGCGCAAGGCGGACCTTGCGGCGGCGGAGGCGGAGGAGCGCCGCGCCAGCAGGTACAACGAGCGCATGCAGAAGGCGGACGAGCGCGGCATCACGCAGAAGGAGCGCGACGACGCCGAGGCTGGCTTCGAGCGCGCGAAGGCCGCCGTCTTGCAGGCGAAGGCGAATCTTGTCGTCGCGGAGTACGATCTCAAAAAGGCGAAGGTCGTCGCGCCCATCAGCGGACAGATCGGCAAGACCGCCGCGCACGTCGGCGACTATGTCGCGCCGTCCAAGGGCGCGCTCGCGCGCATCGTGCAGATCGACCCGATCCGCGTTTCGTTCCCGCTCACCGACCGCGCCTACATCGGAT
>Ga0310696_10009514_pt1 | contig 11243 bp, 9 predicted proteins | sample AusTroGonzalo_MG_4_FD_203885 | JGI IMG/M metagenome (GOLD analysis project Ga0310696, IMG submission 203885) | Bovine rumen microbial communities from tropical cattle in Woodstock, Queensland, Australia - Gonzalo_02 (v2) (version 2) | ecosystem: Host-associated > Mammals > Digestive system >...
CAACGCTGCAAGCGTCGAGGTTGTATTCAACGGAGTTTCCTACCATCTTGGTGCTGCACGCGGCAGAATGGTGAACGCTGTTACAATGCTCAGCTCCTTTGTTTCAGCCCTTCCTGCATCTGAAAGCCCTGAGGCAACCGACGGCCGTTACGGCTACTACTGCGCACACGAAATTGATGGCAATTCAACAAGGGCAACTTTGAAGCTTCTTCTCAGAGACTTTGACTATGACAACCTTCTGCGCAGGATCGAGGTTCTTGAAGAACTGGCAAAGGCGATGCAGACCATGTACAAGGGTTCTGTTGTTGAGGTAAAACACAAGATAAGCTACCTGAACATGATTCAGCCGGCTGTCAGGGACCCTAGGGCAATTGATGCCGTGTTTGAAGCAGGAAAGGAACTCGGGCAGAAGCTTGAGACAAAGATAATCAGAGGCGGTACAGACGGTGCAAGGATTGCACAGATGCTTGATATTCCCTGTCCCAACATCTACGCAGGCGGACACAACTGCCACAGCTGCTACGAGTGGACAGCCCTTGATGCAATGAACGATGCAACTGAACTGATACTTGGAATTATTGAACAGTGGGCAAAGTAAGAAGAATCATCCTCACAGTATTCTTCCTCATTATCCTGCTTCCGCTGGGGGCCTCCACAATCCAGTACAGCTACCGCGGACTGCTGTCTTCAACAGACCTTGAAGTTCCCAAAAGGGGTACTGTCTACAAGGATGCAAACGGCAGCATATACATAGTAAGCCGTACTCACAAAGAGGCATCAATTCTTGAAAGCATATATAGTTACGGTGTACCTTCTGCCGGAACCCAGCTGACAAGGCGTTCTGCATTGAAAATGATTGATGCAGTGACAAACCTCAACAATATTGGTGCACGTTTTTCATTCACATGCGCTCTCTATCCGTTCAGACCTGCCATTGAGGCCGGTTACTCAATCAAGAGCAAAAAGCCCTATGTGATGGCAGGCCTTGCCGTTGAGATTCCCCTTTCAAAGATCATCCGTTCAGACTTCACCCTGGTTGAGGACGGCTCAATCCAGTGCCATGTCCTGGGCGGAATAACAATTTCAAACAAGATCAGAAGCCACCTGAGCTGGGGTATCTGCTACAGGTATGGAATCGGAAAGTTTGTAATCGGAGCCGGCTACTGTGACGGCTTCATGTTCAGTGCGGGGGTAAGGCTGTGAGACGCAGGATTCTTCTGACACTCCTTGTTGTTCTCCTCTGTCTGAGCAGCTGTACCCTGTTCAAGAGCATCGCCACGGGCTATCCCATGTGGTACTACGAGAAGAATACCAACTCGCTTCAGCTGCGCTTTATCGGAGAGGCTACCGCCGAGACAAGGCGTCAGGCCGAGCTTCTGGCCTACAGCGATGTTTCCGAGAAGCTCTCATCCTACCTTGGAATTGATATAGACAGGGAGGCTTACAGGGAGCTTTCAACCTCCGGGACAATTGAGAAGTTCGGATTATCAATAGCAGAATCCAGGATTTCAAATACATCTGACGGCGGCTACAGGGTCATCGTGCTGGCAGTTGCAGACAGGGAAAAGGCCGACAACTACAGAAGCCAGCAGGCAAAGGACCTGGGAGCCACAATTGAAAAGATTGAAGAGCTGATTCTTGAAGGCGATGAATATATCAAGGCCGGAAAGGACATTATGGGTGTGAGAAACTACCTCATGTCCATGGCACTTTCCTGCAATATCGACGGAAGAAACCTGGACAAGGAGTACAGCTTCGATGTGATTCTTGATGAGGTCCTGTACGTCCTCAATTCTATAAAAATCCAGGTGAAGAACCCCGACCCGAAGAACCTCACCTGTCAGGTAAGCGTGAGACGCAGGGGTGCGATTCTCTCCACAGCCGTGGAACAGTGTCCGGTCAAGTCCTCCTACGTTGCAATGGATGCCCAGAACAGCGCCTACAACGACTCTTTTGTCTTCTACTCCGATGCTGACGGAATTGCCTATTTCTATGCAATCAACCCGGCAGTGACAATTACCGGAAACATATCTTTTTCAATCAACCTTGATGACGAGGTTGCGGCAATTGAGAAACTTGATACAGAAGCTGCCAAAAAGATACGCAGCGTGCTTGATGGTATAACCGATGTGTTTGAGTATCACAAAGAATACAGCATGGGAAGAATTGTTGTAACTTCAATCACATTCGGCAATTACAGAGATTATATAGACTCTGAGGAAGCCTCAAGACGCCTTGTTTTCCTCTTTGAGGAAGACGGCGCTCCTGCCTATGCAAACCCCGCAGATACTGACCTGAGGGATGAGGTTCTCATTGACAGAGCCCGCCTCACATACCCGGAAGCAGGAATCCTTCTGATTGTCCGCACAGGTGTCATAGAAACCGTCACTTCCTCAACCGGAGTTACGGTTGCATCCCAGGAAGGCAGCGCAAGCCTGTACAGACTGTCCGACGGTGAGAGGCTGTTTGACAGCGGTACTGTCAACTCCGTAGGTTTCGGCACCGATGCTGAGACCGCCCTTGCCGATTCCCTTAACCGTATTGAAACCATAATCTATTCGATGATAAAGGCATTCTATGTTTAAAGAAGTGAAAAGAACCGCCATGCCCCAGTATGACGGAGAAGGAATACTGTACGTCCATGACCGTACCGGCATGGAAGTGTTTCACCTTAAGAACAAAAGCACCGAGCTGTGCGGGGATTTCATATTCAGCACTCCCTCAGAGGACAGCACAGGCTGTGCCCACATACTTGAGCACACTGTTCTCTGCGGTTCTGAGCGCTACCCTCTAAAGGATCCTTTCAGCCAGCTTATTATCTCAAGCCCCAACACCTTCCTCAACGCCATGACATACACGGACAAGACAATGTATCCGTTTGCCTCACCTCTGAAGAAGGACTTTGACATCCTGTTTTCAGTCTATGCAGATGCAGTCTTTGCTCCGCTGTTGAGAAGGGAATCCTTCAACCAGGAGGGAATCAGATACTTTGAATCATCCTTTGACGGTGTTGTATTCAACGAGATGCGTGGTGCAAACAGCTCGGAGGATTCTCTGCTGGATAATGCTATAACGGAGAAACTCTTTGAAGGGACAGCAGCCGCCTACGATTCAGGCGGAGATCCGCGCTGTATTCCCAATCTTACATACGAAGCCTATCTTGCACGTTACAGAAAGTGGTACAGTCCGTCCAACTGCAGACTGTTCCTCTATGGTGATCTTGATGCCTCACAGTACCTTTCGCTGATAGAAGAACGCTATCTTGGCGAAGAGAACCTGAAAAGATGGGATAATAAAAAAAATATACCGAGTCCGGATAAATACAAGGTTAAGTATGAAACTCCGCAGCGAAATTCTGTTTTTTGCCCGTCAAAAACCGCTTCAAGCGCTGTTTTATCCTGGCTTGTGGGTCCTTCTGACAATCCTTTTGAAGTTCTTTCACTGTCTATACTTGTTGATATTCTGCTTGGAACTCCCGGTGCTCCGCTGTACAGGGCAATTACCGAATCAAAGCTTGGTGAAGACCTTCATTCCAACTCTGGAATGAGTGCTCATTCTCCTCTAATGACCTTTACTGTGGGCTTTACAGGCGCAGATAAGACCAAAATTGATGAAATTGAGGCCTTCCTGCTTAATACACTGACTTCCATTGCAGATAATGGCCTTGATAAGGACGAAGTTGAGGCTGCATTAAGACGTCAGGAGTTCAGATTGAAGGAAATTCAGGGTTCTTCCATGCCTTACGGCCTCAGAATCGGCCTTGGAATGGGCAAATTCTGGGCACGCGGTGTTGATCCTGCATCCTGTATGGATGATAACGCCCTTCTGGATGTACTCAAGAAGCGCGTATCAGAAGGCCCTTATTTTGAGGACTGCATCAGACGCTACTTCCTTGATAACAACAGGCGCCTGTTTACCACCAGCAGCTGTGATCCGCATTACGACAAGAAGCTTTCAGACTTCCTCTCTTCCAAGTTAAAGGATGTTAAAGCTGCAACTGATACTTCCTTGTTTAATGACTATAAGAAGAACTTCAATGCTTTCATGGCCCGTGAGGATACGCCCGAAGCTCTTTCAACCATTCAGAGAATCAGGCTGTCAGACATGCCTGACAGCTGTCCTTCCTATGACCTGAAGGAAAGGGTTTGTGGTAAGTTTGCTCTGACTCCTGTGCCCATGTTCACCAACTCGATAGTCTATCTTCAGATGGCTTTCAGAACCGACTTCATGACTCCTGAAGATATTGAAATTCTTCCTGTTCTTGTCAGGCTTCTGCACATGTGCGGAACGGTTAAGATGGACTACGTTGAGGTTGGAAAACAGCTGAGGCTTCTTACCGGAGACTTCACAGTCCAGCACAGTTGCGGCTCCCTTCCGGACGGTGAAACAGCCTCCTTCATCATTGTGAAAACCAAGGCACTTCAGGAGTATTTCCCCCAGGCTGTAGACCTTGTGAAGAGCATCCTTACAGATGCAGATCTGGCCGATACTTCAAGGATCAGGGACTGCATAACAGACCTTGTAACAGGCTTTGAACAGGGCTATCCGTACAGTGCAAATTACTATGCCTATACCTATGCCGCATCATCTGTTTCACGTGTATTCAAGGTGAACGATATGGTGTCCGGAACCAGGGCCTGGCTTAATATGAAAAAGTTCAAGAACCTGGATAAGAAAGGCCTTGAGGATTTGTCAGTACGCCTTACAAACCTTAGGGACCGTATATTCCGCCAAAACGGCACAACGGTGCTTACCTGTAGCGATAAAGACGTTCTTGAGAAAAACATAAGTACTGTTGTCGGAAGTATTAATACCTATCCGGAGGGGGATAATGTAAGCATTCCTTACAAACTTTCCGAAGATAGTAAGCCATCCTCTGAATACAGTATTCTTACCCTTTCTTCGGGTCCTTCCTTCAACGCACGTGCCGTCAGACTTGCTTCCGAAAATGACGCTGATCTTGTGGACGATATACTGCTTGCCTCTATCCTTGGAAACGGCTGGCTCTGGTCCCAGGTGCGTGGCAGAAACGGAGCCTACGGAGTTGAGTCACACGTTGAGATGCAGGAGAAACTGTACGTCTGTTCTTCCTACCGTGACCCGCTTACAAAGCAGACTTTCCAGGCCTTCAGACAGAGCCTTGACCAGGGTGTCTCTGCAGATGAGATTGAGTTCTCGGCAGTGTCGATTATCGGACGTGAACTCAAGCCTCTTACTCCGCTTCTGTTCTGTAACGAAGCCTTCCGCCGTCACCTGTTCAAGATGACAGACCAGGTTTACCAGACAAGGCGTAAAAGGCTCTTTACTGCAACGCCTTCCGACCTTGCTCAGGCTGCCTCACGTATTGCCCGCTGTATGGACAATCTTCACAGCGATGCAACGGTGTGCAGCAGGGCCACTGCAGAGGGTCTTGATGGAAAAGTGATTGAGTTGCCCGACTGATTCTGTTGGATTATAATTTTTCCGGAGGCCTTCCATGAAATACCTTGGAGCAATCGATCAGGGAACAACCAGCACACGCTTCATCCTCTTTGACGCAGACGGAAACATAGTTGCATCGCATCAGCTTGAGCACAAGCAGTTCTTTCCCAAACCCGGTTGGGTTGAACATGACCCTAAGGAAATCTGGGACAACACTGTCATCACAATTTCCGAGACTCTGAAGAAGAGCGGCATCAAGGCTGAGGATATCGCCGGTGTAGGCATTACAAACCAGCGTGAGACTGTAATAGCCTTCAACCCCGTTACAGGCAAGGTATGGCACAAGGCAATAGTCTGGCAGGACCTCAGGGGTGCAGCCCTTATAGATGAACTTAAGACAAAGTACTCCGAAGATTGGCTCAGAAAGAAAAGCGGCCTTGTTTTCACTCCGTACTTTGCTGCAAGCAAGATTGCATGGCTGTTGGACAATGTAAAAGGCCTCAGAGAGGCAGCCGAAAAGGGTGAGGTTGTATTCGGAACCATCGATACATGGCTTACATGGAACCTTACAGGCCGCAAAGCCGTAATCACAGACGTTTCAAACGCCTCCAGATACATGCTGATGAACATTGAAACACTTCAGTGGGACGATGAACTGCTGAGTGCATTCAATATTCCCAGATGCTCACTGCCTGAAATAGTGCCTTCCACAGGCGAAATATATGGAATGACAGATCCCGACGGTCCGTTTACAAGGGAAGTTCCCGTTTGTGGAATTCTGGGAGACCAGCAGGCCGCACTGTTCGGCCAGGCCTGCTTCACACAGGGCCTTGGCAAGTGTACATACGGTACCGGATGCTTCCTTCTGGTCAATACGGGAAACAAACTCTGTTATTCCGAAAACGGTCTTGTATCCACTGTAGCATTCCAGAAAATGGGTGAAAAACCCGTTTATGCCCTCGAAGGATCGATTGCAGTGGCGGGTTCTCTGGTTCAGTGGCTGCGCGATAACATGAAGATGGTAAAGACCGCACAGGAACTTGACGTCTTTGCAGAAGAGGTTGATGACTGCGGCGGAGTTTATATTGTTCCTGCCTTTGCAGGACTGTTTGCACCTTACTGGCGTTCAGATGCACGCGGTGTTATCGCAGGTCTTACAGGTTTCAGCAACAGAAGCCACATCTGCCGTGCCGCATTGGAGTCGACTGCCTTCCAGGCCTATGATATATTCAATGCTATAGAGCGTGACAGCGGAATTGCCATGACAGAGCTCAAGGTTGACGGCGGACTTACAAACAGCCGTCCTCTGATGAAGTTCCAGGCCGATATACTTGGCATTCCCGTTATCAGACCGAGGGTGATTGAGACAACAGCCCTGGGCGCCGCCTATGCCGCCGGTATTTCAGTCGGTCTTTTCAGTGACCTTGAGACTTTGAAGGATCACTGGAAGGAAGAGTCCCGTTGGGAACCCCGGATGGATGAAGAGACCAGAAGGTCTAAGATTGGATTTTGGAAGAAGGCCGTTGAGCGTACACTCAACTGGACCTAAGGAGTATAGATGCCACTTCAGATAGTCAAACTTGCAGCGCAGGTTCTGATACTCAGTTATTTCTACTACAGGATTTACACACTGTTTGCCGCAAACCAGGCAAAGGACGCGGTGGTGGGAATAGCTTCCTACGTTATCATCTACCTGCTCAGCCACGTTCTGAAGCTTTCCGCTCTTGAATACGTTTTCAAGATGCTCATGCTTCCATACGTAGTTTTCATCTGTATTCTGTATCAGCCGGAAATCAGAAGAGCATTTGCTCCCGGTTTCTCAAGAAGAAAGCGCTTTCTGCGCTCCGGCAAGACAAGTACGGAAAACATTGACAGCATCCTCAGTGCATGCCAGCGCCTATCACAGGTAAAGCGCGGTGCCCTGATTGTTTTCCCCCGCAATGTTTCAATCAAGAACGTCATTGAGACGGGAACAAGACTTGATGCTGCAATCTCAACCGCATTGATTGTAACCATATTCGACCACGATACACCGCTGCACGACGGGGCTGTTGTTGTCCAGGGTTCAAAGATTGTTGCTGCAGGATGTTACCTGCCGCTCAGTTCACAGACCGGAATCATGCAGTCCTTCGGAACAAGACACAGGGCAGCCCTGGGTATGGCCGAGGAATCGGATGCAGCAGTCATTGTTGTTTCTGAAGAGACAAAGGCAATATCGCTGGCCTACAGCGGAAACATCTACTATCAGCTGACTCTGCCTGAGCTGAAGAGTGCTCTTCTTGCACTGTTCAACAACATGGACATCAACCTCAGGAAGGAAAGGGGGGACAAGGAATGAAAGAACAGGGCTTTTTCTCAAACTGGCAGGCCAAGCTGGTCTGTTTCCTCCTTGCTGTTGCAACAGTCTACCTTGTGATGTTCGGTTTCCAGCAGAAGCGTGAAATCAGGCTGCCCCTCACAGTGATTCTTCCCGAGTCAGAGTACAAGGCAATCAGTCTGATTCCCGAAGAGGCTGTCCTTGTCGTACAGGGCACTGAAGACAGGATCTACATGCTCAACGCCGATATGTTCAGCATCTCTGCTGATTTCACAAATGTTGACCACGAAGGCGTGTCTTCCGTACCTGTTGTCATCAAATACGATGCTCCGTCAGATGCCTTTGATTTCTCTGAAATCTCGCTCTATACAGAGCCTGCCTCTGTAAGGATCTACTTCGAGAAACAATGATCTGCGGAATAGGTATAGATGCGGCTTCAATCGAGCGCACCGGACGTCTTGATGAGCACGCAATCAACAGAATCTTCCATCCCGATGAAGTTGCTCAATATAAATCCCTGAACTCTGCAGCAAAGAGTGTCAGGGACCAGTTTCTTGCATCACGCTTTGCTGTCAAGGAAGCCTATGCAAAGGCCAGGGGACTGGGTTTCTGTCAGGACATAGTTCCTGCCGAAATCTGCACATGTGAAGACCCTCTTGGCAAGCCTTATATCAAACTCTGCGGCAGGACCGGAGAAAATCATCCGGCAAACCAGAACATATTTGTAAGCATTACTCACCAGGAGCCGCTTGCAGTTGCGGTTGTGATTCTTGAAGGCGGGGACGACTATGGCCAGAAGTGACTGGCACAGACCGTCTGAATTCTCCGCTCCCGAGGGAAGGCGTCGTGTTGCACTTACACTGTGCTACGACGGGCGTGCCTTCTGCGGCTGGCAGACCCAGAACGGCTGGCCTTCGGTCCAGCAGACCCTGCTTGAGGCAGTAATCAGCCTTACCGGAATAAAGGACGTTACAATCTGCGGAAGCGGAAGAACTGACAGCAAGGTCCATGCAATGGGGCAGGTTGCCCACATAGAACTTCCCTCAACATGCACACTTCCTGCAAAGGCCTTTCTCCACGGCCTGAATGCACTTTTACCCTATACTGTGCGCATCACCGAAAGCCACGATGCAGAGCCGTCATTTCATGCACGCTACAGCGCCATGGCAAGGGAATACAGGTACTTCTGGGCTGTAATGCCAAAGCACAACCCCTTCCTTGAAGGTCTTGTAAGCCCTGTAAAGGAAATTCCCGATCTGAAGCTTCTCAACTCATATGCGGAGGTTCTGAAGGGAACCCACGACTTTACCACATTCACAGGGTCGGGGGACCAGAGCCCCAGCAAGGTCCGCGACATCTACCTTTCCGACTTTGAAGAGGTTCAGTCCTTCTATTCCATTCCCATGGTAAGATATCGCATCTGCGGAAACGCATTCCTGTACCACATGGTGCGTTCATTGTGCGGAACCATGATGGGCATGGCCCTTGAAGGCAGAAGTGCAGAGGAGTTCAGAGACATCCTTCTTTCAAAAGACCGCAGCCGCGCCGCAAAAACGGCGGATCCGGGCGGACTTTACCTGTGGCGCATCAGCTACGACCCCGAAGAGTTCAGGTGGTTCGAAGAGCTTCATTGAGTCTATGAATTTTTCTCTTTCTGCATTATCCTCAATCATGTATGCAGGACGTTGAAAAACGCAGGAAGGCTCTTGAAAATGCCTTGTCAAAAACAGAAGACCTCATCGACATGTTTTCAAAGACAGTAAGAAAGGACTGGGAGGCTGAAACATCGAAATCAGACTTCTCCGCCACAGTTGAGAAACTGATTCCCCAGCCGCGTTCAAACGAGGACATCAGACTTTCCACAGATCTGAGCGGTCTGAAGGCCGACTGTCTTTCCTGCAGAAGATGCAGACTTTGCGAAACCAGGACAAACACAGTTTTCGGAGAGGGTTGTGAGGACAGGCCCGATGTCTTTGTTGTAGGTGAAGGCCCCGGTGAAACCGAGGATCTTACAGGCCGTCCGTTCACCGGCAAGGCCGGCGAGCTGCTGGAGAAAATGCTTGCTGCAATCTCCCTTTACAGGACAGAGAACTGCTACATCTCAAACATTGTAAAATGCCGTCCGCCTCAGAACCGCGACCCCATGCCTGATGAGAAAAACATTTGCGGAATATATGTCAGACAGCAGATTTCGCTTCTCAGACCCAAGGCAATTCTCTGCCTTGGAAGAAACGCTGCAAACTACCTCACAGGTGAGGATACAGCCTCTATGGCCCAGCTGAGGGGCAGGTTCTTCTTCTACGAGAGAAGCATTCCCCTTATCAGCACATACCACCCTGCAGCAGTACTGAGAAATCCTGAACTGAAGCGTCCCGTATGGGAGGATCTTAAGAAGCTTGCATCCTTCCTCAATCTGGAGATTTCCGGAGGCGGAAGATGATCAGATACGCCGAGGTTGCAGTACCTGTACCTCTCAGGCGCACATTCACATACCGTTTTGATGACTCGGAGATGAATATCACACCCGGAATCAGGGTGATGGTCCCCTTCGGCAAACGCAAGACCCGTGGCTATGTGATTGCAATCAAAGACAGCATTGAAGATGCAGCTTTTGAAATAAAGGATGTAATCAGAATCATAGACAAGACTCCCATCTTCTCAGAGTCGGACTACGAACTTGCCCTGTGGATGGAGAGTTTCTACTTCTCAAGCCGTGGCATTGTCATTGACACCATGATTCCCGGAGGAAGGCGTGATGTCTCAACTCCGGCAATAGATTCTGACTACGCCGAGGAGCGCCCTGATGTTGCTCTTTCAGATGAACAGCAGCACGCTGTCGATGTGGTAACCGGTTCTGAAAAATCGATGTTCTACCTGTATGGAATCACAGGAAGCGGAAAAACTGAGGTCTTTCTCCGTTGTGCCGAAAAGGTGATAGAACAGGGCGGTCAGGTCATCTATCTTGTTCCGGAAATCACACTTACACACCAGCTTGCACGTCAGGTTCTGAAAAGGTTCGAAAACAACGTAGCCATCCTTCACTCGGCCCTTACCGATGCCCAGAGAATAACTCAGTGGCGCAGGATCAAGGCCGGGCAGGTAAGCCTTGTAATCGGGGCCAGAAGCGCCGTATTCGCACCTTTTGAGAATCTGAAACTGATAATAATCGATGAGGAGCATGAGAACTCGTACAAGAGTTCCAACGATCCGCGATATCATGCACGCCAGGTGGCCCAGTACAGGATTTCAAAGTGCAACGGCAAGCTTGTCATGGGCAGTGCAACACCCAGCCTCGAAGCCTGGAACCTTATGAAGGACAGTTCAAAGATGGTCAGGCTGGACCTCACAAAACGCCTGGGCGGAGGAAAGCTTCCAATGGTTACCGTTGCCGACATGAGGGGAGAGAAGGGCCTTTTCAGTGATCTTCTCATCTCCCGTATGAAGGAAGTTCTCGGCAGCGGAAGACAGGTGATTTTATTTCTGAACAGACGTGGCTTCAGCTACT
>Ga0310696_10009515_pt1 | contig 11243 bp, 12 predicted proteins | sample AusTroGonzalo_MG_4_FD_203885 | JGI IMG/M metagenome (GOLD analysis project Ga0310696, IMG submission 203885) | Bovine rumen microbial communities from tropical cattle in Woodstock, Queensland, Australia - Gonzalo_02 (v2) (version 2) | ecosystem: Host-associated > Mammals > Digestive system >...
TGCAAAATATGCACAGATTGGATAAATATGTAGTGGAGATGGTAATTTTGATGGCTCTGTTGGTGCTTATGATTATAACGACAGGCAATCGTTCCAAATTCATTTTCTTGATTTTGTACACCCTCTTCATTTCCGTACTTGTTGTGCATGTGAGTTTGGACGGATTCCTGAAAAACCGCGTGTTTCTGTGTATGTTGGCGCCGATGTTAGTGACGGATTTCATGCTGTTACCTGACACAACGGGTCTCAAACGCAGGTGGAGTATCGGCATAGCGATAGTAGTGTTGAGCGGATGGTATATCTATCAGATTGTAAACGAGGCCGCTACGGCGAACTATAACCGTTACGTTTGGACACATCTGCAGCAACCCTTATTGGAATATGTACCGGACGAGGCGTATGTCACGACGATCGGCACCTCAATGATGATGGAAGCCATGAATCCTTGGCATGTGTGGCCGTACGAGAGTCGCAAATATGCATTGGGGTGGATGACATGGATTCCGCTTAATAAACCGCTTGGGCATAGTTATCGCACCTTGCTCCGTGATGAGATGTATGTTTTCACGGACGTCAATTACACACGGGAGCATACTGCTCTTCAGCGGGTTTGTGAACAGATTGAAAAACATTATGGCGTGCCGTCTGAAATACGATGGAAATGCCGCAATGGCAAGTACGCCTTGGTTAAGTTAAAACCAAAATCATAAATCATCCGTTGAAAACCATCGCTATCATAGGAGCAAGTTATCTGCAGCGCCCGCTGGTAGAGCGGGCCGGGCAATTGGGTTTACGTACCATTTGTTTCGCATGGACGGAAGGAGCCGTGTGTCGTGAGTTATGCGATGTGTTTTATCCAATCTCTATTACCGAGAAAGAAGAAATCCTCCGTCTCTGCCGCGAAGAACACATAGATGGTGTATGTACTATTGCCAGTGACGTAGCGGCTCCTACTGTGGCATATGTAGCGGAGCAGATGGGGTTGCCCGGAAATGCATATACCGCGGCCTGCAAGGCGCACGACAAACATCTGATGCGTGAAACTTTAGTTGCGGCTGGTGTCGATTGTCCGAAATATTGGGTTATATCGAAAAACGACACTTCTTGCCTCTTATCGCTCTCCGCTCACCTTTCAATGCCGTTAATCATTAAACCTAGTGACAGGAGCGGCAGTCTCGGGGTGCAGAAAGTAGAGAAAAAAGAAGAACTGGAACCGGCTGTGCGGAAAGCGGAAACATTATCTATTGCCGGTGAAGCACTGGTGGAAGAGTTTATTGAAGGCAGGGAGATCAGTGTAGAGATGATTTCGCAGAACGGGCATCATTATGCTTTGCAGATTACGGATAAAGTAACGACCGGAGCCCCGCATTTTGTTGAACTGGCGCACCATCAGCCATCCTCGCTGCCGGCTGACATTCAGAAACATATCTTCGCAGTTACCCGACGTGCTTTGGACGCCCTCGGTATCACTAACGGCGCTTCGCATTCGGAGTATAAGATTACGGCCGACGGACGTATTGTGGTTATGGAAATCGGCGGACGGATGGGAGGCGATTTCATTGGTTCAAACCTTGTTCAACTGAGTACAGGTTATGACTTCCTGCAAGGTGTGATTGATGTGGCGTTGGGCAATCCTGTATCACCAGTGAAGACATGTCAAAAACATAGCGGTGTCTATTTCCTGAGCGCCGTAACACCTGAGGTGCAGCATTTTATTGCGCATTCAGCCGATTATCCGGAGATAGTTATGGCGGAGCAGACGAGCAATGAAGCGAAACCGCTCACCTGCAGTGCCGACCGTAGCGGGTATTTTATTTATCAAGCCAATCATAAATTTGAAATTATAAATGTATAAACAATCTCTTTCGGTTGTAGTGCCGATTTATAACGATCAGGAGGTAATCGCTGAATTACTGCGTCGCTTGTCAGCGGTGTTGACGGAGATAGTAAGTGACTACGAGATAATTCTTGTGGACGATGGTAGTCGTGATAACTCTTGGGCGGTGATGAATACAGAGCGGTCGCAATACAAATCGCTTCGTATAGCTCGCTTGAGCCGTAATTTCGGGCAGCAGAATGCGATAGCCGCAGGCCTCTCTTTGACTACTAAGGACTTAATCGTATTGATGGACAGCGACCTGCAGGACAGACCGGAAGATATTCCTGTTCTCATTGACGCTTTGTTGGCAGACAGGGAAGCCACGATGGCGATTGCCCAATGGGAAGCACGTAAGGACAGCCGCATGAAGATTGCCGTCTCACGTCTGTTCCAAAGCGTTTCTAACCGAATAACCGACATACACACTATGCCGCGACTCGGTATTTTCCGGGTGATGAAAAAGAGCGTAGTGGATGAACTCAAACGTTTCCCCGAGAAAACGGCTACAGCCGTTAGTTTGTTGTATTTTATTGGTCATAAGTACGTACCGGTTCCTCTCAAACGTGATGCGCGCTTTGCCGGGAAGAGCGGGTATAACCTACGCAAAATGTTAGCTCTCACCTTTGCCCGCATTTTCTCATTCTCAATGTTCCCGATTCGCATGGTAACATACCTCGGAGCGTTGCTTTGCGTAGGTAGCATGTTGGCGGCTTTGGGATTGATTATATACAAACTGGTGGGAAATGTCGTAGCCGGTTGGACCTCTATGATGGTACTGATGTTATTCCTTTTCGGCTTGAACTTTGCGTTCTTGGGAATTCTCGGTGAGTATATCGGACGTATTTTCCTGGAAACCAAACAGCGGCCGAACTATATTATTGAGCAAGTGTTATGAGCAGAAAAGTAGCGATATTAGGTGGATTGGGAAATGCCACAGTTGTAGCGGCGGCTATCGAGCATGCACGCCGTATGGGGGCAACTGATTTGGAAGTGGCGGGATTCCTTAATGACCGCGAGCCTATAGGCAAACAACTGGATATGTTCCCCGTCATCGGCCGCACATCGGATGCCGGGGCGTTCTTAGGCCAAGGGTATTGGTTCATCAATACAATCCTTCGTATAGACGGTAACCGTGAACGCATAGCGATGTTTGAGTCTTTAGGTATCCCGGATGACCGCTTGGCCTCTTTTGTACACCCGATGGCCTATGTGGCACCAAGTGTGCAGTTAGGGCCTGGCACGATTATTATGCCGCAAGTGGCGATGTCTCCGGGCACAAAATTAGGCAGAGGAACGATTATGATGGCAGGTGCAACCATGGGACATGACAATGAGGTGGGAGAGTTTTGCCACATCGCCGCACAAGCATGCGTGGGCAGTTACCTAAAGATAGGAAAAGGCGTGCATATCGGCTTCAATGCTACGATAAGAGAGAATATTACCATCGGTGACTATGCTACATTAGGGATGGGAGGGGTGTTGATAAACAACATAGGCGAGAATGAGATATGGGCTGGAAACCCTGCAAAATTCCTTCGGATGGCAGAATGACATCACAAACTTGAAATTTGAAATCAAACATATTGTTGCACTTATCGGCATAAACATGCTTTATGCATGTGTAGGCGTCTGCACGAAGATGGCAGCCCTCCAAGAGACGCTTTCTTTGCCGTATATCCTGTGGTTCTGCGGAGCTGTTGCCATCATCGGTATATATGCGATACTATGGCAGCAGGTGTTACGGCGGATAGAATTGAGCACGGCATATATGTTCAAAGGCACCACGCTCATCTTCACAATGCTTATAGCGGCCATGCTCTTTGGCGAAGCGATTACGCTACCCAATATAGTGGGGTCGGTGATTATAATAACGGGAATAACATTATTGGCACGGGCATGAAATACGCGTTGATAGCATTAGGAGTCGTTTTTGCTGCCGCTTGTGCGCAGATGTTACTAAAACAGGGTGCACGCAAAGGTTATACGCCTTGGTGGCGGCAGTATATCAACGGATGGGTAATATCCGGTTACACGTTTATGTTTGCCGCTATGATGGCGAATATTTGGTGCATGCATCAGGGATTACAACTCAAAGAGTTGAGTATCATAGAATCAACTTCGTATTTCTTTGTACCGGCTCTTAGTTGGCTGATTTTTAAAGAGCCCGTCAATCGCCGCAAAGCCCTTGCCATCGGCATCATCATAGTAGGAGTCGTTGTGTTCTTCCTGTAAAAGATCAACTGTAAATGAAAAAATTGTAAATGACATGATAAATTTCAATCAACCTCATCTGACGGGCAAAGAAGCCCATTATATGTACGAAGCCGTATACGCCGGCAAACTGTCCGGTAACGGTCGCTTTACAAAGGCTTGTCAGGCATGGTTTGAGCAGCGTTACGGTTTCCGTAAGACGCTATTGACGACCAGTGGCACGGATGCGCTGGAGATGTGTGCCATGTTATGCGATTTGAAGCCCGGAGACGAGGTGATAATACCGAGTTATACCTTCGTGAGCACTGCTTTGGCATTTTTGCGCGAGGGTGCCAAAGTGGTCTTTGCTGACTCAATGAAGCGTAATCCTAATATAGATGCGCAACAACTCGAATCCCTTATTACATCGCGTACAAGAGTCATTGTACCGGTGCATTATGCAGGCGTGGCATGTGATATGGACGCTATCATGGAGATTGCAGAGAAACATCATCTGCTCGTTGTCGAAGACGCTGCACAGGCAATCGATTCCTATTATTTTAATCAGAAATTAAATCATAAATCACCTCTTGGGTCTATCGGGCATTTGGCAGCCTTCAGTTTCCATGAAACCAAGAATGTCACAGCGGGAGGAGAAGGCGGTTTATTGGTCGTAAACGATGAGCGTTTTGTGCGCAGAGCGGAGATTATTTGGGAGAAGGGTACCAACCGGGCCGAGTTTTTCCGGGGGGAAGTGAATAAATACGGCTGGGTGGATACCGGTTCGTCTTTCCTGCCCAGTGAAGTGAATGCCGCATTCCTATGGGCACAACTGGAGAATATTGAAGATATACAAAATAAACGTAAGACTCTTTGGGATACTTACTATAAACATCTCAAACCCATCGCAGAGCTAGGACATTTTTCCTTGCCTGATATACCGGATTATGCCACGAACAATGCGCACATGTTCTATATCGTGCTGCCTGACTTAGAGGCACGCACCCGGTTGCTCAAATATTTGAAAGACAATGGAGTAGGGGCAGTGTTCCATTATCTGAGTCTGCATAGTAGCACCTATTATGCCCCAAAACATGATGGCAGAATCTTACCTGAATGTGACCGCTATGCAGACTGTCTGGTGCGTCTGCCGCTTTTCTATGACCTTGAGATTGAGACGGTTCAACATATATGCGATTTAATAAGTACATATTATCGTACGGTTGGTTAATCGCAGCCTTGGGTTACACGTTGTGGTTCGTGTTCGCCGGTTTTGGAAATCACCAAGACCCCCTGTATTGGCTTTATAAGTACGAGCACTTGGAGGGCGGTTGGCTCGCTACAGGCACATTGCTGACAGGAGGCTTGCTTGTACGCCTGTTCGGCGCACAACTGCTGCCGTTACGATTATTCGGATGGCTATGTACGACTACTGCGGTCGCCTTGCCTTACTGCAGCCTGCTCACGAAAGAGCAGCGTCGTGATAATCTCCATTGGTTGGCTTTGGCATATATGCTCTTGGGATATGGAGCGTTTCAGGAATTCAGTCCGGGCACATTGTCCGTTCTCTTGCTCTCCGCAATATGGGTTTGTATTGTCAAATCAGATATCATTCATCATACATCATATATCGCGGCCGTTCTTGCCGGATTAGCCGTCGCTGCCCGTTTTCCGAATATATTGGTGCTACTGGTGCTGATTCCCTTATGGAAAAAACGAGCTCTATGGAATATACCTATCGCCGCACTTTCTGCCGGGATTATTTACCTACTAGGGTATTTCTTCATTACACCTGCAGCAACGGATGCGGCTATGAGCAGTCATGACTTCATGCCGATGCTCACCAAACTATGGGAGAACGGCGGAAAACTCATTGGGTATATATTGCTGGCAGTCGGAGTATTGGCATGTCAGCGTTTGCTGAACGTCAAATCCGCTATGAGCGGTGTATTGATGGGCTTGATTCTCGTATATTTCATCGCTTACACCATCAAACCGTTTCAATGGTACAACACGGACTTGACGTATCTCATTTCCGCTTTCTGTATCGTGCTGGCCTTGGCTGCCCAACAGAAAGAGATAGGCATCGGTCTGGCAATCCTGTGCGTAGCAACATTCGGTACCGACACAGCTTGGCTCAAACTCTTCCCTGCCTTGCTCTGCCTGCTGCCTATAGCCGCGACACGGTTCGCTCCCGACGCCAAGCAGTATCTATGGTGCGCGCTGATGGTGGTGGCGCTGATGGTCATAATTCGTGTGACGAACAATAGTGTAGGACAGAGTAATTTGGCGCGCGTTCAGACGGTGAGTTCAATCGCTCCGTATAAAGGAATCGCTATCCGACAAGCCGAAGAGCAGCGACTCAAACAATATATTTCGGACTATGACTCCCTGTACACCTTACACCATACACCTAACTCCGTCCTTGCCATCGGCCAGGAAATGCATCTCATGCGGGCAGTTACGGGATGCGAAGCAGCGCGCTTCAATGAATTCTGGTCCAATATCTTCGACTCCGTATATACTGCCAAATACCGTGATATTATAGAAACGGAGCACCCGATTGTTTTCTGCTCCTTCTCGCCGCAGTTTAAGACAAAACCTGTCTATAAGGACCGGGAGAGTAGGATGGAAAATATGTTGCGTGAAGAGGGATACCGCGAGATTGACCGTTCCAAACACAAGTATATGATTTATATCTATGATAAGTAAATTCAATGACATAATGTCCGCATTGCACGCGGGCACGTACGCACCGATATATATATTGTGCGGTGACGAGCCCTATTATATCGACCGTGTACAGGAGTTTGTTGCAGAAAACGCCTTAGACGAAATGGCGCGTGAGTTTGACCAACAAATCATTTACGGGCGAGATTTGCAGGGTGCAGATATCGCTCCGGTTATCGGCGCTGCGCGTGGTTTTGCTATGATGGGAGGGCGCAAGGTGATAATTGTGCGCGAAGCGCAGGCTGTCAAGAAATGGGACGCGCTCAATGCCTATCTCGATAATTTGATGCCGCAGACGGTCCTTGTAATCTGCTATAATGGCAAACCCGATAAAAGACAGGGCGTTTGGAAAAAAGCGGTTGAGCATCCGCAAGTGATGTGGTTGCAGTCCGATAAACTGCGGGACTATGAAGTAGAAAAATGGATAAACGCTTACATTGCAGATTTAAACAAATCCCGCCTCTCCGGGGATGAGCAGGGAGGAGGCTTGACTATCGACCCTAAGGTGGCGCCTCTTTTAGCAGACCATCTAGGCACAGACCTCTCCGCGATTGTAGGAGCGCTGCAAAAACTCATTGACGGCAGGCCGGAAGGCGTGAACACAATCGACGCCGCCTTGGTGGAGCGTAATATCGGTATCTCGAAAGATTATAATATCATTGAACTGCAGACGGCGCTCATCCGTGGCGATATAGCGAAAGCGAACCGTATCACCCAGTATTTCGCGCAGAGTAAAGACCATCCCATGATACGGGAAATGGCGCCGCTCTTTACATTCTTCTCCAATCTGCTTATGTATCATTACATGCCTTCCAAAGCCCCGGCGACAGTGGCTAAGGAATTAGGCATCAATCCTTATTTTGTCAGGGATTATGAGATGGCAGCCAAGCGATATTCTGCCGGCAAGGCCTTTCTTATAATGGGCTATTTGAGGGACACCGATGCGCGACTGAAGGGCATCAACAATCCCTCTGCAAAAGACGCATACCTCTGGAAAGAGTTGATTTATAAGATAATGCATTGATCATTCGTATCCTTCCCGATAAGGAGGTGTGGGAGGCCGGCTTTCTCTTTGTTTCCAGGAATGCGGGTAGCCGTGCTGAATCACCCAAAGGACGCTGTCCAATTGAGCTGGAGTGAATACTTTCTCCGGCTCTGTTTCTTTTGTTGTGGCACTCGCACCGTCGTCTGCATCCAGTTTCAGTTCTTCTGAATTCATTGCCAAAAAGACATCTTCTTCAGCTTTGAGGTCGGCCAGTACTTTCGGATAAATTTTATCGAAGAGTTGAGGGTGTGCAGTGTACCATACAAGTGATGAATCAAACTCCGCCTGCGTAATACCGTGCCGCTCCAACACTTGTGCATAGTATATTGTACGTGCTTCCGGATTGTTGATAGTCGTATATCCGGCTATCTGCAGCATTGCATCTGTTTTATGCAGGTCCACCAATACTTTGCGCATCTCACGCGAGTGAAGTATTCCCTTTGGACGGCAGGAGACGAAGGCTACCGTTATGATTAGAAGTATTAATATTTGAAATTTGATACCTTTCACCGTTCACTTATCATTTTTCACTTTTCTTCTCATCCTGATTCAGTTCTTTGAGATAGAAAATAGCTATCACAAAGATAGAGCAGGTGATGCAACTGTCCGCGAAATTGAAGACGGGACGGAAGAAAAGCACTTCTCCTGCCTGATTGTGAATAAGCGGGAAATAGAACATGTCCACTACCTTGCCGTAGAACCAGTCGGCATAGCCGAACAACTTGCCGTAGAACACACAATCGATGATGTTTCCTAACGCGCCTGCGATGATGAATGCAATCGTGGCGAGGTAACCCGTTTTTGTATCAGGCTTGTTGATCAGCATATGTGCGTACCAGCCTAACAACCCTACGGCTAACAGACGGAATAGTGTCAGCGCCAGTTTGCTGAACCATTCGATACCGAAGGCCATGCCGTTGTTCTCCACATAACACAACCAGAACCATGAGAACACTTCATGGCTTTCGCCTAATCCATAATGCGTCGCTACGTAAAGCTTGATGACCTGATCTATAATGACGTCCCCAAGGACAATGACGATTACAAGCCAAATGCGGCTTTTACTGCTGCTAAACGGTCTAATTTCTCCCATGTGAATAATTCTACTTCGCGGGTATAGGCATTGCCATCCGCATCAATAAATGTCTTTGTTACCACTTCGTTTGTGCGGCCAACGTGACCGTATTTAGCGGTCTCTTCATATATAGGTTGTGTCAGTTTTAAATTGCGAATAATAGCCGCCGGCCGCAGGTCAAACACCTTCGCAACCACCTTCGCTATCTCCGCATCACTCATCTGTATTCGGGCAGTGCCGTATGTATTGACATAAATGGACACCGGTTCTGCTACACCTATCGCGTAACTTACTTGAACTAATGCCTCATGTGCTACGCCGGCAGCAACCAAGTGTTTGGCAATCCAACGGGCTGCGTATGCGGCTGAGCGATCCACCTTGGATGGGTCCTTGCCGCTGAAGGCACCACCTCCGTGCGCTCCACGGCCGCCGTATGTGTCTACAATTATCTTGCGTCCCGTTAGACCCGTATCTCCGTGAGGTCCGCCTATTACGAAGTTACCCGTCGGGTTAACCAATAACTTGGCGTTCTTATCCTCTAAGAAGTCATGCAGCAGATGACCATAACGGCTGTCACGTGTTGCTACGCGCGGCAAGAGAATATCAATTACGTCTTTTTTTATCAGTTCCGGAGAAACCTTTGTACCGGGGCCTTTTTCACTTTGTACATATTCGTCATGTTGCGTACTCAGCACGATAGTGTCTATGCGCACAGGACGGTTCTGCTCATCATACTCGATGGTTACCTGCGATTTGCTGTCCGGGCGGAGGTACTTCATCTGTTTGCCCTCTTTACGGATGCGTGCAAGCGTATAAACGAGTGTATGCGCCAAATCGAGGGTCAACGGCATAAAATTGTCCGTCTCGTCGGTGGCGTAACCAAACATCATTCCTTGATCGCCTGCGCCTTGCTCTTCTGCATTGGCACGACTTACGCCCATGTTGATGTCTGCGGACTGTGCATGCAAAGCAGTTAGAATCCCGCAACTCTCTGCCTCGAATTTATATTCCGCCTTGGTGTAACCGATATCGGCTATCGTCTTACGAGCCACGCGCTGGATATCCACCCATCCGTTGCAGCTCACTTCACCTGCAATTACCACTTGTCCGGTTGTACACAATGTCTCGCAGGCTACGTGCGCTGACGGGTCTTGGGCCAGTATATTATCCAAAATAGCGTCCGATATTTGGTCGCTCACCTTGTCCGGGTGTCCTTCCGACACCGATTCACTTGTAAATAAATAATGCATTATAATGTAAAAAGTTTATCTTGTTAAATAAAAAACGCAGCCGCAGGCTGCTTTCTCTTCTTTCTTTTAGCATTCTTTTAACGAGGTTGCAAGCAGTCAAATCCATCCTCAATCATGTTGCCCTTCGAGCTTTTTTCAAATCGGGTGCAAAGGTACTGCTTTTTTTTGACATATGCAAATAATTCTGTTAATTTCCTCCAATTTCTAAATTTTTGCAAAAAAATTTGCATATGTGCGTTTTTTTTAGTAAATTTGCAGCCAAATTGACAAAACACTAAAAATATAATCTTATGAATCTTACTATTAATGCCGTAAATTTCGAGATGGCTGAAAAACTCGAGCAGTTTATTGAGAAGAAAATGAATCGTTTTGAGCGTCATTTGAACGCAGACGACAAAGTGGACATCCGTATGTCGGTTATTAAACCGCAGACCAATCAAAACAAAGAGGTGAAGATTCGCATCGCCGGGTTGTTTGCAGAGAAGACAGCTGACTCGTTCGAGGAAGGTCTGGATGCATGCCTTAATGCACTGGAGGGACAGCTCGAGCGCCGCAAGAACGCATAATTTTGAGAAATATGATAACATTTGCCCGTAAAACCATTTTGCTGGTAGCCCTTTTTGTCGGCTCGCTGGCTTATGCAGCCGAATATAAGCCGGCTACCGTGCCCGACCCCAAGAAAGCCGGCCAGGAGTTTTACGTAGCTAATCCTGATGAGATCCTTTCGGCAGATGATGTAGAGTTTTTGAACGAATGTGCACGTACGTTGGAGAAAGAAACGCAGGTGGAGATGTGTGTAGTTGCGCTCGGCTCTATCGGCGAGATGGATTGCTTCGATTTCTGCTATGAACTCTTCCAGCGCTGGGGAATAGGCGGTAAAAACAAGAACACAGGTGTACTCGTTTGCTTTGTATTGGACAGTCATGATATACGAATCATGACCGGCACCGGCATCGAAGGCGTATTGACTGATGCCAAGTGCTCGGAGATAATTCGGCAGGAAATGGTGCCTGCATTCCGGGCCGACAAATATGGTGAAGGACTGTGTTTAGGTGCACTGCGTATCTATGAAAT
>Ga0310696_10009516_pt1 | contig 11243 bp, 7 predicted proteins | sample AusTroGonzalo_MG_4_FD_203885 | JGI IMG/M metagenome (GOLD analysis project Ga0310696, IMG submission 203885) | Bovine rumen microbial communities from tropical cattle in Woodstock, Queensland, Australia - Gonzalo_02 (v2) (version 2) | ecosystem: Host-associated > Mammals > Digestive system >...
CCAGTAATGCCGGCATAAATGATGTCGCTGATGGAAGCACCAATGCCTGTGGCAAGTCCATACCAGCGTCCTTTGTTCAGCGTGCGCTGTACGCAAAGGATGCCCACCGGTCCCATCGGCGCTGACGCAATCATACCAATCAGCATGCCTTTGAACACCAAATCGACTATGTTGATATGTATCGGAAATGCCATATCGAGTGCAAAGGTACGAAATATTTTGTTAAATCCTTGCAGTTTCAGAATATTTTTGTACCTTTGTAGCCAGATTCACATAATAGACGTAACTTAAAACAGGTAAACTATGGAACAACAAGGAATCAAGCCGTACGTTATCGGCTTAGACTTAGGAGGTACGAACTCCGTATTCGGCATCGTTGATGCACGTGGTGAAATCAAGGCTACTACAGCCATCAAGACTGGTGGTTACACCAAAGTTGAGGACTATGTCAAGGCTTCTGTCGAGGCCCTGCAACCCATCATCGAACAGGTGGGAGGTATTGACAAAATCAAGGCAATGGGTATTGGCGCGCCTAATGGCAACTACTACAATGGTACCATTGAGTTTGCACCCAATCTGCCCTGGGCTCACGACGGCGTCGTCCCCTTGGCAAAACTCTTCAGTGACCAGCTGAATGGCATTCCCGTGGCACTGACCAACGATGCCAATGCTGCTGCACTGGGTGAAATGGTCTATGGTGTTGCCCGTGGCATGAAGAACTTCATCGTTATCACATTGGGAACAGGCGTTGGCTCTGGTATCGTGGTCAATGGTCAGTTGCTATATGGTCACGACGGTTTTGCTGGCGAATTGGGCCATGTCATCATGGTTCGTGGTGCTGAGGGACGCAGTTGCGGTTGTGGACGTACAGGATGTCTGGAAGCCTATTGCTCTGCAACGGGCGTGGCTCGTACGGCTCGCGAACTGTTGGCAAAGACCGACCGTCCTTCTCTCCTTCGCGATATGAATCCCGACGACATCACTTCGCTCGACGTTTCCATTGCTGCAGGCAAGGGTGACGAATTGGCTAAGGAAATCTATGAGTTCACAGGTAAAATGCTGGGTGAGGCCTGTGCCGACTTCACCGCTTTCTCCAGCCCTGAGGCTTACATCTTCTTCGGTGGCATGGTGAAAGCTGGCGACCTGATTATGGAGCCCATCAAGAAAGCCTACGAGGCAAGCGTCATGAATATCTTCAAGGGCAAGGCTCAGTTCTTGGTCAGCGGTCTCGACGGTGCTTCGGCTGCCGTGTTGGGAGCTTCGGCCATTGGTTGGGAGATTTAAATTGATGATATGACGATATCTGAAAGGGGAGGGCACTGCCCTCCTTTTTCTTTGCACAAAAAATGTTATTTCCTTTGGCGTTTTGCTCACTTATTTGTAACTTTCACCTTGGTGAAGATAGGCGGCATCTCGGAAATAAAAGTAAAAAAACGTTTTTTTTCTTTGTATTTCGCTCGATTTGCACTACCTTTGCAGTTCGAAAACAAATGAAATAACGAAAATGAAGAGATTGTATATTATAATAATGGTGGTACTGATGGGTTCCGCAATGCTGTTGGCAAGGCCGGCAGTGAGGAAGCCTGCCGATGTGCCGCAGCCGGACGGAACGGTGGTGACGCTGTGTCTGCATGGTGACGAATACCGTAGCTTTTCGACGACGGTGGACGGATATACCGTCGTGAAAGGCGAAGACGGATTCTGGCGTTATGCCCGGAAGACGGAGGACGGCAGACTGCAGGCTACAGGCATGGTAGCTCGTAACGCTGAACAACGCAGTGCTGAGGAACAGGCCTTTTTGAACGGTCAGCCGAAGATGATTGCCCCACGGATGAGTGACGCTGCCAAGCGGATGAAGGAACATGCGGCACAGATGGTGAGTCCCCTGTATAAGGACCAGCAAGGTCGTCGCTCGGCAACCAGCATCTGGCCACGCATCAATTATGAGAAGTTCAAGGGTCTGGTGGTGCTGGTGAACTGGAACGACTGCGAATTCTCGCTCGGCGAGGGTGCGCAGGACTTCTACCAGAAGCTGACCAGCGAGAAGAACTACCGCGACGACTCCAAGCAGTACTATCCCGTGGCTGTGGAAGGCAGTGTCCGCGACTATTTCTGTGATAATTCGTTAGGTGTGTTCGACCCGACGTTCGACGTGGTAGGTCCTGTGACCCTCGACCTGTCGTGCAAATATCCCCATCCGAAGAATGAGGACTTTACTGTCGACGAGAAATGGGCAGAGCGCATTTTCAATATCCTTAAGAGGATTATGAAGGAAGTCGACCCGTTGGTGGATTTCAGTCAATACGACGTGAACAGTGACGGCGTGATAGATATGATCTACATCATCTTTGCGGGCTATTCCAGTAACGTGCAAGGCAACGACGTGGGCTATATATGGCCTCATGCCGAGGATATGTCGGCGTATCCGACCTATATGACCGGTCTGTCGACGTATGACGGCAAGAAAATGGGTCGCTATGCCTGCAGCACGGAGTTTATGGACTTTGAGCAGCTGAAGGAGCAGCACCAGTATCTTGACGGAATAGGCACTATGTGCCATGAGTTCAGCCACGTGTTGGGACTGGCCGACCACTATGATACCGACTACGACGAAAATGGCATGAGTAACGACCCCGGATATTGGGACGTGATGGCTGCTGGTACTGACCGAAACTATGGCCTGACCCCCGCTGGCTATAATGCTTTCGAGCGCCACGTGCTGGGATTCTGCGAACCTGAGGAACTGACGGTGGCAGGAACGTACAAGCTGGAGGCGTTTAACACGTCGAATAAGGCATTCCTGCTGAAGACGGGAACCAAGGACGACGACTTCTATCTGGAGAACCGCCAGAAGACGGGTTGGGACCGTTTCCTGCCTGGTCACGGACTGCTGGTGTGGCGTGCAGAGACCTTCAATGTCAATAAGTGGAGAAACAATGAAGTGAATAACGATGCCAGTCATAACCTTTTCGTGATGACCTGCAATGCTCCGCAGAACGGCAAGTATATCGACCTGACGAGCACAACTGATCCGGCACTGGTGTCGTGGTGGTATGGCAAACCTGCGGTAATGGACTTGTACGACATTACTGAGAACGACGGTTTGATAAGCTTCACGGCAGGCAAAGACCTGTATACGCCGTATGTGGAGGATTTCGAGTCGTCGCCGCTTTCTGACGACGGCGCGCAAGGAGTCGAGGGAGTCTATTGTAAATGGGATTTGTCGAAGGCAACCATCGAAGAGAAGGATGGTGGTAAGGTCGCCAAACTGCTGCGTTCAGGAACGTTGACGTCCTCGATATTCAAGAAAGGCATTCGCTCGTTGCGATTTAAAGTCCAGAATGGCGGCGAGGCTGTCAAATTTGCTTTGAAAGTCAGCACAGACGGTGGTGCCTTTACGGCATTCAAAACCGCTGACGGCAAGGGACAGGTAGACCTGAAGAAGGACACGGAGACCAGTTTCAGCTATATAAACATTCCCGAAAACAGCAAAATTCAGTTCAACATGTTGTCGAGCAAGACCAATGCCGTCTGCTATCTTGACAATATTGAGGCAACGTTCTACGACAACGAATTGCCAACGGGTATTGAAGAGGTAATAGGTAAGCAGGAAGGTGTAAGAGGTAGTGCTGTCTACAATCTCAACGGACAGCGTGTTGGAACAAGTTACAAGGGGCTGATCATTCAAAACGGTCGTAAATACCTTATTAAATAATTATGGAGTTAAGACATTTGATGATAGCCATGTTGCTGCTCTGTGCAGTCAGCATCAATGCCGTTCCGGCACATCCGGGAACGGTGAAGGTGAAACAGCCCGACGGCACTTTTGTGACCTTGAGACTTGTGGGTGACGAGTGGCGCCATTTCCAGACCACCGCCGATGGCTATTCGGTCGTGAAGAATGACAAGGGCTACTACGTGTATGCTGAAAAGAAGAACGGCAAACTGATGGCTACGTCCCGTTTGGCTCACGACGAGGCAGCGCGTTCGGAAGCCGAGCAGGCCTATTTAGCGACGGTGAAGAAATATCTGACTCCTGAGATGTCTGGGCGTTTGGCTGAGATGCGCCAGCAGGTTCAGCAACACCAGCAGGAGACGCTGGCCAGCCGTCGTGCTCAGGGCAATCGTGCCACTGATTATGAAAACTTCAGAGGATTGATAGTGCTCGCTAACTTCTACGACAAGAATTTCTCGCGTCCCGACTATCCGGAAATCATCGACGATATGGTCAACAAAGAAGGCTATACGGGCTATGACGGCAAAGTCCTTCCGGGTAGCGTGCGCGACTATTTTACCGATAACTCGGGCGGGAAGTTCCAGCCTCATTTCGATGTTGTAGGTCCCTATCAGTTGAATTACAGCCAGTACGACTGCAATATCGATGGGGACAAGATTCCTGAAATCTTGATTGCTGCTATCGACTCTGCCGATGTCGTAGGGGGTGTGAACTTCAAAGACTACGACGGCGACGGTGACGGATATGTAGACCTCGTCTACTTCATCTTCGCAGGTAATGGTGCCCAATATGACGGCAACAACGAAAACCTCTGGTGGCCCCACCGCTATTTCCTTCTCGATCCGAAGACCAATGGCTGGGTCAAGAAGGACGGTGTCTATCTTCGCGACTATGCCAGCTCTGTTGAGCTTCAGGGGTATACAAAATACCCTCAGACCATCAAGCTTGACGGTATCGGCACCATCTGCCATGAGTTCAGTCACGTGTTGGGACTGCCTGACTTCTACGATACCGACTATGAGGGAAGTGGGGGCATTAGTGTGCATCCTGGTGACTGGTCGTTGATGGCGAGTGGCAGCTATTTAGATGATGCAAACACACCTGCGGGCTATTCACTCTTTGAACGTTATTCTGTCAGATTCTGTGATGCTCCTGAGGTCATCGACGCAGAGGGCAGCTATACGTTGGAGCCCCTTGCTACCACTTTCCAGGGCTATCGCATCAATTCGGCGGTCAACGACGAATTCTTCCTGTTCGAGAATCGCCAGAAGAACGCTTTCAAGTGGGATAAATACCTGCCGGGCAGTGGAATGCTCGTTCACCGCGTAGAGAAGCCCGGCAAACACATGTGGAACGGTCGTAACGACCTGAATGTCAATCCCGAACACAACAAGTATGAGGTCGTTTGGGCTAATGGAAAGGAACGTGCACATTCTGCTGGCGACGTGTTCCCAGGCTCAAGGAAGGTCAGGAAGCTGAACAATACCACTTTGCCTGCCAACTTGAAAAGCTGGAGTGGCAAGGATACGGAGTGGGGACTGTATGACATCGCCGAAGATGGCGGCATCATTACGTTTAGCACCGAAAATACATTCATCCTGCGAGAACTCCATCTGCCGGAGCGGGATATTGTAGCTGTCGGACTGAGGTCTCTGATCAAGGAAATTGCTATCCCGGAATACGCTCACTACACCCTTACATGGAGCTCTGACAACGAGGCCATAGCAACCGTCGACCAGCAAGGCTATGTCACAGGCGTGGCAGAAGGTACATGTAATATCACTGTCGTGAGTGACGGTGGGCTGAAGGCTACCTGTCAGGTGACTGTCGAGGAAGTGGAAGTGGTTGGTGTCGACGATCTCTTTCAGCTGGAAGTCGGCACAGAGGTTGTACTGCAACTGGATGATACTCACGTGCACTTTGTGACCAGTGACGGTAAAACGGCTTACGTCCGTGATGCCAAGGGCAGCATCATGTTCAAGGACACGGGTCTCGAACTGAAGAAGAACGATGTACTCAATGGTTACATCTTTGCCAGAGTTGGTGAGGAGAACAGGATGAGGCAAGTCTTGGGCATTGAGGGCAAGACCGACCTTGTCAACGTGATGCTGACAGAAGGCGAGGAGTTGGAACCCCGTGAGGTGCAAATGGAAGACCTGACGGCGAAAGACTATTCGGACTATATTGCCGTTAAGGCCGTGCGGATAGAGAAGGAAGACAAATACAACTATGCTGTCAGTGATGACTTACACCTGCGCATTTGGAACAAATATGCCATCAGGACGGCAAAAGTTCCTAACGATATAGCTGGCAAGTATTACGACGTAATAAGTATTTACGGCACAGATGTGCGAAACGGCGAGGTCATCGACGAGCTGTATCTGATGGCTTCTCCTGTCGAGGTCGAAGCTCCGACGGGTATCAATGAGGTAAGATGTGAGATGGATGAAGAAAGTGGTGATATCTACAATCTGAGCGGTCAGCGTGTCGACCGGCAATATCGTGGTTTGGTCGTTCGCAATGGCCGTGTAGTACTGAATAAATAAGAAAAAAGATTAGAATATGACTCCTATTCAAACTACCAAGATGTCCAACTTCCGTTGGGTTATTTGTGCGCTGCTGTTCTTGGCAACCACTATCAATTATTTGGACCGTCAGGTCCTTTCATTGACGTGGAAGGACTTCATCGCTCCTGAGTTCCATTGGACTGATGCAAATTATGGTACTATTACAGGCCTTTTCTCCCTGTTTTATGCTATAGCCAATCTTTTTGCTGGTAAATTTATTGACTGGATGGGTACTAAAAAAGGTTACCTTATCGCCATCTTCGTATGGTCATTGGGTGCTGTGCTCCATGCCGGTTGTGGCTGGGTGGCAATGACTGTCGAGGGTTACGACTCCGTCGCTCAGCTCGGACAACTTACGGGTGATGCTGCGGTGGCCATTGCCACCATCTCCGTATGGCTGTTCCTCTCGTGCCGTCTGATTCTCGCTGTCGGTGAGGCCGGTAACTTCCCCGCTGCCATCAAGGCTACGGCAGAGTATTTCCCTAAGAAAGACCGTGCTTTCTCGACTTCCATTTTCAATAGCGGTGCTTCTGTCGGTGCGCTGGCTGCTCCTGCCACCATTCCCCTTTTAGCTCGTGCTTGGGGATGGGAAATGGCGTTCATCATCATCGGTGCATTGGGCTTCATCTGGATGGGCCTGTGGGCTTGGCTTTACGACAAACCCGCTAAGAATCCACGTGTCAATCGAGCCGAGCTTATTTACATTGAGCAGGACAACGACATTAAAGAGGAGAAGGCACAAGATATTACCGAGAAATCTCCTATCCAGATGCTGTCGTATTCTTGGATTTATTTCGTACTGGGTATTTGCTTCATTATTAGGGCAATGTTCGAATCAGCCCCCATTCTTTCTATTTGGTTGTGGATTGGTGTCATAGTGCTCAACCTGCCGTTCTATCGCTATTACAAGTTCAAGCAAACCTGGTCTTTCGTTTTCGGTAAGTTAATGACCGATGGCGTATGGTGGTTCTTCCTTTTCTGGGCACCAGCCTATTTCAGTGATCAGTATCACTACACTAGTGACTCGGGTATGGGTATCGCTCTGATCTTTACGCTTTATGCTATCGTGACAGTATTGTCTATTGGTGGTGGCTACCTGCCAAAGTATTTTGTTGAGAAGAAGGGTATGAATCCCTATCTGGGTCGTATGCGTGCGATGTTTATCTTCGCCTGCTTCCCATTGCTCGGTTTGCTGGCACAACCGCTTGGCACTTACAGCCCTTGGTGGCCTGCCATTCTCATTGGTCTATTGGGTGCAGGACATCAAGCTTGGAGTGCTAACCTGTTTTCTACTATTGGCGATATGTTCCCCAAATCGATGATTGCTACTATCACTGGTATCGGTACGATGGCGGGCGGTTTTGGCTCAATGGCTATCAACATGGGCTCTGGCGAGTTTTTCACTTGGGCTGCTGAACAGGGCAAAGCTTTCTCGTTCTTTGGCTTCGAAGGCAAACCCGCAGCCTACATGGTTGTGTTCTGCATCTGTGCCGTAGCCTACCTCATTGGTTGGTGCATCATCAAGACGCTTGTGCCTAAGTACAAGCCCATCGAACTTGATTAAAATCCTCTGACCGTCCAAGGCAGGAAACCTTGGCGTTTGAGTGCATAGATGAGCCCCTCGCTCATGGCTTCATTATCCTTTCGCGTATAGCGGATGTCAGTGAAGACTTGTGCGAGGGTCTCTTTATTGTTGATGCGCACAAACTCCACGTTCTCAGGGCGGTGCTCTTTGGCCTCATAGTATTTGTCGATGTCCATGCCCATGTAGTCGTTGTACGTCTCCTCGTGAATGAAGCTCTCTAATGGCAGGCGGTCGCTCATGGGAGGCTCTTCGTCGGGCCAGCCTACGGTCAGCGTTGCTACGGGGAATGTCAGCTTCGGCAATTCCAGCAGGTCGATGATAGCCTGTGGCTGGTATACCGTTGTCCCTAAATAGCAGTAGCCCAGCCCCTCTTCGTCCATCAGGTTACATAGCGTCTGCGTGTACAGCAGCGCGTCCGTCGCCGCATTGATGAAGCTGAGGAAATTGTCGTACCCCGGTTCTGCGTTCCTGCACCTTGCCCATGTCGACGTGCGGTTGAAGTCTGCACAGATAGTTAGCACCACCGGTGCCTGTGTCACCATCGGCTGGTTGAAGTGTGCCGGAGCCAGCTTCGCCTTCATCTCCGCCGAACGTGTCACCACTACGCTATACAACTGCAGGTTGCCCATGGTCTGAGTCCTGCCGGCCTCTGTCATGAGGCGGTTCAGGAGCTCTGCGCTCACCTCTTTCTCACTATATCGGCGAATGCTCCGCCTGGTCATTAAGTTCTTCATATTGCTTCTTTTTTCGTTTCGCCTGCAAAGGTACGATTAAGTGAGCAAAAAGCAAAAGAAAATAGCTTTTTTCTTTTGCTTTTTCGAACGAAAGTACCTTCGAGCGAAGCTCAAATATACTATTTTTAGTTCATAGTTCATAGTTTAGTTCATAAGTTTTTTGCAAGTTAACAACATTTTACATAATTACTATGAATTATGAACTATGAATTATGAATTTTTTAGTACCTTTGCAGCCAAAATTGCAATATAGACTCATTATGAACAAGACAATGATTGCCTTCGTCCTGTGCTGCTGCTTGACTTCATGCATCAAGGATGAGTCCCAGAACAATGAGTGCGACATCGAGAGTGCCTGGGTGGAAGGCCCCGAATTGGAGAAGGATTTCTACCAGCTGGCAGAGATGCGCAAGGAGAACATCAGTTCGACAGAGACCACCATCACATTTGTCGTGCGCTCAATGGCCATGCTGCCGGAACTGATTCCTGTGAACTTCAAGATTACCGCCGGTGCTACCATAGAACCTGCAAGCGGCTCTCCGCAGGACTTCTCGAAAGGCCCTGTGACCTACACTGTCACCTCGGAGGACGGACAGTGGAAGCGTATCTACAACGTGGTGTTCGCCGAGCCCATACTGCCCAAGAGCAAGTTCTCGTTCGAGGATGTTGACGTGATGGAGGGTGGCCTGCTTGTTAAGAACAAGTATCATCATTTTTTCGAGTACGACCAGAAAGGAGAGAAACAGAATATCTGGGCGTCGGGCAATCCCGGTTACGCCCTGACACTGTTTTCCGGCGCTGGCCCGGAACAGTTCCCTGCCTATAGGCATGAAAACGGGTATGAAGGTTATTGCGCTCGTCTGGAGACAATGTCTACAGGAGATCTTGGCAAGAGCATGAGCAAGCCTATTGCTGCCGGCAATCTCTACTTAGGCCGATTCATCGTGGACTACACCTTGTCGAATACGCTGAAGGCCACAGAGTTTGGCGTGCTGTGGGATCGGGAACCGGTACGCATCACGGGATATTACAAGTTCCAGCCAGGCAAGGAGTTCATCAACAGTAAGCAGCAAGTCATTAAAGACCGTACTGACGAACCCTATATCTACGGCGTGTTCTATCGTAATACCGACCCAAAAGGCAAGCAATACTTCCTCTATGCTGACGATGTGCTTGATCTCGACAGAATAGAGGACAATCCTCAGGTGTACAAGGTAGCCCGTTTACCATCTTTTCCGCCTACCGACCAGTGGACATTCTTTGAGATGTTCTTTGAGGGTAGGGATGTTCCAGAGGAAATGGTGGCCAACAAGGATTTCAACTTAGCCGTCGTATTCTCGTCGAGCAAGTACGGTGCCGAGTTCGAGGGAGCCGTCGGCAGTACGCTCTATGTCGACGAGGTGGAAGTGTCGTATAAGAAGTAAGGTAAAAAAAGTAAAAAGGTAAGAAGGTAAAAAGGAGTTATGAAGTTAAGACAATACCTATTTATAATTTGTTCATTATTCATTAGCGTAGCGCAGACCGCGAAGGCAGGCGGCCTCGATAGCCTGCAGCTCAGGGCTCGTGTAGGATACAGCATTGGAGGAACAACGCCCATTCCGCTGCCCGAGACCATCCGCAGCATCGACAGCTACAGCCTCACACCGTCGTTCATGGTGGGTATCGACGGCATGTTGCCACTGAGTGAGACGTGGGGCATCGCCGCCGGACTGCATCTTGAGAACAAGGCGATGAAGACGGATGTGACCACCAAGTCATACCACATGGAGGTCGTAAAAGGTGGGACACGTCTTGCAGGACTCTTTACAGGTCACGTCAGCGAGAAGGTTACCCAGTGGATGCTCACCGTCCCCGTGCAGGCCACACTCACGCTCAGCAGGAAAGTCGTGCTCAGAGGCGGCCCGTACGTGTCATTCCTCCTGAGCAAGGAGTTCAGCGGTATTGCCTACGACGGCTATTTGCGCGAGGGCAATCCTACCGGCGCCAAGATACTCATGGGCGACAAGGAAGGCGAGTGGGCTACCTACGAATTCGACGACGACCTGCGCACCGTGCAGTTTGGTATCGGCATTGGTGTCGACTGGCAGGTCTACAAGCGCTTTGGCCTCTCTGCCGACCTGAACTGGGGCCTGACAGGCATCTTCCTCGGCGACTTCAAGACCATAGAACAGACCCTTTATCCCATCTATGGCACTATCGGCGTCTTCTACAGACTAAAGTAGTGAGGCAATCTTGCCTGAAAATGTTGTACTTTGCAGCTAATCAAACCATCCTGCCACTTTTTTTAAACTAGTTATTTTTGAATATAATATCATTTTCTTTGTAATCTACTGATACACAGAGTGTTACGTCGATGATATTGATTATCTTAATATCATTGCCATCTCTTGCTATAAAACAAGTTGTTTTACTACCGTAGAAGCCATACTTTTCGATCAATAAGTACCCCTTAATGATTGTAAAACAACTTGTTTTACTTTAAGCAGGCAGTTCTCTTTCTTACGAAATGATGATTATTTAGTCTGATGCATCATGAATAATGTATGATAATGAATGATAGTAATTGTTTCAATATCATTCATGTAAAGTATTGGATATATGTAGCTTACAAGTAAAATGAC
>Ga0310696_10009517_pt1 | contig 11240 bp, 4 predicted proteins | sample AusTroGonzalo_MG_4_FD_203885 | JGI IMG/M metagenome (GOLD analysis project Ga0310696, IMG submission 203885) | Bovine rumen microbial communities from tropical cattle in Woodstock, Queensland, Australia - Gonzalo_02 (v2) (version 2) | ecosystem: Host-associated > Mammals > Digestive system >...
GGAGACTCGGTAACCGACCCACGCAACAGCGGATCGAAGGTAAAATACTGGCACCTACTGCAGCAGTGGCTGGGCATAGAGCCTTACGTGTATGCCGTGAGCGGCCGCCAGTGGAACGATATTCCTAACCAAACCAACAAGTGCCGCCAGGAGCACGGCGACTCGATAGATGCCATACTCATTTTTATTGGCACAAACGACTATAACCACCATGTGCCCATTGGCCAATGGTTTGACGAGGTACACACAACAGTTGACTTTGCCGAGGGCCAGCCACGCGCTACCTACGAGCGACGCATGCGCAAACCCGCCATGAACCCAAACACCTATCGCGGACGCATAAACATTGCCCTGAGCAAACTCAAGAACGACTATCCCACCAAGCAGATAGTACTACTCACTCCCATACACCGCGCCTATTTCTACTCGGGCGAGAAGAACATACAGCCCAACGAGCTCTACGAGAACGGCTGTGGCGAGTATATCGATGCCTACGTAGAGGCGGTGAAAGAGGCAGGAAACATCTGGGCCATGCCGGTGATAGACCTGAACGCGCTATCGGGCCTCTACCCCCTGGCTCCCGCTCATGCACAGTACTTTAAGAGTGCACAAACCGACCTGCTGCACCCCAACGACGCAGGCCACCGCCGCATAGCCCTCACCCTACTCTACCAGCTACAATCACTACCTTGCCGTTTCTGAATATGAGAAAGCTGATAACAACAATGATGGTAGCGCTCAGCGCCGTAGCGCTGCAGGCTGGCAACGCCACCGTAAGCTGGGACCGCCACAGCCTGATAATCGACGGCAAGCGGGTGTGCCCTGTAATGGGCGAGGTACACTACTCGCGCATACCAGCCAACGAGTGGGCCACCGAAGTGAGGAAGATGAAGGAGGGCGGCGTAACGATGATAGCCACCTACGTGTTCTGGAACCACATAGAGGAGCAGGAGGGCACCTACCGCTGGGACGGACAGCGCAACCTGCGCCGCTTTCTCGAGGTGTGCCAGCAGGAGCAGATGCCAGTGGTGTTGCGACTGGGTCCCTTTTGCCACGGCGAGGCACGCAACGGCGGCATACCCGACTGGGTGTTTGCCAAAGGCTGTAAAACCCGACAGGAGAACCCCACATTCTTAGCGCTGGTAGAACGCCTGTACCGCCAGATTTTTACACAAGTGCAGGGATTGCAGTGGAAAGACGGCGGAACGGTGATAGCGGCCCAGTTCGATAACGAGTATCGCGGTCGCGGCGAATACCTGATGGCACTGAAACGTATAGCCCTGAACATAGGTTTCGACTTGCCATTCTATACCCGCACTGGCTGGCCCGAGCTGGCTACACCCGTGCCCTACGGCGAGATGCTGCCACTATACGGCGACTATGCCGACGGATTCTGGGAGCGTAGCATCGAAGAGACGGCTGGCAACTACTACAAGGCGTTTAACTTTACCGCCCAGCAAGTATCAGGCGCCATCGCCTCCGAACAGTTAGAATACGCCACCCCCCATCACCCAACACCCACCACCAATCACCCATCCCCCACCACCTATCCCTACTTCACCTGCGAACTGGGTGGCGGCATGATGGCAGCCTACCACCGCCGACCATACCTCTACCCGGAGGATGCCTATGCCATGGCTATCGTAAAGTTAGGCAGCGGCTCTAACCTGTTAGGCTATTACATGTACCACGGCGGCACGAACCCCGACGGACTCACCTACCTGAACGAGACGCAGCGCACCATAGCCACCAACTATAACGACCTGCCCGTAAAAACGTACGATTTCCAAGCGCCCATTGGCGAGTTCGGACAGCTGAACCCGCACTACTACCTGCTGCGTAAGCTGCACCTGTTTATGCACGACTGGGGCGAGGTGCTGGCCCCCATGGAGCCGCGCTTTACCTGCCCGCAGAACATTGCCAAGGGCCACGACTCGCACCTGCGCTGGTGTGTGCGCGAGAAAGATGGTAGCGGCTTTATTTTTGTGAACAACTACGAGCGCCTGCAACACCTAACCGCTAAGCGTGGCGTACAGCTGGAGGCCTGCGGTGTGCAACTGCCCAAGCTCGACATTCCCGCTGGCACAATGTGCATTCTGCCCGTAAACATCGATGGCATACGCTACGCCACCGCGCAGCTCATAGCCAAGCGCAACGGCAATATTTATCTGGAGCAGATAGCGGGCATACCCACCACGCTGGCCGTTGGCAACAAGGTATTGAAGAACCTGAAGCCCCAAGGCACCACCAAGCCGGTATATCAGAACATATACCTGCTAACCCCACACCAAGCCGCCCACCTCTTCCTCCCCGAGGAAGAAACACCCAGTGTAGTGAATTGTGAATTTGCAAAGCGAAGCGAAGCCGCCGCACCCCCCCGCACTATCACGATAGGTGTAAACAAGGTAGCCGAAGAGCCTACCGATGCCGACTTTGAAAAAGCCGCCATCTACACCATCACCCTCCCCCCCCATCACCCATCACCCACCACCCATCACCTATTAACCATCAACTACCGCGGCGACGTAGCCCGCCTGTACGCCAACGGCCAGCTGATAGACGACAACTTCTACAACGGCCGCCCGTTCCAGTACGGCCTGTGGCGACTGCCCGAAGGCTGCCACGAACTGGAGCTGCGCATACTGCCGCTACAAAAAAACATGCCGGTGTACTTCCCCCGCGAGGCCGACACCTCGCCAGGCGAAGCCGTCACGAGCATTACAATCACCCAATAGAAAAAAGAAAAATCCCCCGCAGAACGGAATCTGCGAGGGATTGCTTTTTATATTTCAGATGTATTACTGCAGGGCAGCGGCATCGGTCTCGGTGGGCCAGTATGGGTTCTGGTACATCGGACTCTGCTCGATGCTGGCGTGATCGGCAGCAGTGAGCAGGAACTGACGCAGAGGCAGTGGCTGCAGATAGTAAGCCATACGCCATGTAAGACCATTAGCATAGCTGTTGTTGGTCATGTTAACCACGTGTGGGCAGTGGTACTCGCTAATGCTCTTCTGTGATACGTTCGAGCTGCTTGAGCCATCGGCTACGAGGTCGTTGTACCACTTCTCCATAGGTGTATTCCACAGGTGGATACCCTCGGCATAAACAGGCTTGGTAATGAGCTGCTCGTAAGAGCGCCAACGCTTCAGGTCCATATCGCGCAGACCCTCGGCCAGGAACTCACAGCTACGCTCACGACGAATGTTGTACAGGGTAGCATCGGTAAGCACCTTACCAGCGGTGTAAGCACCCCAGTCGAGTGTTTCCTTCTGCATGTCGGTTGCAGCAATGGTTACCTGAGGATCAACGGCAGCGCCAGTAAATCCGGCAGCCTCGCGCACCTTCTTCCAGTACTCCAGAATCTTACCCGACTGGATGTTCTTGGTGAGCATGTACTCGGCCTCTATGTAGTTGAGCAGAGCCTCGGTAGCACGGAAGATAACGCAAGCGTTGTAGCTACCACCATTGGCAGTAAGCGCACGGTCGAAGGTCATACCCTTACGGATAGCGTAACCGGTAATGTAACCATCCTCGGCGTTAGCGTTGGTAATGTTTGGAGTAGGCTCGGTCTCGGTCCAGTGTGTACCGGCATTGTCGGTAACGTTCTTAAAGCAGTTAACCTGTCCGGGCACCTTGAGCATAACCTGCAAACGTGGGTCGCGGTTCTCAACCACCTTGGCAATCTCCGAGTCGTCGTAGGTATAAGCCGAAGCGTAGATGGGCTTACCATCGGCCATCACGTAGCGCTCAACCAGCGAGCGGGTTACGCCTGTACCAATGTTTCCCTTCTCAACAGCTACCTCAACATCGTTCTGGATACCCAGCGACTTGCTGTACTCGCGCCACAGCAGAATCTCGCTCTTACCAGCGCAGTTGGTGGTTCCCCACAGCTCGAGGTAAGGATTGCTCTGGCCCTCGGCCTGAGGTACTACACCATTGTTTACGGTAAGTGAGTTCTTATACTTATCGGCCACCTGCTCGGCTGCAGCGGCAGCAGTCTCGAAGAAGAACTTAGCCTCGTTCTCGAGCGAGCCTGTGGGGAAAGTGTAGTTAGGATTCTTGGCAGCGCCTGGCCAACCCTCGCCATTGGGCACGAATGGAGTGCCGGCAAAGTTGGTAAGCCATGACCCCATGTAAAGGGCTACGCGGCTCTTGAACAGCTTGGCAGCATCGGCCGAGATACGTGTGTGACGCTTCTCGAAGTCCTCCTTCATGTAAGTAATGGCAGTATCGAGGTTGTTTACAATGAAACGAGCTACCTCGTTGCAAGGCTGACGGTGGCTGGCGGCTACAAGCACGCTCTCGTCGTCGGGCAGAGCCTCGGTAAGGATAGGCAGGTCGCCATACTTCTTAAGCATATCGAAGTAAGCGTATGCACGGAAGAAGTAAACCTCGCCAATGTACTGGTGGATGTTAGTCTCGTTACCGCTGATGGCATTGGCGGCCAGCTTAGCCTTGAGCTGAGCCAGCTGGTAGTTCACGTTGCGAATGTTGCCCCATGCCCAGTCGCCCTCGGTCTGGCTGGTGTGCCACAGGTTAGCCGAGAACTTTGCGCTTGGTGTGCGCGAAGCCTGTACGTCGGTGTTATTATCGGTAGTATAAGTACCATAGTCCCAGCCGCCATGACCTGGCATAATGTCCTGATAAAAGCGGTTGGCAACAGCCTGCACCTGATCCTCGCTGGTGTAGAAGTTCTCGGGTGTGAGCGATGAAGGCGGCTCTTGCTCCAGGTAGTCGGTACATGCAGTAACGCTTGCTGCGAGAGCCAATGTTATGAATGAAAATTTATAGAGTTTCATAATTTGCTATAATATTAAATATGTGAATTTGAACCATTAGAATGATACGTTAAGACCGAATGCGAATGTCTTCTGCAAAGGATAACCGTTGTTCTGATCAACAGAGTTCGACATCAGCTCGGGGTCGAACTGGTGAGGCATCTTTGTGATAGTGAAGAGGTTCTCGGCCGATACGAATACACGCAGGTTGCTAATACCCCAAGGCTGTGTAAGCTGGCGAGGCAGTGTGTAACCAAGCTGCAGGTTCTTCAGGCGAACATAAGCACCATTCATCAGGTAACGTGTCTGGGCCTGCTCGTTCTTGTCGCTGAACTGTACGCGGGGCAACCAGGCATCCTGGTTAGCCTCCTGATAACCGTTCTGAACCGACCAGGTGTTGGCATCGCGATAGTAGTCCTGAACGTCGGTGATACCTACGCTCCACCACTCCCAAGAGTTAGTGGTTCCGAACAGGTACTCCAATCCGCCGCCCCATGAGCCGCCAATCCACCAGTCGCGCTTCATCACGCCCTGGAAGAAAGCGCTAACGTCAAAGCCCTTCCAAGCAGCATTCAGGTTCAAACCTACCAGGTAACGAGGTGTTGAGTTACCAATCACCTTCAGGTCGCCGTGGTCGGCCAGAGTCTGTGCGCCACGCGAAATCTTACCGTCGCCGTTCAGGTCGCGGTACATAATGTCACCAGCAGCCCAGTTGCTACCCAGTGAGCTCTGATCGGCCTTTGCCAGGTGAGCGTTCATCTCCTCGTCGCTCTTAGCAATACCAATGGTCTCGAAGCCCCATATCTCGTTCATGTAACGACCCTCGATGTAGTTGTTGATAGAACCGGTAGGGTTGTTAGGATAGCGGGTAATCTTGGTGCGGGCATCCGAGATGTTGAAGGTTACACCATAAGAAAGACCGTTCTTCAATACATCGCGCCAGCTAATCTGCAACTCCCAACCAGCGGTACGCAAGTCGGTATTGTTGGTTACAGGCACGCTTGTACCCAGGATGGCAGGCAGCTCGGGAGCGTTACCAACCATATCCTTGGTGTTACGGATATAGTAATCGAAAGTACCAGTCAGGCGGTTGTTGAAAGCACCGAAGTCAAGACCGAGGTCGTAGCTCTCAACCTTCTCCCATGTGAGCAGAGCCGAAACCAAGCCAGGAGCGCTGGTGGTGTTAGGCTTAGCACCATTCTGCAGCCAGCTACCAGCTACCGAGTTGTAGGCGATAGTCTGGTAAGTCTGGTACCAGTTGTTAATGTTCTGGTTACCCAGCGAACCGTACGAAGCACGCAGCTTCAGGGTGTTAACAGTACTGGCCAGATTCTCCCAGAACTTCTCGCGGGCAATGTTCCAACCCAGAGATACTGATGGGAAGAGCTTCCACATCTTATCGCTACGGAAACGTGAGGTACCATCGTAACGCAGGTTAGCCTCGAACAGGTACTTCTCGTCGAAGTTGTAGTTTACACGGCCAAAGAAACCGGCAGTCTGCCACTGGTCGCGCGAACCGTTTACATCGGGAACAATAGCCTCGCCCGAGTAGCTCAGACCGTTAGTCAGGTTAACCTCAGGCTTCGAAGGATCGAGAATACCGTTGCGCTGCAAACCAAATACGGTGCGCTTGAGCTGCTCGGTCTGGAAACCACCCATCACGTGGAAGTTGTGCTTCTCGGCCATCGACCAAGTGTACTCGGTGTAAGCCTGGAAGTTCAGGTAGTTGTCCTTAGCCTCGTCCTCATGAACGTTCGAACCCTGATTGTAGATGATAGCCTCGCCAGCCACGTTGTGGTTGTAGGTGCGCTGGCTGTCCCAGTGACGGATGGCGTTATCTATTTTGTAGTTGAAGTCGATATGTGTAATCCAGCTCTTGATAGGCTCAATCACGAAACCAAGCTGGTGGTTCAGTACGTCGCGCTCCTTACGGTCGCTACCACCTGTAGCCAAAGCAAGTGCAGGCGATGGTGATGAGTACAGGTAACCGTTACGGTCGTAGAGGGGCAGCATAGGCCATCCCTGACGGGCCATATCGTTATAGAGGCTGCTGGTAAGAGCAGCAGGACGGTGGTAGTTGGTGCGGGCAAAACGCATATTGTAGTTCATGCGAATCCACTGAGCCAGCTCAACATTCATCTTAGCTGTACCGTTGTAACGCTTGAAACCATCGCTACCCATGTTCATGAATCCACCCTGATCCAGATAGCCGATTGATGCGTAGAAGCTGAGCTTATCGGAACCGCCGTTTACGCTGGCGTTGTGCTCCTGAGAGAAAGCCGACTTCTTGTAAACAACATCGTACCAGTCGATATCGTCGACACCGTAGCCGTAACCGTCGTCCCATGTTACACCGTTCTGCGAACCGATAGCGTAAACCAGCTTACCGTCGGCAGTACGACGTGTACCAGGACCTACAGGTGTAGCATCGTGGTACTCCTTGATGGCAGCCATACGCTCAGCGTCGAAGAATACCGACTGACCCTGATTGGTCTTGGCATCGTTCAACCATGAAGCATAGTCAACCGAGTTCATCATGTGCTTACCACGAATCAGGTTGCTGAAGCGGAAACTGTTATTATAGTTAACCTTTACCTTGCTCTCCTTGCCACCGTTCTTAGTGGTAATAAGGATAACACCGAAAGGTGCACGGCTACCGTAGATAGAAGAGGCAGCAGCATCCTTCAGCACCGAAATGCTCTGGATATCCTGTGGGTTAATGGTGTTCAGGTCGCCCTCCATACCATCAATCAGGATAAGAGGCGAACCGCTTGAACCCTCACCGATGGTAGCGGTACCACGCACGTTGATGCTGGGTGAAGCATCGAGCGAACCGCTGGTAGAGGCAATCTGCAAGCCGGGAACCACACCCTGCAATGCCTGAGCGGCATTAGCTACAGGACGCTGAGCCAGCTCGTCGCCGTCAACTACTGATACGGCACCAGTAAGATTTACCTTCTTCTGGGTACCGAAACCTACTACTACAACCTCCTGGAGTGCTTTGGCATCTTCCAACAGGGTTACCTTAACTGTAGTACCGGTAACCTTGATAACCTGAGTCTTGTAGCCAATGTAGCTTACCTCGAGCTCTTCTCCACGCTGAGCATCGATGGCAAAGTTACCCTCAAAGTCGCTGACAACACCCTTCTGGCTGCCGCGAACCTTAATTGTCGCACCAATAATGGCTTCGCCAGTCTGGTCGACTACAACACCTTTTACACTTGAAGTTTGCTGAATTCCTGTTACTCCTCCTGATGCCATAGCACCATTCACTGGCGCATTAGCAAGGAGCAACGCTGCCAAGGCCGATGTAACATACACGCGCCTTGATGACAATAGATTCATCTTGTACATTTTAATTTTTTTGAGTTAGTTAATTATTATTGTTAGTATTACAACAATCTTTCTACCTGAATCGAGGGGCAAAATTATAACTTTTTTTCGACATAATGCAAAAAAATGAAAGAAAAATCAATTTTTTTTGTTAAATTTGCCCCAAATTTATAAAAAACAATGAGAAGACTAATCACCCTACTCCTATTTGCAGCCTGCCTCGGCGCACAAGCTGCTACCCAAGACAAAGTGTGCATAGACCTTAGCGGCACATGGCAGTTTGCACTCGACAACGAGCGCAATTTATCGCCCAACCATCCGTTTACCGACACCATCCAGCTGCCGGGAACCACCGACACCAACCGGAAAGGCAACGCCAACCACAAGCTGGATGAGACTACCCACTTATCACGAAACTACTGGTACAAAGGCAAAGCCTGGTACAGCCGAACGGTAGAGATACCAGCCAGCTGGCGGGGCCGCCCCGTCTATCTGATGTTGGAGCGCACCAAGCCATCGCAGGTGTATGTAGACGGCAAACTGGCAGGCGCATCGAACGACATATCGACACCACAGGTGTTCGACCTGAAGCGCCAGCTCACACCTGGCAAGCACCAGCTTACCATTATGATTGATAACAGCACCGGCGTACCTGAGCAGCTCTATGCCAGCAGTCATGCCTATACCGAAGATACGCAAACCAACTGGAACGGTATTATCGGACAGATAGTACTGCAGCAGCAGGCTATGCCCGCCACGCAGCCACATAAAACGCTACACCCCAACTTCAAGGATTTTCAGATTAAGGGGCAGCACTTCTATGCCAACGGGCACAAGCTGTTTCTACGAGGCAGGCACGATGCCTGCGTGTGGCCGCTAACAGGACATGTGGCCATGGACACGGCACAGTGGCGTAAATATTTTACCACCTGCCAGGCCTACGGACTGAACCACGTACGATTCCACTCATGGTGCCCACCCGAGGCAGCCTTCCAGGTGGCCGACGAGATGGGTATCGTGCTGCAACCCGAGCTGCCGTTCTGGGGTAGTTTTGACGATAAAGACTCGCTGCTCATGACCTTTCTGCACAAGGAGGGACTGAATATTCTGCGCTGGTACGGCCACCACCCGTCGTTCCGCATGTTTGCCTTGGGCAACGAGCTGTGGGGCAGCATTGAGAAAATGACCGAATTCATAGCCGACTTCCGCAAGGTAGCTCCCGACAAGCTCTACACCTTTGGCTCGAACTACTACTTAGGCTATCAGGGGGTAAAGCCCGGTATGGACTATTTTACCACTTGTCGCGTAGGCGGCGAGGGCTGGGGCAACTACAACACCCACACCCGAGGCTCGTTCTCGTTTGCCGATGCTGCCGACGGTGGTATGATAAACCACTTCTACCCGAACACGATGATGAACTTTGACGAGGGATGCGCACTGGCAAAGGTGCCCGTCATATCGCACGAAACAGCACAGTTCCAAACCTATCCCGACTACAGCGAGATACAAAAATACACCGGTGTACTCTACCCTTACAACTTAGAGGTGTTCCGTTCGCGACTGGAGAAGGCAGGCATGCTTGACCAGGCCGAGCTGTTCCACCAAGCCAGCGGCAAATGGGCGCTACAGCTATACAAACAAGACATAGAGATGGACCTGCGCACGAAGAATATGGCAGGTTTCCAATTGCTCGACCTGCAGGACTATCCCGGACAGGGCTCGGCCTATGTGGGCATACTCGATGCATTCTTAGACTCAAAGGGGCTATGCACCGAACAGGAGTGGCGCCAGTGGTGCGCTCCCGTGGTGCCGCTGCTCTGTGCCGACAGATTCTGCTTTACCATCGAAGACGGCATTCATGCGCTGGTACAGATAGCCAACTACAGCGGGCAGTCGCTGGCTGGCAAGACGCTGCAATGGGAGTTAACAGGCAAAGACTTTGCGGCATCGGGACAAAGCAAGGTGCCATCGGCCGACGGGCTCTACAATGCCTGCCGACTTGACGTAGACCTGAGCCAGCTTAAGGCGCCTACCCAACTGCAGCTCACACTAACCATCCAAGGTACCGAATACCAAGGCGCACCCTATCACAACAGCTACCAGCTGTGGGCCTACCCTGCATGGACCGACCTGAGCAAGCTGGAGCAGCAGGTATTCGTTACCAACGAGTTTACCGACCAGACGGTTCAGCTGCTGGAGAAAGGAAAAAGCGTACTGCTGATGCCCGACTCTACCAGCCTGTGTGTGGGCGGACTGTTCCAAACGGACTACTGGAACTACCGCATGTTCAAGACCATTAGCGAGAATAACAAGAAAGCGGTGTCGCCAGGTACCCTGGGCATCCTTACCAACCCCGAGCACCCCATATTCCGCGGGTTCCCCACCCAGATGCACACCAACTGGCAATGGTTCCCCATCATCAAAGCCAGCCACCCCATGATGCTCGATAATACCGGTAAGGATTATCGGCCCATCGTGCAGGTTATCGACAACATAGAGCGCAACCACAAGTTAGGCCTCATCTTCGAGTTTGGCATAGGCAAAGGTAAGCTGCTGGTATGTATGGCCGATTTGGAGAAAGCCATTGCCTACCCCGAGGGGCGCGCCTTCTATCGCAGCGTGCTGGAATACATGACATCGGACGACTTCGCACCTACCACCAGCATATCAGCCGACGATTTCCGCCGACTGATGACTATGCCTGTGGTTGAAGGAAAGATAGGCGAGCTGAATAATATCTCGCCCTATTAATGGAACATGCCTGCACCTAAATAAAAACCGGGTTCGGAGGGTTGGTTATACCCCACATTCTGTGCGGCTGTTGAAAGACGGTAAGGTATGTCTTCCATCAGGCAAGGAATGCGATAATCGGTAGGAATAGGCGACACGAAAATGCGCAACTCGCTGCTGTCGGGCGTGCGGGCTATGACTTCCTCGCGCCAATCGCCTAAGATGTCGGCACACAGACAGGGATTAGACTTGGTACCATTATTGAACTTGATGCCGGGAAACTTCACAATATCAACAATGGTATGACTGGTCCATTGGTATTTGGTTACCGTTTCGTGGTCTAACAGCTCACGCAGCAAGTCGCCATCCCACCAGATACCGAAGTTTACGGAGAGATAA
>Ga0310696_10009518_pt1 | contig 11240 bp, 8 predicted proteins | sample AusTroGonzalo_MG_4_FD_203885 | JGI IMG/M metagenome (GOLD analysis project Ga0310696, IMG submission 203885) | Bovine rumen microbial communities from tropical cattle in Woodstock, Queensland, Australia - Gonzalo_02 (v2) (version 2) | ecosystem: Host-associated > Mammals > Digestive system >...
AGGGCTTTGTCAGCAGCTCGTGCTTTCCCGTAAAGAACTGCTCCAAGGTGATGAAGTTGCCGAGCGACTTGCCCATCTTCTGCCCGTTGATGGTAATCATATTGTTGTGCATCCAATACTTCACGGTCTGATGACCCATAGCGGCCTGTGCCTGGGCAATCTCGCACTCGTGGTGGGGGAAGACGAGGTCCATGCCGCCACCGTGGATGTCGAACTCCTCGCCAAGATACTTGCGACCCATCGCCGTGCACTCACAGTGCCAGCCGGGGAAACCGTCGCTCCAGGGCGAAGGCCAGCGCATGATATGCTCGGGCTGTGCCTTCTTCCACAGGGCGAAGTCGGCCTGATGGCGTTTCTCCCCCACCCCGTCCAGCTCGCGGCTGGCGTCCTTCACGTTCTCCAGAGAGCGGCCGCTGAGGATGCCGTACTGGAATTTCTTGTTGTAGGCCTCGATGTCGAAGTAGATAGAGCCGTTCGACTCGTAGGCGAAGCCATTGTCGAGAATCTGCTTCACCAGCTGCTGCTGCTCGATGATATGGCCAGTGGCGCAGGGCTCTATCGAGGGACGCAGCACACCCATCGAGTCCATAGCCTGATGGTAGCGGCGGGTGTAGTATTGCGCTATCTCCATCGGCTCCAGCTGCTCCAGGCGGGCTTTCTTGGCAATCTTGTCCTCGCCCTCGTCGGCATCGTGCTCCAAGTGGCCCACGTCGGTGATGTTACGCACATAGCGCACCTTGTAGCCTAAGTGCTTCAAGTAGCGGAAGAGGATATCGAAGGTAATGGCAGGACGGGCGTGCCCCAGATGCGGGTCGCCGTAGACGGTGGGGCCGCAGACATACATACCCACGTTGGGGGCGTGCAGCGGCTCGAAGCGTTCTTTCTGTCGTGTCAGCGTATTGTAGATAACCAGTTTTGATTCCATGTTTTCTTTTCGTTTTCTTTTCGTTTTCGTCTTCGTTTTCGTACTCGTTTTCGTTATTTCGCTCCAGCTTTGAGTCCGCGGATGACGGCTGAGGTGAAGCCGGCATGCTCCATCTCGTTGAGGCCCTTGATGGTCACACCGCCAGGTGTCGCCACCAGGTCGATGGCCTGCTCAGGATGCATACCGCTGCTCTGCAACAGCTCCACGGCGCCCTTCATGGTCTGCATAACGATGTTCTTGGCATCGTCGGCCTTGAAGCCCAGCTCCACGCCGCCCTCAGAGGCCGCACGGATATAACGCATAGCATAGGCAATGCCGCAGGAGGCCAGCGTCGTGCCAGCGGCGAGGTGCTGCTCGTCGGTGATGATCACCTGGCCCATCTCTTCGAAGAGAGCCTTCACCAGTTCAGTATGTTGCGACTGAGTCGCAACACACGGGACCAAGAACGTCATGCTCTGCAGCTGCGCGATGGCGATGTTGGGGATGCAGAGGAACAGCGGCGGGCACTGCGCACCCAGCCAGCCCTTAATGCTCTCCGACTTCACGCGGGCGGCTATCACCACCAGCGTCTGCTTTTCGGGCTGCAGGGCATCCTTGATGCCCGTCAGCACCTGCTCCACCAGCCAAGGCTTTACTACCACCATCACCACGTCGGCCTCACTGACGGCCTTGGCGTTGTCTGTGGTAGTGCAAACACCCTTGGTGGCGAACTTATCGAGCACAGCGGCCGACGGGTCGCTCACGCAGATACTCTTCCCTTCGTGGCCGGCCTTCAGCAGGCCTTCAACGGTGGCGCCGCCCATAGCGCCAGCGCCTATCATTGCTATCTTCATATTTTCAATTTTCAATTATCAATCATCAATCCTCTTCCGGTTGTACTCTTATCAGTCTTTCGATAAAGTCATCGGCCTCAGCCTTCGAAAGACACAGCGGCGGCAACAGGCGCAGGATGTTCTGGCCGGCAGCACCCGTGAAGCAATGCTCGTGCTTGATGAGGGGCTTGCGCACCATCTTATGCGGCATGTCGAGCTCGATGCCAATCATCAGACCGCGGCCACGCACCTCCTTAATGTGCGTGCTGCCGATATTGCGGATGCCCTCCATCAGATAGTCGCCGATGACGCGGGCGTTTTCTATCAGGCCTTCGTCTTCCACTACGTCGAGCGTAGCCAAAGCGGCTGCACAGGCCAGATGATTGCCGCCGAAGGTAGTGCCCAGCTGTCCGTAGACGGCCTCAAACTCAGGGCTGATCATCACGGCACCCATAGGGAAGCCGTTGGCGATGCCCTTCGCCATCGTGATGATGTCGGGCTTGATGCCCAGCCACTGGTGTGCGAAGAACTTACCGCTACGCCCATAGCCACACTGAATCTCGTCGGCGATGAGGGGCACATGGTAGCGTTTGCAGGCATAGGCCAGCTTCTGAGCGAACTCAGGCGTAGCCATTTGGATGCCGCCCACACCCTGGATGCACTCCAGTATGACGGCAGCGATGCCACCGCGTGACAGCTCGCGTATCCACGGCTCCAAGTCGTTCAGCGGCAGGAAGCGCACGTGGTGGTTGTCGTTGATAGGAGCCACTATCTTACGGTTGTGCGTCACCTCCACGGCCAGAGAAGTACGTCCGTGGAAAGCGCCCTCGCAGGAGAGCACACGCACGTTGCCCGTCTTGAACGACGCCAGCTTCAGCGCGTTCTCGTTGGCCTCGGCGCCGCTGTTGATCAAGAAGAGCTGATAGTCTTCATAGCCGCTTGCCTTGCCTAAACGCTCAGCCAGCTCTGCCTGCAGCTTGTTCACCACCGAGTTCGAGTAGAAGGCAATCTTGTGCAACTGCTCCGTCACCTTCTCTATATAATGTGGATGCGAATGTCCGATGCTGATGACCGCGTGGCCGCCATAGAGGTCGAGATACTCCTGCCCCTTGTCGTCCCACACTTTGCAGCCCTGTCCCTTGACGATATTGACGTCGAAGAGGGGATAAACGTCGAATAGTTTCATGTTGTTTCCTTCTTTAAGATACTCTTTGAGCTGGCAAAGTTACGAAAAAACGAGAGAAGGGCAAAAGAAAAACGAATAAATCTAACGTTTCTGCTGATTTTTAAACTTTTCCCAAAAAAATCCCAAGCCTTGGGACTTTTGTCCCAGGCCGTGGGACTTTTTTCCCAGGCCGTGGGATTTTTCTGGGAAAAGCGAAAAGAACAATAGGTAAAGCCCCAAAAACGGCCTACGACTTGGTGAGGCCCAGGGAGAGGACGCTGATGCGCACATTTGGAGCCTTCGCCAACTCGCGGGCACAGGCGATGACGGTGGCACCCGTAGTGACGATGTCGTCGACGAGGAGGAGATGCAGGCCGCCTATCTTCTCAGGACGGACGAGGCGGAAGGCATCGTCGACGTTGAGCCGGCGCTCCCAGGCATGCTGGCGCGTCTGGCTCTGTTTGAAGTGGATGCGCTTCACCACATCTTTAAATATCGGGAGGCGGGTGACCTCGCTGATGCCGCGTGCTATCTCGTGGCTCTGGTTGTAGCCGCGCTTCCATTTCCTTCGCCACGTGATGGGCATGGGCACGATGCCATCGATGCCGTCGAAGAATCCGCTGGCAGCAAACTGACGTGCCGTGATGATGCCCATATTCTGGGCCACATCGGGCATATTGTGATACTTCATGTCGTAGATGAGCTTGCTGACGGGCGCCTGCTGCTCGTAGAAGAACAAGGCGGCAACTCGCTCCACAGGAAAATGTCCCCAGAAGAGGCGTGCCATCGGGTTGTCCAAGGACTTTTGCTCATAATGCGTCAGGGGCAGGTGCATGTGGCAAACGCCGCAGAGCACCAGCTCGTTGGCTGAGAGACGCTCGCCGCAGATGGCACAGGGGCGTGGCGAGATGACGTCGAGCAGCTTAGTCCAGAAACTCGTCCTCATCGTCCACGTCGATGCATTGCCGGATGATGTCCATCGTAAAGCCGCGACTGAGGGCAAACCTGATGAGCTTCATGGTCAGCTCGTACTCGCTCTGGGCCTTCGTGCTCTTCCGTTTCTGTTTCAGCAGAGGCCGCAGCACGGAGAGATACTCCTCGTCGCTGATGTCATCGAGTGCCTCGTTGGCGACAGACTTGTCGATATGCTTTATCCACAGGGCCTGTTCCACCTTGCGCCGCCCCCATTTGTTATAGCGCACCTTGTCAATCACGAAGGCTCGGGCAAAACGGCTGTCGTCGACATAGCGCCCTTCGACGAGGCGCTGCATCACCTCGGCCTGCTCCTCGTCGCTGACGCCCCATTGGCGCATCTTCTCCAGCATGTCGTGCTGGCAATGTTCGCCGCGGGCGCAGAGGGCCGCGAGCTTCGTGAAGGCCTGCTGGCCTGTCATTGGTTTCTTTGTTTCCATGCCACGATGTATCGGTCTTTATGGTTGTCGTCCTGATGGATGCGTACTTCATCGAAGCCCTGCGTCTGCAGCATTTCGGACAGCTCTGCTGCATAGAGGGGATTGATTTCGAGATAGAGGCGGCCATTGGGGCGCAGGGCCTTCACGGCGTACTGGCCAATGGCGCGATAGAAGTGCAACGGGTCGGCGTCAGGCACGAAGAGTGCCAAATGAGGCTCGAAATCAAGCACATTGCGCTCCATCGCAGCCTTCTCCTGCTCGCAGATATAGGGCGGATTGCTCACGATAACGTCCCAGCAGTCGGTATCGTCAGGCGGACAGAGCATATCCTGCTGCAGGAAAGTCACGCTGGCCTGCAGTCGCTCTGCATTGGCACGGGCGATGGCCAGCGCCTCATTGCTGATATCCCAAGCCGTGACGCGAGTGCCAGCAGGGGCGTTGAGAGCGATGGTAATGGCAATACATCCGCTGCCTGTGCCTATATCGAGGACATCGCAGCCATCTGCCTCCGTAGCGATGGCGTTACAGAGCCACAGCGTCTCAGGCCGGGGGATGAGCACAGCCGGCGACACCTTGAACAGATGCTCACCGAAGGGCGCCTCGCCAAGGACATACTGCACAGGCTCGCCTGTCAGCAATCGTTGCTGCAGCTCCAGCAGCCCGTTCTCCTCGATAGACGTTTCCTTGCCCATCAACAGATCGGCATGGGTCAAAGCGTATTTCACTTCGAACACCATGCGGCCTACCCAGCGGGCCTCGTCCTCTGGATAGATAGTTGTCAGCGGTTGCCAGAATTCACGAAACGTCATCCTCAATGTTCAACGTTCAATTTTCAATTATCAATTTTCAATCGTCAATCTTCCAGCCAGTCATCAATCAGGCGGCGGGCGATAGACAGTTTCTCAGGCAATTTGGGCAGATGGTCGCGATGAAACCACGCCACGTTCTGCAGCTCTTCGTGCTGGATGTGAATCTGTCCGCCAGCGTAGTCGGCCGTGAAGCCCACCATCAGTCCGCTGGGATAGGGCCAGGGCTGCGAGTCGAAATAGCGGATGTTTTTCACCTCCAGGCCTGTCTCCTCCTTCACCTCGCGAACGACGGCCTCCTCCAGCGTCTCGCCCGTCTCGACGAAGCCGGCGATGAGGCCGTAGAAGTCGCCGCGGAAGTTGCGGGCGCGAGCCATCAGCACCTCATCATCGCCACGAGTGATGCGCACAATGACGGCTGGTGCCACCTGCGGCCATATCTCCTTGCCACAGTTCTCGCAACGTTTCGAGATGGCGGTGTGCAGCTTCATCGGTGCGCCGCAGATGCCGCAAAACTTCGTATTCTGATCCCAGTAAAGCAGCTCAGCACATTTGCCCGCCTTCAGATAGAGCTCCCATGGCAGCTTGTAGTAGCTCTGCCGCAAGGGAACGAAGGTGGAGGGTGAAGTGGGAATGGCGTCGATGGCGTAGGTTCTCACTTCCGTGCCATCATCCATCGGTGTGACGCTGAGCATCGTCGTCCAGGGCTTTACTTCAGTGGGCGGTTCCTCACAGCAGGGCACCGTGCATGTGCCGTCGGCCTGTTCCTCCAACAGCAGGCTGTCCTTGCAGAACACAAAATAATATCTCTTCATCATAAACTGTCACTATCTTAATTTCACAAACTTGCAAACGCCCTTATTGCCCTTGCCGTCGGCAGCAACTGCCACATAGACGCCACGGCGCAGTTGACTGACGTCGACACCAGCACGTCTGCCGCTAATGTTCAATGTGGTGTCCATCACCTTCTGGCCCGACAGGTTTGTCACGCTCACCAGCACGTCGCCGTCAGTATTGTCTACCACGAGGCGGCCATTTACATAGTGCACACTCAGACCATCTGCGACGGCTATATCGCTGATTCCCGTCATGGAGGGCTGCTCCACGACAGTAAGGTAGCTCGACATCATATTTGTCTTGCAAATGGTGGGGATGTTCATCGCAAAGACATCGGAAGCACCGTCAGGATAGCGTCCTACAGACTGGTCTTCGTTCATTGCGGTGTAGGTGAGGCGGTCGCTCCACGACTCATCGCGTGCCGTCAGCAACACGTCTCCACCTTCGGCTGCGAGCTTGAACGAGGCGTGCAGCTGTGTCAGCGGTGTGAGTTTGTCACACCAGATAACAAGGTAGCCGTGGGCTGGGATGATGGTCGGAGAGGGACCGTTGGCCGTAGGAGACTGGACATTGGTTATCTGATACTTCTTGGGCTTATCCAGATTGTCGGAGATATACATACCCTCCACGTCGATGGGCTGGCTGGTGGTGTTGTACAGCTCCACCCAGTCGTTGTGCTTGAAGTACTCGTTGACGAAGACGCCATTTGCGGCACTCACCTCGTTGATGCGTACAGGCACGACAGGATTGGCGGCGAGCTCTTCCTCGCTCATGGGCTCGAACATGGCCACAAGCGACAACCTCGCATCGTCTGGCAGGCTGATGACCGGATCGGAGGACATGATTTCCTCTTCGACATCGCTGATAGAAGTCTGCAGCGAGGCGGCCCAATAGAGGTCGCTGGAGGTATAGCTTGTGTTATGGACCTCTACGGCCAGCACATTCGTGCCTTTATGAAACAGCGTAGCAGGCAGCTCAAGGGTGCCTTCCATAGGTGTGCTGCCGGCATAGGTCTGCGAGAAGGTATCGAAGCTTACGCTGCCCTGACGCATGTTGACGCGTCCGGCCTCCTGTCCGTTGACATAGATGACACAGCCGTCGTCCACTTGATAGCTCAAGATAAAAGTGTCGCTGGCGACGGGGGCCTTGTCCAGGTTTATGCTCTGCCGGAAGTAAGCGGTGGGATATTTTTGCTGGCTGTTGCCGCCATAGCTGATGGTGGTGGCGATGCCACTCATGGAATAGCCTAACGGAGCCCGTCCCACTTTCCAGCTACTGTCGTTGAAACCGGCAGTCTGCCAGCCTTGAGGGGCCTCGCCATTGTCGTAGTAGCGCCATTGGGATGAGAATTCCATGATGGTGGTGAGCGATGAGCCGCCCTTCTTCCATCCAGTAAAGGTATAGCCGATGGGAGCCTTCGCCTCCAGCGTCACGGGAGCGAAGAGATAGCCGTTGAACGAGGCACGGGGAATGGTCATACCGTTGAGCAGCAGCGTGGCTCCTTCGGTATCGGCGTTGAGTTGTACAGTTTGTTTCCGAAGTCCCTTTGTCTGGGCAGGAGAATATTCCTGCAGCTGGTTCATGGCCACATCCAAGCGCGAATACAGTTTTTCCTTTACCTCGTTGGCGCTATTGTCAGGGCTGCGGCCTTCAAGCTGAAGCATCGGTCGCCAGGCATTGGCCAGTTCGTTGACCAGCGCTGTGACACGCAGACGCTCAAAGACGCTGCCACCCATGAGGCAGAAGGTGTCGAGGAACTTCTTTCGGTACTCGTCGTTGCGAAGCAGGTTGCGGAACAGCCGCACCATCGGAACATTGGCAAACTCCCAGTTCGTTTCGAGCGTGGAGATGCTTGTCATCGCACACCAATAGTTGAACACTTGGTCGAGGTCGAAGAGCACGAAACGAAATCGGCCGTCATTCCTGCTGCGATAGCCCTTGACATTGTTGTTGGGCCAGTCGCTGTTGCCTAAATACAGCTCGGCGGCCATGTAGTTGGTGAATTCGTCGATGTCCAGCAGCGTCTTCACCTCATCGTAGACGCCGTCGTCGTTGATGCGATTGCTCAGCGCAATAAGATGATCGTAGACCTCGCTGGTGCCGTTGTTGAAAACTCTGTTCTCGAAGGCGTCGATCTCCTCATCGTCATAGCCCCAGTTGGCATAGACGAACTTGTCGTTGTTGGGCTCACGCAGGTTCAGTATGCCTCGGAACTCGCCATTGATGTATTCGGCCACCTGTACGGTACTCTGCACGTCGATGTCGATGCCAGAGCGCTGGACGATGGTGGTCAGCGCTGGATCCTTGAAGCGGCACCAGGAGTCGTTGCCGCCGTTACGAACAAGGAGGGCCTTGCTGCGGATGAAGGGTTTCTGCGGAAAGAAGGGATAGTCCAGGTGGTTGAGGTCGTCGAACACCTTGTTGCTTTTCAGCTTGAACGAACGGGGACTATCCATACGCGACCAGCCACCGGATACGCTGATGTTCACGTCCTGATTGAACAGCATCTCGCCATCGGGGCTGATATAGCTGAAGTTCACAGGGCGGTCCCAGGGCTGGTTCCAGTTCACGGCGTCGTCGCGGCCATTGCCGGGGATGCCATTCTCACCCACTACGTCGATGCCCCACATGGCATCGTTGAAGTAACGGTCGTCGCCGACGATAGCGATGACGGGTATGGTAAGGTCTTTGTCGCGCTTGATAAAGCTGCGAGTAACAGGAGCGCTGGGCAGATAGCCAGCCTGAAACAGACGGAACACATAGTTCGCAGTTTTCCTCACAGAGAATTTGCCACTGTTGCTCCTTTTAGCTGTGCCTCTGTCGACAAGGCCGGCTTGTGTGCTGCCCTCCACCGTACTCATGGGCAGGCTGCCATCGGTGGTGTACATCAGGATGGCACCTTCGGGAATTTCCACTTCGAAGCTGAAAGGATCATCAAACAGGCAACTGCCCACACTCACTTTAGGAGCGTCCAAGCAGCTATTGGCGAAATGCGCCGAGGCATTGCTCTTGCCGGGTGAGACCTCTGCCGTCCAACCCCATTGCTCGCCGCCGTCGGTAGTACGGGCATAAGAGCAGCGGCTCAGGCTGGCAGGATAGTTCTGGCTCACCATCAAATTGCCCTGACGGTCGCTCAGGCAGATGGTGCCGCCGTCGCAGTCGAGCTTGAACGGAGCCTGGGTGGGGAGAATGTCGTTAGAGCCGAACCACAACACCTTATAACCCTTGGCCGGCACCTTGCCGACATTCGACGGGAGCTTCCACATGGTCAGGTTGCTTGCATCGTTGCTCATATACATGCCGCCAAGATCCACGGCTTCGTTGCTGGGATTGTAAATCTCTATCCAACTGTCGAAATTCGTCGCGGGACTCATCACGACACCTGCGTTACCCGCCATCAGTTCGTTGATGACCAAAGCTGCTGAGAGGATTGCCGTATACATATCAAAAGCGGTCTTTCAAGTCAGGAAACCTTACCTACGTCTTTTTCGAAGTCGCCTGCAAAGATAAATAATAATTCTTGAACTCCAAAGTAAATCAAGAATTATTTGGGCTCCTCAGATAATTCCGGAGCCTTGCTACCCCATTACGCAACAGGCTCCCATTGCTTCACAGCAACGGGAGCCCAACCATTTTCTAAGATATATATGTAGTCAGTAGTTGTTTTTTCAAAATGTATAAGTCCGTATGAATGCGGGCCTATCGGGGCAGGTTGAAGGCACGCGTCATCTCGGCCATTTGCTCGTCGCTCATGCCCTCGGGCTCAAAGCCCATGCACTTGGCATCGATGTAGATCTTGGCACTCTTCGAGAGCACGTCAATCTGGTCGAAGGCGTCCATCACGTCGGTGCCCTTGGCGAAGACGCCGTGTTTCTCCCACATCACCACGTCGTAGTCCTCCAACTCCTTCAGCGTGGCCTCAGCCAGCTCGTTACTGCCCGGCAGGGTGTAGGGGACGATGCCAAGGCCTAAGGGACAGAAGGCCTTCGTCTCGGGAATCATCGACCATAGGATGCGTGTCAGCACATCCTTGCCCAGGAACTCACGCTTGTGGCTCATGGCCACCAGCTCGATGGGATGGGTGTGGACGGTGGCCTTGTAGCCTGTGCCCTTCTCTATCTGCTTGGCATGAACGATGAGGTGACTGGGCAGCTCGCTCGTAGGCATGACGGCCTCATCGGCAATGATGACATAGGAGGCGCAATCATCGAGGATGCGGATAACACTACCATTCTGCATGGGCCAGCGTGCCAGGTCGCGCATACGCTTGCCCGTGCCTTTGCAATAGAAGTAGCAGCCCTTCAGCGCAGGCAGGGTGATGCCTATCTGCTTCACATCGCTGATGGCGGGCAACTGGCGCAGCTCGTCATCGGCATATTCGGTGATGTTCACGGTGATATTGCCGCCATTGCGCTCGGCCCACCCGTTCTGCCACAGGTAGCCAGCCACTTCGGCTATCTTTTCAATCTCGGCCTTCAATGCGGGCCTTCCTTCAAGAATACTCATTTTCAAGTTAAGGTTATCGTTAACGTTAGTGTTATCTAAGATGCTGCAAAGATATTCCAAATTCCGTGCTTCCGACCACATTATTTGATTTTTAGTCAGTAATATTTGACTTGCCGGTTTTCGACGGATTATAACAGGGGAGAGAACAGGCGTGTGAGGGAGTCCCAGATGCGCTGAAGGAAAGAAGGCGAGACACGGTCGGGCAGCGAGGTGAAGGGCACGGCCTGGCGCTCGTCATCAAGGAATACAGCACACATGCGACGAGCCACGTCTTCATCATAGATGAAAGTGTTGGCCTCAAAGTTGTTCTCGAAAGAACGGAAGTCCAGGTTGGTGGAGCCGCAGGTGCTGACAGCATCGTCGCACACCATTAGCTTCGAGTGCAGGAAAGCCCCCTCATAGAGACTCACCGTGATGCCCGCCTCGCTGGCCTCACGCAGATAGCTGCGGCTGGCCCAATCCACTAAATAGGCATCGTTGTCGCGCGGCACCAGAAGACGCACGTCAACACCCGAGGCGGCAGCCGTCTTCATAGCCAAGAGCACCGCGTCGGGCGGCAGGAAATAGGGTGTCTCGAAATAGATGTAGCGGCGTGCCGACATGATAATGCTCAAGTAGCCCTGCATTATCTCAGGATACTTGCCCACAGGACCGCTGGTCACCGTCTGCATCAGTCCGCCATCGTCAGTAGGCTTCGTATAGTATTTGCGGTCGGAGAGCAGCGTGCGGTCCACGAAATACCAATCCAAGAGGAACGTCTGCTGCAGTCCGTTCACG
>Ga0310696_10009519_pt1 | contig 11240 bp, 13 predicted proteins | sample AusTroGonzalo_MG_4_FD_203885 | JGI IMG/M metagenome (GOLD analysis project Ga0310696, IMG submission 203885) | Bovine rumen microbial communities from tropical cattle in Woodstock, Queensland, Australia - Gonzalo_02 (v2) (version 2) | ecosystem: Host-associated > Mammals > Digestive system >...
TTCAATAAACCCATTAGAAAATTCCAGCATCAGCCGGCCTTTCAGAATTTTTACTTTTGGTTCTTCATCCATTCTCTCGTTTCTCCTTTAGTTCACCAAAAATGGGCGTCATCCCAGAATTCGTGGGTTGACGTTGACTCATCGAATACGCTCGTAAGTCTTTCTTTTCTCTTGTCATCGAATCTTGCCAAATGCCAATGTCTAATAGCTTTGTGATATTCCGATCACCCCACGGCGTAATCGAAGTAAATAAGCCCATGGCTAAATTATAAAAATCCGTATGTGATAATACATAAACTAAATTTTCTAATTCATCATGGGCGATATCTGCCGATCGAGATCGTTTATCAAAGATAATCGTCGCGCCTTCATAGAGCCGATCTTGATAATCCACCACAATGGTAGGAAGACTTCCGGCAATATGAGACCCGACGACTTTTTGTATCAGGACTTTTCCTGTGTTGTATTCTCCGTATATCGATAACGTATTATTTTTATCCCGGTCATAATAAAAGATTTTATTATCTGTATCTTCAATCAACACCAACGTTTTCTTGAGAAAGGCTAATAACGAACCGATATGATGTCCAGGAATGGATACGGTTTGTTCTTTTCGCCATTCTTCCGAAGACATGGGGTTGAAATCCAATTGAATATACGGGACGAACGAATATCGATAACTTAGATACTGATTTTTCGTCACGTTGAGCCGAATTGGTTTTTTCTGCGGTTTCGCCCCCGCGGCAGGATTGGGCTCTTGGCCAATAAACATCACAAAGAAGCTGAGTTTAATTTGGCCAAATCGACCCAATTCCAATCCGGCCGATTGTAAAGTAAAATTTGCCATAATTTCTTCCACCAATATACATTCAGGATCTCCAGAATCGAACAATATTTTTTACATTTTCAAATATACAATCGATCAATAGAAATCCAATCAATACCTTTAGCGAGTCGCTATTGGTCGCATTATAGATGGTGGCGTTTCGTAAGAAGAACATAATGAGCACCGCCATCACAATCATTAAAATATATACGCTTTGTAATATCGATTTCATGCTTCAATTGCCCCTTTATGATATCTATTTTTATTTTTTTAAATTACTTCCCGGCTGGTATACGGCTTTCAATACCCGTTCCACCGCCGTCCGCGTAGCGCCATTCAGTACAATTTTATCTTTATTTTTCTGATACCAATCCAATGGATTACCGCCAAAATTACGGGACATAGCTTCCCAATCCAAAATCATTTCGGCTACATAAATCGGGTCCATTAGTGTAGGCACACCTGCTACAACCCATCCTTCATAATGATGCCGATTGCAACGATAATGATGCTCCCATGCTTTCTGAAATGCATCATGGTCTTTGGTTTCACCCGGCGCCGGATAAAAATACTGGCGATATCCTTCAAATTCTTCCTTGGAGAATTTGCTTTCATCATGGGTTTCAACTAATGTATGTAAGGTTTGCATGTCACCAATCGATAAGCCTAAGATCGCTCCAATTTTCGTACCATGCGCGGCATACGCGTCTTTTACATTGGCCCGGTGGTTATCAATATACACCTTATAAGCCATTTCTTCACTGGTTTTGCTTACATCATATTGCTTTTCTTTTTCCATGTTTTTTACACCCCTTTATTTTAATTTTTTGGAAAAGATCAAATTTATTAAATTTAATAAATTTGTGCCGAATGGAATTTTATACAATACAGGCTTCACGCGACATAGGAGTAACTTATTTTTGCTGTATGTACTACACTAAGAGGGAGGTATATCATGGCGAAATTTAAATCTCCCGCCGAGTTTATTAATACAAACGTAGAGCTATTATCACAGCGTCAGGGTTCCATGTATTCCGTATTTTTGGAAAGTCGCCCGACGATGTGTACGTACTACCACGTCAATAAAATTCGAAGCCGTACGGATAAAGGACTCAAACTTCCGGAACGCTTAAACGGGGTCATGTCTCCCATTCGTTACAATAAATTGCTGAATTTCCCACTCTATGGAATTGAGCAAATTCAATTGCAATTAGAGGAGAATGACGAAGGCCTAAATTCCGACTATAATGGCGAAGCCATTATTTTGCCAAATACGATTCACCCGTCAGTAGACGATTATTTTCTCATCAACTACTTAGAAAAGAAGTATATGTTCAGAATCGTAAAATACGAATACGATACGATTCGGAGCAATAATTATTATAAAATCCAATATACCTTACATGCCGTGGACGATGCGTTTTATCATGACATCGAACGGCAAGTCGTTAAGGTATTTTATACGCAGTTTGATAATATTGGCACGGATGATAAAGTATTTTTATCCGATGACGAAGCCAAAACCGTTAACGATTTAAAAGATCTCTATGCGGGTCTGGCTGAGGCATATCTGCGACAATATTTTGAGCCCTGTCGGGAGCCCTATAACACCTTGCTCTTCTACCAGGAAAGCACGTATTATATGTCCGACTATGATGCTATTTTTGACCAGAATCTGGTCCATTTCTGCAATGTCAATTTGCTGTTCTATGATCATAATTCGACGGATGCCATTTATTTCTATGAGGAGCCGCGTGGCTATTTCCATATGGATTATGCGAAGTCAATTTATGACCTGTTAGAGCATTACGAACCGGATCGCATTACCAAAATCAATGCATTCTTTGATTTGGAACCGACGGTATCGATGGATTCCATTTTCATGTATTATCGGGATCGTCGGGTGAAATATTTGCGAACCTATAAGACAGCGCAAAATTATTACAACAAACCATTGGATCCCTATCTGCCGGCTGAGTTTATTCAGTCCGTCGTTGATAGCGAACCAACGTCATTGACCGACCCCATTGATCGGTACATTTCGACCTGGTTGACTGCGAAAGATAATACAGATGCTTTATTAGCAATTACAAAAGAAATTGAGCCACATCATCCCGCCTATACATTCCATAATTTCATTTTCATTCCGTTATTCTTATTCACGTTATTTGATACCATTCAAACCATTATGAATACGATGGCGGAAGAAGAAGATGCATTAGCGGATGAGATGGCGAGTGAAACGGATGCGCTTAATACATAAGTATATTCTTACGCAGCAAAGAAACAATTTCATAATCAATTTAAATTAGTTAATTTCCTTTCGAAGGAGGTTAGACCATTGACTGTTTTCAAGACGATGTTCAGCAAATTGCGGGAGCAAAACGCCCGCAATGGCTTCGGAAATCTGCTTGCGGTTGCCAATGAGTCTGCCGTCGTACGTGATTTCATGCTTGAAGAAATGGGCGAAACTCCTGTCGAGGTAGACACTGCACCTGAGAAATTTAAAGAAGAAGAAATCGAAGCGGATGAACTGGAAAAAATTATCGAAAAAATTCCTGAAACCGATTTAGATGATGCCGCTATTGCCGCGGGTAAAACGTACAACACCCCGATTCCTGACGTAGAGTCCTATGTTGGGGGCTCGGTGGAAGAGGCAATGGAAGACATCGACTTATATATCCCGGATACTGAATTTGAAGCATAATATCGTTCTATTGAAACTCAATCATCTATGCCAAACAATTTAATTTTCTTTGATAGATTATAACCCAAAAAGTTGATCTCTCTATTTGAACTAGCCACTCGAATAGAGATTCTTTTTTATAAAGAAGACCCGACGGGTATTTGCGTCGTTACAGTTCAAATACAAACCGAATAATGATGTACATTACAGTCCCTTGTTACCTACAATCCGGTGACAAAATTTAGGGAAACGAAAAATTTTGATTTTAAGGGTATACAAATGAAGTAGTAGAGTTTTCTCTACTACTTCATTTATTAGACAATACATATAAACGAACGTGTATATAACCAATTATTTTGGAGGTGACTTTTTTAAAATGCGCATTTTAAAGAAACAGAAAAAAATCACCATTGCCACCAACGGAAAGCTTCGGCTAAAAGGCGGAATCCGCGGGCCGATTGAAATTCCGTACATGGAAGACGTATCCACAATTGGTCGTATGGTTATGGCCGGATACAAAGTATATGAACATCTTTCCAATGGCGAAAAGGTAGCCCTGGATGTCCATAACTATAATCAAGAAAATGGCAAAGGTGATATGAAAGTTCGTTTGGAGATTGTCAAATCCGCCGATGAACTGAAGACGACCCAGAAGGACCCGAATAAACCGTCCGTGGTCAGTAGTGGTAGCACTCGGAATATCGTTCCGAAAGTTGATATCTACACCAAAAAAGAATGATAGAGAAGCGTATGAGAGCATTGTGTTCTCATACGCTTCTTCGTTGTGCCCTATAACAGGGTTTCGTCCGACGATTCGGATTCATCGTATCGTTTTCTTCGTTTCTTTGCGGGTTCTTTCACTTGCTCTTTTTCATTCGGATACAACAAGCCAATCGTTTCGGAGTCATCATTGAGTGATTCATAAAAAGGAAAGGATTCATCCAATTCATAATACGCATTGGGCTTCATAACACACCACCTTCTCTATATTGTTACGGAGAAGATATGTGTTTATACTATAGTACTTTACGATTTTTTCGAGCCGTACCATTTCCGTTTACGTTTTTTCTTACGTTTACTTGGCTCGATCAAATTCTCCATATACAAATCGTCATAGGACGATTTTTCACATTTAATATTGGTATTCGGATTGGTCACCTGCTTCCCTAAATCCTGGAACGATAACGATACCGTTAAGCTCGGATTATTTAACAGCGCCGAGCTAATCGTCAAAATCTGATAATCATCGACCCGATTCACATCTTCAAAATGTGGCGGAATCAATACATTATCTTTGTCTTTCACGATGGTTCGAATAATGCATTCTGCATGTACTAGGTCTAACGGATGGCCGCATTCTACCAATAAGGAAGAAATCGTATTCACCATATCGTCTATGGTATTACATCCATAATGATCCTTTCGGTCCAATAGCCGCATGATATTCTTCAGCGGACGCGTCAGCTCATTATTTTCAATGACGATGATGGCAAAGTATGTCTCACCATCGGCAATCTTATTAATGGGTAACTCTACGCCTTCCATATCTTTCGACTTGGTAAACATCTTTAGCACGTCATTATATAAATACATGGGCTGATTGTTATTTAACTCCTTGATTTCCAAATTCTCTTTGGTTTTCTTATTATATAAGAAGAACCGATCCGTACAGGAGTTAAAATCATTTTCTTCTTTTGCACTGAATTCAAACAAGTCATCGGTTAATATACGAATAAACCAATTATCGAAGTTTTCTTTGGAATCCGGATCAATCTTAAACTTGCTGGCATCCAGCATAAAGAATCGATAAAAATCATCGGAGAAGAGTACTTCTTCCGAATTCGTGGTTAACAAATGTTTCGTGGACAAAATGTTTTGCTGCAATGTATTATTTAACTTGGCCGATGCATAGGAGCCAATATTAAATTCCGGCTCGCAATTGGTATACGCCAAATCACCATAACATGCTGCACACACCCCATTCTGCCCAGTACAGGTTACGGGACTCCGCAACCAAATGGTTTTACCAATTAAGAACTTATCGGTCTTAAAATTGATACATTTCATGTGTTCCATGGATGGATTATCGTAGTAATACCGGCGATTGATCTTTCGAAGTACCGCTTTATTAGCCACGTAAAATTCAATCGGTCGTTTGGTATTACAAGATTGCACCCGAATCGGCGCTTTTGGATCAATTAATCCTCTCGCTACATCATGCTGATATTTTTTCATATCCGCACATAATTTCTTGGAAAGATGTACGGTGGATGAACTCATCATTGATTTTGCAGAAAAGAATCCGCTCAAACCCCAAGATCTTCAGTTAGATTCGTTAGGTCTAACCCGCTACTTAGCTGCTGCATATCGCTATGCAGATGAGACTATATCTTTCAATATCCTGTATCACTACAGGGTACCAGCGCATTCCATTTCGATTTAAGGGATTTTCACCCGCCACTTGGCCCTACTCCTGTTGCCGATTATTTAAAGACGCGGCCGATGGGATAGTCGTTGAACCTTCTTTCTTACGAAAGCTTGGCTGCTGGTTGTCTCAGAGAGAGTTTCCAGCAATTAGAAATGAGTTACTTCAATACCCTATAAACTAGGCTATTCGAAGTGCACAGTGTTTTATGCTCGTCTTATTAAGTATTACGGATTTTCTTCCTGCTTGGGCATCTACGTAGTAATCGGTTACTGTACGAAGACCCCCGTAAATAAAGTTGGAATTAATGGGCACTGGAATCGTATTGCCTTCTACGTCCGGCTTTAAGCCACCCATAATGGTAAATTCGGAAAGCTGTTTTAATTTAATACCGGCATCTGAATGTAATTCCGGGAATAAGCAATGCTCTGGCTCATTCTTGATGATTTCAGCCAATTCATTCTGCAACGTATGCTGAATTTGCTCAATTTCTTTTGGTTGCATACTGGGCGTAATCTTGGTATGAATCATGGCATTGAATCGTTCATTTTTATTGGCGAGATTAATAAACGATTCGGCATTCATACTCATGCCCATAATGATATTGAAATCCTCGGAAATGTACTTGGATTTATCTGTAATCTTTTCGATGATATGATTCATCTTCCGATTACTAAACAGCTTCCGGTACGGGTCAATAATAAACGTATTAATCCAATCATCAATATAGGATTTGGTGATATGATAGCAATCCATGATATGCGAACTATTTAAATCCTCTACGTTTTTCATCATGATAAACGCATACCAATAAATCATATTGACGATCATGTGACGGATTTCCATTTGTTTTACGGATTCCGCCTCATTGGACGTAAAACGAAAATAGATCGGATGGGTGCGAACTTCTTTGCGTTCGAAGCCTTGTTTCATGTACGTATAGAACTTATTGAAGTACATGTTATAGGATTCTTTATCGACCAGTAATTGGTCATGAACGCTAAATACTTGCGAATCTAAGAAATTACAAAATTCCTCGTAATCTAAATCTTCCAAACGTTCTCCATCATCTGACATGGTCTTTCTCCTTTCTATTTTACATATGTAATTATCTGTTAGGTGTGCGATACCGAAGTATAACATATATATTCAAAATGGAGAAATTACAAAAAAAAATAAAAAAAGTAAGCCCATCACGAGGGCTTACTTTTAGAACCGCGGGTTTCAGTCCACCACGCGGATGTGCACGTATTGTTATTTCTTTGTAGCCGGTTTCTTAGCAGCCGGAGCTTTCTTTTCCGGCTCAGCCGGCTTCTCGTCTTTCGCGGTTTCCGCCGGGACTTCTTTCAGTGTGCTTTTCAACGCTTCCATCTTTTTCTGCATTTCTTCATTCAGCAGGTCCTTCACCTGGACTGCCATTTCTTTCGCATTGTCTGCCATCTTCTCGGCCTCCTTAATCGTTCCAGCAATATCTTTGCCAAGCGCAGTGATTCTCGAAGTTTCTTCACCAGAATCTTTCGCGGCTTTCTTGGCTTCTTCTGCAGCAGTCTCAGCAGCTTCTTTCATTTCAGCAGCTTTATCTGCGGCCTTCTCAGCTTTTTCCGCAGCGGCCGAGGCCTTATCCGCTGCGTCTTTCGCGGTCTTTGCTGCAGCGTCAGTCGCTGCTACCGCTTCGTCCAGGCTCTCGCCCACGGACTTCTTTTCTTCTACCGGAGCTTCCGGTTCCGGGCTTGCTGCATTTGCAGCAGGGGCTTCTTCCGCCTTGGGTTTACGGAATTTGTTAATGGTGTTCTTTACAACGCCGAGTACTTTGAATCCGCCATATGCGGCCAGAGCAGTGATAGCAATTTTCTTTAACATGATTTTTTCCTCCGATTCTTTTTTAAAATTTTGAAATTTGGATTTTTGTCACTCTTCACTCTGATTTGAATGGGCTTTATTTATTTTTCTTGGCCTTTTTGATTTCATCCAATTCTTTTTCATAGAACTTGATTCTGGCCTTAATTTCTTCTTCGGTTTTCGGGCCGCCATTCATAGCCTGAACGCCGAAAATCAATGCGGAAGCAGCGGTGGCTCCAAATAGGAACTCCCAATGCTTCTTCCCAAATGCCACAATAGAATCAAACACGACGTAGCACCTCCTTTCCAGTGTGCTTATATATAGGATATTATTATTGATTCTACACCATAAAATAGTATAATTGAAACGCTTAATTTTACGGTTTCTGATACTTGGATATTAAACAAACAGATAATCAAAGCCAAGAAAAACAGTCAACTTGGGCTTATTTAAATTGATTACATTCTTTCGAAAGGATTTGAAACCTATGCTGTATGATAAGTATACTGCTACTGAATGCACGGGTGCTACGGACGAAGCCATCCAGCTGATTTCCGAAGCCATTCTGTGCGAACAGCTCACCAACGAAGAGATTCAGGAGCTGACCGAATCCCGGGATGCTTCTAAAGATCTGGTTGAAATGGGTATCGTTCAGGAACGTTCCATCGTTCGTCTGGACAAGAAAGCAAAAATTAGCCGTGCTACGATGACGGCCATTTTTACCATTGCAAAAGAAAAGAACGACCGCGATTACAAGAAACTGGTTACGCTGTGGCGTCTGGAGCGGGTGCAGGAAGCAAAGCTGCGTAGAAAATACTATGCGATGGCTCTGAAACGCGCGAAAATCTCTGTGGCAAACCTGGGCAAACATAAGAAAGACACTCCGAATGAAGTGGTTGCAAAAGCGGTTAAAGGTGCAAAGAAACAGTTTAACTCGGATGCGGCGGCTCCGTCTGCTGACAAATAATCTGCTCTTTCATAATTTCCACACACTAAGGAAAAGTATAGACGTATATTTTTTTACGTCTATACTTTTCTATTTGGCGTGTCACAGTATTGGTAAAGAACTCTGCCAAATGGCTCTGCGGTAATTTTTGTCATGCCTCTTTATGAAAAAATAGGAGGAATATATCGATCCCGTACGAACGACGAGGTGCTGTAGAGCCATGTTCTTCATATTGTTTCCCTTATAGCTTTGCTATTTCACATTTTTCTTTATGGAAAAGATGATATGGATTCGTATATACATACGTCCATATCATCTTTTTCCGTCTCATTGCAATTTAGAATGAATCTTATTTGCTACGGCAGTGAATATCTCTCGTACATAACCCAATTCATCATGAATCCATTCGGATGTTTCATCATCCAATAGGGCTAACGAGATCGCATCCTGCATTTCGGATAATTCTTTGCTGGTAAATCGATTAATTTTATATAAAATATCTTCGTATACTTTTCGTTTTTCTTCGGTCATGAGAAAGAACCTCTCACTGCTTTTTGAATATTAATCAGCTGTTTAGGAACCCCATAATCTTTCGAAGCTGTATTATAATATAAATCAATTGATTTCACCCAGGGGCCAATAATCGGAACTAATTTAATTGTCCGATAATATTCCAATGGCTTATCACTATCTGAATATACATGGACGGCCAGATTTCCAACAAATCCCATGCGAATAAAATATTTAATCGCATTAATATAGCCAGAACCACAACAGGCGGCATAGATCGCATTTTCTCGTTTAAAATGATGGACGTTACAGAATAATCCTAAGGCGTCAAACGTACCTTCGGCAATATACAAATCCACATGATTGGCAAATAGATCCGCGGTCGTACCGGGTACGACATAGATGATTTCTTTCGTATTCAGGGTATTAAAGATATCATATTTTACATAGCGGAGATTCTTGTTGGCTACGGTATTACGACACACCAGGAACTCCTTAGACGTCGTTAAGAAGCCGATGTAATCGTTATTCAGGTCTTTTAAATTTCGTCCATACCTCCGGTTGGGATGGATCTCATTTAACTCCAAAAAGTCTTTTAATGAGAAAACAATCTTTAACTGCTTGGCATTCTCATAGCTAAAATTAATCCCTAACCGTTGGCGTAAATAATTGAGCTTATACTGATTCCCTGGGGTATCGGGTATATCGGGAATCAATAGGTCTTCTTTTTTCTTCATGATGTAGTAGTCTACTTTTTCTTTCTTCGTCCCAAAGGATGTGTTTTTGGTCCGATTGAATAAATTCAGAATGATTTCTAATGAATTATCATACACACCTACATCTCGTAAGAATTGTGGAGTTACGACCCCGCTGCATTCATTCATAAAACAATGATACACTACTTTGGGGTGCGTATCTCCAATGATACCCACATAACAATGGGAATGAGAATGGGGCTTCCCGTTCTCATCACAGATGGGGCAATGGACGACCACTTTATAGTCATCCATGCGTTTGCCTTGATATGTTTGGGCTAACGCGTCAAATACATATTTTATGTCTTCCATGATGGTTTTCACTCCAAAATCATCCTATTGAGTAAGCTATGTACTCAATAGGATGATGTTTACTTGTAATCGTCTCAAATACGATTTACGAAATCCAAGAATTCCTGGGATAAGGTATCAAAATCAATTTCAATTTCCTCATTCAATCGGTCCATCATATCGTAATCACAATACCGAAATTGGGTATTGATTAACGTGGACAGCAAGGAGATGATGATTTCTGATTTTTCCATCCCTTTCAAACTGGAATACTTTTCGGACAAAATTCGATTGTAAATCTCAGAGTTTTGGATTTTATCAATCAATTTTGCATTGTGAATGGTGCGGGCGTTAATGCGTCCATCAATGTAGGCGGATACAATTTGTGGCAGATACACATCGCCTTTTAGCTGGAGATCCCGCTTCATTAAAATGAGTAAATCAATATACTGCTTGAGAGTAATGGATTTCAAATCCCGATACCCGTCAAAGTATTTGGCGTAGTAATAGAATAATAAGGTCTTGCCAATCGGTGTGATTTTCAAGAACTTGTAGTAGAACCGTTGCTCTTCTTTTGGAATATCAATGCACATTTCCCGCTTAATATGCTTAATGGTCCGTTTGATATTAATCTTGGACAGAATGACCAAGGATTCATCAATTTTCACGGTATTCATCTCTAGTTTATCCAGAGATGACAAGCCCTCCGAATCTTTATCGGTCGAAATTTCCCGATAATTTACGTTGAGATTCTTTATTACAAAGAATTCCAGTTGCGTATCAATAATGACGGAATTAAAGGCAATGATATTTTTAATGAATAAATACTTGAATACATTATCGACAATAATGTTTTTATCCAGGAGCTCTTCAGTATACGACGCCGTATCCTCTTGCTCCATCTCATATTTTCCCCAAATGACACTGTTTTTCGTTTCACTCAGGTTCACTTTTACGTTGA
>Ga0310696_10009522_pt1 | contig 11238 bp, 1 predicted proteins | sample AusTroGonzalo_MG_4_FD_203885 | JGI IMG/M metagenome (GOLD analysis project Ga0310696, IMG submission 203885) | Bovine rumen microbial communities from tropical cattle in Woodstock, Queensland, Australia - Gonzalo_02 (v2) (version 2) | ecosystem: Host-associated > Mammals > Digestive system >...
CCCCGTACCTTCCACTCTGAGCACATAGCCTTCGGGAGCGTTGAGCACCAGCATATCATTGCAAGGGGTGTGATAGTTGCCGTCCTTGCCACCGTTGTCGTAAACCTTGAAGGAGGACACCCCTTCTGGGATATTGACCGTTTGAGGATGGAAGGTTGACATGTCATCGTTTCTTGTCATGTTGACGAACAAACCGCCGAGGTAGGACAGCCTGTGGGTGGAGACGGGTGTCACGGTGACTTCGTTGCCAGGCATGGTGAAGGTGCTGTTGTCGTACCAGCTTCCTGCCACGTCCAAATCGTGGTCGTAGGTGTCCTTGGCGATGAAGTCATAAATCAGGTAACCGGGGTTGGAGTTTGGGGTAAGGGCGACGATGCTGCCGACATTGGCAGGATTCGGCGTAGCGACAGTGGTGCCACTCACGACATAGTCAAAGTTGATGGTGTGGGCTTCGGTGGTGCTGATGATGGACAGGGTCAGGTTGAGGCCGCTGCAAGCGTAGGAATAGGAAGAGTAGAAGTGGAGCAGCATGTCTCGGCCCGTAGTGGTCAAAGTGCCGATGTCCTCGCCGTCTTCGCTGCCGAATCTGTCCTTGCCTAAAATGTCGGCATCTGTGGTGCTGCCATTGTACACCGTCAGATAGTCTGCGGTGACGTCGCTTGTTACGGTGCCTGTGAGCTGCAACACGTAGCCTTCGGGGGCTTGCAGCAGCAGCTTGCCATCGCATTCGTTGCTGTAGTTGCCGCTCTTTCCGCCGTCGTCATAAACCTTGATGCTCGTGGTGAAGCCTTCAGGATGGCTGAGGTCGATGGTCTTGGTTCCCGTTTTGGGCATGGTCACGTAGTAGTAGCCCAGTTGGGTCGGCGATTCATAAATATTGTCCACTTCTACGCCTAAAGGATAGTCCGTCACCTTGAAGCTAACGCTTTGGTTGCCGGTGAAGCTGCTGCCGTCCTTGGCACTGATGGTCAATTCGTAGTCGTCAGGTGCCTGTACAGGCATGGGATTGATGGCACAAAGGTAATCCGTGCCATCGGTTAGGGTGTCTCCGTTGACGTTGGTCACGGTATAATTAATAGCAATGGAGCTGCCCGTGTACACATAGATAGGCTCCACGCCGCTGATGGTGGCGAAGCTCAGATCGTTTTGGACAGCAGAGGCTTTGTAGCCTTTGAAGTACAACTCATTCAACTCCATGACATAGTCGTCCCAGAATTCGTTTGAACCTGGCTCGTGTCCTTGCACATCCTTAACCTCAAAGCGGAAATATTGGAAGGCTTGGTGGTTCTCTTCCAAGGAGAACTCGACGGCGTAATCATTGATGGGAAGAAGGTGCTCGTCGTTTTCCACGGTGGTGATGGTAGTCCATTCGTCCGTTTCGTGCAGCTTTCCCTTTAGTATCCAGCTCTTGGGGAGACGGCCAGGGTGGTTCTTCGTTTGGTTGCCGGTCATCAGGAAATATTTCTTGGGAACGATAGGCTCCGTGTGGTGGAACTCGACGAAGCAGGTGCGGAAGCCGACGCCGGTATCGTTGTGGGTGCGCCATACGGTGCCCATGGTGTTGTCCACCAAGCTCGGCCAGCTCTCGTTTTCAGCACTGGGGTCGTAACCATCTTGTCCTGCAGTGGCCGTGAAGCCGCTAAAGGTGAGGTAAGGACTTGGCAACGTCACGGTCTCGACGGTGAGGTCCAAGCCTTCATTCAAGGAAAATTCGTTCCAGTTGTTCGAGTAGAAGTGGAGCAACAGGCTTTGGCCCGAAGAGTAAATCGTGCCGATGTCTTCGCCTACAAGATTATACTGCTGGTCCAAGATGTTATAGCCATACCTGCCTATGAGTTGGTCTGTCGTGTTGCCGTCGTAAACCTCCAAGCCATCGGAGTCTAGTTCACACTGCACGGTGCCGGTGAGCTTGATTCGGTATCCTTCAGGTGCGGTCAGGATCATGTAACCTTCACAGAAATTGCTGAAAATGCCGTCCTTGCCACCATCGTCATAGACTTTGAAGGAGCTGACGCCAATGGGGATGTCTACCATCCTCGATGTGGCGTAGGTGTTCTTCTTCGGCATGTTCACGTACAGCCCATCCTCGGCGGTGGTTGCGCTGGTATAATTGGGGGTGACGATGACAGGGCCGGATGGCATGGGGAAGGTCATCACATTGTGGCTGTACCAGCCACCATCCACGAGAATAGAGGGGTAGTTCGTCACGAAGTCCATGGGCCTGTAACCCGTGTAGCCCTCATTGGGCGTGAAGGTCAAGGTGACGGTGGAGCTTATTGAGGCATGGCCCGAGGCCGGATCGATGGCGACGTTGCCGTGTTCGCTGGGGGTCACCGTGATGGCGAATTCATCCGTGGTGTCATAGACTCTCGCAAGAAGGTCCAAACCAGCTAATGTCGAATAATTGGTGTAGTTGCAGATGAAGTGGAGCAGCATCTGGTTTCCGGTAGTGGTCAGAATGCCCATGTCATCATCATAGCTGTAGGGGCCGCCCAAGGGGTGGTCTGTCGTGTTGCCGTCATAGACCTCTAAATTATCGCCGTACCAGATGTCGTGCATACTGACGGCAGTGAGTTGTATCACCTTGTTTTCGGGAGCGACGAGCAGGAGGTAGCCGTCGCTGCTATAGCTGTAGTAGCCGTCAGGGCCGCCGTTGTCATAGACCTTGAAGCATTCCACTTCATTGGGGATAGTGGCCACCAAGGCATCGGTTGGACCGTTACTGTATCTCGGGATGTTGACGGAAAGCTCGACGGGGTCGGTTCCTGTGACGGTGAGAGGGGCGAAATTCGGGTAGATGGTCACCTCGCTGCTTGGCATGGCGAAGGTGGCGTTGTTACCAGTGTACCAGCCGCCTTCCACGAAGACGGTGTTGTCTTGGGCGTCCTTTGCGGTGAAGCCGTTGGGCAGGTAGCCCGCATTGGGTATCGCCGTCAGGGTGACGAGGTCGCCGACGGTAGCCGCACCTACTGGGTTGCCGTTGACGTTGGCATCCACGGTGCCGTGCCCATCATTGAAGATGAGAATGGGGCTGACAGTGTTGGCTGGAACGACCATCACCGTAAGGTTGAGGCCCCAGCGGCTTGTGGCGGTGCTGGTGTTGTATTTGATGGCCAACTGGGGGCCTGTGGTGATGAGGAAGCCGATGTCGTCGCCGAGGCATCTGTTGAAGTTGCCGGCCATGAGGTTTTCTCCCCAGGTGCCATCGTAGAACTCCAACAGGGTTTCATCTCCAACATCTGCGTTGCCGCACACTTGGATGATATAGCCTTCGGGGGCCACCACCAAGAGGTCTTCTGAGCAACCTTTGGAGAAGTTGTGGTTCTTTCCACCGTCGTCATACACCTTGAAGGGCGTGGTGAAGGGGGGCGTCATGGTGTTAAGGTCGATGATGGTTTGCTGGTTCTTCGGCAGGTTGATGTAATAGCGGCCGATGGTGCCCTCAGGGATGTTGTAGTCCACGGAGAGGCCGGTGGGATGGTCGGTGACGGTGAAACCGACGGACTGGGTGCCGAAGTAGCCTTGGCTCTCAGTGCCCGTGCCGGTGACAGTCAGGGTGTAGGAGCCTGCGTCAGTGACTTCGCTCACAATATTGTCCATGCTGTTGGTGATGGTCTGGCTGTAGTCGACGCCCTCGCTCAGCACGGTGCCGTTATAGTCCGTCACGGTGCAGTTCACCTCGATGGGGTTGCCATTGTCCCACATATAGACGTCTTTCACGCCGGAGATGCTGGCATTGGTCAGGTCGTTGTTATCCAAAAGGCCAAACAGTTGCAGCTCAGCCAGTTCAAAGCGTATAAAGCTTTGGTAGTCATAACCGGCGACCCTGGTGAATTCAATTTGGAAATCCTGATAGGTGGCGATGTTGGCCGGCAAGACGTAGATTTTCTCCGCTGAGTTCATGACGGGCAGATATTCATCACAATACCATTCATATCCACCTCCATACTGCCATCCGCCACGGTGGTCGATTACCTCCCAGTTGCCGTCGGCGTTCTTTCCGCGCAGATACCACTCTACGGGGTTATGCATGGGGTTGTCCTGGATGTCGGGTGATACGGTGAGCACATAGCCTTTCAGCACGAAGGGGTTGTCCGCTTTGAAATCGACGGAGATGGGATTCCAATCAGTAGGCCAGACGCTCCAGAGTGAGCCTTTGTCGCCGTCCAACAGCTTGGCGTAGCCGTATCTGCCTTGGTCGGAGAGGACGTTGCTGCTGACATTGTATCCCGTGACGGTGTAATGGTCAAGCAGCGTGTAGTAGTAGTTGATGGCGTAGGGAACGACTTCCCCGTCCTGTATCAGCCAGGCATCGCCCAGCGCGTTCTTCAGGTCTTCGTCACTCATATCGCCCACGGCGTTGCCTTGCTCGGTGCCGATGGCGGCGTAATAGTAGCAGTTGGTCATGCCGAAGCTCTCTCCGCCGAAGCGGCAATAAGTGTAATGGTTGCCATTGGGGGTGGTGAGGTTCATGCCCGCTCCAGGCTTCACGAGACAATTGAGCGTGTTGGCGTGGCCTGCACCTTCCTGCCAGCCCACCATGCCACTGAACTGCGTGGCGGTGCTGCTGACGAAGGCTCCGTCGAAGCGGCAGTTGTTCAGCACCAGGTTAACGCAATTCTTCGAGGCACCGACGAAGCCTGCGCTGGTGGCATCGCCCGTGACCGTTGAGGTGATGGTGACACTCGAACGGCAGCGGCTAATCGAGACAATCTTGGGGTTGTCGTCGTTCGACCCTTTGGAGATGAAGGCGATGAAGCCGGCCCCAAACTTGCCGCAGGTGTTGATGGTACCCGCCACGTTGAGGTCGTGGATGTTGCATCCATCGCCTACATAGTGGAACAGGGCGAGGCCTTGGAGGTGTTCGTCGCCTTCAGGGATGGTGGTGCGGGTCAGGGCCACGGTGATGGTGTGTCCGTTGCCGTTGAAGTTACCCCTGAAGGGGTTGTTGTAATACTCGGAGGTCGCAATCGTGACGGGGTTCGCCGTTGTGCCGATGTCGGCACCGAGCTTGTAATATTTGTCGACGTAGTCGGCGGCGGTAGTGCCGTCGTTGAGCCAGCTGGCAAAGGTGTTCCAGTCGGCGAGGTCGTTGATGATGTAAGGGTTCCTGCTCGTGCCGTTGCCGGTGAGCGTCCCTCCTGTGGCCCATGCGTTCGAGGCCGTGAGCATCGCTGCGAGGAGCGTGAGGGTAAATAAGGTCTTTTTCATTTTATGTATATTTTTGATTGTTGTTTCTTGTAGGGGCGGACCCATGTGTCCGCCCGTTTTATGGGTTATGTCCGCCCGTTTTTATAGGTTATGTCCGCCCGTTTTTATGGGTTATGTCCGCCGTTTTGTGGGTTGCATCGCCCGTTTTGTGGGTTGCATCGCCCGTTTTATGGGTTGCATCGCCCGTTTTGTGAGGGCGGACCCGCGGGTCCGCCCCTACGGGTGTTTATGGTATAACAATTTTCTGCGTCTTCACATCCTTTCCGTCAATCAGGCGCAACACGTACACGCCAGCGGGCAGGTTGCCCGTAGGGATGCACCGCGTGCGTCCGCCATCGGAAATGACCACACGCCCTGCCATGTCCACGATTTGCAGGGTGGCATCGGCATCCGCATCGGTAATGATGATGTTGCCGTTATTGATGTACGCAAAGGCCTCGTCGGTCCCTGAGCCTGTCGAAGGGCCGACTTCTTGTGCCCTGAACACCAGTTTGAAGCGCGAAGCGTAATCGCTCGTCTTGGCGGTGAAGGTGTATGTAGAGACGCAAATCGAAGATTCGACGGAGTCAATCCTTGCGTCTCCATCATTCGATGCCAGTAGGTCCACATCCGCGCCGGTCATATTATCAATAAGGTGCAAATACGCCATCTCCACGCCCTCTGGGTTCACCGTAAGGGTGTATTCCCCGTTCTTGCGCGCCTTGAAATTAAGCGGCATTTCGCCTAGACCTTCGCTGTAGGCGATGGCGAATTCCTTGCCGCCTTGAGGGAGGTAGATGTTGGCGTCCTGCTCCAGGAAGTAGAACTTGTTGAGCTGGCCGCCTTCGTTGAAGTTCACTATAGCCTTGTCGAGGGTTCCGGTCGTTGAGCTTGTCGAAATGCCGGCCCGTTCGACGGGCTCAGGGACCTGGCTCAGCGCTATGTTCAAGCTACCCTTGCCGCCCGAGGTTGTCGGCGCTTGGGGTGCCGTATGGGTGAAGGTGACGGACTCATAATTATAGTCTGCTTTCACCACGATACCTTCGCAGACATTGAGCGGAGTCTCCCAATAGTTGGCCACGGGCTCGAGGACGCTGCCTTCGGCGTTCATCCTAAGGAAAGGCTTGTTGACGTAGGCGGTGCAGGTGTAGGGGTTGGCAATCAGGTGCCAGCCTTCGCCTTGTTTGCGTAGTTGGGCTGTTTCGCCCGCTACCGAATTAGGATAAATCTGGTCATTCCTTTGCAGGGTGGCGCCGGCACTGTTAGCGTAGAGGCAAGCGCCATAGTTATTATTCGGATGGATACGGAAATCGCTCCCATGCTGTTTGTAGTTCTCCCAATAGGTGGTTTCCTCATCCAATCGGTAGAGGTCGTAAACGGTGTTCGGATCGGACGGGATAAGGCCGTTAATAAGAGTTGGGGGTAGGTTTGAGCTGAAAGGCATGGCGAACAGGTTCCAGCCATTTTTGTCTGTGGTGTAGGCGGCAATTTCTTTCTGCACGGTGACATACAAATTATGGTAGCAGACCAGTTGTCCGCCGTCGGCGAGGGTGAGGCTGCCGTTGTCATAATCGATGAAGATGCCAGCTGCCTCGACCACGCAGCCGCTGGGGATGGTGGCGGCGGCGTTGATGCGGACGTGTTCCGTGCTGGCAGGCACGCCCTCGGGACTCCAGTTGGAAGCCTCGTTCCAGTAGCCAGCCGTGGTGAAGGTCTTGCGATGGGTGCTGATGCTGATGTTGTCGATGGCGGCAGGGTATGTTAGGGGAGAAGTATTTTCATAGTTTGTCCAAACCACCACCATCTTGTATTGACCCGCGGGGACGGTAATGGCATCGCTTTGGAAAGCCTGCCATTGTGATGCAAAGCTAAGGGTATATCCTCCGTCAAGGGCAATCCAGCCGGAAGGAAGGCTATAAGAATTCCAATTGCTTGGCAACGACGCTGAGGCGGGTGCCAAGGCAACCCTCATATAGTTTTGCCCACCTTCATAGCAATAGCATCGCCAGTTGTAGGAGAAGTAATAGTCGCCGTCTGCGAAGGTGAACATCTTGGTGGCATACACCGTCGCACTGCTATTGGTGCTGAAGCTGTTGCTGTTGCCACCGTCGTTGGAGATGTAGAGGGCTTTCGTGCCGCCACAGCTGGCGGCGTTGCCCCAGTACCATTGGTTCACAGCGTTACTGTTCTCCAGCACCCACTGGCAGGCGTTGCCTTCGAAGTCATCGCTGAAAGGCACGGCCACGGGGGTCTGCGTTGTGCTGAAGCTGACGGAGACCACCTCGCTCTTGTCTTGCGCGCTACAGGCGCGGCGCAGGTAGAAGGTGTAGGAGGTCTGCTGGCTGAGGGTGTTAAGGGTGACGCTGTTGGCTGTGGTGGTGCCAGTGAAGTCGGCATCGGTGGGCACATAGTTTTGGGCGGCGTTGGCGACGATGCCGTATTCCCAGTCGGCACCTTCGGCAGCGGTCCAGCTGAAGGTGGCGGCAGACGCTCCGATGCCGCTCACAGACAGATTCTCGGGCGGGATGCACGAGGGCAACAGGCTCACTTCCACATCGTCGACAAACCAATAATAATTAGTAGATTCTGGATTATGGCGGAAGGCGATGCGGGCACCGCCTGGCACATTGTTGAGATAGACCGTCTTCTGGAGGTAATAGTAAGTGGTCCAGTCGTCGTAGCGATAGGTCTTCACGGCGCTGAAGGTGGAGGCGTCGGCGGGGTCGGTGAGATAACCTACCGAGAAGGTGCCGCAGTAAGGCATAGTATTACTCTCAGGTCGTGTCCAGAAGCTGATTTGTAGGGTGTTGGACTCGTTTTGGAACTGTGGCAACACCACGATGTTGTTGGTGGAGCCTTTGAATATCAGATTGTAGCTGCCTGAGTGAGTATTGCCTTGTACTCGTTCGTTGCTGCCCGAGAGGCTGCTCCATTCAACCCAAGACCATTCCTCTTCGAAGTCATAGCTGTAAGGGATGGCGAGGCGGAAGATGACGCTTACGGTGACGTCTTCGTCGGGCATGACGAGGATGTTGCCGTTGATGCTCCCCGCCGTGGCGGAGAAAACCGGTGCATAGCCCGTGGGCACGGTACCTGTGTATCCCAGGGTGATAGGCTTGCCTTGTGCGGCGCTGGTGGCGCTGGCGGTAATGTTGTCCCCAAGCGTGATGGTGTGAAGGGTACCGATGCTGACCTCGCCATTCACGATGCCGAGACCCTTGCCGCTGGTATTATAGAAGCTGCTGAGGGTGAAGCAGGTGGCAGGGTCGGCGGTCATGTGGTTGCCCCATCCGCTGGTGAGGACCTGTGTCTTACTATTGCCGCTCACAGTGATGACGGCTGGTGTCGTGGGATTGATAGCATCCTCAATTACGATGACGTTCTTCTGGGTGTGCAGGTAGTCGCTGGCGATACTGTTGGTCAGCGTGCCGTTCGCGTAGCTGCCCAGCAGGTTGCCGCTCAGGGTGTAGGTGCCGCTGAGGTGGACGCGGTTGACGTATTCGTGTTGGCTGTCGAATCCGATGCCGCCGCAGTCATCTTTGCCATACGTGTCACCAGTGTGACCGCCACAAAAGTTGCCGGTGATGCTTCCGCCGCTGAGGTAAAAGTGACTTTGTTCCTTCAAACAGACAGCTCCTGCAGCATAGAAATAATCGTTGTTACTCGTGTTACCCACGTTGCCCGTGATGCTGCCGCCGGTCATGCGGACAGTAGAACGGTCCGTGGCCGTGATGGCACCGCCGCCATATTGAGCGCTTTTGTTTCCGGTGATGGTGCCGCCCTCGATGGTAAGGGTACTGCTATAGGTCACGAAGAAGGCGCCGCCGCCATTCCAATTGGTGGGATAGCCGCCGGTGATGATTCCCCCGCCCTGGCTGTCACGGATGGTGAGCGAGGAGGGCAGCGTATTATTGGAATAACCTTTTAAGTAGAAGACCTGGCCATTGTTATCAGGCTCCGTCAGGTGGCGGTCAATCGTATGTCCGTTCAGGTCGATGATGACATGGTGCCCAGCGGGGATATTGAGGTAGCTGTCGGTATAAAAAGCCACTATATCCTTGTCCAACGTGATGAGTGTAGGATTCGCGGCATCCGTACTTGAGTTGGTAAGAAGCGTCTGGAGATTTCCCCAGTTATCGTTGACATATTCCACACTCACGGTAACATCATTGCCGGGCATCGTGAAGGTGTTGCCCGTGATGGGCGTACCGTTGACGCTGTAGACGGGTGCCTTGCCTGTGGGTGGCGTGCAGCTCAGGGTAACGGTAGCGCCCTGGGCAAAGTAGTCTTTGCCGCCGGCGCTGATGACGGCCGTAGTGGCGGTAATACCCTCGACGCAGTCGGCAGCGTAGATGACAGTTTGATTAGAGTAGCCACTTAAATAACCTTGATTACCATAGGTGCCATGAACATAGATATGACAGTTGGCGGGCACATCAGTGAAATGGATATCGGTGCTTTCGGTAGGCAAGGAAGCAGGCAGGAAATAGATGTTGGCCAGGGAGGTGCAATTATAGAAGGCATAGATGGACATGCTTGTCACACCACTGCCGATGACAATCGTCTGCAGTTGGCTGCAATGAATAAAAGTTCCCGATAGGCTCTGCACTTGTTCTCCGATGGTGACAGATTGCAGGCTGGAACACTGCGTGAAAACACCTGCGCCGAAACTTGTCACGCTATTGGGGATGATGATCGATGTCAAACCGCTTTGGTCAAAAGCATGGTCGCCAATGCTCTGCACGTTATCGGGCAAGTTGATTGACGTCAGACTGGTGCAATTATAGAAGGCAGAGATGCCAATTGAATTCAGTTGAGAGCCAGCAGCAAAGGAAATCGTTGACAGGTTAGTGCAGTCATTAAAGGCTCGATTATCAATGATGACCACGCTGGCTGGGATAGCGACCGATGTAAGACTGGCAGAACCAGAGCTATTTTTAGGGTCAAAGGCACTTGCAGAAATCTCTTTCACGGGATAATTCACATCTCCATTAGTAATCATTTCAGGGATAGAAACAGTAGTATTACCGTGGAAATCATCAACTCCCGTTATCATGATGTATGCGGGGTCTTCATTAATCAGGTAGCGCCATGTAACACCATTTGCATCAGTGTAAACGTAACTATCTTGTGCCCAGGCGTTTTGTCCCACTGTCAGGGCCGCAAGGGTCAGCATGGCGGCGAGGAGTTTGTGGTGGTTGTTTGGCTTTTTGCGGCGTTTGTGCAGGGCGTATGCCGCGCCCAGACCCACGAGCACAGCGATGCCGCTGCCCACGGGGGCGTCGGTGTCGTCGGTTTGGCCGTGTTGGCTGGGAAGAATTAGGCCGCCGGTGGTGCGGTCATATTCGTTGTAGTCTTCCGGCATGGAGCCGCGTTGGAACAGGCCGCCGCCGTTTTGCGCCGTGGCGCAGATTGTCATTCCTAAGAGGATGGCAAGGGTTGATAATGTCTTTTTCATTGTATGTATTTTTGTTTTGTTATTTCATTTGTTGTAGGGGCGGACCCATGTGTCCGCCCGTTTAATTTGTTATGTCCGCCCGTTTCGTGGGTTGTTGACCGTTTTTGAGGAGGGCGGACACGCGGGTCCGCCCCTACGGGTGTTTATTGTATAACAATCTTCTGCGTCTTCACATCCTTTCCGTCAATCAGGCGCAATACGTACACACCTGCGGACAGCCCCGCCGTTGTTGTACGGTTGCCACATTGTGACAGCCCTACAGTGCGAATCACGCGGCCCATCTCGTCAATCACCTGTAGGGATGCATCGCATGCGTCCGCCGTGATGACGATGTTGCCTGAGGCATCGATGAAGGCAAAGGCCTCGTCGGTTCCTGAGCCTGTCGAAGGGCCGACTTCTTGTGCCCTGAACACCAGTTTGAAGCGCGAAGCGTAATCGCTCGTCTTGGCGGTGAAGGTGTATGTAGAGACGCAAATCGAAGATTCGACGGAGTCAATCCTTGCGTCTCCACCATTCGATGCCAGCAAGTCCACATCCGCGCCGGTCATATTATCAATAAGGTGCAAATACGCCATCTCCACGCCTTCTGG
>Ga0310696_10009523_pt1 | contig 11237 bp, 12 predicted proteins | sample AusTroGonzalo_MG_4_FD_203885 | JGI IMG/M metagenome (GOLD analysis project Ga0310696, IMG submission 203885) | Bovine rumen microbial communities from tropical cattle in Woodstock, Queensland, Australia - Gonzalo_02 (v2) (version 2) | ecosystem: Host-associated > Mammals > Digestive system >...
CCTGGGTCGCCGCGCCTACATCGACATCAACCCCAAGAAAGGAACACAGCATGAAAGTCTTTGAACTGCTCCCGAGACCCATCGGAACCATCTTCAGAAAATTGACTCACTTCACTTGCAATTCACCTTTGTGCGTTGAGCTTGCCCCTGGTTCAATCGGCGTTAGACGGCCCTTAGAATGACACCTTTGAGATACGAGCCTTCGGGGAATGCGAGCGAGACGGGATGGTCTTCGCCGGCTCTCGTCCTGGAGACAATCTGGAAGTCGCGCTTCGCGTCTTGCGCTGCCTCGGCGAGAATCTTGTCGAAGAACTGCGCGTCCATCGCACCAGAACAGGAGAACGTGGCGAGCAGGCCGTCGGGTTTCAGCAACTTCATCGCAAGGAGGTTTATGTCCTTGTAGCCGCGAGCAGCCCTGAGGAGCTGTCCCTTTGTCTCGGCGAACTTCGGCGGATCGAGAACGATCATGTCGAAAGCTCGCCCTTCGTCGCGGTACTTCCTCAGCAACTTGAACACGTCTGCCTCGACGTATTCCATCGCAGTTCCGCATAGATGCACAAGACCCTCGTTGCGCTTGGCAAGCTCCAGCGCCGGAGCTGAGGAATCGACCTGCACGACCTTCGACGCGCCGCCGTTGCGGGCAAAGAGCCCAAAGCCCCCGGTGTAGGCGAAGCAGTTCAGCACTTCACGACCGTTCGCGATCATGCCAACCGCCGCGCGTGCGTCGCGCTGGTCCAGGTAGAATCCTGTCTTGTGTCCATTGCGTACATCGACGAGAAACTTGCACGGTCCTTCCACGATCTCCACGAGCTCCGGCGGCTCCTCGCCAAGAAGATGGCGAAAGCCAGGTTCCGCAGGCAATCCCTCCTTCGTGCGCGACGCAAAATCAAGCCGTTCCGAAACGCCGGCGCAAAGCGGCGCGTATTCCATCAGCGCGGCTGCGATTTCATTCTTGATTCGATCCGCCCCCGCAGAGCCGAACTGGCATACGACATGTCCAGCATAGTAATCGGCTATGACGCCGGGCAGCCCGTCGGATTCCGCATTCACGAGCCGCATGGCGTTTGTGTATGCGTTCGCGAAAAACGCGGCCCTGCGTCCAACCGCCGCGCCCACGCGGTCACGCACGAGCTTGGTTTCGTCGGACGGCACGTCGCCGCCAAAGGAGAGCATCCTGACCCTTATCTGAGATGCTGGCGAATACCATCCCGCGCCAAGCGTCTCTCCGCTCGCCGATTTGACGGCGACCGCCTCGCCTGGTTCAATCTCCCGCCCATCGCCGGCGATTGCGCCGGAGAACACCCACGGATGGCGCTTGAGCAGCGACCGTTCGCGATCCTTCCTTAGAACTATCGATTTCATTTTTCGCATTCCATTTCCCCTCGCCTCTTATTCTTTTTCGGCGAAGATCGACCAGTGTGCAGCAAGCCAGAGGCGGAACGAATAGCGGTTCTTTACGACCTCCATGCCATCAAAGTAAATGTCGCTCCAGTCGCCGCCTTCGCTCTTGGGCGCATACCCGAGCCACATGGACGGCGCGAGCGTGACTCCACGCCCCCCTTCGCGGCGACGGCGCTGTTCCGCAAGCCACGCCCCCCACCACGAGAACGAGCTGTTGCTCACGATGTTGTTTGCGCAGAGCGTGTGGATTGCAAGCTGATCGAGAACGCTCTCGCCTTCCACAAACAGGAATCTGCGATCTGGAAACGCCTTGGGGAAGAATCTCTTGCACCACGACATCCCATCGCTGCAAACGATGAAGTCCTTGACGTCTGGGAGCCTCTCCATGCAATCGCGGAAATAGCGCTCGCCGACGAACGGATGCCACGCCGCCTTCCTGAGATAGTCGCCGCGTCTGACAGAGACGCCCGTCACGCCGTCTCGCTTCAGCCAGTCGCCGTATTTCTCGGAGAGCCTTGCGATGCGCTCGTCTGCGGGACGGCAAAGACCATAGACCAGATCGTTGTCGAAATAGTTTTCGCTCTGGAAGTATCCGCTGATGAAAAGATCGCGTCCGTCCGGATCCGGGAATGTCGTTGGGTCGCACCGCACCTGATCGACGCGCACGGCGCCTTCTGGCGCGGCAGAAACGGTTTCGATGCCCCTGAACATCTCGCCGTACTCGCGAAGCTGCGCGATTGTCTTTTCCGATGTCGTAACTCCGATCGCCTTCCCCTTCCCCAGGGTGGCGGCCGTCGCGTACTGGAAAAGCAGGTTACCCAGATTTCCGAAAAGATTCACATATACCATCAGCGCTCTCCGGCGGAAAAGCCAAGGACGTCGCGCATCGTGTAGATGCCGGGCTTGCGTCCCTTCGCCCACGCGAGCGCCTTGAGCGCGCCTGCCGCGAACGCCGCGCGATCCTGCGCCTTGTGCGTCAGCTCCACGCGCTCCAGTTCGCCCGCGAACATGACCGTATGGTCGCCGACGACCGATCCGCCGCGCAGGGCATGGATCGCGATCTCGCCGACCGGCCTCTCGCCCGTCTCGCCCTCGCGTCCGTATATGAACGCCCCGGCGTCCGCGCCGCGCCCCTTCGCCGCGCTTTTCGCAAGCATGAGGGCAGTGCCGGACGGAGCGTCCTTCTTGTGCCGGTGGTGCATCTCGGTTATCTCGATGTCGTATTCCTTGCCAAGCGTCGCGGCGGCCTTCTCCACAAGCGCGAGCAAAAGGTTGACCCCCAGCGAATAGTTGCCGCTCTGCACTACCGGGATCTTTTCCGCCGCCGCATCGACGGACTTCTGCTCGTCGGCGGTGATGCCTGTCGTGCCGATCACGTATGGAATGCCCTCCGCCGCCGCCTTCGCGACAAGCGCAGGAACCGCCGCGTGGAAAGAGAAGTCAATCACCCCTTCCACGTCCTTCGACCATTCCCTGTCGAAGCCTTCAGCGACATCGACCCTTGAGACGACCTCGAGCTCCGTTCCTTCCGCAAGCTCGCAAAGTTTCTTTCCCATGCGACCTGCCGCGCCGACTATTGCTATCTTCATGGCTTTATCCTCTTTTGTTTTGTTCTCAAACCGGTGTTCCGACGAGAATCTGCGGATGCGCCTCGTCGATGCGCAATGTCGCGAGCGAACCAGGCGGCGGAACGGCTGCGTCCTTGTCCGCCGGCTCCCACACGCAAATCCTGTTGCCGCCGTCGCGGCCGGCGAGCCTCGCCTTGTTCCTCTTCGACAAACCCTCTACCATCACCTCGCGCACCGTTCCGACAAGCGCGGCGTTTCTCTTCAGCCCACGCGCTTCCTGGTCGGCGAGAAGAATCTGGTTGCGACGCTCCTTCTCGGCGGAAGGCACGTCGTCCTCAAGCGCCGCGCTTCTCGTGCCGGGACGCGGCGAATACTTGAAGATGAACGCGTTGTCGAAGCCCGCCTCCTCCATGAGCGAGCGCGTCGCCTCGAAATCGGCTTCCGTCTCGCCGGGATAGCCGACGATGACGTCGGTCGTTATCGCGAACTCTGGATCGAACGCCCTGAGCTTCTCTACGGCCGCAAGGTATTCGCCGCGCGTGTATCGCCGCCCCATGTCCGCGAGAATCCTGTCCGACCCGGACTGCACGGGCAGATGTATGTGGCGGCACAGTTGCGGAAACTCCCTGTACGCCCTAACGAGTTCGTCGGTGCACCCTTTCGGATGGGCGGACGTGAAACGTATGCGCTCGATGCCTGGAATCGACGCGACGGCTTCGAGAAGCCGCGGGAACGGCTCAGAATATCCGCCGGGGCTTGGAGCGTCCGATGCATCCCATGCGGCGTTGGCGACGCCGTACCTAAGCACGCTCTGTCCGAGCAGGCACACTTCCTTCACACCGTGCGCCGCGAGCGAAGCGGCCTCCGCGACGACTTCGCGGGCTGGACGCGAGAATTCGTGACCCCTCACGTCCGGCACGATGCAGTAGCTGCACCTGTTGTCGCAGCCGACGAGAATCGTGACGAAAGACCTGAAGCCGCCTTCGGTGTGAGCGGAAAGAGCGCCTGCCTCAAGATCGTCGCCAAGTTCGAGGCGCGGGAACTTTCCGTCCGCCACGATCTTCGGGATAAGACCATAGCAGCGCGGCCCTACGGCGAAGTCAAGCTTGGGGAGGCGCTTGAAAACGTCTTCGCCCATCCGCTTCACGGCGCAGCCCATTAGCCCCACGATCTTGTTCGTCGCCGTAAGGTACCCGGCCTTGCCGACGGCCTTTTCCTCTGCCTTCTGGCGAACGGTGCATGAATTGACGACGACGAGCTCGGCGTCGTCCTCGCAGGACGCCTTCTCGTGCCCGGCGGCGAGCAACAGCGCCTCTACCGCCTCGCTGTCGCGCACGTTCATCTGGCAACCGTATGTATGTATCCAGAACTTCACTTTTACTCCAATGCGGACATTATACCATAAACGGCGAACGATGGCTCGCGGAGCATGAGAAATCCAGACGCAAATCAGCACGACAAACCGCGGCATTTTTTGGTAAAATACATACACCATGAACATCAACAAGATAAACCCGGCGACGCTGAAGATCACCGACATGCGTTTCGCCGACATTGACGGCGCCCCGAAGCGCTGCACGCTTCTCAAGCTTTACACCAACCAGGGAATCGTCGGCTACGGCGAAGTGCGCGATGCGTCGAGCCGCACGTACGCGGCAATGCTGAAAAGCCGCATCCTCGGCGAAAACCCATGCAACGTCGAGAAGATATTCCGCCGCATCAAGCAGTTCGGCGGCGACTCGCGCCAGGCCGGAGGCGTGTGCGCGGTAGAGCTTGCGTGCTGGGATATCTGCGGCAAGGCGTGGGGCGTGCCGGTATGGCAGCTGCTTGGCGGCAAGTGGCGCGACGAGATACGCTGCTACTGCGACACCGACTCCGAAGGCGGCGGACGCGACATGGGCGCGGCACTGAAAGAGCGCATGAAGATGGGCTTCACGTTCCTCAAGATGGACCTCGGCATCGAGCTCCTAACGAACGTAAAGGACGCCCTGATAGCGCCCTTGGGCTACCTCGACTACATGCGCAAGATGAAGCACGTAGTGCAGACCCCTCACGGATCCATCGACCCGCGTTCGATGCGCGGCGAGGCGTTCGAGCTTTTCACGACCGCGCACGGGCACACGGGCATCCACATTACGGAAACCGGGCTCGACTACCTGGAAAAGTACATGGCGGACGTCCGCGACGTTATCGGATGGGAAGTTCCGATCGCCATCGACCACCTCGGGCACATCCCCTACGAAGACTGCGTGCAGCTTCTCCGTCGCCTTGAGAAATACCACCTTTCATGGGCGGAGGACGTGCTGCCCTGGCGCAATGTCGAGCAGTGGAAGCTGCTTCACGCCGCGACAACGACTCCTCTGGGCACAGGCGAGGACATCTATCTCAAGGAAGACTTCAAGCCGCTTCTAGAGTCGCACGCGCTTGCGGTAGTCCATCCCGATCTCTTGACGGCAGGCGGAATCGCAGAGACAAAGAAAGTCGGCGACATGGCGGAAGACTATGGCGTTCAGATGAACATCCACATGGCGGAGTCCCCGATCGCTTGCCTCGCGGCAGTTCACGTCGCGGCAGCGACGCGTAATTTCATGGCGCTCGAACTGCACTCGGTAGATGTTCCGTGGTGGGGCGACCTCGTGAAGCCAGCGCTTTCCTACAAGGGCGGCTTCATAAAGGTTCCGAACAAGCCCGGCCTCGGAATAGACGAGCTAAACGAGAAACTCATCAAGAAGCAGGCATGCGCAGACTTCCCGCCGCCGTGGAATCCCACGAAGGAATGGGATCGCGAATGGTCAAACGACCGGAGGTGGTCATAATGCTAAAGGAGAAATTCGATCTGACAGGGAAGGTCGCGCTCGTCACGGGCTCGACGCGCGGAATCGGCAAGGCGATCGGCGACGCATTCGAGGAATACGGCGCAAAGGTGATCCGCCACAACACGAAGGTCTGCGATCTATCCGATCCCAAGGCTATCGACGCCTTCTTCGACAAGCTTGAGGAAGAGAACTCGATTCCCGACATCATCGTCGCAAACGCATCCATCCAGGCGAAGATCCCGTGGACTGAATTCCCCCTGGACGAGGCGCAGAAGGAGATCCAGGTGAACTTCCTGGCGACGCTCAGGATGTTCCAGCGCTGCTACGCGAAGATGAAGGAGCAGAAGTGGGGCCGCCTCATCGCCGTTGGCTCCGTGAACGAGCGCCGTCCGCATCCAGACATGTGCGTCTATGCGGCGACGAAGTCCGCGCAGGAGAATCTCGTCAGAGGTCTGGCTAGGCAGCTCGCTACGGAGGGAATAACGGTCAACAACATCTGCCCTGGAGTGTTCTTCACCGACAGGAACAAGGAGTGCCTCGGCGATCCTGTTTACGGTCCACGAGTGAAGGCGGCGATACCTATGCACGACTACGCGATGCCGGAGGATGCGGCGGGCGCGGCGTTGCTCCTAGCCTCGAACGCCGGGCGATACATTACAGGCTCGACAATCATGGTTGACGGAGGCCTTTCCCTTCCCGGTTAACCCACCCCCAACCCCCTACCCCCTACCCCCTACCCACTAACTACTAACCACTAACTACTAACTACTAACCACTAACCCCTATGCCATCACTAGCCAACATGCGTACGAAGGCCAAGGAAGCCGGCCTCATGAAACTCGACAAGCTCATTGCAAAGCGCCAGCACATTCCCGAGACCGAATTTCCGATTCCCGTAAAGGAACTCTGCGAGCGCTTCGAAAAGCTATACACGGGCTGCGTCAACGACGTAATGCGCGAAGCGTGCCTTCTAGACCAAAACCTGCCACACGAAATAATGCCACTTCGTGACGAAATGGTCTTGTGCGGAGAAGCGTTCACCGTGAAGTCCGCCCCTAACTGCATGATCGAGGGCGAAATGACTTTTCGTGCGCAGATGCTGGACGACTTCAAGACTAACGGCGTTGTCGTCTGGGACACCTCCGACGATGTCGAAGCGTCGCTTTGGGGCGGAGTCATGACGGCAACCGCCATCACAAAGGGAATTCGCGGCGCGGTAATCGCGGGCGGCATACGCGACACGAAGCAGATTCTTGAACAGAACTTTCCGGTATTCTACAAGTACCGCGTCTCGAACGGATCGCTGGGGCGTTGCATGATCACACATTATCAGGTGCCGGTCAAGATCGGCAAGGTAACAGTGCGTCCAGGAGACATCATAATGGGCGATATCGACGGAGTCATCTGCATTCCAAGGGAGATTGCATACGAAGTGCTTCTTCGCGCCGAAGGCATCGAACGGAACGAGGTTGACATATTCTCATGGGTCCGCCAAGGCGATACAATTAGCGAAATAATAGATAAAGGCGGGTATTTCTGATGTTAACGGGCCTGCAAAATTTTTCTTAGCTTTTTTGTCAGAAACCCTTTTCGACAATTCCTAGCCCTACAGAACGACAAAAAGAAAGGAAGGTTCGACATGAACAAGAAACTCGTAATCACAATCGGAATGGCCGTATTGGCCGTAGGTGCTTTTGCCGGTCCGCACGGAGGCCCAGGCTTCCACCACGGCGGTCCGCGTCCCGGAATGCACCATGGCGGCTTCCACGGCGGTCCTCGTCCCGGCTTCGGTCCGATCCACCATCATCACTCCTACTGGGGACGTGGCGGGCGCAACTTCTGGCCAGGGTTCGTCGGTGGAATCATCGGTGGTGCGATATATGGTGCCGCAACAACACCAGCGGTCGTTGTATCAACGCCCACCGTTGTGACGACACCGACCGTCGTGACCACCCCTGCGGTTGTACCGGCGCCCACTGTCGTCGCTGCGCCGACAGTCGTCACAACGCCTGTCGTGACGGCTCCAAGGGTTTGGGTAGAAGGTCGCTACATTGACCAGCTCCAGCCCAACGGCACGATTGTCAGGGTTTGGCAGCCCGGCCACTACGAATGACATTGAACGTGAAAAATCTCCGCGTTTAAAATTTCGTAAAATTCCCACTTGCATACCAGGTGGGAATTATGCTATACTACGCATCACTTTTCGGAACACGGGGTTGTGGCGCAATTGGTTAGCGCACTGGACTGTCGATCCGGGGGTTGCGGGTTCGAGCCCCGTCGACCCCGCCAGTACGGAAAGAAGAGGCGAGATCGCCTCGCGAGTTTGCCTCGTGGTGTAATGGTAGCACCGCAGATTCTGATTCTGCTTGTTGGGGTTCGAGTCCCTGCGAGGCAACCATTAAAAAAACCCCTAAAAAACCAATAATCGCAGAATCGTCACCTACGACGAAGTTTTGTGAATTCCATGTAGCCGTGCTTGCGAAGCTTGCAGGCGGGGCATTTTCCGCATCCTTCGCCGGGAATTCCGTTGTAGCACGTCAGCGTTTCGTTCCGTATGACATCCAGGATGCCAAGTTTTTCCGCAAGCGCCCATTCTTCGGCTTTCGTCTTGTGCATGAACGGCGCCACGATCTTCACCGGCCAGTCAAGCGCAAGCCGCATCGCCTTCTCCTGCGCCTTGATGAACGCCTCGCGGCAATCAGGATAGCCGGAGAAATCCGCTTCCGAAACGCCGATGTAAATCTCTTTCGCGCCAAGGCTCTTCGCCCAGACGGCGGCGGCAAGCAGAAAGAACGCGTTGCGCCCTTCTACGACCGTGGTCGGACACTTCGCGCCGCGGCGCGTCTCGATCGCCGCGCCGTGGTCGAGTAGCGCGTTTGTCGTCAGTCGAGAGTAGAACCCCAGCCTTACGACCTTGTGGAGAACGGGGCTCGCGCCGAACAGCGACGGTATGCGCCGCACAAGCCGCCGCGCAAACGTCGTTTCCAAGGAGTGGCGCTGTCCGTAGTCGAAGGTAATTGCCGCGACGCCGTCCGCGCCGTGCTTGCGCAAGGCGAGCGCGAGCGCGGTCGCAGAATCCTGTCCGCCTGAAAGCACCACCACGGCCTTGACGTTGCCACCGCACTTTTTTTCAGACTTCATGCCCGTTCCCCGCAGCTACGCCCGACATTGAGTACGCGGAAGCCTATCTTGCGCAGTCTCTCGACATCGAGACAGTTGCGCGTGTCGAACACAAGTGCGGGCTTGCGCATAGAGCGGTATATCCTATCCCAGTCTAGCGCCGGATATTCGCGCCAGTCGGTCATGAGCAGAATCGCGTCCGCATCTTTCGCCGCCTTGTATGGATTCTTCTCCCATGCGATGCCGTCAAGTCCCGCAAGATCGCGCTTCCCGTTCTCGATGGCCTTCGGATCGGTAATGGAAAGCCTCACGTGCTCCTCGTTGAGAAGCCGCGCCACATATCCAGCAGGTGTCTCGCGCGTATCGCCGGTGTCGGCCTTGAACGCGAAGCCAAACATCGCTATCTTCTTGTTCGCGAGAGTGTTGAACATGGCCTTGAAAAGCCGCGACACTATGCGCTCCTGCTGGTGGTCGTTCATCTTTATAACGCCAAACCAGTATTCCGCAGCCGTATGCAGTCCGAACGTCTCGCAGAGATATACGAGATTCAGTACGTCCTTCTTGAAGCAGCTGCCTCCGAAGCCAGGGCCTGCCTTGAGGAACTTGGGGCCAATTCGCCTGTCCGCGCCCATGACTCGCGCGACCTCGTCGATGTCCGCGCCCGTGGCTTCGCAAAGCCCCGCAAGCGCGTTGACGGAACTGACGCGCTGCGCAAGCATCGCGTTCGCCGCAAGCTTGGTAAGCTCCGCAGACCATACGTTGGTGGTTAGTATCTTCGAGCGATCGACCCACTTGCCGTCCTTGCCGGCATATATGTCGCATATCTCGGCGACGGCCGCACGGCCCTCCGGCGTCTCTGGTCCGCCGATCAGAACTCGGTCGGGATTGAGCAGGTCGGTTATCGCCGTTCCCTCGGCGAGAAACTCTGGATTGGACAAGACGGTAAACTTCTTCCCCGTTTTCCGCTCCCCGTTCAATATAGCGTCCATGGCGGCGGCGGTTCGGACGGGGAGCGTCGATTTCTCGACGACTATCTTGTCACCGTCGGCGTAGCCTTTTATCTCTCGCGCCGTCGCCTCCCAGAACTGCAGGTCGCTTGCACGGCCTGCGCCGCGTCCGAACATCTTTGTCGGCGTGTTTACGCCGACGAACACTATGTCGCATTTCTTTACGGCGGACTTGATGTCCGTCGTGAAGAAAAGGTTCTTTCCTCGAACGGACTTAACGACATCGACAAGCCCTGGCTCGTATATGGGAAGAGCGTAGTTCTTAGAATTCCAAGCGGCGATGCGCTTCGCGTTTATGTCGCAGACATAGACCTTGCGGTCGGGGTTCATCTTCGCGATGACGGCCATCGTCGGCCCTCCGATGTATCCCGCACCAATACATACGATATTCTTGTTCATGCTCATTATTATACCAAATTCCGCACTGGCATTGGCGATTTAGCGAAAAGCAAACGGGCCCGACCAGATGGGTCAGACCCGTGCGATGCAAGCGCCAGAATGACTCTGGCAGCCCAATCAGGCGTTCTTGGCAATCTCGACGATCGTCTTGAAGCCTGCGGGGTCGTGAATCGCGATCTCGGAGAGCATCTTGCGGTTCAGCGCAACGCCCGCCTTGGTGAGGCCTGCAATCAACTTGGAATAGGCAATGCCCTCTGCACGAGCGGCAGCGTTGACGCGGGCGATCCAGAGCTTGCGGAAATCGCGCTTCTTAAGCTTGCGATGCGCGGTTGCGAGACGCATTGCGCGATCGACAGCCTCGGTAGCCGTGCGAAACAGCTTGGAACGGGCACCATAGAAACCCTTCGCCAGCGCAAGGCGGCGGCGACGGCGTTCGCGGGAAGCGGGAGCATTTGTAGCACGCATTGTATCAACTCCTTTTCTTTATTAGCGGCCCTGAATCGCGCGCGCGTAGGTTTTGGTGACTTTGGCGGAATCAAGAACGGTGCGCCCGCAGAGGTTGTTCTTGCGATTGCGCTTTTTGCCGTTGTTGAGGTGGGCGTGGCCTCCCTGCGAGCGGAGCACCTTGCCGCCCTTGGAGAGCTTCATGCGCTTAACAGCGCACTTCTTAGTCTTCATCTTAGGCATTTTAACTTTCCTTTCTTTTACCTTACCGGTCGGGCAGCCTGAGAATTTGGCCCGAGCCAGATGGAAGAAGTGCGTAGTATATCCTATTTGATCCGATTCTGTCAAGTGGCAGGCCAAATTCAGAAAGACAAAGGGTGCACCGAGAAATTTATGCAGACACACCAATATTTCCGCTTGCATTTTCGATACGCATATACTATAATATATGCTATGAAAAACAAATCATCGAAAAAGGTCCG
>Ga0310696_10009526_pt1 | contig 11237 bp, 16 predicted proteins | sample AusTroGonzalo_MG_4_FD_203885 | JGI IMG/M metagenome (GOLD analysis project Ga0310696, IMG submission 203885) | Bovine rumen microbial communities from tropical cattle in Woodstock, Queensland, Australia - Gonzalo_02 (v2) (version 2) | ecosystem: Host-associated > Mammals > Digestive system >...
GGCAAATCCTGCGACGACCATAGCGGCCCGCAACTTTGGCGAGGGAGTCATCGCCGAGGTAAAAGCGGAGAGACAGAGGGCTGCAGAAGAAGCTAAAGCAATCGAAGAGCGCAGAGCCCGTCTAAGGATCCAGGCTATGTGCTAAGAGGAGCGCAACATGGAAAACATCAAAGAAATGGAGACCCTCGCCCTGGAAGAGCGCAAGGCTGAGATCGGCGAACTGTCCAGCACAGTAGAAGCCGAGAAGCTGCCCGAACTGGAAGAGGAACTCCGCGCCATCAAAGAAGAGCTGGAGGAGCGCAAGACCGTAGAGGCCCAGCGCAAGGCTCTGGCCGAAGCAGTCGCCGAAGGCGCCGGCGAAGTCAAAGAAACCATCGAACCCGTAGAGGAGAGAACAATGGAAAACATCGAAATCAGAAACACCAAAGAGTACATCGACGCCTATGCCGAGTACATCAAGACCGGCGATGACAGAGAATGCCGCGCCCTGCTGACCGAGAACGTCAGCGGCACCGTGCCCGTGCCCGAGTTCGTTTATAACGAAGTCAAGACCGCATGGGAAGCCAACGAGATCACCCGCAGAGTGAAGAAGGCCTACATGAAGGGCAACGTCAAGGTCGGCTTCGAGATCAGCTCCACCGGCGCAACCGTTCACACCGAAGGCGGCGACCCCGTAAACGAAGAGACCCTGACCCTTGGCGTCGTCAACATGGTGCCCAAGACCATCAAGAAGTGGATCTCCATCAGCACCGAAGTGTATGACACCCGTGGCGAAGAGTTCCTGCGCTATCTGTATGACGAACTGACCTACAAGATCGCCCAGAAGGCAGCAGACGAACTGCTCGACAAGATCTTCGCCTGCGGTACCGTCGGCACCACCACCCAGGTCGCAGTCGGCAGAGTGGCCGCCACGCAGATCAACGTGGGCCTCGTAGCTCAGGCTATGGGCTCCCTGTCCGCAGAAGCCACCGATCCCGTGGTCGTTCTGAACCCGGCCACCTGGGCCGCCTTCAAGGCTGCACAGGCTGCCAACGGCTACAACTATGACCCGTTCGAAGGTCTGACTGTCATCAAGAACAGCCACGTGACCGCCTTCAGCGCTGCCACCACCGGCGTGCCCTACATGCTCGTGGGCGACTTCGGCTATGGCGCTATGGCAAACTTCCCCGCTGGTGAAGAGGTCAAGTTCGTCTTCGACGACAACACCCTGATGACTCAGGACCTCATCCGCATCATCGGCAGAGAGTACGTCGCAATCGAACCCGTGGCCTGCAACGCCTTCGTCCAGGTCGCAAAGTCTTTCAGCTAAGCCCTGACGAACCTATCGTCGATCAGGGCGAAGCAGATTTTGCAACACTGAACAGTTAAGGAGGTGACAGCATGTCTTATACACCAACAGAATGGAAAAGCGGAGATGTTATCACCTCCGAAAACTTAAACAAACTCGAACAAGGTGTAGCGGCCGCAGGCGGCGGTGGCGGCGGTGGTGTACTTGTTGTCGGTGCTGATATGGATACAATGACGCTTGACAAAACATGGAAAGAAATTGCTGATGCGCCATTTGCAATAATTAAAACACCCATGTCGGAATATGCTAACGGTTATATTCTCATTTTTGAAACGGAAGAGTACAACGGTACTTATAGTGTATCATGTGCGGCTTTTGATGTTGACTCTCAAGGTGTCGTATCACTTGGTCAACTAATTTTTGAAACAAATTCCGAAAACGGATATCCCGTACTTCAGCAGGGCTAACCGCCCACCAAAGGAACCGCACACCTTTTCAATTTTGGCTTAATTCCTCCTTGGATTAGGCATTCCCGGCTGCTGGTCGCTTGCTCCGCCAGTGGCCGGGCTTTTTATAGGAGCAAGGAAGGAGCAAGACCATGAAGACACTTATCGGAATCCCATGCATGGATCAGGTGGCTGCGCCCTTCGCGCATTCCCTGGCCACGCTCAACAAGGCCGGCGAGGTGCAGGTCGCGTTCACGATCGGCTCGCTGATCTACACGGCCCGCAACGATTTCGCCAAGGCGACCATAACCACCAACGCGGATGCTCTTTTGTTCTTCGACAGTGACATGATCTTCCCAGCGGACACGCTGGAAAAGATGGTCAAACACCTCGAAGCCGGCAAAGAGATCGTCACGGGGATGTACTTCAAACGGCGTCCTCCATTCAGCCCGGTGCTTTATAAGTCCCTGGGCTACCGTGAGGAGACCGATGAGACATACTTCGAAGACCTGATCGAACTGCCGGATGGCAAGGATCCGTTCGAGGTGGCAGGCTGCGGCATGGGCTGCTGCATGATCTCCAAGAGCGTCCTGCTGGACGTGGTGCTGAATTATCAGACTTGGTTCAACCCGATCCACAACTTCGGGGAGGACCTGGCCTTCTGCGTCCGTGCCAGGGATCTCGGCCATAAGATCTGGTGCGACCCGACCATCAGCTGCGGGCACGTCGGCCAGTTGACCATCACAGAGGAAGTCTGGCGGCAGACTCTCAGCGAAAGGAAGTAAAAGATGCTTGAACTCGTAAAACTCGCGCTGCGGATCACGACCTCGGCGTTCGATGCAGAACTGAATATGCTGATCGACTCCTGCACAGAGGAGATGGCGGCCATGAACGTCAGCGTCGCGGAACCTTACTCTCCGCAGATCCAGGCGGCAGTGGTCGCCTACTGCAAGTGGCAGTTCGGGAACCACGAGGACAAGGACCAGTGGGAGCAGATCTACCACACCAAGCTGGCACAGCTGAAGACCATGACCGGCTTCACTGACTGGAGGGATGGCGAATGACAGAACCTATCGTCCTGACCTTAGTGGTGGAAACCTGGACACAGGACAGCATCGGCCAGCACGTGCCCACCTACACGGAGCGCGACGTCTTCGGCGAACGCGAAAGCGTCACCAGGGCGGAGTGGTCTGCTGCAGGTGAGCAGGGTCTGAATCCGCAGTACAAGGTGAACGTCTTCGCTGGCGACTATGAGGGCGAGCGCATCGTCCGCATGCAGGTCGGCAGCACGAAGAAGACCTTCGCGGTGTACAGGACTTACAAGACCGGCGACCTGGTCGAGCTGTACCTGGAATGGAAGACCGGCGACGGCAACTATGTGGAGCCAGAGCCGGAACCAGCGCCGGAACCAGCGCCGGGAGGTGAGCCTGATGGCGATTAGTCCTGACGGGCTCGCAGAGGCCATAAACGACGTTTTGCGCGACTATAAAGGCCTCGTCGATGAAGATGTCCAGCAGGTCACCAAACGCCTCGGAAAACAGACGGCAGACCGCGTAAAAAGCGAGGGAAACACTGCCGGCTTCAAGGGCACCGGGGAATACGTGGCAAACTGGCGCAGCAAGTACAAAGGCAAGGCGAACGGCGCGGAGGCGACGGTGTACAACCGGGGCACCTACCGCCTGACGCACTTGCTGGAGTACGGGCATGCAACCGTCAACGGCGGGAGGACGCGAGCCTTTCCGCACATCAGCAAAGCCGAGCAGTGGGCTATAGACGCCTACCAGCGAGCACTGAAGGAGGCAATCCGAAATGACTCTTGAAGAAATGAAGGCCCTCCTGGAGGGCGTGAACGGCTTCTCGGAGAAGGTCACCTATTACGAGTGGCCAATCAACGAGGCGCCCGCCCTGCCCTTCGTGTGCTTTTTCAGCCAGCAGGAGTACACCTTCGCGGCTGACAATGTGGCTTACTACTCCAGGCCGCGCTACACAGTCGAACTGTACACCAAACTAAGAGATCCGGCGACGGAGGCACTCTTCGAGGCAGCCTTCACCACTGCCGGCATTTATTACACCAAAGAGACCGAGTACCTCGACGATGAACACTGTCAGGTGACGGTCTTCAGTATTTAAGGAGGCCAAATATGGCAGAAAACAAAGTCAGATTCGGTCTGAAGAACGTCTACTACAGCGTCCTGACCGAAGGCAGCACCAACTCCTTCGCGACGCCGGTGGCTGTTCCTGGTGCCGTTTCCATGACCCTGGACAGCAACGTTGCGAACGGCACTTTTTATGCCGATAACGTGAGCTATTACACGACCTTCTCGAACAACGGCTACACCGGCACGCTTGAGATGGCCAGGATCCCCGACTCCATGCTGACCGCAGTGTTCGGCATGAGCGTCGGATCCAGCGACAAGATCCTCTATGAGGACTCCGACGACAGCCCGAAGCCCTTCGCCCTGCTCTTTCAGATCGAGGGCGACCAGGAATCCGAGCTGAACGTCCTGTACAGAGTCGTGCCGACCAGCAAGCCGACCGCAGGGTCCCAGACAGTCGAGGAGAGCGTCGAGCCTGTCACCCAGAGCTTCGACTTCCAGGCGCTGCCGCTCGTAACCGGCGTAACTGCACAGCAGGGTCTGATCAAGGGCCGCACCACGACCCAGACCACGACCACGATCCGCAGCAACTGGTTCAGCACGGTCCAGATCAAGACCACCTAATTGTCACTGTGTACGGCGGGCCTTCGGGTCCGCCTCTTTTGTGAATTATAAGGAGCAAGCACATGAGGAAGACCATAAACATCGCCGGGCAAGATCTCGTCATCGAGTCCAACGCCCTGCTGCCTCGGCTGTACCGCAAAGAGTTCGGCCGGGATCTGATGATCGACATGCGGAAACTGTCCGAGCGCTATCAGAAAGACCCGGACAACATCGACACCGAAGTCCTGGAAAACGTGACCTGGCTGATGCTGAGATCCGCTGGCAACGATGTCGGCGAAAGCGTCGAGGGCTGGCTGGCCGGCCTGGATGACATCATGTCGGTCTACATGGCCATGTCCGAAGTCGTGGATCTGTGGCTCGGCAGCCAGAAGACGACCTCAAGGCCTAAAAAAAAATAAAACCCACCACCCGGGAGAGCACTGGCGCGCTGTTCATGCTGCGCTGCGCCGAGCTCGGGCTAAGTGACGAAGCGCTCTCCGGCATGACCATCGGCATGGTCTACGACCTGCTGACAGAGAGAGCAAACGACCAAGAAGAGTACCCGACGGTCGGAGACCAGGACGACATCGCCCGCATCTTCGGTTAGGAGGATTACATGGCGAACAATATCAAGGGCATAACCATTGAGATCGGCGGCGACACTACAGGCTTAGACAAAGCCCTAAAAGGCGTCAACACTCAGGCGAAAACTGCCCAGAACAACCTAAAAGAAGTCGAGAAGGCGCTGAAGCTGGATCCGGGCAACACCGAGCTCCTGGAGCAGAAGCAGCGCGCCCTGGCTGACGCGGTCTCCGCTACGGCGGACAAACTGGACATCCTGAAGGAAGCACAGCAGCAGGCAGCCGAGCAGCTGGCTCGCGGCGACATCGGCCAGGACCAGTACGACGCACTCACCCGGGAGATCGTCAAGACCGAAGACGCGCTGAAGAAGGCAAAGTCGGCAGCTGACGAGTTCTCCGTAGGAATGGAACAGGCCAAGGTGGCAGTCGGCAAGGTCGGTGCAGCTGCGTCTGACGTAGCAGCAAAGACCAAGAAGCTATCCACAGCGGCTGCAGGCTTACTCGGTGCCGTAGGCGGCCTGGCAATCAAAACCGCCCAAAGCGCGGACGAGCTGAACACCCTGTCGAAGCAGACGGGAATCAGCACGGACGACCTGCAGAAGATGCAGTACGCGGCGGAGCTTGTCGATGTATCCGTCGAGGACATCACCGGCGCGATCACCAGGATGAAGAAAGGCATGGCCGAGGGCGACTTCGGGAAAGAGGCCTTTGCTGAGCTTGGTATATCGGTACGTGATGCGGACGGAGCACTCCGCGACAGCAACGAGGTCTTTTATGAGACCCTGACGGCACTCTCGCAGATCCCGAACGAGACCGAGCGCGACACGATCGCGATGGAACTGTTCGGGAAGAGCGCGGACCAGCTCGCTGGAATCGTAGACGACGGCGGCGCAGCTCTTAAAGAACTCGGTGCGGAAGCCGAGAGCCTCGGCCTTATCCTGGACACCGAAACCCTGCAGGGCCTGAACGATGTCAACGACACGCTGGACAAACTGAAAGCCCAGGCAGGCGCTGAGCTGGCCAAGGCAGGCGCGGAAGCCCTCGAAGCACTTACCCCTGTAATCGAGAAAGTCGTGGAAAAGCTGGGTGACCTGTTCGAGTGGATCGGCAGCCTGGACGAGTCCCAGATGCAGACGATCCTGACCATCGCCGCGGTCGTGGCAGCCATTTCGCCGATCGCGGGAATTATTGCTACGATCTGCGGAGCGATCAGCTCGTTCCTGGCAATTTGGCCACAGGTGCAGGCCGTGGCTGCCGGCATCAAAGCCTTCGCAGCTGCAAACCCGCTCATCCTGATCATGACCGTGATCGCTGCCCTGGCGGCTCTGATCTACACCCACTGGGACCAGATCAAGCAGGCAGCCTGGGACAAGGTCAGGGAGGTCTTCGAACGGATCCGCGAGAAAATCGAGACCGTCACCGGCAAGATCAAGAACGCCTTCGAGACCATGCGCGACACCATCAAGGGAGTCTGGGACAGCATCGTGGGGACCGCCAAGGAGAAAATCAACGGCATCCTCATCCTGGTCAATTCTCTTATTGAGAAGGTCAACGGACTCGCCTCGAAGGCAAACGGACTCCTGGGTGCCGTCGGCGTGGAGATCCCGCAGATCCCGACGATCCCGCTCCTGGCATCCGGCGGCTCTATCTCGAACGGGTCCGCCATAGTCGGCGAAGCAGGCCCGGAACTGCTGACGATGCGAAACGGGCGTGCGGATGTTCAGCCTTTGGCGACTACGACTAACACCTACAACACCTACAACCAAACGAGTCGTCAGCCCTTGCAGGTGAACCTCGTGCTCGATGGCATGACCATCGCCCGGAAATTGGTCGACCCGCTTCGGGCGGCAGAGGCCGAGCGTGGGCCTGTCTTTGTGCGTTAGGAGTAAAAGATGGCGAACGCAATCACTCTACGAGTCAACGGCGTTGACTTCAGCAACTACATACAGCAAATGACCGACATCTCCGAGCAGATGGTAAAGGTTGTCGGTCCTGCGCAGGATGTGGCCGTGGATGGGACGACGATACCTGACCTCATCAAGGTCAAGTGGAACCCGTCTTTCCGGCTCAAACCCCTGCCGCAGGCCACCATGAACACGCTAATCAACATCATGCAACTCGAAACGGTCACGCTTCAGTACACGAGCGTGCGGAGCAACACGACACGCACGATTACGGCGATGCCTGTGAGCATGAAGGTGCAATACGCCACAACCTCGGGAGGAAGTCGCATTTACGCAGACACACCCATCTCGTTCGAGGAGGTGTAGCAGGTGAACCGAATCATCTACACAAGCCCGAACGGGAGGGTCATCTTCCACGGCGATGCGGCAAGGAACGGCACCGACGGCCTCATCATGAACGGGAGCGTGGAGCAGAGGGTTTCCTTGTTTGGAGATGAACTCTCCGATAACACGATGACCTTCAGGATCAACAGCCACGCCCTGACGGAAACAACAACTGGATACTCGTACCTTTACACCGTGAACATGGAGCCCGTGAAGACCAACGGCGGTGATTACTATGTCGTTGAAACGGGGTCGATGGATTGGCGCAACTTTACCTACGGCGCACCCGTGCTCCTTTACAACAAGCCCGGCGGCATGATCATCGGTCGCTTCTATCTGCTCGATGTGAAGCAGGTAAGCCGCAAAACCCTCGAGTTCACTTGCACAGACGGCATCGGGATGCTCGCACGCATGGGCGACCACAACGGTGGCCTCTATACGGGTCAATCTTTTAAGTCCGTCGTGAACAGCATCTTCGCAGGATCGGGTGTCAGTTACCAGTTCCGTGGAGATGTGTCGGGAATTACTGTCCGTGGAAGGCTCCCACGGGCAAACAGACGGAAGAACCTCGCCGACCTGATGATGGCCACGGGTGCCTCGGTCGTCAACCTCGTCGGCACGCTCATGATTGGATTCATACCAAACGATACCGATCCGACGGTCATCGACCACATCTACCTCAACGGCAACGACATCAGTTACGGCGACGATCTCGCCACAGAGGTGCAGGTGGTGGAGCACTCCTTCTACGCACTCGCCTCGGACGAAGAGGTTACCTTGTTCGACAACACGGGCGAGGCCATTGCCATCAGCAACCAATTAGTCGTTTTCGATGAGCCCGTGCATGATCTACAGACAACGGGCACGCTGACCATCAGCGAGTCGAATGTGAATTATGCCGTGGTGAGCGGCATCGGCACCCTTACGGGCAAGGAATACACCCACAACACCCGGGTTATCAGCAGAGCAACAGGATTGACAGGCGAGCCTCATGTGAAGATGCTCGAAAACAACCAGTTAGTCGGCTTGCACAACTCGGCAAACGTGACGAGGCGCATGGCCTCCTACTACTCTGCGCAGGTCTCGGCCATCGTCGAAGCGTGGGATGAGTATGGAACCATTAGTCCGTCCCACCATGTCGCCTTCGAAGATGCCTACGGAACGAGCCGCACGGGCTTCGTGCGGAGCAAGTCGTTTGAATTGGGCAACAAGACCCGGGCACGGTTCGACATTTTGACCGATTGGCTCCCGGGGCCGTACGGTGACTCCTACTCGGCCTATAGGGCCTTTCGTGCCGCCAACATCAGCGACGGCAGGCTCACTTTTCCTGCGTCTATGGTCGGAAAACAGGCCCTCATCATGCTGTTCAGCGGTGCACAGGGTGGTCAGGGCGGCTTCGATGGTGAGGACGGCGAAGCACCAAGTGGATACGATAACATTGGCGCAGATGCCGCAGGCGGCCTCGGAGGCATGGCAGGAGAACCGGGCGAACGGGGCATGGTGTTTTCTGTGCAGGTTGACGAATTACCTGCTTACTACGACAACGCCGTTGTCGGCGCAGGTGGAGCAGGTGGAGCTAAAAACGGAGGTGTTGGGGCCCGTGGCGGTGCTACGACACTTGGCGCTTGGTCCTCTGATGATGGCTCACAACTGCTTGACGAACACATAAACCTGATTGACGGCACGGTCTATGCAAAAGAGAACAACCCCGGCATCAACGGTGGAAACGGAGGATGGGGCCGTGGCCTTGGTGATGTTGGCTTCGGCACTTCAACAAGAGGCGATATTGTCCCACCGTATGATGGTGGGGCCTATGCCAACGGCTCCGCATGGTACGAGAGTACATCTCTTGGGCGTCAGTATTACGACTCCGGCGGTGTTGGTGGCGGTGGTGCAGCCTACGGCCACGCAGGTGGAAACGGAACTTCTGCTCGTGAAGGACAGGAAGATTTCGACTCCTACGGCGGCAACGGCGCAAACGCATCATCGTGGCCAAAAGCAACAGAAACACGGCCCGGAAGAGGCGGTAACGGTGGAGGTGGAGGCGGTGGTTCCGTTCTTCAGCAGGTTTACAATGCGTGGTCAGGCTTTACCACCTTTGGTTGGAACAACGGAGGCACAGGCGGCACAGGTTCCGCAGGAGGTCAGGGCGGCGACGGCCTGATCCTTGTTTACTATAACCCTGTTTAAGGAGAAAAACATGGCAGATTATGTATCGGCCCTAACCGGGCCCGAAATGGACGAAGCACTTTACGACATGGCCTCCCACACCTCGGAGGCGTGGGCCGTCGGCACAAGGAACGGTCAAGCCGTTACAAGTGGCGATCCTACCTACAACAACAACTCGAGGTATTGGGCAGGCAGAGCGTCTACCTACAACACCAACGCACAGGCGGCGGCGGCAAGGGCAGAAGGTGCCGTTCCGGCGAGTACGGAAGGTGCTGTCTTTTTCAGCGTGTCGCAGAGCCTTACCGACGCACAGCAAGCACGGGCGAAGGCCAACATCGGTGCAGGCGGCATGAGCAACCCGAACCTGCTTTTCAACCCGTGGTTTTTGGTAGATCAGAGAGGAAGCACCACATATTCCGGCCCGACTACGGGCTACGATATGTGGCGAATCCTTAATGGGACTTCTATGACAAGTGCCACGAACGGAAAGAAGATCTCGTTGGCTGAAGGTTACCACTTGAATATTCAGCAGTTCATACCGAGCGATACCATGTACAACCTTTTGGGGAAAACAATAACGGTATCAATTAGGGGCAATTCGGGCATCATCTATTCTTTAACAGGCACCCTTCCGTCTTCTATCGCATCGGGAACGACTCACTACTTTGGGAACATCTATGTTGGGAGCATCGCCATCAATGTGCGATTTATGCACGATGTCGCAGGTGGTTATTCAGGGTATACATTTTGGCTTTATTCAGGAGCGACGGACGCTTTTGACATCTATGTCCGAGCAATCAAATTGGAACTCGGCCCTGTTTCCACTCTTGCGAACGATATGCCGCCTTTCTACATGGACGAATTGCGCAGATGTCAGTTATATCTGCGTGTAATTAGAGGCATATCTTCGAGCGGTTACGGATTTGTTGGAAGGGCGATGTCGGCGACCGTGGCGGCTTTCTACTTACAAGCATACATGGCCACAACGCCCACTACGACTTACACAGGCTCTCCCACGGTAAACGGAACGGCAATCTCGGCAATATCAAGCAGTTACCGAAACTCGGAAACGATCGAACTCCGTGTGACTACTACAGGACTCACCTCCGGGAGCGCAGTTCAGGTCAGCGTGCCTTCGGGCTCGGCCATCATAATTTCCGCAGAACCTTCAACGCTTTAATGAAAGGAGAACACCATGTTCTACACCATCATCATCACCGAAACACAGGCCATCTTCGCCTTCGCAAGCCTTACCGCCGCAAGCGAAAAGTTCCACACGGAACTGGCCTACGCCATGAATCAGAACATCGCCTGCACCTGCGTCGTCATGGACCGCCACGGGGCCGTCTACAAGAGCGAAGAGTTCACGCCGCAGGCACAGACCACGGAGGAGTAAAACATGATTAGATGGACGACACCCACAATCACGCTGACCGTCGAAGGGGTCGACCTGACCGAAACCGATGTGTATGTGTCCTTGGAGCAGGGTGCGCTCGAGATGGTCAAAACGGGCTCCGCTTTAATCATCACGACAGAAACCCACGAGCAGGTGACCGACACGGTCATCATTTTCACGCTCACGCAGGAGGAGTCGGCGGCGTTCAATCTCGGCAAGGCCGTCAGCGTGCAGGTCAACTACATCTCCGCACAGGGCGTAAGAGATGCCACCGAGATCAAAACCATCAGCGTGGCCCGTAACCTCTTGGACGAGGTGGTTTCCTATGGCAATTAAACTGAAGGTACAGACAGAAAGCACCGTCAAACTT
>Ga0310696_10009530_pt1 | contig 11233 bp, 18 predicted proteins | sample AusTroGonzalo_MG_4_FD_203885 | JGI IMG/M metagenome (GOLD analysis project Ga0310696, IMG submission 203885) | Bovine rumen microbial communities from tropical cattle in Woodstock, Queensland, Australia - Gonzalo_02 (v2) (version 2) | ecosystem: Host-associated > Mammals > Digestive system >...
ATTTGAAGAGGCATCGCCGCCGCCTTTTTTGTTGGCGGCGGCAACATCCGTATTTGAGCCGCCGGCGCGCTTCTCACGCTCCTGGTCCGCCGCAGCGCTCTCGATGGCGGACTCGTCGAAGTCCCATCCTGCGGGCCACGGAGCGGCATCCTTGACCGCCTCCAAAAACGCCGCCTTGTCGGCCGCCAAACCTGCCGCCTGGCGCGCCTCAAGCCAATCCGTGAAATCCTTGACGTGCGCCTGCCCCTCGACCTGCGGCATCACCATGAGCTTGATCTCGCCCTTGAATCCCGCCGCGCGCAACTGGCGCCGCACATCCGCCGCGTGCTTCTGCCCCCGCCAGTGCTCGATCTCCGTCCGGACGATTTCGCCCTTGACCTTCTTCTCGACCGACTTGAACTGCGGATCATTGTCCGCGATCACCAGGACGCTCCGCGCGCCCTCGAACCACCGCCCCCAATCCTTCGGGAACTTATAGCCCCATTTCAGCGCCCCCGCCACATTGCAGGTGGCGGCACACTTGCACACACGCTCTAAATTGTCCGCGTCCTTTTCGCCCTCGACTATGACGATGCTCTTGCCGGCGCGCGCCGCCGCCACCACGCGCGGCAGTTTATACGGCACCCGCTCTACATTGTTTTTCGAGAGCCCGACCCCCCAGCCGAATTTCGCGCCCGGGTCCGGAACCTTGATGATGAAAGTCTTCTTCCCGTCGTCCTTTACATACCGGCAGCTCTTGTACAGCACTTTCCCGGATTCGTCCGTGTAGATGTAATCGCACACCCAACGGCCCCACCGCCCCTTAATCGTCCTGGACGGCTTAGAATTGGCCGGCATGAGATCCGCCATCTTCAGGTTCAGCGACGCCACCACCTGCTCGGCCGTGCAGCCGGCGTGACAGTGGATAAGTATCCGCCCATCCTCGCCGCGCGCGATCGAGAGGGATGGATTATCGTCGCCGTGCGCCGGGCAACGCGCCACCCAGCCGCCGCCCGACTCCTGGACGCCCTCAAGCCTTGCGAGAAAATCGTGGATGTCCATCAGCCGATCTCCTCGCAGCGAATCACCTCGATATCACGCATCCGCGCGAAATCGCTAGGCCCCGGCCGGCCATACGCCCGATCGCGCATCGCAAGCCGGTACTTGGCATTCTGCTTGGCCTTGCCTACGCTCGCGGCCACGGTCTCGATCGTCCCGCAGTCTGTCACGACGCGCCACCGCGTCTTTGCCTCATATCCGCGCACTGACACTGCCTTCTCCTTCACGCCACCACGCCATCGCGCAAAAGCGCCTTCACATTGTCCGCATACCAGCGACGATCACCCACGAGGACGGGCTTGGCCTTGCGCAGATCAAGCTCGCCAGGATTCGGCCCGCGCTTCATGATACGCTTGACTGTGTTCAAGCACACATGGAGATATGCTGCAACATCCTTATCGAGCCATACATCTCCCCTGGGTATCACCGGCGCCACGCCACGCGCAGACGCGCGAAGGGGATGGGATATGCCTCGCCTTGAACTTTCGGAACGTCGATCGGACGAGGCCGCGACCGGGGCCTTAGGATGAAGGGCAGGTGCGGAGGAGGGGACACTCTCCCTCTCCGCCCTGCCGCCGCCCTCGCCCGCCGGCATAGATGATGTCGCTGCGCCGACGACGGGACGGAAATTCTGAATATACTCGCGGACGCTGGCCATGTCAGCCCTCGCAGTCGATATGGACATAGCGCATGAAGAGCGCCACCACCGCCACAAGCCACGCCGCGGCAAAGATCTCATCACCGCTCATGCTCATTTCTCACCGCCTTCCTTCTTCTCGGCCGCGAAGCTCGCCTCAAGACGCACCTGGATCTCGCCGGTACGCGAGCGACGATTCCCGTCCGCCGCCGCATCCACCTGCGCCACTAGCTCAGGCGGGAGCATTATGCACACCTTGATATCTTCATTATCCTTCATGACTTGTCCTTTCTGTTGTACGCTTGCTGTCAACTCTTGCTGTTGTACGCTTGCTGTCCCTTCGCGGGAAATGTGGTATAATACGGTTCATGAAAACTAATCCTCCTCCAAATTGTCCATGTAGAAATACATGGTCAGAACGCGCTGCCCGAGAGGCAGCATCCAATCTCCTAGACCCCAACCGTCGAGCTCGCCAGGTTCAAGATCAATGGATAGAACGGCTAGTGAAGCTCGGCACAGGGTTTGTCGCAATATGCGCACCTCTGACTCTTGCAGGTCAGGCGAAAGGAGCCGCAGCGCTTCTGACATCCGCAAGCTTACTCTCCGCATTGGTGGGAATACTCCTAGGAGTGTATCGCATAAGGCACGAATGGCGCGAATGTCAAGAACAGAAGGAGCGAAGTCAACGGAAAGGTCAAGATCCCGATATGGCTCGTTCATCCATAGATCGGATAACTCGGCTAGAGCTCTACGCCGCGCTCGCCACCCCTTGGTGCTTTGCGCTGTCTCTCGCCTTGCTTGCCATAGCTCTCGTTGTGAAATCAGTCTCATAGCTTTCTTGTCCTTTCTGTTGTCGTTTTTATTGCGGTCTCTCCACGCCGTCACCGCTTCGGCTACCTAGCGCCGTCTGGTCGAGTTGTCGGTTAGACTCGCCCCGGGGAACCAAGGAACATGGCGTCGCGGGGATAGATCGATGGGGCTGTGACGGGCCCCGCCCGCCTGCGGAGGAACGACTAACCGCCGCAGGAAATCGGCTAGTCTGGTAGTCAAACTGCTTCGCGGCGGCGGCCTTGGCGATGATGCCGAGAAGAGCCGTGCCGAAGGCCGTGTCTACAAACTCGCACTTGACGACGTGTTCGAGCTTGCGGCGGCATTCCGCCACCGCCTCGGCGTCGCCCCATTTCGCATAGAGTGACTGCCCGAACGCTATCAGCGCATTTTCAAAATCGGTGCTCATTTGCAAGTTCCTCACGCGACTGGATATGAACCATGCCGGTGTTTTACACCCTCGGCCAAAAATTAAGCGACTTTCGTCGTCTGGTGTTTTACACCCTCGGCCAAAATAAAACCGTGGATGAGGTCTCCGATTTTTTGAGAAGGGCAGATGTTCTGCTTGACGCAGAGCTCGTCAAAAGCCTTCATCTCGTCATCTGTGAGCTTTACTTCGAATGTCTTACTTTCCATTGTTGTTCCTTTTGAGTGTTTTGTTGTTTCGCTTCAGCTCCTCTTGAATGAGGCGCGTGAGAAGGTCGGTGACAGTTGTGCCCATTCCTTCGGCCAATGCCTTGAAATCCTCGGCATCACCTTCCTGAAGCCACCCGGCTATTAGCTTCTTGCCTTTTTTTCTCTTGCCTGGCATTGTCGTTTTTCCTTTGTCGTTTTTGTTCGCCGCCCTAGTGGGGGGCTTTTGCTGGAAATTTTACCACAGGTGTTTTACACCGTCAAGGGGGAAAATAAGAAAAAATAATTTTTTTTCATCCCCGTTAATCACGCCGCCGAATTGTGGTATAATAATCCGCGAAAGAACAACAGGACAACAGACGATGAGCATGACATACACATATTGGCCCGTGAAAGAGGGTGGATATGTCGGCTTCTGGAATGACTACCCCGACTATCTCACCGAGGGTGACACTCTCGACGACCTGCTCGATATGCTGCGCGACCTGCGCAACGGCATAAACGTCATGGTTGCGGGCGGCGAGATTCCGGCATCATCTTGCCAGTCTGGCGTGATGGAGTTGACATGAAGCGGCGCGACCTCATCGCACGGCTTCGCGAGGAGGGCTGCGTTCTCGTCCGCACAGTCGGCAAGCATGACTTCTACCGCAACGTGATAACTGGCGCGTGCCAGCCCGTCCCGCGCCACCGCGAACTGAAGGAGACGACGGCGCGGGCGATCATTCGCCGGCTGTCCGCGCCGACGCCGCCGGAAGTCTAAACACTTTAACTGAAGGCGATCCGCTTCCACATCGAAGGGCTCGAATCCTGAATCCATCATCCCAGGGCCTCCACGGCGGGCGACGCCTTCTCCGCCATTTCGTCTTCGAGCGCGTCATACGAATAGCGGTCCGTCACACGCGCACCCATCGAATGCCCCAGCACCGCCCGGCACGCCTCTAGGCCGAATTGCCGACGCACCTCAGTGGCGAATGCGTGCCGCAGCCGGTTCGCGCCCCACGCCGAGAGCCCTGCGCGCACCGCCGCCTTCTCGATCGCGCCCGTGTAGGAATTGGTGTTCCACGCCTCGCCCGGACGCCTCGCCGCGTCCGCGTATCCCTTCGTTTTCGACTTGTGGCAATGGGCGCCGGCGCTCCTCGCGTCGAGCATTTCCCTCACCGCCTCCATCGGAGAGAAGCACGGCCCGGACGCCTTGCGCCGCTTCTCAAGGAGCGCCCGCGCCTTCGGCCCGATGCAGATCACGCGCGGTTGTCCGCGCCAGTCGTTCTTGTGTTCTGCAGGGCGATATATCCAGGGCGTCCGCGAAGTGTCTATCAGCTCCCAGCGCATTCCGCAGATCTCGCCCGGACGCATTCCCGTCCATCGATGGACGCGCACCATGTCGGCCGTCGCCGGCGTGAGCTGTTCGAGCGTGGCGGCGAGCGTCGCGTCGTCCACGGGCCGCACCGGCGGCGTCTCTGGCGCGGCGCAGCGTCCGCGCTTCAGTCCCTTCACCTGCGTGAGCTCGGCCTTCACGGAAGCGGAGATGAGCGCTTCGTCTAGTGCCCACGACCACATGGCCTTGACTATCCAGAGGGAATCGTTGACGTATCTCCGCGACCATCCCCGGCGGATATACGCCTCGCGGACGGCGAGCATGTCGGCGTGCGTGAGCTCGCCGACGGCGCGCGATCCGTGGAGGTCGAGAAGATCCCGCATCGGGGTGAGGTATTTGGAGCCGTCGCCCTTGTAGTAGGTCGGCACATGGCGAGCCCATGCGGCCACGATGTCGGCCACTAGGGCGCCGGAAGGGCCCTTGCGCTCGTTGCGGGTGGCCTCTTCCCATAGTCTGTGCGCGGCGTCTTCGGCCAGCTCGCGGGGGCGGTCCGTGCGCATGGCGGACTTGGCGCCGGGCGCGCGGAGGGGATGCTTCTTGCGCTTGTCCTCGCCCGGGAGACGGGCGAAGAGGCACCAGTAGCCGTTATTGTCGATCACCGACCCGCGAAAGAGCCGGCAGTCTCCTCTTTTCATGTCAATGTGTCCTAATGTGTCCTAAAAGGCCCAGTAGGACTATGTTGCGAATCGGCGGAAAGTTCAGTAAACGCCGTGTTTTCAATGGTGGGCGCTACTGGACTCGGACCAGTGACCCCTACCGTGTGAACCCAAAGTGACTACTTTCACCTGAAATCACCAAAACGCAAAACCCGCATTTTACGGGCATTTCGCGCACGACATCCGCCGGGCGAAATGTGACACCATGCCCTAGTGTCCTAAGGTTTGTCCTAAAGGCTTTTTCAGCGACATCACCGCGATTTTACCTTTTCACGGCCGGATAGTCAAGAGGGAGAAACGAAAAGGCCCCGGCGGGAATGCACCGCACGGGGCCACCTCTCACTTTCGGACTCTCCGCGCGGAGGGTGGCGCGTCAATGAGCCCCGGGGAAAAGGACTACCCAGGGCCGGGCCTTGCGCGGCGCCTAACGCGGAACAAGCAAACCGCAGCGCCAGCGCCATTTATCCCTAGCGGCAAGAGCACGAACCGCAACAGGAAGCTTGTACGCCAGTGGCGCACCGCAACGCATCGAGGAACGGCGGTGCACCACCGGCGGAAATCCTACTGCGGCGAACACTCGGAACAGTTGCCTTCGGCGTCGCACTGGACGCACGTGGCGCCGTCCGTCACGGTCACGGTCTTGGCCGTAGTATCCGTCTTGACCGTGGCCTTGCTGACATCGCCGCCCTTGTCTGTGAAGTACTTGGCAATCTTCCCGGCAACCTTCACGGCGGTATCGGCCTGGGCGCCGCCGCCAGCCACCTTGCAATAAGCATCGGCGGCGGTCGCGACGAGCTTAGTGAGGCCGTCGAGGGAAGTATGGACAAGTGCCACCAGGTTCGAGTCCGCGCCAGACTGGTAATTGTTGATCTGGAGCGTGACGCCCGTGCCGGCGGTCGCGACGAAGGAATCGAATTTCTGCCAGTTCCAGTGCTGGAAATAATCGACGATCCACCCGCCATCGAGGATTATCGGATTGCCAGACTTGTCACGCACTACGGTGGTGACGCCGTTCGTGTCGGTGATCGTGGCGAGAGTGGAGGGCATACGCTCCACCTCGATGGATTTGCAGCCGGTCGTCATGCCGGCGAAGAGAGCCGCAAGAGCGGCAAGCATCAGTGTCTTCTTCATTGTTGTTTTCCTTTCGGGTTGTTGTTTCAAGAGGCCCGGCTGTACTCGTCGCGAGTGCCAGAGGGATGGGAAGACTCAGGCGCGGGAGCCTTGGCCGGGGAAATCATTCGTTATAGTGGGATCCTCCGAACATCCGGAGCGCGTAGTATTCGGTTTTCGCACGCCACCACGAGACGCCGAAGTGGCGGAGAAGATTGTAGTAGCAAAGATCGGCGTCGGCCCGGGAGACATCGCTAGGATGTGCGCCGCCCTTGTCCTCGGCGGGATCCACGCCGCAGTATAGCCAATCATGAAGCATGGCGGCATAGACGCGCGGCGCTTCCAGGGGATGCCCGCAGACGCGCCAGAGAAAACGCGGAATGCTCGCGCCGTCCGTCTCGGCGCCCTTTGGGACGGTGAACGCGAATCCGCACAGGTCGTCGATGTGCCAGTCTTCCATCAATACGGCGTCCGTCTCGCAAAGGGTGGTGAGCGGCAGCCGGATTGCCGGAGCGGCGCAGGATGCCCATTCAGTCTTCATTGGACGGTCCCCGAACGCCAAAAGCAGAGAATCTTGAGCGCCGAGGCTTCGCCGCAAAGTAGCGTCACCAAAAGCAGGCCGCCGACAAGCACGAGCAGAAGTCCCTGGCGCTTGACGCGCAGGCCCGTCTTGAACTGGCAATCTACCATTGCGATCATTGCCGACACCATCGAATCGTGAAGAGCCTGATCGGTCTTCGCGTTCTTCAGTTGTGCCGTCACCATGTTCTTTGTCACTTCATCCATTACTGAGTCCTCCATCTACTCATGCCTCGCCGCCGCATTTCTGCCGCGTCAAGGTCTCTGATGTGTTCAATCTGCTCTACGGTCAGAAAACGAGGGTAGATTTTCCACCCGTACAAGTCGGCGTTGTCACCAGCGGTCTCGTACCGTGCGAAGAAAAACGAGATGCGAGCGTCTTGAGCAAATGTGGCGCGTGGTACGGTTTGTGTGAACACATCGGGTACATAAGACCTCTGACTGTCTTGTGTGTACACGAAAAACTCATTCGTCACCGCCATAGTGCCGCTGACAATATGTGCTGACAATACCACCATTGCCCATTCATTAGATACTAGTGATGCCGCGCTTAAGTCACTTATGGAGACTACTTTTGATCCTGTTTGAAAGAATTGTCTCGGGACATTTTCGCGTATGCCGAGATATATGACGGCTTGCGGGTCGGCGGCAGACAGCGCAACTGAGCGCGAAGCGTCTTTGGCTGGTATCTCTATGCATTGTACGGCATTGCTCGGCTGGAAAGTCCACTCTGTACCCGCTATTGTGAGTGTCGCTACGCAAGGCGTGAAGATGTTGACGCTATAACATCCATTGGCAAATGAACGGCTTGCCGCATAATGCGGGTCTGTTATTGCCGGAAGGTCGGTCGGCATTACCCATTGTGCGTTTGCGTCAAGTTCAATCTGCGTGTAAGGCAAGACTGGTGTCGGGAAGTCAGACTGTCTGCCACCCTCTTTTGTCGCTCTTGCTGGATATACAGAGAATGACGGCATGGCAATATGGGGCATATACGCATTCGTAGGAGGGAAGCGCACCCAACATATAGCGGTAAAACCGCGCGTCTCCATAGGCAGGAACATTGTGATAGGCGTGATTACGTTGTCCACCCGCGCCGTCAGCATCTGTTCGGGCACGACGGTCTGAGTTGATATGGGCAATATCACGCCGAATGTTCTGGCACATACGGCAAGCGCGATGACTATGGACGCTATTCGTGCCATTCGCAATCCTCCAGAAGGGTATCCACCTCCGCAGCGGTCATGCCGCACGCCGCGCCGATCTGCGCCTTGAACGCGCCGAAGATGTCATCATCGGATGATAAGTTGTTCGCAACAAGCCACAGATCCCAATATCCCGCCGCCTCCACGGCCTGCTTGAAGGCGGTATACACGCCTCTGGAAATGAGCGCGCGAGATATGGCATACTTGCTGTACCTCTTCACCACCGGCCGCAAATATCCCTTCTTGTAGGCGGAGAGCGCGGTACCGTCCGCCTGCGGCGTGTAGGCGGAGATGGTGTAGATCTCATTCGAGTACGCCACCGGCGGCGTATTGGTGACGCAGCGGTAATACCCGCACGCCGCTCGCTCGATATCCGAGAGCACGGGCAGGCCGACGACAAGCTTCTTGTCGGACAAGCGCACCGCCTGCGCCGGGCAGCGACGCGTGGCGGACGCCGCCACCGCGCGCCCGTCGGCGGAGAATACGAACTTGTCGCCATGCGCGGCGAGCGCGGCGGCGATTAGGCAGACAGAAACAATCGCTTTCATCAGTTGGCCTCCACGGTTGAGATCAGGGAAACGAAATAAGACGATCCAAGGCGCGTTATCACCATGAGATATTCGCCATCACTAGGAAGGGTGGAATATCCCACCGGGCTTATGCCGTTCGCCACCGTGTAGGTGGCGGGGAGCGTGGCGTCCACAAGCACCTGGCCGCCGTTCGGCCATCCGGCTGAGTTCACCGCGAGAGTGGCGCCAGAAGCCACGGTGAGCTCTACAAGCCCGCCATGCCACGGCACGGTGTTCTGGGCAGAAATCGGCGCAGGAACGGCCACGGCGGCATCGGTGTAGGCTTGGGCGGCGGCGACTGCGCCCTCATTTGTAATCTGCGGAGACGAGACGAAATCCACCGCAAAACGGTTCTCACCGTTCGGCAGCGTGAGCCGGAGCATCCCCTGCTCGTAGATTTCCTGGTTGAAGTAGAGTGAAACATCAGTGACGACAGGCAAGCTGCCGGAAATCGGGATGAAACGCTCGTCGGCGTATGCATATGCGGGGGCGAGGTTTGTGACGGCCTGCATGGCGCGGTTCGAGACTGCGGCGTAGTTTCCGGGCGCGGGGGCTTTCGCTTCGATAGTGGAGACGAGCGCAGCGTTGTTCGTCGAGAAGTCCGGAGCGGGGGCAGTCGCTTCGATGGTGGCGACTAGCGCCGCGTTGCCGGTGGAATAGTCCGGCGCGGGTATCGCGTTCGTGGCGGCGGCGATCTGGTTAGATAGACGGACCTCGGCCGCGTGGATCCGGTTCGTGGTCCACGCTTCGGTGGCCATGGGCACCGCGAATGTCGGCAGAAGCGCCGCAGCGCAAAGCATTACAAGTACACGCTTCATATTTCTATTCCCTCCTGGGAGAGGTCCAAGTGCATTTCGCCAATGTCGTTGACCGTGGCGGTGAGTAGGTGGTAAAGCCCCGTGACTGGGTTGCGGATGTAGGTGTCGCGCGGAACGACCGCAGGCACATCTCCGGAGCCCTGCGCGGGATTGTCGTACACATCCAAGGTGCCGCGCCCAAGCCATCGCGGATTATCGTGCGTGTCGATGCCCACGACGTGATACTCAAGCCCCGTGGCCGCCGCCGGAAAACAGTAGGGATTGAGGTAGCACCGCCAAGCGGTGCCCTCTTTCACGGCGTCGGCACGGAAACGCGCGGGGTCGGGGTTCTGCCCCGGCGCCTGGATGACAAGCGAACAAGCCTTGATGTCCGCTGGCACGCCGTAGATCAGCGCGACGGCGCTCGAAAGCGCGCCGACGTGCAGCGGGCGGAGCGGGAAGTTGAGCCGCGCCGCGTCAAGTGCTAGTTGTATCTCTGTTGGCATGGGTCTGTTGTTCCTGTTTCGGGTTTCTGATTAAAGCGATGGGTGGGTGGCTCTTGGGCGGACGTTGAAGAACGTCGGCGTTGCATAGAGATATACTCCGGAGCTGAAGGAGCGTGTGTTCACGTTGCGTGTGTACATGGTAAGCGGACGTTCTGCATCACTCTCCACGACATAGCCGACGGGGCTGCCCGGTGCCGCTGGATATGGGGTGTTCCTCTCTGCCAATGCCACTGTGAGAGTATCGACGTGCGCGAACTGTTCCCCTTGACTGAGGAAAGGCGCGGGATCGAGCATCGAACCACGTGAAACGCACCAATCTCCATCGACCTCCACCGTGGAGCCAGATTCCAGAATGTACGGCACGACGAGATAATCATCAATTGAATATGTGAAACACGCCACGAAGAACGGGCGTACCAGCGTCACCGTGTCCATGTTGAACGGAGGCGAAGCGCCCAGCCTTGTGGAGGGATAGTTAGTGGGATTGGCCGTGGTGATTGTGCAAGTGTGTGTCTTGTACTGTCCCTGCCCTACAAGCGTGGCATTGGTGACGACATATCGCTCATCAGTGTAGAAGGTCTCCGCGTTGGTGACGCCCCACGCGATATTCCACTTTTGTTCTGTGTAAGCCCATACCTGGATGCTGCACAAATACAGCCGGGCATTGTTCAACCACGCCGAACTGACATACGCAACGCTCATGGTGGTCTTGTTGCTGTATGCAACATGTACCGTGGATTCGGCGGTGTCATAGTGGTCGCGATCTGTTCTCTTTATATCCTGCACGACCTCTGCGCCCCATTCGGTGTATGGGTATGGTGTGTACAGCGTCTTTGGCGACGCTATGGCGCGATAGGCAGAGTCGATGGCGGAAGACATGAGCGGCCCGGACAAGGACGCGGTGGCGGCGGGTGCGATAGACCATGTGATCCCGCAGACGTCCGCCACATTGCTGCAAAAAGCGGCGGTCGCGACATTGTTCATGAATGTGCCTTGATTCCCCAGATCGCCTAGTTGCGTCGGCGCCACCACCTCGGCGGAGAGGTCGGCGTCCACAAATCCTTTTGCGGCGGGGCTTGCAGAATCGCCGCCAGCAACGCTGAATGAAGCGGGGTTCAGGAATGCGTTTGCAAGTGTAGTGCCTCCAGGCGAGACATGGTGGCCCCACATCTGGGACCGCTCCGCCTCGGCCTCATAGAGAAACGCCACATCTTCGGCTCGGAGAATCAAGTCAGCTTCCGCCTGAGAATCAAGCACCCGCAACGTGCCATGGATCAAGTTAGAAGTAACCGGGGACGTGTAG
>Ga0310696_10009531_pt1 | contig 11232 bp, 9 predicted proteins | sample AusTroGonzalo_MG_4_FD_203885 | JGI IMG/M metagenome (GOLD analysis project Ga0310696, IMG submission 203885) | Bovine rumen microbial communities from tropical cattle in Woodstock, Queensland, Australia - Gonzalo_02 (v2) (version 2) | ecosystem: Host-associated > Mammals > Digestive system >...
TGGGAACGAGAAAGATTTCCACGGAGGAGCTTATGGAATTTGCGCAGTACCTCACCTGGGAAGACCTGAGGCTCTTCGGCTCTCCCTTCCAATTGAAAGTATGGAAGACGCTGTATGAGCTTCCGCCGCGGCTGTATAGTTACACGGAGCTGGCCGGGCTGGTGGGTGTGCCGCAGGGCGTACGGGCCGTGGCCCACGTGGTGGCCATCAATCCCGTGGCCTATGTCATCCCCTGCCACCTCATCATACCCAAAGAGTCCCTGGACCGGGCCCGGGAAATCCGTGCCACAGCTCAAGGGACTCTGTTCAAAGGAAGCGACCTGTACCTGCTGGACAGCCTGGACGTAGGAGAATACGCCTACGGGGCCGACCTCAAGCGGGAACTGATCAAACGCCAGCTGGCGCCCCGCTAAAAGGCTTACTTGGTGCCGAAAATGCGATCGCCTGCATCTCCCAGACCGGGGACGATGTAGGCGGTTTCGTTTAAGCGCTCGTCCACGGCGGCCAGGTAGATATCTACGTCGGGATGCTCCCGCTGTACGCGTTCAATGCCCTCGGGGGCACCCACCAGGCACATCAGGCGGATATTGTTGCAACCGCGCTCCTTGAGCATGGCAAGGGCGTCGCAGGCACTGCCGCCGGTGGCCAGCATGGGATCCGTGACAATCACCATGCGGTCCTGGATATCTTCCGGAAGCTTGCAATAATACACCACGGGGTTGTGGGTTTCCTCATTCCGGTACAGGCCGATATGACCCACCCTGGCAACGGGAACCAGGTTCAGCAGGCCTTCCACCATGCCGATACCGGCACGCAGGATGGGGACGATGGCCAGTTTGCGGCCGCTCACTCTCTTGGCCGTCATCTTGCAGAGAGGGGTTTCAATCTCCACATCCTCCAGGGGAACGTCACGGGTGACCTCGTAACCCATCAGGAGGGAAATTTCATTGAGCAGTTGACGGAAATCCTTGGATCCGGTTTCTTTGTCCCGCATGATGGTCAGCTTATGCTGCACCATGGGATGGTTGATCACATGCAATTGGCTCATATCAGTGTTGGAATTTGTTTTCGAAGTACAAATATAGCGAAAGTTTCCCGGATTCGCCAGGCTATCTGCGCACCAATTGGTCGAATTTTACCAGCCGGCCGGTAATGTAATCCTTTACGTTCTTGACTTCGGCCTCATAGGAGCCGCGGGCCTTGGGATTCTGGTGGACGCGCTGGTTCAGGATGGGCCAGCGGACGAAATTCAACTGCTGGGATTCATCCAGCAGGGCGGCCGTCTGGTCCACATAGTCGTTCAGGTCTTCCAGCGAAGGCTTTACCTGGTCCCACAGTTCCACCAGGCGTTTTTTGGCCTCAGCATCCTGGTTCACGATACGACTTACCATGGTGCGCACGGCATCGGCCGCAACGGAACCTTTGTTCGCATAGATAAAATCCGTCAGAGTGTTGATGGGATAGGTGCGGTTGTCGTTCTCGAAGGCCAGGTCATAGTCCCACACCGGGCCGGTATACAGGACGCCTTCCGAAGCATCCTTGTACATGTTCACGCTCCAATAGGTATCGGTGTTGCCGCAGAACTCACCCACGATGAAGTTTTGCAGGAAACTGTCCACATCCAGGTACTTGCGGTAACCCGTGGTGGGGTTCTTGTACGAGGAGGAGAAAACGGCCGACTCGAATTTGCCGAAGAAGGATTGGATAAAGTCGAACTGGGCCTGGGTAATCTTGTCGGAGTCGGGGTCCTTCACCGTAACGGGAATGCCCTTGTTGGTATAGAAATATTTATCCTCGGAGTACGCGTATGCGTCAATCTCAATCAGGTAACCATCCTTGGCCGGAACGCGTCCGGTTCCCGTTTCCACCTGGTCGCATAGCTGGTAGCAGCCCTTGTACTCTCCGTTCAGGATTACGTCTACCGGGGTGCAGAAAGGAGTATAGGCCATCCCCAGGCGGCGGCTCACCTCAAAGGCCAGGATGTTGCGCATGAGGGTCTTGTCCCCGTAATTGCTGATGAGCGTCCACTTCTTGGCTTTGGCCGGGGAACCCAGGACATTCTGTTTCTCGGCGAATTTCAGCTTATAAGGTTTCTTGGGGAAGTCCCAGCTGGCGTTTCCGCGGCCGCGGATACCGGTCTGGACGGCCGTCTGCAGCTTGGTTCCTTCTTCCGATATAATATATACGTTGGAAGATATGTACGTAGTCTTGGAAGTGATATCCTGGGCATTCTGCGTATTGATGACCACGGTGGGAAGGTTGGTGAGCTGGTATAGCTTGGAATCGTTGCCTTCATCGACCAGGCCGTAGAAAGCCAGTTCGGCCAAGTTGCAGCGGGCGTCGTTGGGGCCCACATAGCGCACGTAGCGCACGCCGCGGGTTACTTCCACGGGAAGATACTGCATCTTGCCGGATTCCCCCTTTTCCTTGATCATCACCAGCGGGATGGCGTCGCTGAAGTCCGGCTGGTTGGCGCCTTCGATGAGGGCCAACCGCACGCGTGTCTCCTGCGTTTTACGGGGAGAATATCCCACTTTGGTGATGCGGTGGCGGGAGCCCAGGTCCAGGCCCACCCAGGTACCGCTGCGGTCATAGGTGGCAAAGAAAGTGTCGAAGTCTCCGTCAAAGGCGTTTTCCCGCCCGTTGACCGTATAGGACAGCGAGCCGGAATTGTAATCGATACAGCGGTCGGTGCCGATAACCGTTCCCTGCAGACGGCCGTCGTCCGGTTCCGGGTCAGGATCCGGCTCGGGGTCAGGTTCAGGTTCCGGTTCCGGTTCAGGCTCGGGTTCGGGTTCGGGTTCCGGCTCCGGTTCGGGTTCCGGTTCCTGTTTTTCGGGGTCTTCCTTTTGCTCCTGCTGGGGTTCCGGTTCCGGAGCAGGGGTTTCTTTACCGCAGGCGAACACGATGAGACAGGCCGCCAACACTACTAACAAAAAACGAAATTTCATGGCCACTTGTTTAGCAAAAAAGCGCCCCGGTATAACCTGAGCGCTTCCTTTGAGCGGAAAACGAGACTCGAACTCGCGACCCCGACCTTGGCAAGGTCGTGCTCTACCAACTGAGCTATTTCCGCAGTATTTTTAATGAACTTCCCGTTGAACGGGATTGCAAAGGTACAATCTTTTTTTGAACCAGCAAATTTTTTATCGATTTTTTTATTAAATTTGTGTCGCGACACATCTAAAACTAAATCAATATTATGAAAAAAATCGCTTCTATTTTCCTCTGTGGCATCCTCATCGTGGGATGCGGTATGTCCAACCTGGGTAAAGGTACGCTCATTGGAACGGGCGCCGGAGCCGCCATCGGTGCCGGTATCGGCTATCTGATCGGTGGTGACGGCAAGTCTGCCGCCATCGGCGCAGGCATCGGCACTGCAGTGGGTGCCGGTACGGGAGCCATCATCGGCAACCAGATGGACAAAAAGGCCGCCGAGCTGGCCGCCCTGGAGAACGCCCAGGTAGAAACCGTTACCGATATCAACGGTCTCAAGGCCATCAAGGTCACCTTCGACAGCGGTATCCTCTTCGACTTCAACAAGAGCACCCTAAAGCCGGAAGCCAAGGCATCCCTGGATAAGTTCGCCGATGAAATGGCCGACATGTCCCATACCAACATCACCGTGTATGGCCACACCGACAACATCGGCACCGCCGCCGCCAATAAGAAAGTCTCCGACCAGCGCGCCAACTCCGTGGCCAAATACCTCACCCAGAAGGGTATCGCCAAGGACCGCATCTGGGCCGAGGGCCTGTCCTACGACTTCCCTGTGGGCGACAACGCCACCGAGGAAGGCCGCGCTCAGAACCGTCGCGTGGAAATCTATGTTTCCGCCAACGAGGAAATGGTGAAGGATGCCGAAAACGGCAAGCTCAACTAATTCCCTTTGAGACGATCCATATTTCCCCTGCTGCTGATCCTGGCCTGTTCCTGCGGACAAAAAGCCAAGGACAGCTACCCCGAGCCTCTGTTTGAAGAGCACTTCACAGACTCCACCCTTCGGCTGGACTACGTATTCTGCGGAGATGCCTCCCATCAGGCCATCTACCTGCAGGGAATGATGAAAACAGGGATTTGGGCAGGGCGCAAACACCATCTGTCCGTTGCTCCGTTGCGGGGCAACGGACAGATTCGTGTTAAGGATCCCGCCACCGGGGCACCGCTCTACGTGAACAGTTTCTCCACCCTGTTCCAGGAGTGGCAGGGCTATGAGGAGGCCCTAACCACGCAAAAAGCATTCGAGAACTGCATACAAGTCCCTTTCCCTAAAGATACTGTGGACATCGAGGTGCTGCTGAGCGACACGCATGGGAGAGTAACCTCCCGCATGGAGCACCGGGTTGCGCCGGAAGACATCCTCATCCGCCGGATGCAGGACAACGGGTTCCGTCGGCAAACGGTCTGGGAGGGTGGCCCGGTAGATAAGGCCATCGACGTCGCCATCCTCTCCGAGGGCTACACCGCCGCCGAGGAAGACAAGTTCTTTGCCGATGCCGCCCGCGCCCGGGACGCCCTGCTGGGCCACGAGCCTTTCACTTCGCGGGCCGGCGATTTTACCTTCCGCGCGGTCTTTGCCCCCTCCCAGGCCGAGGGACCCAGCATCCCGCACCTGGGCCAGTGGAACAATACACGGGTGGGCAGCCACTTCGACACCTTCTACAGCGAGCGATATCTCACCACATCGGCCATGCAGGAGGTTTACGACGCCCTGGGCACCGTCCCCTTCGAGCACATCATCGTGCTGGTGAATACGCCCGTCTACGGCGGCGGAGGCATCTACAACAGCATCACCATCATGGGCAGCGACCATCCCACGTTCAGGCAGGTGCTGGTGCATGAATTCGGCCATGCCTTCGGCGGCCTGGGAGACGAATACTTCTACGGCGAACAGACCGAGACGCCCTATCCGGCCGACACAGAGCCCTGGGAACCGAACCTCACTACTCTCAAAGACTTCGCTTCCAAATGGCAGGATATGCTGCCGGAAGGAACACCCGTCCCCACCCCCGTGGATTCGCTGGAACAGCAGGACGTGAGAAAGATATGGCAGCAGCTTTCTCCGGAGCAGAAAAACTTGCTGAACCGCCGGATTGGCGTTTATGAAGGAGCCGGATACCAGGCCCATGGCGTGTACCGTCCCGTCCAGGAATGCCGGATGAAAATTAACGAGTGTGAGGAGTTTTGCCCGGTGTGCACCCGCGCTTTGGAGCGGATGATGGATTATTATGTGACCGGAACGCAGTAGCCGGTGTTTTGAATTCTGCAAATAATAACTATATTTGCAACAAGACCACGTAGTTATGCTGCGCACACTAAAGTTGTGCCTCCTGGCACTGCTCCTTTCCATGCCCTTGCTGGCGGCCCGGGAAAAGGCCGCAGACATTCTCATTCTGTCTACCCATACAGAATCCAGCGAATGGGAACAGACCATGTTGCGCCCCATTTGGTCCCTGGCCAAGGAAAGACCGGAACTGGACATTGACATCTTCCGTTTCCAGCTTCTTTCGCATCCCAGCGTCGCCGCCCTGGAACATGCCCGGGACAGCGTGCTGGAAACGCATCCCCTCCCACCCAGGCTGGTGATCCTGCTGGGCGGCAGCTGCTTCAACTTTGCGCAGGACGTGCAAAAACGGTGGAATGGGGTACCCATGCTCCTCGTCGGGGAACAGGACTATTACTGTGATATCGAATACACCCTCATGGGGCCCGGAAATCCCTTGGCCCGCCGCCATTCCATCACCCTCCTGAAAAACCACGGGGCCAACATTTCGCTCATCAGCGCCCCGGCCATGGTAAGAAGGACGGTGGAGATGATTTGCCAGGTGCAGCCGGAACTGAACAAGATCCTATTCATCGCCGGAGAGAACTACATGTGCAAAGAGCGCCAGTGGCGCCTGGAAAAATACCTGCAGGAACGGCATCCGGAAATCGCGTACCGCGTTATTTCATCGTCCAACACAACCATGGACCAGCTTCTGTCCATCCTGCAAAAGGAATCGGGGCCCAACACGGCTGTTTATTACGGCTCCTGGCTGGTGAGGGATGGTTATCTGGAAACGGTTTCCACGCGGCACAACGTCGTGTCACTCATCGAGTCCATCGCCCCTCTGTACACCATGTTCAGCACCAACACGGAAAAACATCCCAACGTGGTGGGCTTCTACAGTTATTCTCAGACGGAATATGAGCGCACCTTGCAGCAGCGGATCACAGACGTGCTGGACCATGACATCCAGCCTGCCGATATGCCCTTCGTATATCTGGAAGCCGGGGTTCCTACGCTCAATTACCACGCCATGGAGCACTTTGGCCTGGACACCCGCCTCATCCCGTCCGACGCCGTGGTCATCGGCGCTCCCAAAACCCTGTGGCAGACACACAGGAGACAGATAATGTTCACTGCATTCATCGTTCTCGTGTTACTCACCCTCTTTATCATCGTCATCATGAGCCGGAGCATGATTTCCTTGAGAAAAGCCCGGAACCTGGCCGAGAACGCCAATAACATGAAGACGGCATTCATCCAGAACATGAGCCATGAGGTACGCACGCCCCTGAACTCCATCATCGGCTTTTCTCAGCTGCTGTGCCTGCCGGAAGGGACCGTCACCCAAGAAGAAAAGGAGGAATACCTGAGTTTCATCATGAACAATTCCCAGCTGCTCACCGTGATGGTGAACGACATGCTGGACCTTTCCGACATGGAAAACGGCCACTACGCCATCCACAATACCCCCACCAACCTGAACGAAATAGCGCGCCAGGCCATCAAAGCCGTGGAATACCGGATCCCTCCGGGCGTGCAAATTGTGCGGGTACCGGGCCTTGACGAGGATGCACGTTATATTACGGACGGCATGCGCGTGGAGCAAATCCTCATTAACTTCCTCACCAACGCCTGTAAATACACCACCAGCGGGGAAATCGTCTTTGGCAGCTCACTGGTAGAGAATCCGGGGTATATCACTTTTTATGTGGCCGATACCGGCCCCGGCGTTCCCGCAGAAAAAGCCGAGAGCATCTTCGACCGCTTTGTCAAGCTGGACAGCAACATACAGGGCGCCGGCCTGGGCCTGAGCATCTGCAGGATGGTGGCGAAGAACCTGGACGGCAAAGTTTGGCTGGACACCGAATACACACAGGGCGCCCGTTTCATACTGACTATTCCAAAAGTGGAAGCTTAACGGTCGTTTTTTAACCGGAGAATGCGGCGGACGCTTTCGTCGATGCGGGATTCGGGAATCTCTCCGCGGCGCACGGCGTTCACCACCGTTTCAAATACCTGCGGATATTCCCGCACGCATAAAAGAATATCTACACCGGCCTTGATGGCCATAACGCAGGCGTCTTCGATGGGATACTGCCGGATAATGGCTCCCATTTCCATGGCGTCTGTAACGATAACCCCCTTGAATCCCAATTCCCCGCGAAGTTTGTCCTGCAGGATCATGGATGACAGCGTAGAAGGCGTATTGGACCCCGTCACGTTGGGCAGCGAGATATGGGCCGTCATGACAATCTTGGCACCGGCATCGATACCCGCCTTGAACGGAATCATCTCGCAATCCCGGATTTCATCCCAGGTCTTACGGGACATGGCATAGCCGAAATGGGAATCGGCCGTGGTATCTCCGTGCCCGGGGAAATGCTTCAGGCAGGCCAGGACTCCCGTTTTCTGCAGCCCCTTCACATAGGCCTTCACCATGGGCGCTGCCGCCCGGGGGTCGTTGGAGAAGGCGCGCGCGCCGATGACGATGTTGCGGGGGTTGGTGTTGACATCGGCCACCGGGGCAAAGTTGATGTCAAAGCCGTATGTCGACAGGTAGGTGCCGATTTCGGTGGCTGCATCGGATACGTCCTTGGTGCGGCCCGACGCGGCCAGGACGCCCATGTTGGGGTATTGGGGCAAACGGAAACTGGGGGTATTGGCCAGACGGGATACCGTGCCGCCTTCCTCGTCGATGCAGATGAGCGGATGGGAAGGAAGAGCCTTCAGGTCGGCCACGAAAGAGGTGAGCTGACTGGGACTCTTGATATTGTTGGAATAGAGGATGATGCCGCCCATGGGATATTTGGCGGCGGTTTTCCTCATGCGGTCGTTCACCTCTTGCAGGCTGATGGCTTTCAGATCCGAGGGAGAATTGTAATAGGCGTCCGGATCCAGGGCTTCCGGCCGGACAATGAACATCATCCCCACTTTTTCCTGGAGTGACATCTCCTGCAACTGCTTTTCAATGGATGCAGACCCGCCGGAATCACATCCGGCGAGTATGCATACCATCGAAGCAACTAAAGCGAACTTTTTGAACTTCATCGCTAGATTTTAAAGTTCCCATGCAAGGGCCGATGCGCCCAGGATGGCAGCGTCGGACTCCTTGAGCTGTGAGTAGACGAGTTTAATCTTGTCTCTCCACAGAGGCAGTACATTTTCGTTCATGGCCTTGAGGATGGGCTCCGTGAGGAACTCCTTGGAACGGGCCAGACCGCCGAAGAGCACAATGGCTTCGGGCGAGGAGAACTCGATGAAATCGGCCAGTTTCTCACCCAGGATACGACCGGTGAAGTCGAAGATCTTGAGAGCCAGCTGGTCACCATCCTTAGCGGCGTCGTAGACGTCCTTGGAAGTGATTTTGTCCAGGGAACGGAGCTCCGAGGGTTCGTCGCTCATCTCCAGCCATTCGCGGGCGGTACGGGCAACGCCGATGGCGCTGCAATAGGTTTCCAGGCAGCCATGCTTGCCGCAGCCGCACTGGCGGCCGTTGTGACGCACGGCGCAGGTGTGGCCCAGTTCTCCGGCAAAGCCGTCGTGGCCGTAAACCACCTCACCGTTGATCACGATACCGGAACCTACGCCGGTACCCAGGGTGATCATGATGAAATTCTTCATACCGCGGGCGGCGCCATAGGTCATTTCTCCCACGGCGGCGGCGTTGGCGTCGTTGGTGAGGGAAACAGGAATGCCGTTCATCTGCTCGCTGAGCATTTTGGCGAATTCCACCTTGCCGGTGTGTCCCCACTTCAGGTTGGGGGCATTCTCGATGGTGCCGGTGTAGTAGTTGCCGTTGGGGGCGCCTACACCGATACCACGGATACGGCCTTCGGCCTTGGCCTCGGCGATGATGCGGTTGAGGGCCTCGGCGAGTTCGGCGATGAAGGGAGCGGCTTCCTCGTGGTTGTCACTACGGATAACGGTCTGTGCCAGGACGGTGCCGCGGGCATCTACGATGCCGCATTTGGTGGTCTGTCCACCTACGTCAATGCCAATTACTAAGTCTTGTGCCATATTGAATTATGCTTTTTTATATTTGGATCCGAAAGCAGCAAAGTACAGGATGAAGGCGACGCAGGCGGCCAGCACCCAGTAGCTGGGGAGATAGCCGATGGCATCGGCCAGGGCGTTCTGTACCAGCGGAACGATACCGCCACCCACTACCATGGCCATGAAGATACCGGAAGCCCTTTCCGTAGCGGAACCCAGACCGTCGACGGCCAGGTCGAAGATGGTGCCCCACATCACAGAGGTGCACAGACCGCACAGGACCAGCAGCAGGGCGGCGATGGGAACAGCCACCATACCGAAGCCCTTACCGGTGAACACGGGCATGGAAACCATGGCGGAATTGCCCATGAAGATGGCCAGGACAATGAGGATAACGGCCACGGTAGAAACGCAGGTCAGCTGGGCGCGGGAGCTCACCTTACCGGAGATGGCGGAAGAGATGAGACGGCCCACCAGCATGAGGAACCAGTAGGTACCGGCCACGAAACCGGCGATGGAAGCAGCCTTGGCAGGATCCAGGCCTGCGCCGCTTTCGGCATCGGACAGGTAGAAATTCAGCGTTCCGGGGATACCGACCTCAACACCCACATACACGAAGATGGCGATGGCGCCCAGGATGAAATGACGGTACTTGAGCGGGTTGGCGGCTGCGGTGTCTCCCTTGGTCTGCTCGGGATCCTCGATAGGGACGAAGAGCAGGATGACGAATGCCAGTGCGAACACGCCCATAGCCATGAACAGCAGGGTGTTCACGTCAGAAATCTGGGACTTGCCCTTGACCAGTTCACCGATCATGGCACCTACCAGCATAGGAGTAAGGGTACCCATGAGGGAGTTGAAGGAACCACCAATCTGGATGTACTGGTTGGAACGCTTGCCACCCAGGATCTTGAGCATGGGGTTCACAACCGTGTTGAGCATGCAGACGGCGAAACCGCAGATGAAGGCACCCAGCAGATACACAAAGAAGTTGGCGGGGAGGCTGCCGATGGTGGCACCCACGCCCACTACGCCGGACAGATACTGCACGAAAACACCCACGAGACCCACCAGGAGGGCGGCTTCGGCGGTGAACTTGTAACCCTTCTTCTTGAGGAGGTTACCGGCCGGGATACCCATGATGGCATAGGCCAGGAAGTTCATCATGTTACCCATCATGCCCCAGAAGTTGGAGCCCTCGATGCCGGGCTGCATCTTCCAGATATTGCCGATAGGAGCTGCCAGATTGGTCACGAAGGAAATCATGCCAAACAGGAATATCATTGTGATAATGGCAATGATATTGGAATTGTTGTTCTTAGACATAGTGTTTAGTGTTTATAGTATTAGTTTTTCGCCAAATCAGTTTTCAAAAATACACAATTTTTCCGTAAAAAAAAAACACCCGGCCATGCAAATGGCTGGGCGTTTTCAAGGATGTGGGAAAACCTACTCGGCGGCAGGGGCTTCGGCTGCGGGAGCTTCAGCGGCGGGAGCCTCGGCGGCGGGAGCGGCTTCGGCCTTCTTGGCGCGGCTGCGACGGGTGGTCTTCTTGGCCTCTTTCTTGCCGGCGGCGAGGGCGGCCTCGTTGAAGTCCACCAGCTCTACCATTACCATTTCGGCGGCGTCACCCTGGCGGAAACCGGTGTGGAGGATACGGAGGTATCCACCGGGACGGTCGGCCACCTTGGGAGCGACGGTGCGGAAGAGTTCTGCCGTGGCCTCTTTGTCCTTCAGGTAGCTGAAGACAATGCGGCGGGAGTGGGTAGTATCTTCTTTGGACTTGGTGATGAGGGGCTCTACGTAAGGCTTCAGGGCCTTGGCTTTGGCCTCGGTGGTGGTGATCCTCTTCTTCAGGATGAGGGAGGATGCCATGTTGGCCAGCATAGCCTTGCGGTGACCGCTCTGGCGACCAAGATGATTGACTGCTCTATTGTGTCTCATTGTTAAACGATCTTTTTCTTAGGTTC
>Ga0310696_10009532_pt1 | contig 11232 bp, 5 predicted proteins | sample AusTroGonzalo_MG_4_FD_203885 | JGI IMG/M metagenome (GOLD analysis project Ga0310696, IMG submission 203885) | Bovine rumen microbial communities from tropical cattle in Woodstock, Queensland, Australia - Gonzalo_02 (v2) (version 2) | ecosystem: Host-associated > Mammals > Digestive system >...
CGAGTATTTCGGCCCTTGTGCGGGCCGTGGATGGTTGTGTGGTTTTCATATTAGATATTATACCATCTAATATGCGGACGCGCAAGGGGGAAAATGGAAAAACTTGCATAAATTCAGCGGCCCACCCGGGGAGGGACGGTTTTTTCCCCGCTGCGAGAGGAAATATGATATAATCATTCGCCGTGTCAAAATGTCCCAACATACACGTTGTGATAGGTGAAGACGACTTCTTGGTGGATTCCGCCGCCAAGAAGATCCTTGAGTCTGCCGTCCCCGAGGAGAACAGGGCGAGCGCAGTCGAGATTGTCGCCGGCGGAGCCGACAACATGGACGACCAGCTGCGCTCCATCCGCTCCTGCGAGGCGTCCGTGCAGACACCCCCCTTCCTGGACCCCGTGAAGCTCACATGGTGGAGAGGCGTCACGTTCCTCCCAGGCGGCGGACGCGGCGGCAAGATAACAGACGCCGTCAAGGAGGCGCTCGAGAAGTTCGCGCAGTCGCTCGCATCGTCTCCTCTGCCCGCCAACCAGCATCTTCTCGTGACCGCCCCCAAGCTTCTGGCGACGAGCGTCTTCGCGAAGTCGCTCAAGTCCTTCGCCGAAGTCGTGGTCTACCCCTCCGAGACGCGCTCCTACAAGCGCCAGGCCGCCGCGCTCGCGCTTCTTCCCGAGCTCGCCGAGGCCGAGGGCATCTCGTTCGCCCCCGGCGCCGAGCAGGCGTTCATCGCCAAAGTCGGCACCGACACGCGCACCATCGTCTCCGAACTGGCAAAGCTCCGCTCCTATCTGGGCGAAGAGACGAAGACGGCCACGGCCGCGCATGTCGCGGAGATCACAAGCCCCGGCGGCGGCGACCCGGAGCTGTGGGACGTGACGGACGCCATCGGCGCGCGCAACGCCCCCCGTCTCGACTCCGTGCTCTCGCGCTTCGCCGATGCCGGCAAGATGGGCATCCTTCTCGCGACCGTCGTGGAGAAGTTCTTCCGCGAGCTGATCGTGTGCCGCGACGCGCTCGACAAAGGATGGCTCACCTCCGGCGGCTGGTCCTCGTCCATCCCGGACGGCGCGCGGCGCGATCTGGACGACGCCGGAACGGGACCCGGCGCGGCAAAGAACGCCTGGGTTCTCAGAAAGAACGCAGACTACGCCCGCAACTACAACATGCTGGAGCTCCGCACGGCCCGTTGGCGACTTCTGCGCGCGCGGGAAAAGCTCGTCTCGTCCGACGACACCTTCGACGCCGTGAAGATGGAGCTGATGCGCATCATCGCGCGCCGGCCTCAGCGGAGATGACGTTGCCCACGGCCAACTCCAGACTTCAAACTTCAAACTTCAAACTCTAAACTCCAAACTTCAAACCTCAGGTACAAAGATGTTCTCCAATCTCCTGTCGATAGAAACCAAGCCCGGAGCCTTCTTCCGGAAGATAGACTGGACTGCGTTCTGGAGCGCAACCGCCATCGCGTTCCTCGTCTACTTCTTCACCCTCGGCCCGTCGGTCGGCCTTGAGGACTCCGGCGAGCTCGCCACGGCTGCGGACCATCTGGGCGTGCCGCACCCTCCGGGCTATCCCTTCTGGTCGCTCTGCTCGTGGTTCTTCTGCCGCGTATTCTCCTGGGTCACGTACATGGGCCAGCCGACTCCCGCGTGGGCCGTGAGCCTCTTCTCCGCAGTCGCCGGCGCCTTCGCCGCAGGCTGCACCGCCATGCTAATCTGCCGCAGCGGTTCGGACATGCTGGACTCCCTCGGCTCCGACGAAACGGCCCCGGCCCCCGATCCGTCCCAGGGCAACACACCCTTCTCCCTCTCCCATCTTCCCACGTTCTCCCCGCCGCGCCAGTCCCACGCGCTGATGGCATTCGCGGGCGGCCTTGGAGGATCTCTCGTCTTCGCCTTCTCGCCGGTGGAATGGTCGCAGTCCACGATCGTCGAAATATACTCGCTCAACGCGCTCTTCCTCATGGCCGTCCTGCTGCTCGGCTACCGCTGGATGCGGCGCCCGTCCAACAGCATTCTCTGGCTCATGGCCTTCGTCTTCGGCCTGGGCCTCACAAACTACCAGGTGCTCCTGATGGCGGCGCTCTCGCTCGCGATCATCATAGCCCTGAGGGACATCCGCCTCTTCCGCGACTTCGTGCTCATACTCGTGCCGATGGGCCTCACGGCCAAGCTGCTCCAGATAGGGAGCCTCCTGCGCGCAAACCACATGATGCAGGCGGACGTGATAAACAAGTTCGAGCCCGTCCTCAAGACGAACTCCTGCCCCAACGAGATAGTCCTCTGGGCCGGAGTCATACTCGTAGTCCTCGCCCCGATGGCGGCGCTTTTCGCAAGGCGCCGCAAAGACGGCGACGGGAGAGTCCCCCTTGCCGCGGCGCTAGGCACCGGTTTCTCGGGTGTCGCGCTGATCGTCCTCTCCGCGACCGTGTTCGCTGGAAAGGCAGAATGGAAGACGATGGAGGAGGTAGTGGTGGCTCCGCTCATGGAACCGACCAAGTACGCCTGGATCGGCGCGTTCCTCGCGGCGTCGTGTGTCTCCGCGCTCGGAGCCGCGTTCGCGCCCAAGGGGGAAACGCTCTCGTCCGTGAAGGTCTGGCGCTGGCTGGCGATCTCCGGAGGCTGCGCGCTGATCGCCATGATGGTCGCCTCGAACGGCCCCTCCGCCGGCGCCGCCGGATATGCCGGCACGCCGTTCGCCTGGGGCAAGCCCATGATGATGCTTCTCGGCGGCGTGGCGCTTATGGTGGCGCTCGCGGCCTTCACGCCGCGCGGCCTCGCATACACGATACCAGTCGCCGCCGTCCAGATCACGGCCTTCGTGCTGCTCAAGAAGGGCGCGATGAACGGCCTCACGAACCCCAACTCATGGTGGTTCATCTGGCCGTGCGCCTGGAACTTCGTCGTTCTGGGCCTCGCCATGGTGGCGCTGCCGAACGGACGCGCGATCGCCCCGGCCACCTTCTTCGCCGAGCTCGGAGTCTCGTTCTACGTCTACATGCCCATAGTCTCCGACCTCCGCAACCCCCCGATGAACTGGGGCTACCCGCGCACGTGGGAGGGCTTCAAGCACGCCATCATGCGCGGACAGTACGAGGCCATAAAGATGCCCGACTTCTTCTCCAAGGACGGCTTCTCGCTCTTCCTCAAGCAGATGGGCTTCTACTTCCAGGATCTTCGAATGCAGTTCACCCTCGTGGCGGCCGCGCTCGCCCTCGTGCCGTTCGCCCTTTGGAGGGCCACGATATCGGCCGGCAGGAAGATCAGAATCCACGGCATCCACGTCGCCGCCGCGATATACGCCGTGACCGCCGCTCTCGTGGTGGTCTTCTCCGAGATGTTCGACGGCGAGGTGCCGCTGCGCCTCGACAAGTTCCTTCTGCTCGTCCTGGCGATCATGGCCTTCGCCGGCCTCGCCGCGATCGTCTTCCGCCAGGCGAAGGTGGTCGTGGGCATGATACGCCGCAAGCCGCCGTCAAAGGTGGGCGACGACATCATGTCCTTCTCCGCGGACGACGTCTCGCAGCAGTGGCTCATCGCCCTCGGCGCCTGCTTCGCCGTGATGTCCCTCTTCCTCGTGGCCCTGGCAAACGTGAAGGGAGACATACAGGACGGCTTCATCCAGAAGGTCAAGTTCATCTCTTCGCACGGCGTCTTCGCGATATGGATCGGCTACGGCATACTCGCCGGCCTTCTCGTGGCGAACCGCATCCTCGCGCGCATCTGGCCGGCGGAGAAGAACTCCGCCATCCGCCGCCGCGTCTTCGCCGCATTGTGCGCGATGGGCGCGCTCGTGGCGGCGATACCAGTCTACGAGAACTACACGAACGACAACCTTGTGTTCGCCATGGGCTCCGCCGAGCAGAACGGGCACACCTTCGGATGGCAGTTCGGCAACTACCAGCTCCGTGGCGCAAACGCGATACGCGAGGAGCTTCTGCCGGACGAAGAGCCCCTGCCGAATCCGCTCTGGCCGGAGGAGATGGAGCCGCACGCCATATTCTTCGGAGGAACTGATCCGGGCCGATTCGTCCCGACGTACATGATATACTCGGCCATGGTGCGCCCGGACGTCTACCTCATCACGCAGAACGCCCTCGCCGACGACACTTACATGTCCGTCGAGCGCGACCTCTACGGCGACGAGATATGGATACCGTCCAAGGAAGACTCGGCCGAGAGCTTCAACATCTACGTCAGCGAGGTCCAGAGCGGCAAGCGCCAGGCCAACGCCGCGCTGAAGATCGAGAACGGACGCGTCCAGGTGACCGGCGCCCTCGGCGTGATGGAGATCAACGGAATCCTCACCAAGATGATGTTCGACCACGAACGCCTGCGCCACGCCTTCTACGTGGAGGAATCCTACGTGATACGCTGGATGTACGACTACCTCTCGCCGCACGGCCTCATAATGAAGATCAACAAGGACCAGAACCCGATCACGAAGGAGATAGTCCTGAACGACATGGAGTTCTGGGATTGGTACCACCGCCGCCTTCTGCGCGATCCGGCCTTCCGCCGCGACTTCCCCGCCCAGAAGTCCTTCTCCAAGCTCCGCGCCGCCATCGCAGGACTCTACGCGAACCGCGGCCGGTTCCGCGAGGCGGACATCGCGTTCCGCGAAGCCTGCCTCCTCTACCCGGCCTCGCCCGAGGCCACGTTCCGCTACGCGCAGGAGGTGCTCATGCCCCGCCGCCGCTGGAGCGTGATCGAGGATCTTCTCGACTACACCGACAGAGTCGACCCCAACAACGCCCGCACCACGAGCATGCGCGACTACATCACGAAGCTCCGGAACGTCACCGAGGAAATCGCCCAGCTCCGCCAGGAGGCCGCAAAGGGTCCGCTCTCCACCATGCAGCAGATGCGCCTCGCCCAGGCCCACGCCTCGCTCGGGCAGAGCGCCGCCGCCGCGGCCACGGTCATGAAGCTCCTCTCCTCTCCGGGAGACAAGCCATTCGACCTCCTCTTCGCCTCCGCGCAGATATTCGCACAGTGCGGACAGCGCGGCGAAGCCGCCAAGACCATCAAGGAGGCCCTCTCCAAGGCACCGCAGAACCTCGAGCCGCAGCTCTACAAGTCCATGGCAGCCGTCCTCGCCGACGGCGGATACGCCGCCGAGGCGGACGCCTGCCTGAACATCTATCTGCGCGCCAATTCAGGCGACATCGATGCATGGATGCAGCTGGCCGTCGTGAAGGACGCCCTCGGCCTGGTCCAGGAGTCGCAGAGCGCCATAGTCCAGGCCTACCGCCTGAACGCGAACGAGGCCGCGCGGCGCCTGCAGTCCAGCGAGCAGCTGCAGCGAATCGCCGCCCCGCTCTTCCGCCGCCGCTGACCCACGCGCCCCTCGCAAGGCCCACTTCCAGCAGACGACACGCAAATTGTTCTTCAACCGCACATTCCATCCAGACGAGGCGAACCAGGCCTTCACCACAGGCTCGCTTCTGGAGACGGGCCTCTACCAGTACAGGCCTTCGGACCATCACGGCCCGACCCTGTACTACGCCGCCGCCCCCCTCCAAAAGGCATTCGGACACAACGACACGGCATCTCTCGACGGCACTCTCCTCAGATGTACCCCTCTCGTGTTCGCCGCGCTCGCCGTCGTCCTCGCCTTCTTCGCCGTGCGCAAGGCCACCAGGAACACTCTCTCGGCCCTCTTCGCCTGCGTCCTCCTCGCCGCCATGCCGATCTTCGCGTTCTACTCCACCGACTTCATCCAGGAGATGCTCCTCGCCTCCTTCTCGGTGGCGATGCTCTGGGCCGCAGTGGACTTCGCCGCGGCGCTGAAGACGAGATCGGAGCAGGGCAACGACGGCGTCAAGCCGGGCAAGCGTGCAGTATTCTTCGGCATGTTCGCCGGCCTCGCCTTCGCCACAAAGGAGACGAGCGTGTTCACCTTCGCGTCCGCCGCGCTGGCAGCGTGGTGTGTGCGGCCTAAAGATCCGCACACTCAGGACGATTGCAAAAGATCGGCTTGCGATGTGAATGCACAGGCAAATCGCAAGTCCCCAGCCCGCAATCGTCCTGAGAGCGCGGCCATTCAGGCAGCGCTCCTTGCGGCCTTCGCCTTCATTCTCACCGCCGTCCTATTCTTCTCCTCGTTCGGCGCGGAATGGGGCGGCGTCTACGACGCCTTCATCTCCGCGCCGCTCTCCTATTTCCACCGCGCGGCCGGGGACGCCGCAGGCGGCGCCGCCTGGCACGTCCATCCCTGGTGGTGGTACGCGAAGACGCTCTTCTTCCCGGACAACATCGTCTATTCGCTGGCCTTCCTCCCGCTCGTCGTCTATCCCCTCCTCCCCCGCTTCCGCAAATCGCGCCTTCTCTCCTTCCTCGCGCTCCATTCGCTGATTCTCTTCGCGCTGTACTCGATCGTCCCGTACAAGACGCCATGGTGCATGCTCCAGGTGGCCGTGCCGCTCGTGCTGGCGTATGGCGTGCTGCTCGGCGAGATTTCATCGTCTCTCCGCAACGGACGCGCCATCGCGTTCGCGGCCTTCGCCATTCCCCTCGCACTCTTCGCCTTCGCCGACGTCCGCATCTGGCGCGACCCCGACGCACGCGACATCCCGTACAACTACGCCCACGCCTCGCCGCAGGTCAAAGACCTCGCCGCCTGCGTCGCCGACGCGATTGCAAAGTCCCCTCGCCCAAATCCTTCAGAATCGCAACATAATTCTCATTTCTCAATTCTCAATTCTCAATTCATCGCAGTCGCCCTTCCCGCCTGCGACACGTGGCCCTTCCCGTGGTACAACCGCCCTCTCAAGAACGTCACCGGATACTGGACGTCCTTCGACGCGCTCGAAACGCTCGCGAAGGACGGCGTCAAGCCGGCCGTCGTTGTCTGCCGCGCAGAATACGGACATCTCGTGCAGCCCCTCTTCCCGCATCTCAACCGCACGCGCCGGTTCGAGATGCGTCCGCACGTGCGCGTAAGGGCTTTCTGGAGCGAGCCATGAAGAAATTCTTCGACAAACTCGTAGACCGCATAGACAAGCTAGACACCGAATCTCGCCGCCGCCAGTTCAAGTCGCTCGCGAACGAAGTCAGCTTCTTCGAGACGATCCTTCAGGCACTGCGCGAAGGCGTGATCGTAGCCGACGCGAACACCCGCTCAATCCTCTTCGCAAACGCCGCAGCCGGCCGTCTCGTTGGGTTCGACGTCGACAAAGCCAAAGGCTCCCCCCTCGAAGACATTCTCCCCGGCTGGGACTGGAGAGCGCTCCTGAGGATTCCGTCCGACGGACAGGACTGGACCGCGAACAACACCCGCGAAGTGGAAGTCACCTACCCCGAGCGGCGCATCCTCGAAGTGCAGGCCACTCCATGCGGCGCAGGCGTGGCCATCCTCGTGCGCGACATCACGCGCGAACGTTCAAGAGAGGCAGACACGCTTGAATCAGGGCGCGCCGACGCCGTCCGCGACCTCGCCGCCGGCGTGGCGCACGAGATCGGCAACCCCCTCAACGCCCTTTCGCTCAACCTGGACCTCCTCGAACGAAGCGTCCGCAAGGAGTCCGACGATTCGCGGCGCGAACGCCTACTTTCAGACGTCGCGACGGCCCGCGAGGAGGTGAAGCGAATCGACGCCATAAACAAGAGCTTCCTCGCAGCCCTCCGCCCCGTCGTCCCAGACTTCACCCCCGCGTTCGTCTACGAACCGCTTTCCGAGACGATCCGCGAACTGAAGCCCATCCTCGAGGAGCGCCGCATAAGCGTGACGATGTACGTTCCCCCCGCCATCCCCCGCGTCGCCCTCGACTGCGGCCAGATGCGCCAGGTCTTCTTCAACCTCGTGAAAAACGCGATGGAGGCGATGAAGGACGGCGGCGTTCTGGACATCTCCGTCGCCGCCGACGACCGCGACGTCACCGTCTCCATCCGCGACTCCGGCTCCGGCCTTTCGCCGGACGCCATCTCGCACATTTTCGAGCCCTACCGCACTACGAAGGAGCACGGAAACGGACTTGGCCTCATGATCTGCCGCCGCATAATCCGCGCCCACGGCGGCGAGCTCGACGTCGAGTCGAAGGAAGGCGCCGGCACCCGCTTCATAATCCGCCTCCCACGCCTCGAGAAGCGCGTCCGCCGCCTCACATGAGGCATGGCCCGCCCCCGGACCGCTACTCTGCGATCCGCCTACGCGACCGTCACTCGCGCGTCAAGAGGCCGATCTTCTCGAATGGTATCGGCTTGAAGCCTGGAATCTTCCTGTATATCTCCGAATCGGCGCGCAGCCTCAAATCGTGCGCCGCGCGGTCTGCAAAGCCCGGATCGCCGGAGAAGGCGACGGTCGTCTCGTTCGTGTACCAGCGCCCAGCGACGAGACCCGGCTTCGTGAGCTTCCCCTTCGCGTCGGGAAGAAGCAGCGGACAGTCCACAAAGGCGTTGTCGTACGCCGCGTTCCACCGGATTTCGTCGGGCTGCGGATCCATGAACCCCACGAGCTCCGGATAATGAGTCGTGAACGGCGGCTTTGTGATGTCTACGACCATGAGCAGATTGCGCCTCAGCCACGTCGAATCCGGGGTGTCGCCGGTCTTCAGAACGGAGCTCCAACGCTCCTGGCTCCATGGAGATGAGCCGAGCGGACGCGAGCAGTCGAGGAAGATGCAGTTCCTCACCACGTTCGAATAGCCTCCATGAGAAAACACGGCCCCGAAATTGCCGAAGCCGGCCACGGACGCGTCCTCGAAGACGTTCCCGAACACGAGGTCCCCGCCGTCGCCGTCGTCGAAGTAGACCGACGACGCGCCGTGGGCACGATCCACGTCCCTGCGTCCGATGCGGCGGAAGTAGTTGTAGCGCAGCACATTGCCGCGCTTCGACGGATCGCGGCCCTTGTAGAACGCGCCGCAGTCGTCCGTTCCCGTGCAGACGTTCGAGACGACGTTGTACTCGAAGATACAGTCGTTGCCGCTCGTCCCCGCGGCCTGGTGCGTCGAATCGCGGATCTCGCAATGGCGGATCGCATTGCCCACTCCGCGCGCCGTCACGGCGTACGCGGCGGACTTGAGTCCGTTCCAGTCGTGGAAAAGGCAGTCTTCCACCGAAGAATCGCCGCGCGTGAGGGTACGCCGTTCGCCGTCGTCTAAATCAATGCCGCCGCCGCCGAGGCGGTAGAAGTCGCACGTGCGCACGAGCGTCTGCCGCGAGCCGAGCGTCCGCAGCGCCAGATCGCGCGCATCGGTGAAGAGGCAGCGGCGAACCACGACGCGCGAGCTGTTCACGACGGCGAGAGCGTAGCCGCACGACCGGCCGAAGTGGAGACCGTCGAACGCTATGTCGTGCGCGCCCTTCACGCGCACGGTGGGCTCCTGCGCGGCGCAGACGCCTACACCGGCGGACGCGAAGTCCGCCGGAGGATAGAAGTAGAGCCGGCGAGTCTCGAAATCGACCGTGTATCGTCCGGGCGCAGACAGCTCCTCGAAGACGTTGATCGCCTTCCAGCGCCGCGGCGCCGGATTCCCCTTCCCGAGGCCGAACGAATGCGGAGCGGACAGCGTAATCGTCTTCGCCGCAGGGTCGATTGACTTCGCCGTTATCACCGTCTCGCGCCAGTCGAAGCGCCAGAACGCCTGAATCGCGACGTGCGGATTCGCCGCCCAGCGCGACGGGCGGTCTTCCGCGTACACGAAAGTTCCGCCGTGCACTTCCTCCTTCTTCACGCGTCCTTCCTTGATGGCCAGCTCCAGCGAACGGTCGCCGTACTGCGTTCCGCGGTCGAGGATGTCCACCATCTCGCACCATCCCTGGGCCGGGAACGTCGCGATCGCCATGCGCCGTCCGTTCACGAAGAGGTCCGGCATCGCCATTGGCACGCCCTTCTCGCGCGGTGGAGCCTTGAGATTAGGCCATCTGAAGCGAAGATTTGAAATGTCCGTCTCCAGCACCTTTCCGCGCGCAGGCGGATCAAGCCGATCGAGAAGCGCCGGGTCGGAAACGGGGCGGAACGCAGAAGGCGGAAGGTCGATGCCGCCGACTATGAGAGGGAGCCGGCCTTCGTCCGCGCCAGGGCGTCCCGCCGGAAGGCGCGCCGCCCTCCAGACGACCGGAGCCCCCGGCGCTCCGCTGTCGCGCTCGTCAAGTTCGAGAGTCTTCTCCTGCGTATGCGATCCAGCCGGCAGGACGATCTCGACGCCGTGCACGCGGTTCGACGCGGGAATGGCCCGCACGCGGTCGCGCACGGCGCAAAGCGACTCGCCCGGGAGCGCCTCGATCAGCAGTGGGGAAGAATTTGCGTCGGCCGGCGCAGCCGCCACCGCGCACAAGAAGGACAATGTGCAGAGCGTTTTCATATTCGGGAGGCATTATCGCATATCTAGCCGACCAAATCAAGCCACGGCGCAGACGGAATTTCCGCCGAATCAGGTAAAGGGCAGTCTTTGATGGGCAGACACTATCTAGCCGCAGCCACTTCCCCCGGCGGCATTCGCGTTCATTCAGCTTCTACATTGTGAAGGTACAAATACCGCCATCCCCCTTCACAATCACTTTACTATCAGCAAAAAGCCATTAACATTACATAACATAAGACGATTGCCCTTGACGAAGAAATGGTTGCCACCCACCTTAGGAAGCGAATCAACGCCGGTGAACGACTCCGCCGTCATGACTTCCACAGAATTTTCGCCGTCCGGCACGGCAGGCGCAGCGACATTTGCGCCCGACTCGAACACGACAGGCCCCGCGAATGTGCGCCCGATTGCGGAGAGCGTCGTTCCGCTCTTGACGGTCGTCGCGCCCGCGTACTCTTGATCGACGGAGAAAGTCGTCGTCCCTGCCCCCCTGAGCGTAATTCCGCCCACGCCAACCATGCCCTTGTTGATTACAATATTATTGCCGCCATTGTCGATTGTGCCGCCGTTCGCAAGGACGTTCACGGTCAATTTGTCATGCGACGCGATAAGCGTGCACGACGCGCCGGCCGTAAGCGTGCCACCGTTGAAGTTGAACGTTCCCATCCCTGTTCCATACCTGTTCGTCACACTGCTACGCAGTTCAATCATGCCGCCGCTTGCAAGGCTGACCGTTCCGGTGGTTGCCGACGACGATGCTCCTCCGATGTAGAGTCCTCCGGCAACAACGGTGCCGCCGTCTGCAACATCAAGAGACCCTACGGCCTGCACGGAAACGACAATCGGCCCCCGTGCGCTCATCGTGCCGGTGTTCGTGACGACGACGGCACCGTCCGTGTTGCTGCCAATCATCACGTTCGGTGAAGTGG
>Ga0310696_10009533_pt1 | contig 11232 bp, 5 predicted proteins | sample AusTroGonzalo_MG_4_FD_203885 | JGI IMG/M metagenome (GOLD analysis project Ga0310696, IMG submission 203885) | Bovine rumen microbial communities from tropical cattle in Woodstock, Queensland, Australia - Gonzalo_02 (v2) (version 2) | ecosystem: Host-associated > Mammals > Digestive system >...
CCGTAGAAGTCAGGCACCATGTTGGAGTAGATACTGCTTGCCGCAATGCCGGATATGTTGCGCCAGAACCAGTCGACGCTACCGCCGATGATGCCGCGGTTGTACTCGAAGTCGAAACCGATATCGGTCATGCGGACGTGCTGCCAGGACACGATGGTCTCAGCCGCAGCGTTGTTGGCGTAACCGATGAGAGGCACGCCGGCGTCGAAGGCATAGTAGGAACCGCTGGACGAATAACCCAGCTGCCAAGCGTAGGCGCTGCCCTGCGAGATGGAGGTCTCGCCGTCCGAGAAGCGGAGCTTGAAGTTGTTCATCTTGGGGAAGATGGCCTTGAAGAAAGGCTCTTCGGACACTCTCCAGCCGAGGGAGTATGCCGGGAAGAAGCCCCAGCGGTAACCGGGAGCGTAGAGGTAGCTTCCGTCCAGACGTCCGGAGACTTCGGCCATGTACTTGCCCTTGTAGTCATAAGTGGCGCGGGCGATATAGCCGGCAGTGGCGGAACTGGAACGCGAGCCGGAGTTGCCCTTCGTGTCGTCGTTCACGCCCTGGTCGATGGTGTCGTGAGTGAAGAAGGATGCGCTGCCGCCATACTGGCGGGACGCGCCGATGCTGCTCATCCAGTTGATCCTGGTCTCGGCTGCAAGCATGCCGGTCAGGTTATGGTTGCCGAGGCGCTTCTCGTAGTTGGCCTGGACCTTGCCGTAGAGCTGCTTGGTCTTGTTCCAGGACTCGGAGTACTGGGTGGTACCCTTGTTCTCCACGAAGGAGTCGGTCAGGTACTCATAGACCTCGACGCTCTTGTCCAGAAGGTTGGTCTGGCGCTGGTTGACGTTGAGGGAAGCGAATGCATCAAGGGTAAGTCCCTTGAGGAACGGCGCGGTGTACTTGAGATCCAAGCTGTTGTTGTATGAGTTCATCATGGTCTTGCTGTAGCCCATCGTGTCGGTGTCGAGGATGGCTGCAGGGTTCCAGTGCTCATAGTTGGCCGTGGTGTAATGCGAAGGGTTGCCCAAGACGGTCGGACCTACGTCGGGACGGGAGAGACCTACATAGTAGTAGAAGTTCATCTCGGAGTTCGACGTGGAGATACCCATACGCTTGTTGATGTCGAACGAGGACTGGTAGGTCGCAGTGAGATTGTCCGTGATCTTGGTGGTGAGATTGCCCTGGAAGTTGCCGGCATTGTAGCCCAGGTTCTTTCCGTTGAGGATACCCTGGTCCTGGTTGAAGCGGGCGCTCAGGTAGTACTGGGTCTGCTGGTTGCCGCCGCTCACCGACAGGGTGTGGTTCTGCTGGAAGGAGAATTTCTTCATGACCACTTCGTGCCAGTTGGTCCCCTCATAGCCGGGATCGCCAGCCTTGGCATGGGCGATATCCTCGGCGGAGAAGCGGTCGTCCGCGGAGTGGGTGTTGTCCAGCATCTGGTTGCGGTAGATCATGAAGGTCGCCAGATCGACCTCCTCGGGGAGGGCGGTCGGGACACCGAAGGACAGGGTGTTGGAGTAGCGTACGCTCGGCTTGGAGACGGCACCCTTCTTCGTGGTGACGAGGATGACACCGTTGCCGGCACCCATACCGTAGATGGATGCGGAAGCGTCCTTCAGGACGGAGATGCTCTCGATGTCCTCGGGATTGAGCTGGGAGAGGACTGCGGAGGAGGAATTGGAATATCCGCCGTAGCTGAAGCCGCGGCCTCGGCGCTGGGTCGTACGGACCACGCCGTCGACGACGACGATAGGCTCGCCGGAGAAGCCGCGGATGTTCAGGTCGGTGTCGAAGTCGCCGGCGCCGCCGGAGACCTGGTGGATGAGCAGTCCGGGGACCTTACCCTGGAGGGAAGCGGTCACGTCCGGAGACTTGGTGGCGGTGAGTTCTTCTTCGCGGATGTTCGCGATAGCAGAGGTCAGGGACGCTTTCTTCTGCGTACCGTAACCGACGACGACCGTCTCATCGAGCTGGGTGGCCTCCTCGTTGAGCGTGATGTTCAACGTGGAGGATGTAGCCTTGACCGTCAGGGTCTCATAACCGATGGCCTGGATGGTGAGCTCGGCCCCGGCAGGGACGGTGAGGGTGAAGTTACCATCGAGGTCCGTAGCCGTTCCGTTCGTGGTGCCGGTCTGCATGACTCCGGCACCGATGACAGGCTGCTTCTCGGCATCAAGGATGGTTCCCTTGACCGTGATCGTGTTTTGTGCAAGCAGCGACGAGGCGCACAGCAGCAGCACTGCCAGCACCGAGAGGAGCCGCTTGAGCAAAGAGTTTGTTATGATCATAATAGAATGGTTAATTGATAGTGATATGTTGGTTTGTGGGAAATCCCGTGACCATTACTTGAACAGCATCGGGGCGAAGGTGTTCAGGTACAGCCTCCAGTTGGCCCATACGTGGCCGCCGTCGGAGACATAGAAGATGTGGTCCAGACCCTGCTCCGTCAGGGTCTTGTCGAGGGTCTTCGAGCCCTCGAAGAGGAAGTCGGCGTCACCGCAGGCGAGGAAGTAGAGCTTCACGCCCGCCTTCTTCAGGGTCGCTATCTGCTCGGCGGTAGCGCTGCCGGCTGCGGACAGGGGGCAGATGTAGTCGAACAGCTCAGGATACATGATGGAAGCGCTGATGGTATGGCCGCCGCCCATCGACAGGCCGGCGATGGCACGGGCCTCGGGCTTCGCGATCACGCGGAAGTTCTTCTCGATGAACGGGACTATCTCCTCGCAGAGGCTCACCACGTAGCTGTTCTGACGGCGCATGCGCTCGGCCTCAGGAAGGCTCTGCATGGCGTTGCGATCCATCTGCTGCTGGGGGGCGTTCGGGATGTTCAGGGTGACTGCGGCCTGCTGATTGGCGTTGCCGTTAGGCATCACGACGATCATAGGCTCGGCCAGACCCTTCTCGATGAGGTTGTCCAGGATCTGGGCGGTACGGCCCATCGAGGTCCAGGCCTCCTCGTCGCCGCCGGCTCCGTGCAGGAGATAGAGGACGGGGTACTTCTTCTTGGGGTTGTTCTCGTAGCCGTACGGAGTGTAGACGGTCAGGCGGCGGTTGATGCCGAGCACCTTGCTGTCATACCACGGGTGGCTCACGGTGCCTCTCTGATTGGCCTCAACATAGTTCTCGGTGCGCTCGCCCGGAACGATGAGCATGTTCAGGAAGCGCGTGCCGTCACGCTGTACGAGGATGTTCTGAGGATCGTTGACGGAGACGCCGTCCACCACGAAGTTGTAGGTGTAGATCTCAGGGGAAGGGAGAGGGAGCTTGACGGACCAGACGTTGTTCGCTCCGCGAACCATGTCGATGGTGCCGCCGTAAGGATTGGGCATCCAGGATCCGCTGAGCTTGACCTGTGTGGCATAGTCCGCGCGGAAGTTGAAGGTCACGCTGTCGCCCTGGATGTCAGGGGAAACTACGCGTGCGCCTCCTCTCTGGAAGTTTGCCAGCTCCTGGGCCTGCATCGATGCGACGGCTGCCAGGCAGATGGCGAGAGTGATAAAAAAGCGTTTCATTGCGATTGGTTTTAAAAAATAAGTGATTAATAGAGGTTTTCAGTCATCAGTATGGAGGAGCCGGCGCTCACTCGGCCCAGGACCTGCAGAGGTCCAGGACTTGCTGGACGTCGTTCACGGGCACGGAGCGGTGGGACTTGAAGTACTCCTCGATGGCATCCTTGCTCTGCGGGAAGCATTTTTGGAGATTTCTCTTGTTCAACGGGACGAAAGAAGTGCCGTTGAACAGCGAAGCGGTCTCGTTCATCCTGTACGGGAAGGAGCGGTACTCTTCGAGATTGTATATGCGGCCCTCTGCAGTCATGGTGGTATACTCCGATACGGCGGTCGTCTGGGACTGGCCGCCGTACGCAGTATTCTTAGAGTCGGTGAGGATGGTGACATCGCGGGCTACCGCCACGCAGACTTCGCCCGACATGGGATAGAGCCTGAGGAAGCGGTTGTCGTTGCGCACGAAGGTGACGCCGTCGATCACCACCCTGGTGAGTCCGTTGTCTTCGGCCGCCATCTCCTGCCCCTGCGCGTCATGGAAGCGGACGGTATTGTCGACCGCGCAGATGTTGAACGTGCCCTGGACGGGGCGCTGCCCCTGATAGGAGACGGTGCCTTTGCCGAACTCGGGCATCAAGTAAAACACATCCACGGGGATGCCCTGTTCCTCCTGTGCGAGGAGAGGCATCACCGTGGCTGAGAAAACGGAAAGAAGAAGGAAAAGACGCTTCATATTTTTCTTTTAGAACTGGGAAATCATCCACTGCATGACGCTGCCCTCGGAGTAGTCGTCGAGGAGCGGCACCCAGGAGAAGTGGGCGATCATCGGCGGCAGGCCGTACTTGGCAAGCTCCTCGTCGGAGATGACGCGGAGGTTGTCGTTCTTGGCGCCGAGACGCTTGCGGGCCTCGAGATAGGCGTAGGAGCTGGCGATCTTGCAGGTGCGGTCGGAGGAGGCGTGGACGAAGTACATGGGGACCTCGACGAAGGCCTTGGTATCCATGGGGGCGAGGGCCATGTCGGTGCCGTTCCACTTGTAGACATCGCCCTGGAAGGCGACCTCGAGGTCGTCGGCGAACTGGCCTTCATACTTCTCCTGTACCTGGTGGATCGGTACGATGGGATCCATCGGGCAGCAAGGGATGGCGGCCTTGAAGCGGTCGGGGAACTGCATCATGAAGCGCATGGTGCAGCCGCCGCCGCTGGAGGCGCCGGCGCAGAAGAGCTTCGTGCCGTCGACTTTGCCCTCGGCGATGAGGGTGTCGATGAAGGCCATCTGGAGGGCGTTGTTGCGGTCGATGAGCTCGATGCGGTCAGGGAAGAGGGAGGCGCTGTAGGAGTAGTTTGGGTTGGCGATGGCGAACATCAGGGCCGCGCAGGGGACGCCCTCGGTGGCGAGGGAGACGAGGCAGCGGTTGGCCGTGGCGCAGGTCATGAGGTCCCTGTTGTACTCGCCGCCGCCGATCTGCCAAACCATGAGCGGGACGTTGGGAATGTAGTTGCCATCCTTGTCCTTAGGCAGGTGGAGCATGTACTCGCGGGTGATGCCGGCGAAGGTGAAGCTGCCCTTGATGCAGTCGTCGAGGACGGCGATGTGGCTCTCGTCAGCCTTGGCGGCGGTGACGTTGAGGGCGCTGTCCACGCTGCAGTTGAGCTCCCAGGGGATGCGCCTGCGGAACTCGGTCTTGCCGTTGAGGCTGAAAGGCTTGGCTTCGATGCGGAGTTTGTTGCCCTTGCGGGTGACGACTATGCCGTCGTCGACGTAGTCGGTGGGGGCTTCTCCGGTCGCGGGATCGATGTAGGAGCCGCTGACGTTGCCGGTGATGTCGAAGTCGGCGGCGGTGAGGCCGCGGAGCGATGCTGGATTGGCGACGGTGATCTCGACGGCGTCCACGAGCATGCCGGTGTCACCGACGGAAGTGAAGAGGTCTATCTTGTCGACTTCAGCCTGGGGACGGCTGCAAGCCACTGCCGCCAGGACGACGGCCACTGACAGGAGAATTCTTTTCATAACAAAGGCTGGTACGTATTAATTGGTTTTGTCGTACTAAGATAGTCATTCCTCCGGAATAGTCCAAAATCGGCTGACTATCCTGCATACATTTTAACATAAGGACAAGAAAAACCAGGGTGGACAGGAAGGACGGGGAAGGCAAGAACGGACGTCGCGGGGGCGGCGGCCGTTCCGATGGAACCGTTACTGATCGTGTCCTAGCGCGGAAGGGGGTCGGCGACGACGCGGTCGCCCATGCCGGAGGCTGCCTTGTCAGCGTCGTCGAGCTTGAACACCATATACTTGGGGTTTTCGCGGGTGAACGGGGTCCAGGAGCTGTCGCCGGGTTTGTTGGGGCTGCCGTACTTGGAGAAGTTGGTCCAGCGGGTAATCATCTGCTCGGCGAGCTCGTAGTCGCCCGGGGTGAAAGGACGCCAGCAGAAACGCAGCGACTTGAACATGAACCAGAGCTCCGAGGAGTGGAAGGCGCCCTGCAGCACGCCCTGACGGCCGTCAGTGGGCAGCCTGCGGGCGAACTGATACGCATAAGCCTCCGTGCCGGCATCCTCGCGAAGGAAGCAGAAATTGTCGATGCCGTTGGCCAGCATGCCCATGTCGTCCAGCGTGGAGCCTATCATATACGGGACATTGGCTATGCGCCCGGCCTGGGCCGCCTGGGCGAAGGTCTCGGGATAGGCATAGCCGTCGACGACGGGGCTGGTGGTCACGCGGATGAACTGACCGGTCTCGCGGCGGTAGCGGTTGGAGAGGTCGAAGATGTCCTGCGTCGACGCGGCGCGCATCTTCTCCAGCGTGTCGTAGCCGGCCCAGTCCATAAGGGCCTGGCCGGCAGCCTCGCTGTCGGCGAGCGGCGCGCCGCCCAGCGCAGGCGTAGCGGTCACTCCCCCGCCGCTCTGGATGATGGCCCCGCTGATGAGGTCCTTGGAAAGAGGCGAAGTGACGAGCGTCTGGACGCTCATGGCGCCGGCGCTCTGGCCCATTATCGTGATGTTGTCAGGGTCGCCGCCGAAGGCTGAGATATTGGCTTTCACCCACTTGAGGGCAGCGATCTGGTCGAGCATGCCGTAATTGCCGGACACGTGGTGCGGGCTCTCGGCGGAGAGGGCGGGATGCGTGAAGAAACCGAAGATGCCCAGACGGTAGTTGAAAGTTACGAGCACTCCCCCGTGCTTGGCCCACTCATCGCCGTCCATCTCGGGCTCGAAGCCCCAGCCGGCGGTGTAGCCGCCGCCGTGGATCCACAGCGTGACCGGAAGCTTCTTCGAAGGCTTGCCAGCCGCCGGAGTCCAAACATTGAGGTAGAGGCAGTCCTCGCTGAACTCGGGGTCGCCGTCGAAGAAGAACTCAGGAGTGTAGCCGCCGGGAGTATGCGGAGTCTGGACGGCGGGATGGCCGAACGTGTCGGCGACCAGCACGCCGTCCCAGGGCAGCACGGGCTGCGGCTCCTTCCAGCGCAGGTCGCCGACCGGCGGCGCCGCGAACGGTATGCCCTTGTAGACGAGCACGCCCGGGGTGGAGGACTCCACGCCCTGGACCTTGCCGCCTTCGATTTCGAGTACAGGATTCTTTTCGCCGCAGGAAACGGCCAGAAGTATCGCCGAAGCGATGACAATGAGTTTTTTCATCGGATGTCAGTTTATGTTAATGTTAATAAGAAGGGGTGACGGAAAACCCGCCACCCCAAAGATAAGGAAGGACTATTTCCAACCGTCGTTCTGATACAGACCGTCGGAGCCTGTATTAAGGTCGATGTAGGTCTGAGGGATAGGCCAGAGGTTGAACTTGATCTCGCCGGTATCCTCGGCCCAGCGGCGGGTGTTGGGATAGAGCTCGGCAGGATTGGCGTTGGAACGGGCGGAATACATGCCGTGGTCGTAGATACGCTTCTTCCACTCGGCAGGCTTCATGCGCAGGAAGGTAGCCCAGCGGAACTCCTCGTACAGGAGCTCGCGGCCGCGCTCGTCGAGGATCGTGTCGATCGTGACGGTCGAGAACGGCTTGGCGTTGGCACGCTGGCGGACGGCGTTGACAGCGGCGGTGGCGCCGGCGGTATCACCGCCGCGGAGCTTGGCCTCGGCGAGCAGGAAGTAAACCTCCGGAGTACGGGCGGCATACTTGGAGCGGTAGAAGTTGATGTACTTGCCGATCCAGCTGAAGCCGGGATCCGCAGGATCATAGTCCCAGGCGTCGAACGGGGTCTCCTTGTACCAGATCGGGAAGAAGATGCCCGAGAGGTCAGGGGTGGAACGGTCGATATGGTTCCAGCCGACCTTCTGCTCATAGAGGGAGTGATTCTCATCGCAGCACATGAACTCGGTCTTGACGGTCACGTCCTCGATGTAGCGGAGGTCCTGACCGAGGGAACCGTTGTTGTGCTCATTGTCCCACATGGTATAGGAAGCATACCAGGTCGGGGTGCTCTGTGCCCAGCCGGTACCACCGTGGCTGGGAGGCGACATAGCACCGCCGTACTTGGCGGAGAATGCCTTCCAAGGACCGGCTGCGGCACCGGGTTCCTTGTACTGCTCGGCCCAGAGGTAGTCCTGAAGGGCGGGAGTGAAGCCGAGGGTGTTGCAACGGCGGCCGCCGGGGTTAGGGCTGAAGAAAGAGCCGCCATTGGCGGTGAACGTGGCGTAATCCGGTGCGGAAACCATGATCCAGATGGCCTCGGTATTCTGGGGGCTGATGATGTTCTGGGCAACGAAAAGGTCGGACATCACATTGCCGTCAGGATCCTCGTTGGGGATGCCGTAGTTGGAGCCCGAAGCTCCGATGTTGCGGACGCCGAAGCGCTGGGTCATCATCGGGTGATGGCTGATGACATCCTGGGCATAAGTGGCAGCCTGGTCGAAGTCGGCTTTCTTGTCGCCGTCCTCCACGCCGCGGGCCAGCAGGGCCTCGGCGAGATACATGCCGGCTGCGCCCTTGCCTGCACGGCCATACTCAGCCGTCACGTCCCAAGGAAGGATGTCGTAAGCGGCCTTCAGGTCTTCGATGGCGGCATTGTAGGTCTCCACGCGGGTAGCGCGCTCATAAGCATAGTTCGGGGTCTCGGTATATTCGAGGACCATCGGAACGCCTCCGAAGAGCTCGCCAAGACGAAGGTAGGACAGACCGCGGAGGAACCGGGCCTCGCCCTCGACGCGCTTCTTGTCGGCGTCGTTGGACCAAGCGACCGCATCCAGCTTGCTGATGGCGAGGTTGGCATAGGAGATCACCTTGTAGAACTTGTCCCAGAGGCCCTTAGGCAGGGAAGAAGTGGTCGACCAGGCAGCCGTGAAGTTGCTCATGTGCTGATTGGCGCCCAGCTGATACTTGTTGTCAGTCATATCAGTACCGGTGTGGGTGTTGTAGGCGAGGCCCTGACCCATGGAACCGGGGAAGTAGAGCTCCTCGAACTCGTAGTAGCCGGTCAGGAGCGTGTTGAGCACCTGGTCGCTGGAGTCGTAAGCGTTGGCGATAGTGAGCTGTGCCTTAGGCTTCTCGGCAAGGAACTCCTCGTCGGAAACGCAGGACACGGCGGCCACGCAGGCCAGTAAGGCGGTAATGATTCTATATGCTTTCATATCTTTGCTGTCTAAGTATTAACTGACTAGAAAGTGACATTGAGACCGAGGGTGACGGCACGAGGGATACCGATACCGCTGCCGCTGCGGTTCTCAGGGTCGCTGAGCTTCCACTTCGGAGCGATGAAGAAGAGGTTACGGCCGGACAGGGTGAAGCGGGCGCTCCTGACACCTAACTTGCTTGCGAACTTGCTGAGGTTGTAGGAGAGCGAGAGGTCCTGGAGACGTACGTGTCCGTAAGGGTTGTAAACCTGGTACTTGGAGTCACTGTAGTTGGGCTTCGGATAGGTATTGTTCGGCTCCTGCTTGGTCCAGAACGGAATGTCGAAAGCACTGATAGCCTCCGTGGTATCGTAGGTGGAGTAGGCAAAAGTATTGTTGGCGAGACCGTAGCCGCCGCCGCTGAAGATGCCCTGGAAGAGCATGTACAGCTGCCAGTTGCCATACCTAAGGGTGTTGGCCCAGGAGAGGCGGAAGTTCTCGTCGGAATATCCGAGGATCTGGCGGTCGTCGGCGGAAGGATTGTCGGTCTGCTGTCCGTCGGCGGTCAGGAAGATGGGTTGGCCGGCAAGGGCGCCGTCCTGGAAGATGCCTTCGGTGCGATATCCGTAGATGGTATTGATCGGGTAGCCGATGAAGAGGCTCTTGGTGAGGTCGTCCTGGCCGTCACCGTAGAGGTCGACGATCTTGTTGCGGTTCAGGGTGAACACGAAATCGGAATTCCAGGTGAGAGCGGCGGTCTTGACGGGCACGGTATTGAAGTTGATCTCCAGACCCTTGTTGTCCACGCGGCCCATGGTGGCCTTCTGGGTGGTGATACCTGCGGTCATGACCGGGATGTTGCGGTCGAAGATCTGGTCAGTGGTCTTCGAGACATAGGCGTTGACGTCGATGTGGATGCGGCCCTTGACGAAGTCGGCCTCGAAACCGCCGTTCCACGAAGTGGTGGTCTGCCAGGCAAGGGTAGGATTGCCGAGGGTGGCGAGCTTCTGGCCCCAGTGGGTGGTACCGCCATAGTAGTTGGGGATCTGTCCGCCCTTGGCAAGGGCGATGGTGGACAGGGTGCCGTAAGGAGACAGCGTCTGAGCGCCGTTCTTACCCCAGGAGAGCTTGAGCTTGAGGAAGTCGAGCCACTTGATGCCCTTCATGAACTCCTCGTTGGTGGCGGTCCAGGCCACGCCGAAAGCCGGGAAGTTGCCCCACTTGTGCTCGGAACCGAACACCGAGGAGCCGTCACGGCGGAAGGAGGCGTTGAAATGATAGGTGTCCCTGTAAGAATAGATGAGACGGGCGAGGTAGCCGACGTCGGTGTGGAGGGAATAGGTGGGGCTGCTGACGGTCTTGGCGTCGGCGTCACCCAGTCCGTACCAGCCGAGCAGGGTGTTGCCGGCGGTGGTGAAGCCCGTTCCGCTCATGCCGTCGCTGGTGGACTCGGCGCTGTCACGGGTGTAGACGAGCGAACCGTTCACGTAGTGCTGGCCGAAGGCGCGGGTGTAGCTGAGGATGTTGTCGATGACCCAGTTCTCGCTGAGGGAGTAGCTCGTCGAGCCGTTGGCGCTGGCGAGGTTCCAATAATCGGAAGTCTGTCCTATACCCTCGAGGTCGTTGACCAGCAGGGCCACTGTATTGTTCTCGTGGGTGAAGCTGTAGTTCTTGGACTGGACCTTGGTGTAGGAGGCGTTCATACGGTAGTTGAGGCCCTCGATCCAGGGAATGTTGACGCTGACGTAGCCGCCGAGGTTGAGGTTGAAGCGGCGGTTGTCCTTCTCGCGGCCCTCTGTCCACAGGGGGTTGGTGGAGGAGGCGTTCACACCTTCGACATAGTAGCGGAGGGTCTTGCCGTCAGGCAGATAGGGCTCCATATAAGGAGAGTTCTTGGTCGAGGTGGAGACTGCGACGGAATTGTCGACAGAATTGGTGTAGGCCATGTTGGCGCCGATCTCGATGCTCTTGGTGACATTGGTACTTAGGTTCATCGAGACGTTGTTGCGGGCGAAATTGTTGCCCACGGCGATACCCCTCTGGTCGGAACGGCCGAGCGCCACGTAATAGTTGGAGTTCTGCGTACGGCCGGAGAAGCTCAGGTTGTTGTTCTGGGTGTAACCGGTGCGGGTCACGAGGTCATTCCAGTCGGTGGTCTTGCCGGCCTTGTAGTTGGCCTCCA
>Ga0310696_10009534_pt1 | contig 11232 bp, 7 predicted proteins | sample AusTroGonzalo_MG_4_FD_203885 | JGI IMG/M metagenome (GOLD analysis project Ga0310696, IMG submission 203885) | Bovine rumen microbial communities from tropical cattle in Woodstock, Queensland, Australia - Gonzalo_02 (v2) (version 2) | ecosystem: Host-associated > Mammals > Digestive system >...
GAGATAATACCGAAGCAATCGAGTGAAGAACATTCATCTACTCACTATTCACTATTCACTAATCACTCAAAATCAGACCTTGCCCTTTGGGCAATGCTGAAGACGCAGGCCGACTACAAATGCTTCGTGCCGCTGACGTCCGACTCGCTGGCGCTCATCGCTACGGACTACTACGGCACGCCGCGTCGCAAGAACTATCACGCTGCGATGGCCTGGTACACGCTGGGGTGCGTCTATACCGAAACGCAGGATGACCCCAAAGCCATCAGCGCCTACCTGAAAGCCCGCGACTGCTTCCCCGACACCACCTCACGCTACTACTCCCTTACGTTGCAGAACCTGGGACGACATTATTTAAAAAGGAATATGCTGGAGGAGGCCTTTGCTTCCTTTACCCGTTTCCGCGATGCCTCAGAGGCGATCGGCGACTCCGCGTCCGTTGCCTTCGCCCGTTACTTTCTGGGCTTCACCCGTCTCCTGCAGTTCGACTATGAAGCCGCCGACAGCCTCTTCGACCTCTCGCTCGGCGACTCCGCCCTGCCGGAGTTCTATCACAACGAGGTACTCCTGCATAAGGCCAAGATAGCCTTCTATTCGCGAGACGATCATCCGCAGGCGTTCTCATACCTGCGGGCCTGTCACAAAGAGATGCCGTCAGACAGCCTGTTTGCTGCCGGCTTTTGCCTGATGGGCGACATCTTCGCCTCGGAGAACCGTCTGGACTCCGCCTACTACTATTACAGGAAGGCGCTGGTGAGCAAGGACGAGCTCTATTCGATGGCCACCACCTACCACCATCTAGGCGATGTCATCATGCAGCTCCACCATGCGGACGAGGCCAAAGAGTGTATCGACCACTACGACGAGCTGCTCGACTCGATTTATCGCCGCCGCAACCGCTACGATGTCTCTGCGGCCGCCTATGCCTTTGAGACAGAGAAGCGCGAGGCCACCTACCGTTCGTCCCTCCGTCTCTACTATGTCTATGGCATTGCCTCCGCTGCCGTGCTGGCGCTGGCCGTGCTCCTTTTCATCGAGGTTCGGAGGAGCCGTCGCAAGGAACAGTCACTGAAGGTTCACGAAAGCCTGCGCCGCAGTGAGCTGGCCCTGGCGCGAACGAACTGGGTGCAATGGACGGAGCTGAACGACGACGACAAGGCCCGCCGCATCACCGAGTATGCCGACACGCTGGCGCAATGCCTCTCTATTTTCCGGCAGACCCCGTCCGAACACATCCTGCTGCTTTTAGAGAAGAAGGACACGCGGCTGACGGCCAAGATGGCGAAGTCCGTTGCCGACGACATCGGAAAGAGTTTCATCGACGTCATCCAGTTCCTGCGGATGGAGACACTTCCCGAGGCGGCGAAAATCTCCGAAGCCGACTGGCTGCTGTGCATTCTCAGCTATCTGCGCCTGCCGCAGGGGCGCATTGCCGGGCTCCTGTCCATCGAAAAAGACAGCGTCCGCAAGAAACGCAGACGTCTCGAAGGCAAAATTCCTGCAGAAATACTGGCTTTGTTCTTCTCATCTCGCGACGACAAGGAAGAATAATGTTTTCAGACAGTTACGAGGCGTTTTTCGGGCAAATGTCCCGCTTTTTGTCCCGCCCTAAAGTAAAATGTCCCGCTTTTTGTCCCGCCCCTAAGAGAACAATGTGTTCTTTTTTCGTTTACCTTTGTGCCGCAAATCAAAAAAATGAACAAAGATATGAGAACAAAAAGACTTTTCCTGACAGCGCTTTGCGCGATCGTTTGCTTCGTGGGCTATGCCCGCACGAACATTCCTCTTAGTACGGAGTTCCCCGGTGGAGGAGGTGGAGCCCGGACGCCTGTTCCGACTCCCACTGCTTATTTGGATGACGACGAAATCCAGATTCTGTTTTCCGTTTCCGCTCCCGTAACGGTTACCGTCTGCGGAAAGGATGGCAGCTGCCTCTTCAGTAAAGAGTATGCTTCCACCAAGGAAGTTACCTTCCCTCTGGCAGCTAATGGCATTACCGAAGGCGATTACGTCCTTCGCGTGTTCAGTCAAAGCCTATGCTGGCGAGGCGATTTCACGGTCGAAAAGAAAAAACCCGCTCCATCTTCTGGAAGGAACTATATTACGCTGGAGAAGATTGTCCTGTCATCAGAGGACCACGACCCTTTGTGGGATGCTGTTCCCGATCCTACAGCTACTCTGGTGGAATTTCCGTTAAGTGATGAAATACATGTTCTCTTTGACTGTTTTCTTGATACTATTAGGGTTACTATCACGACGGAGAATGACGAAGTCTTATATCTTAAGGATTTTTATCGCACAAATAATCCCCGTGTCTTGATGAATTATACAGGAATACCCGATGGGGAATACATGCTGAATATTATCTATCATGATATCACGTGGAAAGGAACGTTTGTGTACAAATCGCATAAGCCCAAAGGTCAGTATGTGTATGTTGACAGCACGTATTATCGACTGAACGAGGGATATGCGAACACCGTATGGCCTTCAGATTATGGAGATGGCAAGAGGACGGTTACCCATAGAATGCTTTATGATATCTTTGAGCGGGACTACCCGATTCATGTAGTTATACCCGCAGAACTGACTTATGAGGGAGAGACGTATCAGGTAGTTGGCATCGGCCAGCGCTCGTTCAAGGGCTGTTATTATATGCAGTCGATTTCTCTCCCTAATACGATTACTTACATCGATGGCGGTGCTTTCATGGCATGCAAGAACCTTGACCATGTCATTATTCCCCCAAGCGTTACCCGTATTGAAGATTGCGTATTCGCTGAGTGCGACAGGCTCGCCTTCATGGTCATTCCTGAAGGCATAACGACGTTGGAGAATGATATGTTTCACAGTTGTACAAACCTTTCAGCCGTTACGCTGCCGAGCAGCCTTACACGCATTGAACAATGGGCTTTCGCCAACTGCACCTCCTTACCCTATATTGAAATTCCCGATAATGTCACGTACATTGGGGAATATGCCTTCCAAGGCGCTGCCTTAAATGATATGAAACTGCCGAAGAATCTCAAGCAGATAGATGATTATGCCTTCCGCAGTTGCTGGATATTGACCTCGGTTGTATTCCCGGAGGGTATCAAGAGTATTGGCAAGGAGGCATTTTCCGGATGTACCAAACTGGCTTCCGTCACCTTCCCCGAAGGTATGACCCGTATCGGCGACGAGGCTTTCAAGGACATGCCGGCGTCTGCTCATATCTACTGCAATGCAATAATGCCCTTTACCATCGGAGCAAAGACATTCAACTACAACTGCACCTTACACGTTCCTCAGGGCTGCAAGGCGTTGTATGAGAAAGCCGATTATTGGAAGAACTTCAAGAACATTGTCGAGGAAGAGCCCTCCCACGAAGAGGTCTTTTTTGGTGGTGAGACAGGTGTCACTCCCGCCACGCTGAGCGAGGACGCCGCCCGTTACTATGACCTGCAAGGCCGTCCGGTTGACGGAACGCAGAAGGGAATCCTCATCCGCAACGGGAAGAAGGTGATTGTGAAGTAGTCTACAAGTCTACGAGTCTACGAGTCGAAAAGACGAAAACCGATTTATAACGCTTACATTTTTGCAGGGGCGCGGCTGTTGAAGGGCTGCGCCTCTGATTTTATGTCATTTTCGGCCTGTTTTGTTGCTTTTCTTCGAAAAACACGCTATCTTTGTAGCCAAGAAAGCAGAAAAACATATGGACGAACAACAGAATATTATCATTTATCGTACAGCAGACGGACAAGCTTCTGTGGCTCTCTTTGCTAAAGATGGCAAGATATGGCTGAACCAGCAACAGATGGCAGAACTTTTTGCCACCTCGAAGCAACTAATAAGCCATCACATAATTAATATCCTGAAAGAGAAGGAACTAGACGATGGTTCAGTAGTCAAACATTATTTGACAACTGCTGCTGATGGCAAGAACTATGATGTCGTATTCTATTCCTTGGAAATGATTCTGGCAGTCGGTTTCCGTGTGCGCGGAGTGCGTGGCACCCAGTTCCGACAATGGGCGAACATACATCTGACAGAATATCTGGTGAAAACTGTATACTGTATACTGTATCCACTGGTCGGAAAAGGGTGTTCAAAACCAAACTGAAATCTGAAATCTGAAATCATCCGAAACTTGCTGCCTGGGCAGGAAAAACTACCTCCCTGGGCAGGGAACAAATTTTCTCTGGGCAGGGCGCAAAAAACGGCTGCGAAGAACGGGCGTCAAACGAACCGCAAACAAGCCTATTGAGTCGTTCACAGAGAAACGGCCTTTTGCTGCGAGAGAAACGGCGTGTTACTGATAGAGAAAGGCCGTTTTGCTCTGACCGATTGGCAAGCGGGCGTTCAGCGAGTGACGTTCTCGCTGGTAGCGAGCTACGGGCTGACAGGTTGCCCGGTACGGGGCAAAGTTAAAACTACGACGTGGTTTATTAAAACTACGTCGACGTTTGTTAAAACTACGTCGTAGTTTGCTAAAACTGCGACGACGATTAGTACTTTAAAGGTCAACAAGTCTACGAGTCAACGAGTCGACAAGTCGAGAAGTATTTTGCTAAAGGCTGCTTTTCGACATTTTGACTTTTCGACTTTTCGACATCTAAAATCCCTGAAAACGTAAAAAGTTCTGAAAAATTTTGGGGGTATGAAGAAAAGGCCGTACCTTTGTGAGCGATATTGGTTTATTGTGATTAGTGAGTAGTGATTAGTGAGTAGTGAACGGTCAGACGAAATGATGCGGCGTGTCTACCAGCAGTTGGAGGCACATCTGCACGAGCGTGGGCTCAGGGTGACACCTGAGCGGCGGGCTATCGTGGGTGCCATCTATGGGATGGACGACGTGCATTTCACCATCGAGCAACTGTGTGAACACCTGGAGGCGATGCATTTCCGTGTGGCGATGGCTACGCTGTATAATAATATGGAGATGCTGACGGATGCCGGCATCGTCTGGTGCCACCATTTCGGGACGGCCACGCTGTACGAGGCTGCGATGGGCGTCGCTCCCCATTACCACTGCATCTGCCGCGTCTGCGGACAGGTGACGAACCTGACGAGCGAGCGCCTGACGTCGCGTCTGGCCGAAACGCGCATCCGCGGCTTCAAGGCCGACTATGCGTATGTTTACCTTTACGGCCTCTGCACGAAGTGCGGACGGAAGAAAACAAAAGGTCAACGGGTCAACAAGTCAACGAGTCAACGGGTCGGAAGGTTAAATCGTAAATAGTAAATTGTCAAATAGTAAATGAAAGTTGATGTTTTGCTTGGGCTCCAATGGGGCGATGAAGGAAAGGGAAAGGTGGTCGATGTGCTGACCCCGCGGTATGATGTGATTGCCCGTTTCCAGGGCGGACCGAATGCAGGTCATACGCTGGAGTTCGAGGGTCAGAAATACGTGCTCCGTTCCATTCCTTCGGGCATCTTTCAGGGTGATAAGCTGAATGTTATCGGCGGTGGCGTGGTGCTCGATCCGGCGTTGTTCAAGGCTGAGGCCGAGGCGTTGGAGGCCAGCGGCCATCCGCTGAAATCGCGTCTGCACATCTCGCGAAAGGCCCATCTGATTCTGCCGACCCATCGTCTCCTGGATGCTGCCAACGAGGCGGCGAAGGGAAAGTCGAAGGTGGGAACGACAGGCAAGGGCATCGGGCCGACCTATACGGACAAGGTGAGCCGTAACGGATTGCGCGTGGGCGACATCGAGGGGGACTTCGACACCCTTTACCGTCAGGCTAGGGAACGCCATCTGACGATGCTGCGTGGGCTGATGACCCCGGAGGATTACGCTGCCGCAATGACGAAGCTGGAGACGGCCGAGTCGGAGTGGATGGCGGGTGTGGAATACCTGCGCGGCTTCACGCTGACAGACAGCGAGCATGAAATCAACAAGTTGCTGAAAGAGGGAAAGAGCGTGCTGTGCGAAGGAGCTCAGGGAACGATGCTCGACGTGGATTACGGCTCGTACCCCTTCGTGACGTCGTCGAACACCATCTGTGCCGGTGCCTGCACAGGCCTCGGCGTAGCTCCCGGCCGGATAGGGCGGGTCTATGGTATTATCAAAGCCTATTGCACACGTGTGGGAGGCGGGCCGTTCCCGACGGAGCTGACGGATGAGACGGGCGACAAGCTCTGCGCCATCGGACATGAGTTCGGCGCTGTCACCGGCCGCCGTCGCCGTTGCGGATGGATCGACCTCGTGGCCCTGCGCTATGCCATCATGCTGAACGGCGTTACCGACCTGATCATGATGAAGAGCGACGTGCTCGATACGTTCGAGACCATCAAGGCGTGTGTGGCGTATGAAATCGACGGTAAGGTGGTGGAGGACTTCCCCTACAGCATCAGCGAAGGTGTGACGCCCATCTACACCGAACTGCCGGGCTGGCAGTGCCCGCTCGGACAGATGACCAGCGAGGACGAGTTTCCCGAGGAGTTCAACAACTACCTCTCGTTCCTGGAAGAGGAACTGGAGGTGCCCATCCGCATCGTCTCCGTCGGCCCCGACCGCGAACAGACGATAGAAAGATACTTGGAAAATTGACGAAGGTCAACGAGTCTACGGGTCAACGAGTCAACAAGTTAAATTGTAAATTGTCAAATAGTAAATAACATGGCGATATACATTATATTCATTGCAATTACCATCCTGAGCTACATCGTGCAGGCTTCGCTGCAGAGTAAGTTCAAGAAATACTCGAAGGAGGTGCTCCCGAACGGTATGAGCGGGCGCGACGTGGCGTTGAAGATGATGCACGACAACGGGATAACCCATGTTGATGTGCACCTGGTGAACGGCACGCTTACCGACCACTACGACCCGACAAAGGAGACGGTCAACCTGAGTGAGGCCGTCTATGGCGAGTGTAACGTGGCAGCGGCGGCTGTGGCCGCTCACGAATGCGGACACGTGCTGCAGCATGTCAAGGGCTATGCGCCGCTGAAGCTGCGCTCGGCTCTGGTGCCTGTCGTGTCGTTCTCATCACGGATTGTCACGTGGGTGCTGTTGGCGGGCATTCTGCTGGTCAACCTCTTCCCCGCCATTCTGGGTGCCGGCATCGTGCTGTTCGCGTTGACGACGCTGTTCAGCTTCATCACGCTGCCTGTGGAGATTGATGCCAGCCGCCGTGCGCTGGCGTGGCTGGAACATGCCGGCATCACCAACCCTACGAATCATCGCATGGCCGAGGATGCCCTGCGGGCAGCAGCCTACACCTACGTCGTGGCTGCCCTCAGCTCGCTGGCCACGCTGATCTATTACATCCTTATCTTCATGGGACGAAAATAATTAGGAATTTCTTTTAGTAAACCGATGTATAACTTAAAAAACAACTACATGAAAAGAATCTTTACTTCTCTGGCCATGGTGCTTTGTGCCGTGGCAATGTTCGCTTGGCAGAAGCCGAGCATCACTGCCGGCCAATGGCGGCAAATGGTCGTTGGCGACACGGTGTATTTCTACAACACCCAGTCGCAGCTCTTCCTCACCGAAGGTAACGAGTGGGGTACTCACGCCTCTGTGGGCGAGGAGGGTCTGATGTTTACCGTCGAAAAGGTGGAAGCCCTTCCCGACGGCACTACGCCTGAAAAGGACACGTATCTCATCAAGGACTTCACGCTGGCGAAGAACAACTGGATGCCTATGTTCATCGACAACGACATGGGCGACATCTATGTGGATCTCGGCTCGCAGCCTAACTTCTACTGGGAGTTCGAGGTGGTGAACGACAAGATGTTCCGCTTCTTCGGTGCCGATGTCAACCCCAGCTGGAACCACGCCTACGAGTTCTTTGCAGGTGCCTACGTGGGTCATGCAACGGAGTATATGAACACCCAGACCAACGAGGTGACGGGTACGGGCGTTATCTTCGACATCCCCGCCAGCTACGGTGAGGGTCAGGCCAAGAACGGTGAGTTCCATTGCGACTGGACAACCGTCTCGCGTGCCGACTACGATGTCTATGTGGCTAAGATCCGTGCCTACAATGCTGCCGTGGCCCTTGCCGGCAAGATTGAAGAGGCTAAGGCTGCCGGTGTCTCCACCACTGAGGCTGAGACCGTCTACAACAACGAGAACTCGACGGCCGAGGAGCTGAAGGCTGCGTACGACGCCCTCGTGCTGGCCATCATGGAGGCTGAGGCCGGCAAGGCTTCACCCGAAAATCCGGTTGACATGAGCAGCATGATTGTCAACCACGACTTCTCGAACGGCGACTGCACCACGGGCTGGAGCGGCGATGCCTTCGGACGTGGCGGTGCTGTGGCCGACGGTGCTGAGCACTATAGCAAGAACTTCGACACGTGGCAGGATATCAAGGGACTCCATCCGGGTATCTACCGTGTGGGCGTTCAGGGATTCTATCGTGCTGGTGCTGCCGGGACGGACTACAACAATTACATGGATAACGACCAGGGTACGCGCAATACGAAGTTCTATGCCCTCAACGGCGACAGCGCAGAGGTGACGGTAGGCCTCGTTCACCTTGCATCGGGTGCCGAGACGGAGAACCTGAGCGGTTACGACGAGGTGTCGTGTGCCGACGGTCTGTTGGTCTGCAACACCATGCAGGCGGCTGACTTCCACTTCAACACCCTCGACAAGTACCACAACTACCTCTTCTGCGAGGTAACGGAGGACGGAACCCTCCGCATCGGTGTGAAGAAGGACGTCCTCATCAGCACCGATTGGAGTCTCTTCGACAACTTCAGCCTTGAGTTCTACGGCAATTCCATCGAGGCCTACAAGATGTGGATGGAGGGTATCATCGCCTCATCGCCGCAGTATGACTTTGAGACGCTCGTCTGCAGTGCTGACCTGAAGGAACAGTATCAGACTGTCCTCAATGCCGCCCGCGATGCTTCCACAAGGGAAGAGATCCTGGCTGCCCTGGCTCGGATTACGCCTGTTGCCGAGGCTATCGCAGCTAACGTAGCTGCCTACAAGGCCTATATGGACAAGGTGGCCGACCTGCGTGAGGAACTGAACGATGTCGAGTACATCTGCGAGGAGGGCTACACGCTCATCGACTACCTAATGGACGGCAACGAACAGGATCCGTGCGACGATATGCCTAACGGTTCGTACGACTACATCATCAACACCTGCATGCTCGATACGGAGGGTATTCAGGCCGAGCTGGCCTGGTTGGAAGCTCTCCATCAGGCAGCCATCGCCAACAGCCTCCAGCCTGGTCAGGACTGCACCAACCTGCTTGTCAACCCCGGCTTCACGGAGGCCGACGGCAAGGGTTGGACATGGGATCTGCAGGATGACAAGACGGTTGCGACACACGCTGTGACCGGCGGTCTCAAATCGTTCCCCTGCGCTGAGGTCTATGCAGGTTGGGGTTCCGCCGTGGGCGACTTCACCTGGGATGTTTGGCAGACGGTCATTGCTCCCGACGGTATCTACAAGCTCGAACTCAACGCTTTCTATCGCGTCGGTGACAACGGGCAGTATGACGGCTCTGAGGAGGTATATGCCGAGCTTTACATGAACGACTTCACGACGCCTGTACAGAATCTTGGCGGCGACTATCGTAACTTCACAGACGAGGCTGTCGGCGAGGGCGATGCTCAGATTACCAACTGGGAAGGCTACACCGGTTACGTGCCCAACTCCATGAACGGTGCTTCCACAGCGTTCGAGGCTGGTCGTTATAAGCAGACCGTTTACGGCCTCGTCGAAGGTGGACAGATGCGTATCGGTATCCGCAAGACCGTCGCTACCAACATAATGCGTTCGTGGTGCCTCTGGACGAACTTCAAACTTATTTATGCCGGTAAGGATGAAGAAGCCCTTTCGGAGATTCTGCCTATCTATCAGGAGAAGGCTCAGGTTATCCTTGATGCCGACCAGCCGATGAGCGCTGAAGCCAAGAAGGCTCTGGAGGATGCCATCGATGCTGCCGATACGGCTGGTGATGCTGACGCGATGTTCAGTGCGCTCACGGCCCTGAACGCTGCAATGGCCAAGGCCAATGCTTCTGTTCTCGCTTATAGCAAGCTGAATACAGCTCTCTCTGACCTGCTCTATGCGGCTGACATGTACGGTGGTTCTGCTTCTGACGAGGCAAACAATGCTGCCGTTGATCTGTATGACGAGTTGTCGGATGGTATGAATAAGGGTGCTTACGACGATGATGAGATCGACGCGAAGGTGGATGCCATCAATGCAGCTATTGCTGCTCTGCGTGTGCCTGCCGTTGACCCGACGGATGAACAGCCTGCTGATTTCACGGATTGGATTGTCAATCCTGCCTTCGACGAGGAGAATGCCAGCGGCTGGACCATCTCCATTACCGACAGAACCAACGCCGGTTATCAGGGTGCCAGCTACTCTGGCGGTGCTGATATCACCCAGTTCATTGAGGTGTGGCGCAATGGCGAAGCTCTTGGCGATGGCGAAGTGTTCCAGAGCATCAAATACTTGCCCGAAGGCACGTATGTCCTTGGTGCTGACATCATCTCCAGCAATCAGTATGCAGAGGACGAGGTTATCGGTGTCCAGCTCTTCAGCGAGGAAGAGAACGGTACGCTTAATGCAGTGGATCTCTTCACGGGCAACGGTGCTCCTGAGCACTTCGAGTTGGTCTTCAAGAAGAAGGCTGGTACCGAGGTGAAGATCGGTCTCCGCGTCAGCGAGACAAATGCCAACTGGATTGCTGCCGACAACTGGACGCTCAGCTATCACGGCAAGAACAGCGGCCTGCTGCCCAGCAAGCTGGATGTCGTTGAGACGGAACGTGCTGAGGTCGTCATCTACAACCTCGCCGGCCAGCGTCTGACCTCTCTCCAGAAGGGTATCAACATTGTCAATGGAAGAAAGGTTTTGGTGAAATAAAATCCTTTTTCCACGGATAATCCAAAGGGGCGCAGCTATGGTTGCGCCCCTTTTCGTCGTGTGATATGCAAAAAAACGTCCGATTTTTTGACTTTCCGCTTAGTTTGTAGTATCTTTGGCGTCCCAAATCCTATTTTCAAATGATGCAGACAGCTTTAATACGACTTGTACTATCTCCTAGAGTCCAGAAAATCAGCGAATACGATAACGCTGAGGCCATTCAGCATAAGGTGCTGATGACACTTGTCGGCAAAGCCGAGAGAACCGAATGGGGCCGGAAGAACCATTACCAGCGAATCGAACGCTATGAGGACTTTGCCCGTGAGGTTCCCGTCTCGGATTACGAGGGATTGAAGGAATATATCGAGCGCATGCGTCACGGGGAGAAGGATATCCTCTGG
>Ga0310696_10009535_pt1 | contig 11232 bp, 12 predicted proteins | sample AusTroGonzalo_MG_4_FD_203885 | JGI IMG/M metagenome (GOLD analysis project Ga0310696, IMG submission 203885) | Bovine rumen microbial communities from tropical cattle in Woodstock, Queensland, Australia - Gonzalo_02 (v2) (version 2) | ecosystem: Host-associated > Mammals > Digestive system >...
CCGGACGAAGAACGCCGTTATGGACAAATTCGGAGTCCGGATAGACGACGCCATCATCGAACAGGTTTTCCGGTACGGGACTGCGGACATCGGAGAGGAATATCTGGACTGCATTCGGAGTATTGCCGAGGGCTATGTATCCGAACTCTTCGCCACCCTCCGCAAGTACGACTATGATCCAGATCTGATGAAACTCTATGTTATCGGCGGAGGCGCTTGCCTCCTGCGACACTTCGGGACCTATGACACCGCCCGGGTGGAGATCATCGACGACATCTGCGCTACAGCCAAGGGGTACGAGCAGCTGGCGCTGATGCTCCTCAGGAAGGAGGCGTGATGGCAGACACCCGCAACACCAATCTGAGATTCAATCTGGACAAGGAACTTCACCGAAAAGCCTGGAACTACCTGCAGATCATGGACCGGGAGAAATTCCCGTCCTACTCTCAGGCGGTGATCATCGCGCTGGTGGATTACTTCGACCGCTACTATACGGATGACACCGGAGGCCAGCAACTCGATGAGAAACAGATAGCTGAGGCGGTTGCAAAAACTGTAGAACATGTGATGGAGGAAAGACTTCCCGCCTTTCTCTCCGGATACTTCGCAGCAGCGGGAGCCAGCCAGCCTTTGCAGAAGGATGCGGATCCTAATCCGTCCGGCGATGTGATCGACGAGGATGACGTCGCCTGGGACTTCCTGGAGGGAGCGTAAGCAATAACAGGGATGGAGAATCTGGGAAATACTGATTATCTCGAAGTCCAGCACTGCCATAGTATCGGAAATGCCGGTAGTTGGTACCAACAAATCGCCACCAGGAAAAAAGGCCCGGAAGCTGGTACCACTTCCGGCACCAAGGCGAAGCCACAGTGATACTACAGTGGAAAACTGATGAAATGAGGGTTGATTGAAATGATTTACGATCATAAATCTGCTGAACTTACAGCAGCAAAACGCGAAATAATCCCATGGAAAAATCTATCTAATAAATGGTCCGCAAAGGACCAAAAAAGGCTGTCCACAGGGGTAGCGAGCATCGGGAATGTACTCCCATTCCCATGTGATCCCCAGAGGTGTCTGGGGACTGCGCGGGCCGTGCCGCTCTCCCTGCCGGACAGAAAAAGAGAGGAGGAACATTTATGGCTGTGACCAGCTTATGGCATATCAAAGGAGATCTGAAGGATCTTGTGAATTACGTGGAGAATCCGGACAAGACAGTGCCGGAGACAGAGGAACTTCGGGGACTGTACCAACTTTTGGACTATTTGCAGAGGCCGGATGCTGTCCCGCCGGGAGCATTCGTCACCACACTCAACTGCTGCAAGGATTTCGCCGTGGATGAGATGATCACCGTCAAACTGCACTATGGCAAAACGGACGGATATATCGCCTGGCATGGATACCAGAGTTTCAAGCCGGGAGAGATCACGCCGGAGGAATGCCACCGGCTGGGTGTGGCATTTGCGAAAGAGATGTGGGGCGACCGGTTTCAGGTCATCGTCACGACTCATCTGGATAAGGATCACCTGCATAATCACTTCTGTTTTAATTCGGTAAGCTTCCGGGACGGAAAAAAATACGATTACCGCAAGGGCGAACGCGTCCGGATGATGGAGATTTCCGACCGGCTCTGCCAGGAACATGGATTGTCAGTTATTGAGAAACCCGGCAAGGCACCGCCCCGGCCCATCTGGGAGCGAAAGAAGCGAGGCGAGAAGACCCGGTATGATTATTATCGGGAAGACATCATTGAAGCCATAGACAAAAGTCGGACGGTGGATGCCTTCGAGCGTTTCCTGATTCGCAAAGGCTACGAAGTGGATCTGACCGGAGAGCATTGGACGATCAAAAGCCCGCAGGCAGAACATCCGACCTATATGGACAATGTGTATGAGCATTTCACGCCGGAGAATCTGCGGCTGGCGCTGCAGCGCTCCCGGGGCATGTTCGGCAGGAGTGTCGCACCCACTATCACCTTCTCCCCGCATCTGCCGCCGGAGCAGCGGACGAAAGGATTTCTGGAACAGCTTCTGGAAGGGACGAATCTGTATAAGCTATATCTCTATCACTGCTATCAGCTGGGGATCCTGCCGAAGAACAGTGGCTATAAACCAGTCAGTCCTTATCTGAAGGATGATCTGCGGCGCTGTGAGGAATTCTCAAAACAGGTTCGGTATATGAGTGAGCATAAGATTGAAACCATGGAAGATCTGCTCTCCGCCAGAGAATCCATTGAGTCGGAGCTGGGTAAGCTGATCCATGATCGCGATAAGCTCCGGAACAAAATCCGCAGGGCCTCACCGGAGGACAAGATTACCCTCCGAGGGCAGAAGTCCATCCTTACCACGAAGATTACCGACCTCCGGGAGCAACTGAAGCTGAATCAGGGCATTGAGGTCAGATCCACAAGAATCAAGGATACCTGGAGCCAGTTTATTGCGAATGAAGAACGTGGATATGAGAAGAACAAACAGGCAAGGAAGGAGCGCGTAAATGAGAAAGAAAAGCAGTGATATGCAGCAAAACCACAGACCTGCAAAGAATCATTTTTCATGCCGTTGCACAATCGGGACACTCCAATCGAACACGTATGACAAGAGCCTGATTACCACAATAAAGCTTGCGGCAGTCAACATTGCAAAATACTGATTCGCATAGGGGAGAAGGAAGCATAGCAGAATCGCTCCAGCAATTGATGCCGTTGCATAAATATGCTTGTTAAAAATATACGGTGGCACGTTTGCCATATGAATCTTTTAGCAACAGCTACTATAGGCTTGGTGAGAAGGTCGGCAAAGCATGGAGCGAAGGAAAAGTGTTTATGAAATAATTACACTTGCAACGGCAGTTAGTTTCTTGTGAAAGCCGGTTCAGGATACAACTGCACATCTCTTTATTTGAACTGTTCACGTGCAAACTCCGCAAACCGCTTGGCGGCAGGCGACAGTTCCTTTCTATTCGGAATGGCAATGCCAATTTCGACGGGCTGCTTCGGCGAAAGCGGCAGATACCTGACGCCTTCTTTAAAAGATTCTCCAATGATCGCGTTCGTGCACGCAACGCCAAGCCCTGCAGCAACCATCGCATAGGCTGCATAGTTGTCAGAAGTTGCGTATTTGACATGGGGCGTAATTCCATTTTTCTTCAGCATCTGTGAGTTGTCCGTTTCTTTCCCCGGGTAGAGTTCTATGAAATCTTCTGTTGCAAAGGCTGTTACAGGAAAGGTTTTTCTCTTTGCCAGAGGATGCTTTTCCGGAAGACAAGCAAGAAGCTCATCCTGTTTCAAAGAGATCCAATCATACCTGCCCTGTCTGCGGCTGATAATGCATAGATCCGCTCGATGTTCTGCCATGGCGTCAATCAGCTCTGTGCTGGTTCCCTCTATAATCTGCACATCAATACCCGGATACAGCTGTTGGAAATCAGCGATCAGTCTGGCGAACCATTCATAATATGCATAATATGATGTTCCGATCCGTATCGTACCACGCGTAAGACCTACAAATTCTCCCGATAGTTGAGCGTATCGATCGGCCAATGCGAGCATTTCCTGCATCACAGGCAAAAGCAATCTACACTCTTCTGTTGGAATCACACCGCTGCGGCTTCGAACTAAAAGGGGAAATCCCGTTTCTTCCTCAAGAGCCGCCATCATTCTGCTGACCCCCGATGTCGTATATCCAAGTTTCTCTGCCGCTGCGGTGAGACTGCCCATTTCAATCGTGCATAGCAATGCGTTCATCCGTTCTGTATCCATAGATCGACCCTTTCAGACTCTTGACTATTTATCAATTAAGTGTTGATTATATTTCGTTTTACTCAATACTAAATCCTATCTATAATAATGTCAAGAAAGGATGATTGAAGAGGTAATGGATATGTTGAAGATTTTCGATGACAAACTGATGATTCGTTTCAGAACAGGCTGTTTGCTCATGGCTGCCTTAAGCATCGCACGCGGTTCATCCTTTCTGTTTTCAAAAAGCCTCCTTGGAAGTATGGAACCGTTGAACCTTCTGGGAATGCGCTTCATGTTGGCATTTCTCATTCTCTTCGTGTTGTTCTCACGAAAAGTCATTGCGGACATCAGACAGGATCTACATGTAGTCCATGCATCTCTTTTACTTGGCGTCGTGTATTTCCTGTGCATGGCGGCTGAACTGGTTGGCCTTCAGTATACAACAGCTTCCACCTGTTCCTTTCTGGAAAACAGTGCCATCGTTATCGTTCCGATCCTGGAGGCGATTCTGCTGCGCAGATTTCCCAGGCCGATCATCCTGACAAGTACGATCATCACGTTCATCGGGATAGGCCTGATCGTACTCTGCGGCCCAGCAAACGGAACATCAGATGGAGGAAGTATCCTCTTCGGCAGCCAGTTGGGTCCTGGTGAAATCCTTTGCATGATTGCTGCGCTGACCTATGCCGTTGCGATCATTATTACAGACCGCATCTCAAAAAAATATGACCCATTGACCCTCGGCATTCTATATGTCGGAGTCATGGGTCTTATGGGACTTGTGGCATCATTTCTCTTTGAAACACCTCATTTCCCTCAAGGCGGATCTGAATGGTTCATGCTTTTGGTTCTCGCAGTTCTTTGCACTGCATTTGGATTCACCATTCAGCCGGTAGCGCAAAAGCCTCTTTCCTCAGAAACCGCCGGTATTATCTGTGCAATCAATCCTCTGACAACCGCTGTCCTTGGATGGCTTCTGATGGGTGACGCATTGGGTCTCTCCGGTATAGTGGGCGCTGTCCTTATTCTCGTGGGAATCATTTTTCCAAATATTCATCTTCCTGTGTTCAGATCAGTGGAGAATAACAGAATGAATTTATAACAAATAGCTACTTGCTTTGTGTAGTTTCCGGGGCAGGTCAGTACGGGTAGTGCCCTCACCCATATCGTTCGCGACGGCCGAAGGCCTAGTCCTTTAGGGAACCCCTGATGGTGTACCAACGTATTCTCCCTGAGTCAGCACCAAAATTCAACACTGTATCGGATATTGATGGTTGCTTTTGCTTTTGCCGTAAACATATAATGAAAATGGAAGTAAACACCGTGTTGTTTTTTGAGGTGTATGCCATGATCTTGTTTGATTCAGTATATATGAACTTCGGAAAGAAAACTCCCTTTGCAGATAACAGGAAAACCGTTTTGAACGGCATAGATTTTCATTTGGGGAAGGGGGAAATCCTGTGCCTCCTTGGTCCTTCCGGGTGCGGCAAGACTACAATGGTCAACCTCATTATGGGAAGACTTATACCAAGCGATGGCACAGTAACGGTAATGGGCGAAAGAGCTCCATACAAAACTGTAAGGCAGAAAATCGGTTACATGCCCCAGGAGGATGCTCTTTACACAGATATCACCGCAGTCGATAATCTGAAGTTCTTTGGGAAAATGAATGGAATGAAGACTGAGCAGGTCAGACAGAGAGCTGATGAAATGCTTCGTTTCGGGATGCTTGAAGAAGATGCCAGAAAAAAGGTGTCAGATTTTTCAGGAGGAATGAAACGAAGACTCTCGCTCGGAATCGCCATGATGCATGAGCCAGACCTTCTTATCCTGGATGAACCGACCGTTGGTCTTGATCCGGAACATCGCAGACGGATATGGATGGAATTCGAGCGTCTGGCTTCTTCCGGATGCACGATACTGGTAACGACTCATGTAATGGATGAAGCAGAACGCTGCAGTTTGATAGCTATGCTTAATGGAGGCAGGATCATCGCTACCGGCTCACCGGAACAAATCATAAAAAATACAGGTGCAATGGATCTTGAAGACGCGTTCCTCCGACTGGGAGGTGATTGCAGATGATGAGGATGTTTGCTATTGCGAAACGCATACTCCTTCAGTTTTTCTATGACAAAAGAACACTTCTCCTTCTGTTTATCGCACCGATCATCGTGCTGTGGCTTCTATCCGTCCTCCTCGGCGCGAGCGGATACGTTCCGCGGGTTGCTGTAGAGAATCTGCCTGAAGAATACGTCACCGCACTCGAGAAACAGGATGTTCGAATCGTTGATGCGGACAACACAAAAGCTGCTTCAATGCTGAAAAACAATAGGCTTGATGCGATTCTAAAACTCCCTGAGGATTCAACAACTCTGGAGATACAGCTTGAAGGAAGTGACAGAATTGCCAACGCGGCGGTTCTCAGCGTCGTCGCCGATGCTACCGAAGAGTACAGTGAGGATGCGCGTGCGCGCATGCAGAAAGAAATCGACAGCAAAAAAGCCGAAATGGAGAAGAAACGTGATGAAATAGAAGCACAGATAGAGGAGAAAAAAGCAGAGATCGAACGGAAGAAGGCAGATGCCGAGAAGAAGATAAAAGATGCGAAAGCGAAAGTAAAAAAGCAGAAGCAAAAGGCAAAGAAAGCAAAGAAGAAAGCAAAGAAGCAACTTTCAAAGATGCTAGCTTCTCTTCCTCCGGAACAACAAAAAGAACTTGAGAAACAATTCAACAGTATGTTTGCTTCTTTTGATACCAGTGGAAGCATTGATTTCTCAGGAATGGATATAAGTGATATGTCCATCGACAGCATTGAATTTAATACTGAAGACTTTGATATTGATTTCAAAGTGGATGATTATATCGCGATACAGGATGTTGATCGCAGCTATCTGCACGGAAGTGACGACTGGGAGACCTTTGATTTCTTCGGACCAATTTTTATCGCTTTATTCATCTTCGTATTCACATTTATTACAAGCGGAATGTCTCTTGTCAACGAAAGAAGTGCGGGAACAATGATGCGCTTTCTTGCAACGCCGGTAAAATCATGGCAGATTCTGGGCGGATACGCGATTGCCTTTGCAATTCTTGCAAGCGCACAGGTTTGTGTTATAGTAACAGCGGCATTGAACCTGATAGGTTTTCCGAATGAAGGAAATGTATTATATGTTGTTGTGCTTGCAGTCAGTCTGGCAATCGCTTCTGTTACATTCGGCCTTCTTGTTTCGGGGCTGGCGGCAAATGCATTTCAGGTGATCCAGCTGATGCTTGTGTTTGTCGTTCCTCAAATATTATTGTGCGGAATATTCGATCTTTCAGGCGCTCCGCACTGGATGCAGATCCTGTCACAGGCATTGCCTCTCACATATGGTGCAGATGGGATGCAGGAAGTTATGCTTCGCGGTTCCGGGTTTGACATCATCTTGCATGATCTAGCGATTATATGGGCATTCACATGTGCATTTTTCATTCTTGCTTCCTTGGGACTTAGAAAAAAACATGCACGCAGAACTTGAAGGAGGGCCGTGTCAAATGGGGAAAACAACTTATTCGAACAAACGAAGCGCAACGAGAAAAAAGATTGACAGTGTGTATATTGAGCATTTCAAATCGGCCGACGGCGCCGATCTGACAGTAAAAGAAATATGCGAAAAAGCTCATATCAACAGATCTACCTTTTACACCTATTACAAAGATACTTATGATATGAGAAATCAGATAGAAGACAGACTGGTCAATCAGTTTGAGAAGTGGATGGCACCTGTGGCAGCTCAGCATATTGATGATCCGAGCATGCTTTTGCTCGCAATCATGGACTTTAACAGAGAAAACGGATATCTTCCTTTAATTCTGATTGCAGCAGGCAACAGCAGTTTTGTCTATAAGGTCAGCAATGTGGCAGCAGAAATACTCATCGGCACGCGCGCTCTGACTGATAACAATCGTGAAAAAATCACAACACTGTTCACCTATCATATAGCAGGCATTTCAATGGTCATGTGTCAGATAATGGAAAACAGCATCATGTCTGACGGGAGTTGCGAGATCTATGAAAACGTCATGGAGAAACTAGCTGAACACCTCCTTCCTGTTGTGAAAAACGGCTTATTACCGACCTTAAAAGGAATCTGTTAGGTAAGTATGTATCGGGTAGTTTCCTGGGTAGGTCAGTTCGGGCAGTGCCCTCACCCGTATCGTTCGCGACGGCCGAAGGCCTAGTCCTTTAGGGAACCCCTGATGGTGTACCAACTAAGATATGCGGTTTTGACATATTGCTGCATATCTTTTTTATTATCTTTAACCAAACTTGTTGACAAGGAAACAAGTACATGCTAACATGTTTCCAAGGAAACAAGGAGGGCTTTGCAATGAAAGATACGACCAAGCGTGAACTGCTCACTCTGATGGGACGGTTTCTGGAGAAACAGGATATGCTGAATGTCTTGACCGAAAATGCGAACCTGCACGGATATGGTTATTCTGAGATCCACTGCATCAAAGCCATTGAAGAGCTGGAAGCACCCAATGTAACGGAGATTTCCAGAAGTCTGAACATGACCCGCGGTGCCATCACCAAGATCACGAGAAAACTCATGACACAGGGGCTGATCGAAAGTTACCAGATGCCGGACAACCGTCAGAAGATCTTCTTCCGCCTTACCGAGGCCGGCCAGCCTTTGTACGAAGAGCATGAGAAACGGCACAGGCAATGGGAAAAGAGAGATCTGATGTTCCTAAATCATTTTTCCAATCAGGAACTTGAAAAGTTTGCTTCTTTTATGAGTGAATACAATGCCTATTTACAGGCACAAATCGATGAGCTGACGGAGAAGAAATGATGAAACGTCTGTTGATCCTTCTACCGCTTATCGCCGGGATCCTTTGGGGCAGCGTTGCAATATTCGTAAGAAAGCTCACCGCTTTCGGCATGGACAGCTGGACGATCCTCTTCACCAGAGTCGCTGTGGCATCGATCATCATGGTTCTCTTCCTGCTGATCAAAGACCGCCGGCTGCTGAGGATCCGTTTCCGGGATCTGTGGCTGTTCGCAGGCAGCGGGATCGTCGCTATGCTTGGATTGAACTACTGTTATACGGAGGCCATCAACGCATTGTCCGTTTCGCTGGCAGCCGTTCTGCTGAGCCTGTCACCAGTCTTCGTTATGCTGTTCGCCGCTGCATTGTTTCATGAACGAATCACCAGGCTGAAAGCAGTCTGCACATTTTTCGCTATGGCCGGGTGCTTTCTGGTCAGCGGGATTCTGGAAGAAGGCAGTATGAACTGGAGCGTATATGGTATCATCATTGGTGTTATGGCAGCTGTATTCTACGCCCTGTACAGCATCTTCTCGAAGATCGCCATGCAGAAGGACTACAACGTCTTCACCATCACCTTTTACAGCATGCTGCTGATGGCCATTGTACTTCTGCCGCTAACGGACTGGAATATTACAGAATCATTCGTGGCGGCTGCACCGGTAAAGAATACAATCTTCATGATCGTACATTCCCTGTGCTCCAACATTCTGCCATATATCTTCTATACCGCGTCTCTGAGCTATGTAGACGCAGGCAAAGCAGCGATCCTGGCAGCCGGAGGAGAGCCGGCCGCAGCCATGATCTTTGGAGTCCTGTTCTTTCAGGAGATTCCAAGTGTTCCGGGACTGCTGGGACTGGCGATCACGATCGTCGCAATATCCATACTATGCAAACCCGACAAAAAAGAACTGGAGGTGCAAAATGAAATATAACTTCGATAAGACTCTGGACCATAGAACAAATCACTCCTACCGCTGGGCGCAGCCGGAGGGAAGAGACGATATCATCGGCATGGGAACCGCTGATATGGATTTTGAATGCGCACCCTGCATTCGTGAGGCTGCGCAGCAGATCTGCGATGAGAACACCTTCAACTACCGGGCAAAGCCGGATCACTATTATGACAGTCTGGCAGGCTGGTACAACAGAATGTATGGACTGGAGATTTCCCGTGACTGGCTGACCAATATTCCGGCAACACTCGGTGCCATCCGCTTCCTGATCGGTCATTTCGCAAAGGCAGGGGACAAAGTCATTATGCAGACGCCGCACTTCTCGCCTTTGCAGAGAGCGGTTGAGGCGGCCGGGTGTGAACTGATTCTCAACCCGATGAAGCTGACTGACGGACGGTATGAGATCGACTTCGCTGACTTCGAACAGAAAATCAAAACGCATCATCCCTCCATGTTCATTCTGGTTAATCCGCAAAACCCTGTTGGACGCGTTTTTACCCGGGAGGAACTCATACGGATGGTGGACATCTGTTACGAAAATGACGTCCTGATCCTCTCTGATGAAGTGCACTGCCTGATCACTTATGATGACAACAAACACATCCCGCTTCTGGCGATCTCTGATCGCGCGCGGGAGATCGGGATCCAGGTCATGGCCATGTCCAAAGGCTTCAACACCATGAGTCTGCCGCATGCGATCATTATGATCGCGAACCCTGCATTGCAAAAATCCTGGACAAATTACATTCTGCCCTTTGACTTTTACTACGCATCGAATTCCTATGCCATCTCTGCATTTACGACGATCACCGACGGACAGGCGGATGACTGGCTGGCAGAGGCAGCTGAATATCTGAAAGAGAATCTGGATCTGTTCTGTCGTGAGATGATGGAACGCAATCTGCCGATCCGGCCGCTTCGGCCTGAGGCCGGATACCTTCTCTGGCTCGACTGCCGGGATTCCGGTCTGGATCAGAAGCATCTGGCGAAGGCATTCCGTGATCACGCCGGAATCGACTTGACGGACGGTCTTGACTTCGGTGATGAAGGCAAGGGCTTTGTGCGGATGAATTTCGCTGTGACCAGAGAAACACTTATGAACGTCATAGATCGTTTGGAAGCGATGTTCGCCTGACAGTTCTCTTCAACGATGATGTGATCCTTGTTATCTACTTTGACGGACACAGTGTCCTACAGGATGTCCCTCAGAATGTCCCTCAGGATTTATTCAAAAAAAGGATTGTGGAGATACTTACAAACCCAACTATAACGCAGGAAGAACTTGTAAAAGAATACGGGGTTTCTAGTCGTACGATTAAACGCTGGATGCAGAAAATGGACAACATTTCCTATGTCAGCCGTGATTCAAACGGTCATTGGGAAATCAATGATGAGAACTAAATATCAAGTAAAACAATCCCGCCGATAATCGACGGGATTGATGCTGTTTTTGCCCACAAAAGCTTCTGCCTTTTACAATTTGTTACTACTTTTCGTTTCTTGTTATACTTTGCCTCGAACGCCGACACACGTTGCAACTACTGGGTTTCAGGGCTCCGACATAACATCTGATAACACCAAACGACACTGAATAAAAACATCTTAGGCGAGCAGGGTGTCCAGGGTTCGAACCCCTGATGGTGTACCAACGCGAGGGAACTCAAGGCGAGTTCCCTTTTTCGTGGTTTTTGAGGGCTTAGTCAGACACCCTAATTTT
>Ga0310696_10009536_pt1 | contig 11231 bp, 6 predicted proteins | sample AusTroGonzalo_MG_4_FD_203885 | JGI IMG/M metagenome (GOLD analysis project Ga0310696, IMG submission 203885) | Bovine rumen microbial communities from tropical cattle in Woodstock, Queensland, Australia - Gonzalo_02 (v2) (version 2) | ecosystem: Host-associated > Mammals > Digestive system >...
GAGCGTCGAGCATGATGCGCGTGGCAGTCTCGATGAAGTTGCGCTTCAGGATCTTCGACACGAAGGGGAACGAGCGGCTGGCGCGCAGGTTGCACTCGATGACCTTCACCTCGCGGTTCTTGGCAAGGAACTGGATGTTGAAGGGACCACTGATGTTCAGCTCCTTCGCAATGGCGCGGCTGATATGCTTGATCTGGCGGATCGTGCTGTAGTAGATGTGCTGAGCGGGGAAGAGCATGGTGGCGTCGCCTGAGTGCACACCGGCATATTCCACATGCTCGGAGATAGCGTACTCAACCACCTCACCCTTGTCGGCTACGGCGTCAAACTCAATCTCCTTGGTCTCGGTCATAAACTTCGAGATGACCACGGGGAACTCCTTGCTCACCTCGGTAGCCATGTTCAGGAAGCGGTGCAGCTCCTCGTCATCATAGCAGACGTTCATGGCAGCACCCGAGAGGACATACGACGGACGGACGAGGACGGGATAGCCCACCTCCTCGACAAACTGCTTCACGTCGTCGAAGCTGGTCAGCGCACGCCAAGCAGGCTGGTCGATGCCGAGCTTGTCGAGCATGGCTGAGAACTTGTCGCGGTTTTCGGCACGGTCGATGTTCACCGGGCTGGTACCCAGCACGGGCACACCCTGACGGTGCAACTTCATGGCCAGGTTGTTGGGAATCTGTCCACCCACGCTGACGATGACACCACGCGGCGTCTCGAGGTCGATGACGTCGAGGACACGCTCCAATGAGAGCTCATCGAAGTAGAGGCGGTCGCACATATCATAGTCGGTCGACACGGTCTCGGGGTTGTAGTTGATCATGATGCTCTTGTAGCCCAGCTTGCGAGCTGTGTTGATGGCATTCACGGAGCACCAGTCGAACTCCACGCTGGAGCCGATGCGGTAGGCACCGGAGCCAAGGACGACCACCGACTTCTCATTATTATAATAGTTGATGTCGTGCTTCGGCTTGTACTGCTCGCCCTGAGCATTGCCGAAGGCGGGCACGTGGGTATAGGTGAAGTAGAGGTAGTTGGTTAGCTCGGGATGCTCAGAGGCCACGGTGGGAATGCGCTTCACCGAGGGCTGGATGCCGCGTTCCTTGCGATACTGGCGCACGGACAGGTTCTCCTTCTCCATATTGCTGCCCTGGGGCTTCAATACGAAGCGGGCAATCTGGAAATCGCTGAAGCCGCAACGCTTCACCTCGAGCAGGAACTCGTCGGGAATCTCCTCCAGCTTATTGTATTCCTGCAGCTGATGTTTCAGGTCGACGATATGCTTCAGACGCTCCAAGAACCATACGTCAATCTTCGTCAGCTCCTCGATGCGCTCCACGCTGTAGCCCTCTTCCAAAGCCTGTGCGATGGCAAAGATGCGCAGGTCGGTGGGGTTCTGCAGGGCATCGTCGAGGTTGTCGAACTTCGTGTGGTCGTTGCCCACGAAGCCGTGCATTCCCTGCCCTATCATACGCAGACCCTTCTGAATCATCTCCTCGAAGCTGCGGCCGATGCTCATGATCTCGCCAACGGACTTCATGCTGGAGCCAATCTGGCGGCTCACACCCACAAACTTCGTCAGGTCCCAGCGAGGAATCTTACAAATCATATAGTCGAGGCTCGGAGCGACGTAGGCAGAGCTCGTAGTGCCCATCTCGCCAATCTGGTCGAGGGTGTAGCCCAAGGCAATCTTGGCGGCGACGAAGGCGAGGGGATAACCGGTAGCCTTCGAGGCGAGGGCCGACGAGCGGCTCAGACGGGCATTGATCTCGATGATGCGGTAGTCGTTGGTCTCGGCATTGAAGGCGAACTGGATGTTGCACTCGCCCACGATGCCCAGATGGCGCACGCAGCGGATGGTGATGTCCTGCAGCATCTTCACCTGTTCCTCCTTGAGCGAGCAGGTAGGAGCCACCACAATACTCTCGCCGGTGTGGATGCCGAGCGGGTCGAAGTTCTCCATCGAAGCCACGGTGAAGCAATGGTCGTTGGCATCGCGGATGGTCTCAAACTCAATCTCCTTCCAGCCCTTCAGGCTCTCTTCCACCAGAATCTGAGGAGCAAAGGTAAAGGCGCTCTCAGCCAGTTCCACAAAAGCCTTCTCGTCGGGACAGATGCCAGAGCCCAGTCCGCCAAGGGCGTAGGCCGAGCGAATCATGATGGGGAAGCCAATCTCGTGAGCAGCCTTCAGGGCGTCTTCCATATTCTCCACAGCGTGTGAGACGGGCACCTTCAGGTCAATCTCTGCCAGCTTCTTCACGAAGAGGTCGCGGTCCTCAGTGTTCATGATGGCCTCGACGCTGGTGCCAAGCACCTCCACGCCATACTCCTTGAGGATGCCTTTCTGATAGAGCTCCGTGCCGCAGTTCAAGGCCGTCTGCCCACCAAAAGCAAGAAGGATGCCGTCGGGGCGCTCCTTCTTGATGATTTCTGTAACAAAATGGGTGGTGACGGGCTGGAAATACACCGTGTCGGCAATGCCCTCGCTGGTTTGGATAGTGGCGATGTTGGGATTCACCAACACACTCTTGATACCTTCTTCACGCAGCGCCTTCAGGGCTTGCGAACCAGAATAGTCAAACTCGCCGGCCTGGCCGATCTTCAATGCGCCCGAGCCTAAGACGAGCACCTTCTTTAGCTTCTTTTGTGTCATTGTGATGTGTAAAAGATGATTTGTCACTATTTTGGCCGCAAAGGTATAAAAAAAAACAGAAAAATCTGTATGGGTGATGAAAAAAAGTAAGCGATTGGATAAAAAAAATGACATATCTCTATCTTTGAACGATGACCGAAAATACTTCCGCTCGAGAAAACTCAAATATTATTTGGTTTTATTCTCGCTTATTTGTACCTTTGCAGCCTAAAAAATGAAAAAGATTGTATTTTTAGCCGTTTTCATACTCATGGGCGTGCTGGGTGCAAAGGCGCAGCAGCAGGCCGACGGGCCTTTTCGCGCGTACCTATTTAATAATGAGTACCACGTCTACATGCGCATCAACCTCTACGACCAGAACATCATCATCAGCTGGCAGGAGATGTTCGGGCCGTTGCCTGGCTACCTGGCCAAAGAGAGTAGCGCCTTCTGCTGGATCATCACCGGCGCCAAGATCGACGGCAACAAGGCCGAGTTGGAAATCAGCAACGACTACGGCAGCGAGGACCTTACCGCCACCCTTACCTGTGTGAACGACTCCGTCTATACCTTGCGGCAGAACGAAGGCTCCACCTTGAAGGTACCGGACAAGAAAAGCTGGAAAAAGCTGCCAACCACCATGACATTCATCAAAAAGAGATAAAACAAGATGTTAACACTCAAACTTATTACCGAACAGACCGAGCGTGTGATTGCCGGTCTGGAGAAGAAGCACTTCCAGGGTGCCCGTGAGGCTATCAACGAGGTGTTGGCCATCGACCGCCAGCGCCGTGATGCCCAGCAACAGTTAGACAAGAACCTGAACGAGCAGAAGCTGCAGTCAGGACAGATAGGCCGATTGATGAAGGAAGGCAAGCGCGAAGAGGCCGACCAGGCCAAGCAGACCGTCAGCGCCCTGAAGGAGAGCTCCAAGCAGCTGGAGGAGCAGATGAACAAGGCACAGGAGGACATGAACCGCCTGCTCTGCCAAATTCCCAACATCCCCTACGACGAGGTGCCCGAAGGCCGCGAGGCTGCCGACAACCGCGTGGTGAAGAGCAATCTGAAGGAGTGCACGGAGACCGACACCGTGGGCAACTGGGACGTCAATCCCACTCTCGGCATTGAGAATCCCCTGCCCCACTGGGAGCTGGCCAAGAAATACAACCTCATCGACTTCGACCTCGGCGTGAAGATCACCGGCGCCGGATTCCCCGTCTACATCGGCAAGGGCGCCCAGCTGCAGCGTGCCCTCATCAACTTCTTCCTCGACGAGGCACGTGCCAGCGGCTACACCGAGATCATGCCGCCCACCGTTGTCAACGCTGCTTCGGGCTACGGCACAGGCCAGCTGCCTGACAAGGAGGGCCAGATGTATCATTGCGAGGTGGACGACTTCTATCTCATCCCCACCGCTGAGGTGCCTGTCACAAATATCTATCGCGACGTCATCCTCGACGAGGACAAGCTGCCCATCAAGAACTGCGCCTATACGGAGTGTTTCCGTCGCGAGGCAGGCAGCTACGGCAAGGACGTGCGCGGCCTGAACCGTCTGCACGAATTCTCGAAGATTGAGATTGTGCGCATCGATAAGCCTGAGCACTCGAAGGAGAGCCACAAGGAGATGCTGGCCCACGTCGAAGGACTGCTGAAGAAACTGGAGCTGCCCTATCGCATCCTCTTGCTCTGCGGTGGCGACCAGAGCTTTACTTCTGCCATCTGCTACGACTTTGAGGTCTACAGCGAGGCACAGGGCCGCTGGCTCGAGGTGTCTTCCGTCTCCAACTTCGACACCTATCAGGCCAACCGCCTGAAGTGCCGCTATCGCCGCAACGACACGAAGAAGACCGAGCTCTGCCACACGCTGAACGGCTCTGCTCTGGCTCTGCCCCGTATCGTGGCCGCTCTCTTGGAGAACAACCAGACGGCTGAGGGCATCCGCATCCCCAAGGCCCTGCAGAAGTATACTGGTTTCGACATCATCGACTAAATGAATTTCCGCCTCACTTCCCGTTTCCAGCCCACCGGCGACCAGCCCGAGGCCATCCGCGAGCTCACCGACGGCGTGCTGCGCGGCGACAGGGCACAGGTGCTCTTAGGCGTGACGGGATCAGGCAAGACGTTCACAATGGCCAACGTCATTGCCAACGTGGGGCGACCAACACTCATTCTCAGTCACAACAAGACACTGGCCGCGCAACTCTATCAGGAGATGCGCGGCTTCTTTCCTGAGAACGCCGTAGAGTATTACGTCAGCTACTACGACTACTACCAGCCCGAAGCCTACATTCCCTCGACCGACACCTACATCGAGAAAGACCTGGACATCAACGAGGAGATTGATCGTCTGCGCCTCAGCGCCGTTTCTGCCTTGCTTTCAGGAAGAAAGGACGTCGTCGTCGTGTCGTCTGTATCCTGCATCTACGGCATGGGAAGTCCTAACGCGCTGTCCGACAACGTCATCGAAATCAAGCAGGGACAGAACATCGAACGCAATGCCCTGCTGAGAAAGTTGGTACAGTCGCTCTATGTGAGAAACGACCTGACATTAGAGCGTGGCCACTTCCGCGTAAAAGGTGACACCATCGACATCTACATGGCCTACGCTGAGATGATTCTGCGCATCACCTTCTGGGACGACGAGATAGACAGCATCGAGGAGCTCGACCCCGTCACCCTTGACCGCCTCGGCCGCTATGCCGACTACAAGCTCTACCCCGCCAACCTCTTTATGACCACGCAGGAGCAGACGAACAAGGCCATCCACGACATTCAGGACGACTTGGTGAAGCAGGTGGCGTTCTTCGAAGAGTTGGGCGACCCCGTCAAGGCGCAGCGTATCAAGGAGCGCGTGGAGTACGACATGGAGATGATCAAAGAGCTGGGCCATTGCTCAGGCATTGAGAATTACTCGCGCTACTTCGACGGACGTCGTGCCGGCGAGCGTCCCTACTGCCTGCTCGACTTTTTCCCCAAGGACTTCCTGCTCATCGTCGACGAGAGCCACGTCAGCGTGCCGCAGATTGGTGCGATGTACGGCGGCGACCGTGCCCGCAAGACCAACCTCGTGGAGTATGCCTTCCGCCTGCCTGCCGCCTTCGACAACCGTCCGCTCACCTTCGACGAGTTCCAGCAGATGGTGCATCAGGTCATCTACGTCTCTGCCACGCCTGCCGACTTCGAACTGCAGGAGGCCGAGGGTGTCGTCGTCGAGCAGCTCATCCGTCCTACGGGCCTTCTCGACCCCGAGATAGAGGTGCGCCCCTCCGAGCATCAGATCGACGACCTCATGGAGGAGATACGCATCCGCACCGAGCGCAAGGAGCGCACCCTCGTCACCACCCTCACCAAGCGCATGGCCGAGGAGCTGACGGAATTCCTGATGAACCACGACGTGCAGACCGCCTATATCCACAGCGACGTGAGCACCCTCGACCGTGTAAAGATTCTCAGCGACCTGCGCAGCGGCGTCTACGATGTGCTGGTGGGTGTCAACCTCTTGCGCGAGGGCCTCGACCTGCCCGAGGTGTCGCTCGTTGCCATCCTCGATGCCGACAAGGAGGGATTCCTGCGCAGCCGCCGCTCACTGGTACAGACCGCCGGTCGTGCTGCCCGCAACGTCAACGGCCGTGTCATCATGTATGCCGACACCATCACCCCCTCCATGCAGCTGACCATCGACGAGACCAACCGCCGGCGCACCAAGCAGCTAAAATACAACGCCGACCACGGCATCACGCCCACGCAGATCATCAAGGAGCTCTCCACCACCCCGCTTACCCGCGACCTCCGTCCGGACATCAAGGAGCTGCAATCCTCCGGCATTACTGCTCAAGGGGATTTGCAATCCCCGTACCTCGACAAAGCTGCCGATCCTATTGTGGAGCGCATGACACGTCCGCAGATAGAGAAGCTTATCGCCGAGACCACCCGCCGCATGAAAGAGGCAGCCAAGAAGATGGATTTCCTCCAGGCTGCCCAGTATCGCGACGAAATCATCCGTCTGCAAAAAGAGATCGAGTTGTAAGAACACAAAAAAAGGATGTGTCAGCGGTTAAAGATGTGGGCAAGCATCATGCCGAGAACGAAGGGCTTGTCGACTTTCAGCTTGTCCAGCTGCTCATGCATAGCCTCGACGGGTTCGCCCTTTCCTTGCGGAATAAACTCTATCGAGTCATCTTTGTATTGGCGGACTGTGCCACGTGTGCTTTTTAATATTTCGCTCATAATCAGTTGTTTAATTGTTTCCAATTCTTATTTTCTTACGTTCTTACTTTCTTACGTTAAGCCTCGGAAACGAGGCCAATGAGGGTGTGTCAAAATAGGCACATCCTCTTTTTTAATGTCTATATGGGACGAGAGAGGGATTCTTCCCCTAATGGGGTCATTATGAATTCTGTCGCTCCATTTTTATGGCGTCACGCGAATCCAGTCTGCATCAATCCAGCCGCGGTCGGCCTTGGAATCAGTCTCGGCAGCAACGAAGCCGAACCTGGCGCCAATCCATTTGCCCTCCTTCATATGAAATTCATCGCCGCACTCTATCCACTTCTTGTTGTTCAGGCTGTAGGAGAAGCGTACGACAGGAGAGGTGTGTGGTGAGAGGTGAGAGGTGTGAGGAATGGCTGGCTCCACGGTAAGGCGCAGGTAGATGTCCTCATGGATACCGGGCTTGTAGTCAATCTTGTCCTTCGCCGTGGGCTCCAGTGTGGCCAACACCTTCTCCGTCTGCGGCTTGCCTTTGTCAGCGCCGATACATGTCATCTGCACTAGCTCGAAAGCACCCTCCTTCTCCCCCGAAGGGGGCGTGATGCGGCGCACGACGAGGGCGGAGTAGTCGAGGCCCATCATGATGAGCCCGCCGAACTGGCCGTCGGCCTTTGAGGTGAAACGCAACTTCGTCGTGACGGTAAACTTGTCGGCAGGTGTCTTTTGTAGCAGCATGTTGGGGACGAGCCAGAGGCTGTACTCTTGAGGTGAGGGGTTAGAGGTGAGAGGTGAGAGCTTGTGGGTGTAGATGCGGAAGGTGCCGAAGGCGGTGGGCACACCGAATTTCTCGTCATAGTTGGCCTGCCACTGCCATTGCTTGCCTATCTCAGGATTATTGAACTCGTCACTCTCGACGGGATTGACGATAAGTGTGCTCGAAGCTTTTGGCTTCGAAAATGTCGTGACAGGCTCGCCTTTCTTGCCCATGATAGGCCATCCGGAAGACCAGTCGACGGGCTGCAGATGAACCACACGGCCATAGGCATCCTTGTCTTGGAAATGCAGGAACCAGTCCTCGCCGTATTTCGTGTGCACCCATCCACCCTGATGCGGGCCGTTGATATTGGTTTTACCTTGCGATAGCACAATCTTGTGCTCGTATGGGCCGTAGGGACTCTTGCTACGCATGGCTAATTGGAAACCTGTCGGCACGCCGCCAGCTGGACACATGATCCAGTACCAGCCATCGCGCTTGTAGAATTTCGGCCCTTCGCAGGTACGGTTCTCGGTGCCATTGCCGTCGAACACGATCACGGGCTGGCCAATGGCTCTGGTGCCGTCGGCTGAGAGTTCACGCACCGTGAGCACCGAGGCGAACTTCGCTCTTGAGTTGGCCCATCCATTGACCAGATAGCAGCGGCCGTCGTCATCCCAAAGCGGCGTGGTGTCAATATAGCCCTGTCCGTGGATGACGCAGACGGGAGCCTCCCATTCGGCGGCAGGGTCGCCGCCACGTGTCTTCACCATGTAGACGCCGTAGTCGGGATCACCCCAGTAGATATAGTATTCGCCATCGTGATAGCGGATGCTGGGCGCCCATACGCCGTTGCCGTGCTGTGGAGTGCTGAAGTGCTCAAGGAGCTGTGCATCGCCCTCGTAGAGATTCTTTAACGCATAGCCAATAATCTCCCAGTTAACCAGATCTTTAGAGTGCATGATGGGAAGTCCTGGCGAGCATTGGAAGGAGGAGGCGGTGAGGTAATAGTCGTCACCCTCCGGGCCGCCTACGCAGACATCGGGATCGCTGTAGTCGGCATTGATCACGGGGTTGGTGTAGGTGCCGTCGCCGTTGTCGGGACACCATACCTGCGACTTGTACTGCGCGACTGCGTCGCTAAATGATAAAGGAAAAATGAAGAATGATAAACTTAGGAACTTGAGGAATGTTTTCATTGACGTCTGATTTGTAATTTGTAGTTGTTTTTGAAGTAGTTGATGCGCATGACGTGCCTCACTTCGTCGTCGGCCGACGGGTTGTAGGCTTTACCCAAGGCAAGGGCGACATGTCCCATGGTGCGGCGCAGGTTGATTTCCACGCAGGGGTGTAGAGTGTTTGGTGTTGATTGTTGATTGTTTAGTGACTTCACCACCATCATGTCGATGCCGAAGGGGCCTTGGTATTTGTTTTTGAAGACATCGCCAAGAATCTGGCAGATGTGCTCCTGTGTCTGGTCGAGCAATGGTGTGGGGATATAGTGGCTCAGTGCCTCACGCTTCGCCTGCTCCGTAGCAATGATATTGCCCGTATAGGCACCATTCGACGTGTGGAAGAGCGAGAGCCCCAAGTAGTTGACGTGGCCTGCACCATCAGAATAGAACTCCATGCCGAAGTCCTTCACCTTTGTAAAACAGGGCTCCACCATCACGGAGCCTTGCCTTAGTAGAATATTGTGCAGCCAGCCATCCACGTTTTTGTCGCGCCAAAATCCAGTATGCTCATAGATCTCATTGGACCCATAGGCCTCAGATGGCTCAGAAGAGACAAACCTCACTCCCCGTCCGCTGGACGACCAGGGAGCCTTGAGCACGGCCTTGCCATATTTGTTGACGAGCGCCTGCAACTCTTCCATCGTGGTGCACTCGGTGGCCTCGCCTACTGTGCCTTCTGTCTGCAACAAGGGCAGCAATTGGGCAGCGGTACGCCGATGGGAAAGCTCGCGGATGGCATCCAGCCAGTCATTTTTCTCTCCTCTTTCCTCTCTCCTCTTTCCTCTTTCAATATTCCACATCCCACATTCCTCTAACTCCTTCAGGCCATGACGGCGCAGCTGTGCACACAGGGCGGCGTTCCATCCCCAAGGTTCTATGCGAGTGACGGCCAGCGATGCCAACTGCTGATAGCTGACAAAGTGATGGCAACGGACGGGACGATGGCGAACTCGTTTCAATGCCGTCGCTACATCGTCTACCAGAATGTAGTCCCCCTCGTCAGCCCACAAGGCCGGCAGCCAGCCCAGATCATGGCGCAGCTGACGCCCTGCATGAGGGGCGGTAAAGTTCTCCAATCCGCTGGCCAAAGCCAGGTCATGGTCGGGATTAAAGATGTGAAGTGTCATCAATTACACTAATTTGTTTGCAAAGGTACAATTTTTTCTGTTTTCTTGTAGTCAGTTTGATGAAAAAATTGTAACTTTGTAGGCGAATTGCGAAACACATCATTTATAATATAGGAGGAAGCAATGAAAAAAAGCAAGATTTTCCTGTTTGCCGCACTACTGATGACGGGAGTAGCGGCCAATGCCGGTGGTTTGATGACGAACACGAATTACCACATCGCCTTCGACCGCATGTTTGCCCGTGGCGCCACGTTTGACATCGACGCCGCCTACTCGAACCCTGCCGGCCTGGCATGGGGACACGAGGGCTGGCAGCTGTCGCTCAATTTCCAGGAACCCTGGCAGAACCGTGACATCGAGACCACCATCCCTAGCTATCTGGCCTTTCCTGCATTAGGCTATAGTGGCTACGATGTGCAGCAGAAGTATAATGGCAAAGCCTCGGCTCCCATTGTTCCGGCTCTGTTCGCCTCATACAAAAAAAACCGCTGGGCACTCTCTACGATGATAGGTATTGTAGGCAGCGGCGGCTTCGTGAAATACGACGAGGGCATCCCCATGTTCAATACTCTTGTCATGGGAAAACTTTTTAGTGCAACAGGTGGAACCATCCGTCCAGGCATGTATGATATTGACTCCAAGATGGAAGGCAAGCAGTATATTTTTGGCGGGCAGCTGAACTTTACATACAAGATAGCTGATTTCCTGGCAGCTGCAGTGGGCATGCGCGCTAACTATTACGACGGATACAATCGTGGTCATGTCGTCGCCAATATGCAGGGAGCCGACCTCATCAACCTGCAGCTCGACTGCCTGCAGAAAGGCTGGGGCTTTGCACCTATCGTCAGTCTCGATTTCCACCAAGGTCCGCTGACTATTGCTGCCCGTTACGAATTCCGCACGAAGATCAATACAGAGAACGACACCCAGGAACTCTCCGCACGTATCAAGAACACCGACCCAACTACGGCTGCTGCAGTACCCTATATTGAGGGACAGACGGCTTTGGCTCAGTTTGGAGATAAGGTGACGCCATATCTCGACGGTGTCAAGACCCGTTACGACATGCCTGCACTCTTCGTGGCTGCTGTAGGCTATGAGTTCTCGCCGCAGCTGCGTGCCTCATTGGAGTATCATTTCTTCAATGACAAGAACGCCAAGATGGCTGGCGACCGCCAGAAAGAGCTGTCGGGTGGTACGAATGAGTTCCTGGCAGGCATAGAGTACGACATCAACGACAAGTTCACCGTGAGCTGTGGCGGTCAGCGAAC
>Ga0310696_10009537_pt1 | contig 11230 bp, 6 predicted proteins | sample AusTroGonzalo_MG_4_FD_203885 | JGI IMG/M metagenome (GOLD analysis project Ga0310696, IMG submission 203885) | Bovine rumen microbial communities from tropical cattle in Woodstock, Queensland, Australia - Gonzalo_02 (v2) (version 2) | ecosystem: Host-associated > Mammals > Digestive system >...
TTCTGGTTTGGCGTGGTACACAACTTCGGCCATGCCTTGATTGGCATTTTGGTCGTGGCCGTCATCGCCTTCCTGTTTACGACAGTGGCCGCCAACGCCATCGCCATCGTGGGCAGCAACCCCGTGAGCGGCATGACCCTGATGACCTTGATTTTAGCCTCCTTGGTGATGGTCGCTGCAGGACTGAGCGGTCCTGAGGGTATGACCGCCACATTAATTATAGGTGGTGTGGTCTGCACGGCCTTAGCTGTGGCAGGTGCTTTCATCACCGACCTGAAAGTAGGTTATTGGATTGGCACAACGCCCAAGAAACAAGAGATTTGGAAGTTTGTCGGTGTAGCTGTTGCCGCTGCCACCGTTGCAGGAGTCATCATGATTCTGAACAAAGCCTACGGCTTCGTAGGTGACGGTGCCCTTGTGGCTCCTCAAGCCAACGCCATGAGCGCCGTCATCGAGCCGATGATGTCGGGCGGCAGCGCTCCGTGGCTGCTCTACGGCATCGGTGCCGCCATCGCCTTGATTCTCAACTTCTGCAAGGTGCCGGCATTGCCCTTCGCCTTGGGCATGTTCATCCCCATCGACCTCAACGTGCCGTTGCTCATCGGTGGTGCCATTTCGTGGTTCGTCAGCACACGCAGCAAGGACCAGAAACTCAACGATGCCCGCTACAACCGTGGCACCCTCATTGCTTCTGGCTTCATCGCTGGTGGTGCCTTGATGGGTGTGGTGAGTGCTATCCTCAAGTTCGCCAACGTGGATGCCGTGGCCAAAACTGCCGAGGGTACACCGTTTGCCGAACTGCCTGTCGCCGGTCTCGTCGCCTTGGTGATGTACATCGCTATTATCTGCTACATGATTTGGGACTCGAAGCGGGCGAAAGTGGAAGAATAAATTGTCAATTTAGGTCGGTAGAGACGGTGTGCACACCGTCTCTACAAGAAACGATGGCAGATGAAAACTAGATATCCGCCATCGTTTTTTGTATCAATATTTTGCCTATTTTTGCAGCCCAAAATTGAAATCCATATTTACAATGAAAAAACACACCATGATTCTTGCAGTTTTGATGCTGCTATCACTGTCGATAAAGGCCGAACACGTAACACCCGAAACTGCTCGCAAAGTGGCTACCACTTTCCTGAACAACAACGGTGCAAAAACTGCCCAACTGACCGACCTCTCCAAGGCAGCGGGGTTTGAAAACCTGTATATTTTCACGACTGAGAGCAGTTTCGTGGTGATGTCGGCTGATGACTGTGTGAAGCCTGTTTTGGGGTATTCTCTGACCAATACATTTGTTGCGGAAAGAATGCCCGAAAACATCAGTTTGTGGTTGCAGGGGTATAGTGACGAGATACAGTGGGCCATTGACAACAAGCTGAGAGCCACTTCTGAAACTGCCCAACAATGGAAAGACTTAATAGTAGGGAAAACAAATACGGCAAAAGCGGAGGCAGTTGTTGGGCCTTTGATTCAAACAGAATGGAATCAACGCAGTCCATACAATGACCTATGTCCTTCGGGAACCGTGACAGGTTGCGTAGCAACAGCTATGGCACAAGTAATGAAGTTCTGGGAGCATCCCACCATGGGTACAGATTCACACTCCTACACTTGGAACAACCAAACCTTGAGTGCAGATTTCAGTGCAACCACATACGATTGGGATAACATGACCAACACATACAATAGTTCAAGCAACGAGACTCAAAAGTTGGCTGTCGCTACGCTTATGTACCATTGCGGTGTCTCCGTCGAGATGAAGTATAATACATCCAGTAGTGCCAAAACCTACGATGTTATGTCGGCATTACAAACCTATTTCAGTTATGCTCCATGCATGCAATACAAATCCAAAGACGGATATAGTGACGAAGTTTGGATTACTATGTTGAAACGAGAACTATACGATGGCAGACCTTTACAATACAGGGGGAGCGATGCTGGAGGCAACGGCGGTCACTCTTTTGTTTGCGATGGTTACGACAGTGACGATAACTTCCATTTCAATTGGGGATGGGGCAGTTATTGTGACGGTTATTATTCCATCAATAATATGAATCCCAATCCCGATGCATCCGCAACTGGAGCTGGCAATGGCGTTTATACCGTAGGTCAATCTGCCATCTTCGGCATTGAACCCATCAGTTCTTTACTTGCGCCCAACCTTTCAGCTTCGGTCGGCCAAAATATCATCACTTTGACATGGACTAATGTTGATGATGCCGTTTCGTACGATGTTTATAGAGACAATATAAAAATCGCCACAAGCATCACAGACAATAGTTATGTTGACAGCAATGTCATTTCTGGCACCTATTACGAATATTATGTCAGGGCTGTGTCGGGCGAAATAAGGTCTAATCCCTCAAACTTTGTCACAAAACTGGCTTTCTTCCGCGATTACACCCCTGCTACTTTAATAGCAACTTTGACAAGCGGCAATGCCATGCTGACATGGACTAAACCACAAAATAACACCACCCTTCAATACGCAACAGACTATTCAGGTTCTAGATTCGGCATGGGGGAAGGCAAGGACACTTACTGGAGGGAAGTATTCGCTCCTTCAAGACTAAGTGATTTCATCGGGATGTATATCGAAAAGGTTTCAGCTTATTTGGAACTCTCTGGCAATTACACACTTTTTATCTATCAAGCCGAACCAAATACAGATGATGAACTGGCCGAGTTGTTGTATGAGAAAACATTCCTTGTTTCAAGTGCTGGATGGATAGATATTGAATTGGAATCTCCCATACAGCTTGATTGTAATAAAGAATTGTGGATTATGATGTATTATCCATATACATCGGGTAGTACTGAATCATATTGGTATCCTGCTACTTATGGCACTTACGATGAAATTCAATATGACAACGAGGAGGATGAAGAACGGTACAATCCAAGATTAATTGGAGAATTAGTTGACGGTTCAATAAAGTGGTATCATATCGGAGCTAACATTTCTTGGCTTTTCCGCACCTATATTTCTGATGGCACATTCACCTACAACATCTACGACGGTGAGACAAGACTCAACACAGAAGCCATCTCGGACACGACTTATACGGATGAAGGTCCCGAAACCAACACCATCCATAACTACACCATAAAGACCAACTATTACGGTGGCGAATCGGCTGCCTCCAACACCGCAAGTCTTGCTTTAGGCTCAAACACGCGTGCATCCTTGACCCTTGAAAACAACGACAATATGACCATTGGAAGCGGCAGCACCCTCACGGTCACAGGTACCCTCAGCAATGATGATGCAGCCAACCTCGTCCTTGAAGACGGTGCCCAACTCATCCACAACAGCGATGGCGTGGCGGCCACGGTGAAAAAGAGCATATCCCCCTGGACCACTGATCCTGTTGGTGGCTGGTACTTCATCGCATCACCAATCAACAGCAATGAACTTGACCCAAGCAACGTGGTCAACTTGCTCACCGATACCAACGTAGAAAATGGTCCTCGCACGTATGACCTTTACAGGCTTGAAGATGACAACTGGAAGAACTACAGAAAGAATACTTTCAATTTGGCCAATGGCGAAGGTTACCTCTATGCCAACGAGAACACCCAAATCTTGTCGTTCAAGGGCGAAATCAAGCCGTATAATACTGACAATAATACAGTTACAGTTTCCGCAGGATGGAACCTCATAGGCAATCCCTTCACCTGTAATGTGGTTCCAAGCTTAGCCTATCACATCTTGAACAACGAATCCTCAACCACTTCCGTAAATGCCAATGCGGGTTTGGTCACTCCTGGTATGGGTATTGCGGTCTATTCTGAGAATGGCGGGACCCTCAGTTTCAATCTTCCTACTGAAAGTATGTCCGCTTCAAGCAATGGCCATCTGCAAATAACCTTAAACCAGCAAATTACAAACAGAAATGAGGCCAACACCATTGCTATCGACAACACCATTGTCAGTTTCAATGAAAATGAAGGGCTGCCGAAGTTCCCCTTGTTAGAAGCCAATTCCAAACTCTATATCCCCAAAGGCAAAGAGGAATATGCTATCGTTAGTTCTGCTGCCCAAGGCGAAATGCCTATCAACTTCCGCGCTACCGAAGATGGAACTTACACCCTCACGGTCAACCCTGAAGGTGTGGAAATGAACTACCTCCACCTCATCGACAACATCACAGGTAATGATGTCGACCTTTTGGCATCACCAAACTATACCTTCGAGGCTAAGACGACGGATTATGCATCGAGGTTCAGATTGGTGTTCGCATCCGTTTGCGAGGACGCAAACGACGACAATGAGAGTTTTGCTTTCATCAACGATGGAAACATCGTCGTTTACAAAGAAGGCACTTTGCAAATTGTGGATTTGATGGGGCGTGTCTTTGTTAGTACAGACGTTGCACGCAACGTCTCTACAAACGGAATGACATCGGGTGTGTATGTCCTGCGTCTCATCACCGCCGATGGCATGAAAACACAGAAGATTGTTGTGGAATAATTTCGTACCTTTGCGCCACAATTTTCTAGTATCGTGGCAAGCATTTCGAATCAACCTTATAAAAATGATGCCCACATCGACGCGATAGTCAAGGCTTTGCGCGATGGAGGGCATTTGCTTTGTTCCAATTTGGTGGCCTCTTCCAAGGCTTTCGTGGTGGAAGAAACCTTCCGTCAGATGGGCGGTCAGCACCTTATCGTCTGCGCCGACAAGGAAGACGCGGCCTATTTCTACAACGACCTCGAAAGTCTCCTTGACGAGCGCGGCATGGACTACAGCAAGAAGCAGGTACTCTTCTACCCCACTTCCTACAAGCGTCCCTATGAGCCCGAGAAGGCCGACAACACTTATATCCTTTCACGCACCGAGGTGTTGCAACGCGTCTCCACCTCCGAACGAAAGACCTTGATTGTCAGCTATCCAGAAGCATTGAGCGAGAAGGTTTTCACCCGCAAACTCTTGGCCAAGAACACCTTCAAAATCAAGGTGGGCGACAAAATCAACCTCGATTTCCTCACCGATTTGCTCTACGAATATGAGTTTGAGAGCGTCGATTTCGTGGTGGAGCCAGGACAATTTGCCATCCGTGGCGGTTTGGTGGACGTGTTTTCCTTCGCCAACGACTACCCTTACCGTATCGAGTTCTTCGGCGACGAGGTGGACAGCATCCGCAGCTTCAACATCGCTGACCAACTCTCCATCGAGAAGCTGAAACAGATTGTTTTGTTGCCCAACATGCAGGAACGAGCCTTCATCGAGGAACGCGAGGCCATCCTACAATACTTGCCCGACACGACCACTGTTTGGCTCACAGACATGCCTTTCTTTGCCACACAAGTCGACAAAGAATACGACCGCGCCGTGGAGGCTTTTGAGAAAATGCAGGGACAGGATGAGGAAGTTAAAATCTTAAAGCCCAGCCAGTTGTTCAGCAAGTCTGATGAGTTGATGGAGTGCTTGAAGAAACGCCGCACGGTGGAATTTGGCACTACAAGCCAACTGGTAACTGATGGTATAGATTGCTTCGTTCCTCGCAATGACGCAAAGCGACAACAAGAAAGCTCCCAACTGATAACTGAACAACTGAACAACTCCCAACTCCACACTCCTAACTCCCCACTCCTAACTGTCAACTTCCATACCAAGCCTCAGCCGATTTTCAGCAAGAACTTCAACCTGCTCATTGACGACATCAGCGAGCACAAGGCCAACGGCTACCGCATCATCGTTTTTTCTGAAAGCAGCAAACAACTCTCACGCATTCAGGCGATTCTGAATGACATTAACCATAACGACGAGTTGCACCGTGACTTCGAGACCGAAACAATCGCTATCCACGGTGGCTTCATCGACGAGGACTTGAAAGTGTGCTGCTATACCGACCACCAGATCTTTGAACGTTACCACCGCTTCCACCTGCGCGATAATTTCTCGACTAAACAGGCCATCACGTTGAAGGACCTTTACGAACTGAAGCCCGGCGACTACGTCACCCACATCGACCACGGCATTGGTCGCTTCGACGGCCTCGAGACCATCGAGAATAACGGCAAGCCGCAAGAGGCTATCCGCCTGATTTACAACAACGGCGACTTGCTCTATGTGAGCATCCACTCGCTGCACCGCATCGCGAAGTACAGCAGCAAGGACGGCACAGAACCGCATTTGAGCACCCTCGGCAGCGGCGCATGGAACCGCCTGAAAAACAAGACCAAGAGCAAGGTCAAGGACATCGCACGCGAACTGATTAAACTTTACGCAGAACGCAAACGCACCCCAGGCTTCCAGTTCTCGCCCGACAATTACCTTCAAAACGAGTTGGAGGCCTCCTTCATCTACGAAGACACCCCCGACCAACTGAAGGCCACTAACGATGTGAAGCGCGACATGGAGAGCGAGAACCCCATGGACCGTCTCGTGTGCGGCGATGTGGGCTTTGGCAAGACCGAGGTAGCCATGCGTGCCGCCTTCAAGGCCTGCTGCGACTCGAAACAGGTGGCCGTGCTGGTGCCTACGACTGTTTTGGCTTTGCAGCATTACCACACCTTCACAGAACGCTTCGATGGCTTCCCCGTCACCGTCGAATACCTCAACCGATTTAAGACCACAAAGCAACAGACCGAAATCCTGAAAAAACTCGAAAAAGGCGAAATCGACATCATCATCGGGACACACCGCCTCACGGGAAAGGATGTGAAATTCAAGGATTTGGGATTGCTCGTCATTGACGAGGAACAGAAATTCGGCGTGTCGGCGAAGGAGAAACTGAAAGAGATGAAGGCCAACGTCGATACCCTGACCTTGACTGCCACCCCGATTCCGAGAACCCTGCAATTCTCCATGATGGGTGCCCGCGACCTCAGCGTCATCACCACGCCACCGCCCAACCGCTATCCTGTGCAGACCGAGTTGCGCGGCTTCGACGGCGAACTCATCCGCGATGCTATTCAGTTTGAAATCGCCCGCAACGGTCAGGTGTTTTTCATCCACAACCGTGTCCAGAACATCATGGATGTGCACGACTTCATTTTGAGGTTTGTGCCGGGCATCCGCATCGCCGTGGCCCACGGCCAGATGGAAGGCGCAAAGTTGGAGAAAATTATGCTCGACTTCATCAATGGCGACTATGATGTGCTGCTCTGCACCACCATCGTGGAGAGCGGTCTCGACATCCCCAATGCCAACACCATCATCATCAACGACGCGCACCGCTACGGCCTCAGCGACTTGCACCAACTGCGTGGACGTGTAGGCCGTTCCAACAAGAAGGCCTTCTGCTACCTGCTGACACCGCCACTCAACACCCTCACCCAAGACGCCCAAAAACGCCTCCGCGCCTTGGAGGAGTTCTCCGACCTCGGCGAAGGCATTAATATCGCCATGCGCGACTTGGACATCCGTGGCGCGGGCAACATCCTCGGTGCCGAACAGAGCGGCTTCATCAATGACATCGGCTTCGAGACCTACCATAAGATTCTCGACGAAGCCATCCTCGAACTGAAAGAGACTGAATTTCAGGATATTTTCGACAAGGAAGAGGAAAAATCATACGTTGCAGACTGCACCATCGAGACCGACATGGAAGTGCGTTTCCCCGCCGATTACATCAACTCGACCCAGGAGCGCGTCAGCCTTTACAGCGAACTCGACCGCACCAAGACCGAGGAGAGCCTGATGAAGTTCACCGACCACCTCATCGACCGCTTCGGGCCTATCCCCAAGCAGGTCAACGACTTGCTCAACACCGTCCGTCTGCGTTGGATTGCCAAGGATTTGGGCTTTGAGAAGATATTGTTGCGCCACCACAACATGACAGCGTATTTCGTCAGCAACCAAGAATCAAGATACTTTGAGAGCGCGACCTTCCAAAAGATTATGCAGTACATCATGAGCCACCCGAAGCGCACCGCCGTGAAGGAGGCAAATGACAAACTGCAATTAACTGTGAAAGAGGTTAGCACGGTGACACAGGCTTTGGAATTGCTCAGAGAAATGCAAAATTCGTAACATTTTTTGTTTTTTTGTAAAATTTGTGTATCTTTGCCAAATCATTGTTCAAACACTCTTAACTTAATTATAAACCTTTAAACACTTAACACCATGAAATCACGTACTGTTTTAGCATTGTTAGCCGGTGCCGCTGCTGGTGCCGTTTTGGGAATCCTCTTAGCTCCCGACAAGGGCGAAGAAAGCCGTAAGAAAGTGAAAAAGACGGCAGAAGACTGCATCGACAAGGTAAAGGAGAAATTGTCTAACCTGAAGAAAGAAAATGACGAAAATGTCGAAGCATCAGAAGCATAAGTTTACGGCTCCCGTCGACAGACTGGTACACGAAACCACGGGCTACGTCAACGCGCAAATCGACGACGTGAAGCTGCGTTCGATTAAAGGCCTGTCGCAAGGCACCTCAGCCGTTGCCAGCCTTCTGGTCATCTTCATCATCGTCGGTGCCTTGGTGACAGCCCTGTCCTTTGCGGTTGTCCTGTGGCTCGGCGAGCTGATGGGCAGCTATGCGAAGGCCGCCTTCATCATGTCGGGCGTGCTGGCGTTAGTCTTAGTGGTGCTCATCCTGCTGCGCAAGCAACTCTTCAAGAGCAGCTTCATCGGCATGTACACCGACATCTTCTTCCAAAAAGAGGTGAAGCCCGAAGGTCTGAAGACCATGGAAGGCCTTGATATCGCCATCTGGAATGCGGAAACACGCATCAAGGATAAGGAAGAGGATATCTCAGATGCCTACACCCAATGCAAGGACTTTTACACTCCCAAGAACCTGCTGGGCTTTGGCGTTGACAAACTGGGCGACTGGGCTTTAACAGCTATCAGCTCGCTCTTCGGAAAAAAGAAGAAATAACGCAGGGAAGGCAAAGCCTAACGCGACTCCCAGAAATCGGCACCTTCAACACCGATTTCCTTCGGGTCAAAGACGGGGTCTTTGCCTTCTTTCTTTTGTCGCTCATACGACCGTAAGGCTTTGAAAGCCTTTCTGAGCAATTATTTATCAAAAACACTCTTAGCGTAAAACCCAAGCTGTGTTATGTATCCTTCTTTATCCCATTCATAGCCAGTGATAAAAAGGCCATTAAGAAATCCATAAGGAGTGTAAATATTTGGCTCAGCAGTAACCCCAGAATCTCTCAATATCAGTCTCACTTTATAAGCCGTATGAACATTTCCACAATTTTTTGTGCGATACTTCACCTTGCCCTGGACAAGAATCTCAGTATCCGAAACGCGTTGCGCTTTATCAATTGAAATCTCATCCCGATAAGTTCCCTTAAATTTTTCAATCAGGCCTTTTAATGCTTCTTCAACGCACTGTCTCAAAGTCTCATTGTTGATTTCTTCCATAGCGTTTAAGTTTTAGGGGTTATTATTTGTGTGCAAAGTAACGAAATTTCCTAACATCTAACATCAACCAATTAATCTTTTCGGGCATTCTCCCAAAACTCCGCCTTTTCAGCCCCGATTTCCTTCGGGTCAAAAACAGGTTCCTTGCCTTCCTTCTTCTGCCTTTCGTAAGACTTCAACGCCTTGAAAGCCTTAGGCGAGAGCAACAATATCGCGATGATATTCACCCAAGCCATGGTGCCCACACCGATGTCGCCGAGGTCCCACATGGCCTTGGCCTCGTAGAGCGAACCAAAGAACACCATGCCCACCACGCCGAGACGCAGCACCCAAATCAAGATGTGCTCCTTTTTGCCTTTGCCGAAGAGATAGACAAGGTTGGTCTCAGCATAGTAATAATATGCCATGATGGTCGTGAAGGCAAAGAAAAACAAGGAGATAGAAACAACGACACCCGCCCAATTTCCAACCAGCAGCGTACTCAATGCCGCTGTCGTATAACCCACGCCAGGGGCACCCATCCTCATGCCATTGGCAGCATAGATAAGGTTGTCCGAAGCATCGAAGACATTGTAGGTCTTGCAGGCTAAAATCATCACAGCGGTAGCAGTGCAAACTAACAAGGTATCGATATACACCGAAAACGCCTGCACTAATCCCTGCTTGACAGGATGAGACACCTTGGCCGCGCCCGCCACGATAGCACCTGTGCCTTGACCCGCCTCATTGGAATAGATGCCGCGCTTCACACCCCAGGCGATGGTCGCGCCAAGGATGCCGCCCAAGGCCTCGTTCATGCCGAAAGCGCTACGAATCATATCCATAAACACCGAAGGCACCACATTAGCATTACGCAACAACACAAAAATGGAAAGCAGCACATACAGGATGGCCATGAACGGTGCTACCACCTGCGCCACATTGGCGATACGCGACACGCCACCCATCACCACAAGGCCGATGAGCAAGGCAACGACAGCACCCACAATGGCTGGGTTGATATTAAAAGTGTTGGCGAACGAAATGGCGATGCCGTTGGACTGCACCGGAGGCATGAAAAAACCAGCCGCTAACACCGCGCACACGGCAAATACCACCGCCAACCACTTGCATTTCAAGCCCTTTTCAATGTAATAGGCTGGTCCGCCACGGAATTGTCCCTTGTGTTCCTCTTTGTAAATCTGCGACAAAGTAGCCTCGGAAAAGGCCGATCCCGCACCGAGGAATGCGATAATCCACATCCAAACGATGGCACCCGGACCGCCATATCCGATGGCCGTGGCCACACCGACAATATTACCCGTGCCCACGCGTCCCGACAAAGCCATCGAGAAAGCCTGAAACGAGGTGATGCCTGTCTTCTGGCTCTTGTCCGTGGAGAAAAGCAGCCTCGCCATCTCGCGCAAGCGGCGCACCTGCACGAAGCCTGTCCCGATAGAGAAATACAAGCCCGCCAAAAGGCAGATGGCCACCAATGCGGGACTCCACACCCAACCGCTTATTGTTTGTATGATTTGTTCCATAACAAGTTGCTGTTTTGAATTTTACTAATCTCTCAGGCATCCAATAGGCACAACAAAAATGCCGTCCTTACGCTGGTAGGCGTATGACCCAACGGCTGTGAGCACCATCTTAAAAGCAGGCTCTTTCATTCGCGTGGTATCAATTGTATTGGCGAGGGTGTTTAATGATGCTACACCTTCTTCTATAAGTTTCTCTCCACCTAACTTTACCTCTATCAAAGCATAAGAACCATTTCGACGATGCAATACTGTATCACATTCCAATCCTGAGCTGTCACGATAATGATACAACCTGCCATCAAGAGCTTCGGCAAACACACGAAGGTCACGTACAGCAAAGTCTTCGAAAAGCAAGCCGAAAAAAGTCAGGTCGTTC
>Ga0310696_10009538_pt1 | contig 11230 bp, 7 predicted proteins | sample AusTroGonzalo_MG_4_FD_203885 | JGI IMG/M metagenome (GOLD analysis project Ga0310696, IMG submission 203885) | Bovine rumen microbial communities from tropical cattle in Woodstock, Queensland, Australia - Gonzalo_02 (v2) (version 2) | ecosystem: Host-associated > Mammals > Digestive system >...
CCGCCGCTTTGGAAAAGGGAATGCCGTGAAAATCGGCAACAGTACCCGCTGCTGTAAGCCCGGCGTAAAGGCCTGTCAATCAAGCCACTGTCGAGAGATGGGAAGGCGACAGGCTCGGACGAGTCAGAAGACCTGCCAAGCGTTAAGTTAAATTTATTTCGGGATTAAAATTAAATTATCATGAAAAAGTGTTTCTTTTTAGCACTGTCGCTTTTCTTTGCGACAATCGTAAATGCCCAATTGTCAGGCACTTACACAATCAGCAGTAACTCTTCCTCAAACCCTGACTACACCTCGTTGAGCGCGGCTGCCTCGGCATTGTCGGCTGGCGTGTCGGGTCAGGTGGTATTTGAAATCGCCCCTGGAACGTATGAGGAGTACGTCACCATCAACCAAATCAACGGAGCATCGGCGACAAACCGTGTCATTTTCAGAGGCATGGGTGGCGACAACCAACAGGTTGTGGTGACAAGCAACGCAGGCTACACCGACAACAGCACCATCAAGCTCAATGGCACCGACTACATCACCTTCGAGAACATGACGGTGACAACCACATCGACAAACAAAGCCAGATTGCTGGTGATTGACGGACAGACCGACTACAACCATTTTAATAACATGCGTTTTGTCGGAGCAGTCTCAACCTCGAACCTCGACGGCGACAAAAACCTCGTTTATTACAACAGTGGCGAATGGGTTTGCCATGACAACGAGTTTGTGGGATGCCACTTCGAAAACGGCTACATTGCCCTGTATTATCAAGGTAAAAACATCTACACGCTCAACGACGGAGTGTTGGTCGAAAACTGCACCTTCCTGAACCAGTCGTTCAAGAGCGTTTATATCTCATTCACCGACAACGCGATAGTGCGCGGCAACACCATCACAAACCACACTCACGATGTCTTGACGAACTATCATGCGATGGATTTGCTCCGCATACGTTACAACAGCATCATCGAAAACAACGTGATGAACGTGACGAGGAGCTCTAACTACGCTACCGTTTTTGAGACACGTCCGGCGATGGGAACGGCGACAGAGCCAGTCATCATCAGAAACAACATCATCAATTTCGTGTGCAACGTCAGCAGCAGCTACTGCGTCGATCTGGACGACAGCAACAGCGAATATGTCTATTTCGTCAACAACACCATAAAATGCAGCGGAAACAGCAACTGCGGCAGCATTTTTGTGGAGAAAAGCTGGCAGAATCTGCATATTTACAATAATTTGATTGTCAATGAATGCAGCGGCTACGTTTTACGTATCGGTGCTTCGGCAGAAAACCGTTTCTGCGACTATAACCGCGTGTCGTTCAGCGGAAGCTATTTCGGAAGACTCGGAAGCACCGACTACGCCACTTTGAGTGAGTGGACCTCTGGAACGGGCTACGACGCACATTCAGCCACTTGCACACCTAACTTTGTGGGAGCCAACGACTTGCACATAACAAGTGCTGACGGTCTGACAGTCGCAAATCCGCTTTCATACGTCACCAAAGACATCGACGACCAGAATCGTTCAGCAACGGCACCATGCGCCGGCGCCGACGAATTGGCAAGCGGCACGAACCTGCCTCCTGTTGTCGCAAACCCTATCGAAAACATCACTTTCGAGACATATCCGGCAAGCCAAACAGTGAATCTGAACAACACTTTCAACGATCCTGACGACCCGAATAACAACATCGTGATCACTGTGGCATCGAACAGCAACCCTTCTGTCGTTTCAGCCACTATCAACAACAAAATCTTAACAGTGACACGCCTCGTAAGCACAGCTGGAGTCGCCACAATCACGCTCAACGCAGAAAGCGCCGGACAGTCGGTGCAGACCTCGTTCACGGTGGAGTGCCTCGCAGAGGATCTGCCGCCTGTAGTGGCAAACCAGCTCGCTCCGATAAACTTCACTGATTATCCGCAGACATTAAATTTCGACCTCAGCAACACCTTCGACGACCCGGATAACAACAATGAGTTCATCGAAATCACGGTGCAGAGCTGTCCTTCGGAAATCACAGCTACAATTGATTGGAGCGACGTATTGTGGGTAACGAGAACGACTTCCAACGCCTTCACTAACAAGACATTGGTGATTCGCGCAACAAGCAACGGCAAACATGTCGACATGAACGTCAGCGTTTCAGGAAACGACGTGACAGTGGTTGTAGGCACCGCCACTTTCGACGATGTCGCATTAGGTTCAAGCGGCTACTGGCAAGGCGAGTCGGGTGACAACGAGATGTTCAGCGGCGGCTGGATTTTCACCAACTATTACATGCCGGAATATTCATTCTGGGGCGGTTTCACAGCGTCTAACCACACCGATTTGAATCAATCGGGATTGAATGCGCAATACACTGCTGCCACCGGTGCCGGTTACGACGGCACTACACAATACGGCGTGGCATATTGCATGGGCGTTCAGACCGATGTCTACGCTTCTGACGGCATCGCACATACCGTGACAGGATGTTACGTCACCAACAACCTCTGGGCTTATCAGAACATGCACGACGGCGACGCCACAGCCACACCGTTCGGCGGCACCACAGGCAACGACCCGGATTGGTTCAAGCTCACGGCAACAGGCAAAAACGCCAGCGGTCAGACAGTAGGAACAGCCGAGTTCTATCTCGCCGACTATCGTTTCACAAACAACGACGAAGACTATATTTTGAACACCTGGGAATGGTTCGACCTCAGCACTCTCGGTTCGGTTCATACCATCTCATTCAGCCTTTCATCATCTAAAAACAACAGCGGTGGCATGATTACACCGGCTTATTTCTGCATTGAGAATTTCAATGGAACGGCTCCGACACCTCCTACTCCACCGCAAGACCTCCCGCCTTACGTGGTAAATCCTGTCGATGATGTCGTATTCAACGCATATCCTGAAACAATTACCGTGAATCTTGACGGTGTGGTAACCGATGACGACGACCCGGATGAGGCTATTGTTTACAGCATCGTCTCAAATTCAAATGTAAATGAGCTTCAGGCAGCAATCAGCAATAAAGTTCTGACGTTGACTCGTCTTTCGAGAGAAGAAAGCACAGCAAATCTCGTTATTCGTGCCACCAGCGACAATCAATATGTCGATTTCGAGATTGATGTCACTATTAATTTTGTGCCGGATGGCATTGAAGAAAATGAAATTGTGACGATTTCGATATATCCTAATCCTGCACATGATATTATTTTCGTAGGGGCAAATAATGATTTGCCCGTACAAAACATTCAATTGTATAACATTGCCGGTCAATTGGTTATGACATCAAACGAATTGGAAATCAACGTAAGTGAATTACCGGAAGGCGTTTATTTCGTTGCGGTTTTCACTGAGAATCAGAAGTTTGTTGAAAGAATCGTAATAAAATAAGGCCGTTATGAGAAAGCAATATCAAGCAGTTTCAGCGGCCGAGGCTGTAAAAGTCATAAAATCGGGCGACCACGTCCACATCAGCTCGGTATCGAGCGTGCCGCAATGTTTAGTGAAAGCCTTATGCGACAGAGGTCGCGCGGGTGAGTTGAAAAACGTGTACATCCACCACCTCCACACCGAGGGAGCGGCGCCTTATGTCAACCCGGAGTTTGAAGGGATATTCCAGCACAACGCTTTCTTCGTCGGTGCCAACGTCCGCGAGAGCGTGCAGAAAGGATTGGCCGACTACATCCCGGTGTTTCTCGGCGAGACCTCGAAGCTTTACCGTGAAAAATACATCAAATGCAACGTGGCGATGATTCAGGTGTGTCCGCCTGATAAGTTCGGTTACGTTTCTTTGGGTTCATCTGTCGACGCAACATTGGCTGCCATGGAGAGCGCCGAGTTCGTCATCGCGGTAGTCAACAAACACGTGCCGCGCACTTTCGGCGACGCACTCGTTCACATCAGCAGAATCAATGTTTTTGTCGAAGACAACACACCGTTGCTCACCGTCGACATGCCTGAGCCTAATGAGGTTGAGAAGACCATCGGACGTTATTGCGCTGAGCTCATCGAAGACGGCGCCTGCCTCCAGATGGGCATTGGTTCAATTCCTAACGCCATACTTTCGTGCCTCCACAACCATAAAAACATCGGCATCCACACAGAGATGTTCTCCGACGGCATCCTGCCATTGGTGAAAAAAGGCGTCATAACCGGCGACAACAAGAAATTGGATAAAGGCAAAATCGTCTCCACCTTCGTGATGGGCTCGAAAAAGATTTACGACTTCATCGACGGCAACCACGAGGTTTTGCTGAAAGACGTGGAATACACCAACGACCCGTTCATCATCGCTCAGCAGCCTAAGATGACATCCATCAACTCGGCGATTCAGATCGACCTTTCAGGTCAGGTGTGCGCCGACTCACTCGGTGAGCGCATCTATTCCGGCGTGGGAGGTCAGATCGACTATGTCTACGGCTCGTCGCGTGCCAAAGGAGGCAAAGCCATCATCGCCATGCCTTCGACCACGAGAAAAGGCATCAACAAGATTGTGCCGGCATTGGATTTAGGCTCGGGAGCTGTCACCACGCGCAACCACATCCATTGGTTTATCACGGAATACGGCGCGGTGAACCTCTACGGCCGTTCGCTCCAGGAACGCGCAAGGCTCATCATCTCCGTGGCTCATCCGAAATATCAGGAAGAGCTCGACGAGGCGGCGTTCAAGAGATTTGGCCCGCATTATCATTATATTTGCAGAAACATGTAAGAAAAATGAATATCAACTTTGTAGAAATATTCGGTGCATTCTTCGTGATGGCAGCCATCATCGACATCTTCGGCTCTATCCCGATTTTTGTGAGCATGAAAGAACAGAACAAGGTCATCAAGGCAGGTCAGGCCTGCCTTGTGGCTTTGGGTTTGTTTCTGGCGTTTTTCTTCGCCGGCGACGGATTGTTGAAACTCTTTGGCATCGACAAGGAATCGTTCGCCGTGGCAGGCTCTTTCGTGCTGTTTGTGCTGGCCGTCGAGATGATTCTCGGTCGTGAAATCATCAAAAACGAAAACAACAATGGCGGCGCGAGCATAGTGCCTGTGGCGTTTCCGCTGATAGCAGGTCCAGGAGCACTTACAGGCTTGCTGTCACTGCGTGCCGACTACGCAATCATCAACATTTTAATCGGATTGTTATTGAACATAATCCTCGATTACGTGGTGATTCGCCATCTCGATAAGATTCAGAGACTTTTGGGACAGAATCTCATCTTTATCTTAAGAAAGTTCTTCGGCGTGATTTTGCTGGCGATTGCGGTCAACATGTTCGTCAACAATATCATGGTGATTATCGCGAAGGTCCATTGAGTTATTATTTCCTCTTGAAATAGAAGGCTCCCTCTTTGCCCTTCAACTCCATCTTGTTTTGCGATCCGTCGAGATGTGCGCTCCACATGCTCTTTGGATTATCTTTAGCATCATTTTTATAGATGTCGGTAAAGGTTACCTTAAGTTCATTGACCCAATCATCCAACATCTCTTGTTTTTCGGGCTGGACTATCATATCGCTGGCATCCAAGTCAACACTGACACCATCAGCATCGCCCATCAAAACCAACGAATCGCCTTCAAGCGCCCATGTTCCCACTTTATTGCAGATGATTTTTACATTTCCTTTTGAGAAAATAATATTAGCGGCTCGTGTGGTGACATTGGAAAATGAAAAAGTATGGTCTTTTTTGAACTCATATTCCGACAGATTCTCGTCGGTAGGCGAAGCACACCATATTCCCACTAAGCTATTATCCTTCAAGGCGATACCGTTATTGTTGATGGTGTTGACGTAGTTTACCAACTCTTCATCGGTGATGCTCATCAGGAATTTATTCTCGTTGTTAAGCTGTGTCCATGATTCTATCGTTAATACGAGATAGCTGATCTTGCCCTGGGTATAGTCGATAAATAATTTTATACGGTTATCATCCAATTTTTCCTTCAAAAACTCACGCAGTCTATTATTATACCGTTCCATATATTGATTCAGGTCCATGTCGCTGTAATCAATATTGATTTTTATCGCTTCATTAATCGGCACAGGCTCTTTCCAAACTACAGAAGTGTTGCGCATATCCTGAAACGCCTGTCTGTCGAAATAAAACGACTGCACATTGTCGATAAATTTCATATTTCCCAGATTCTGCCATGTATCGGGACTGCTGTGGAAGATTTTCTCTTTCGACTTGTCAAAGCGGAATTCCTGATCGTCCTCAAGTAAGAATCCGACAGACATAGAAATGGTGTCATTCGGCACTTCGCTAAGGTTATCGATATGGTTTTTGGCATACACCGTAGCGTTGTACATCATCTCCATATTGTCTTTCATCTCTTTCACAATATTGATAGACTCGTCAATGTCGTGAATCACCATCATGGCGGTCATACGCTGCGCCTGTTCTTTCTTTTTAGTTTCCATCATATGGCTGACGGCGAATGTCAACCCGACACCAATAGAGGTTCCAAGTACGCTGATGAGGAACTGCATCCTCCATGATTTACGTTTATTCTCTTTATCTTCACTCATTTTCGTATAAATTTTCAAGATTTGTCAAACAGATTGCAAAAATAATTAATTTTGTGGAAGTCTAATATCATGAAATTATAATCATAAAAAAATAATTTTATGTCAAAATCTTCCGATTCCACACCAAACCGCACCATTCGTAAGGTCTCTCTTCCAGAAGATGGCGAGAGGCTGATGGAAGTCTTCGCCGCAGCTAAAAACATAATGGCTGCTGACGGCAACGTGAACCAATGGACCGAAGGCTATCCATCGCTGGATATCGTGCAGTCTGACATCGAGAAAGACGGCGGCTTTGTGGTTGAAGACGATGGAAAAATTGTGGCATATTTCGCCTTTCTGCCTTCGCCAGAACCCACTTACGATAAGATTTACGACGGCAAATGGCTCGATGACACAAAGCCTTACCATGTCATCCATCGCATCGCGAGTGTTCCTGAAGCACATGGCATCTTCCAAAGCATCATGGAGTTCTGCTTCGCTAAAGAGCGCAACATCCGCATCGATACGCATCGCGACAACAAAATAATGCAGCATAATATCGAGAAATACGGTTTCAAATACTGCGGCATCATACATCTCGCCAACGGCGACGAACGTTTAGCTTATCAGAAAATGACTGAAAAGAAAAAACTTTCCCTCACCGCCCAGATCGGTATCGCCCTCGTGCTGGCAGTGATAGCAGGCGTGCTACTGCGCAACCAAGCCGGTTTTGTCAACGAATATATAAAACCTATCGGAACGATATTCCTTAACTTACTGAAATTCATAGTGGTACCTCTGGTGCTCTTCTCCATCATGGCAGGCATACTTTCGATGAACGATGTCTCGAAGGTGGGCAAGCTCGGACTCCGCACCTTGATATATTTCATTGTCACGACACTCTTCGCGGTAGCGCTCGGACTGATAGTGCCGAGTCTGGTGAGAGGCTTTCTGCCAACGATAAAAATCAGCACAGAAGCCATAACCCAGACCATCGAAACACCGAAAATGTCGGTGATGGATCAGATAGTCGACATGTTTCCTGACAACCTCCTCACACCAATCAATTCTATGGCAATGATGCAAGTCATAGTGATTGCCCTGTTTTTCGGCATCGCCATGGTGCATATCGGTGAGAAAGGCGAGATGGCACGCAAGGTGACGCTCAGCTTTAATGACGTGGTAGGCAAGATTTTGGAATATATCATGGCATTGGCCCCAATCGGTGTGTTCTGCATGCTGACACCTGTTGTCGTGGAAAACGGTCCGTCGGTGCTTGGCTCCTACGCGGCACTGCTGGCATTGGCATATTTCTGTTTCGTAGTACATGCAGGACTGGTTTATTCCTCCGCAGTGTGGATTTTAGGCAGACTCTCCCCTCTCAAGTTCTTCAAAGGCATGCAGCCCGCCATGCTGTTCGCCTTCTCCAGCGACTCGTCGGTGGCAACGTTGCCTTACTCGATGCAATGCACCGAGAAACTGGGCGTGAGCAAAGATATCGGACGTTTCGTGCTTTCGTTAGGCGCCACCATCAACATGGACGGCGTAGCAATATATCTCGGCGTGGCATCGGTGTTCATGGCAAACTGCTGCGGCATCGACCTCACCATGAGTCAGTATATGGCAATAGCTTTCGCATCAACGATAGCTTCCATCGGCACTCCAGGAATCCCGGGCGGCAGCTTGGCACTGATGGCTATGGTGTTCGCCTCGGCAGGCATCCCTGTCGAATGTGTGGCAGTAGCCGCCGGCATCGACCGTATCATCGACATGGGCCGCACAGTGATGTCAGTCACCGGCGACGCCTCTTGCGCCGTCGTGATGCAAAAGCTATATTAAGATAGAATCTTATTTCACCATGAATTTTGCCGTTTCAAGGAATTTTTCACCATTGATATGCAAAATATAAAGTCCTGATTCCAACTCAGCAACGGAAATGCTGCCATTCGTCTGTCCCGCTGCGACTTTCTGTCCCATCAAATTAAAGATGGAATATTCAACCTTTTCGCAAGGAAGGTTCATATAAAGAACATCGGAAGCCGGGTTTGGATAAACTTCAAGCGACTGCTTGCTCGCGAGTTCATTAACAGAAGTGTGATCTGTCGGTATGATGTTCAGGATAATGCCTTCAATCTTGGTCCAACCATAGTGGAATCCGCCCGGATCAGGGATGCTGTACCAGTTGTCAAAGGTACCGCCCCAGCCGAAGTTGATATGGAACTTTCCGTCAGATTCGCGATAGCCGTCGACCACTACATTATGTCCTGATGTTGCAGCGTTGTTTACAATCGCCAGATGAGCAGGATAGCCGTCATTTAAATTGGAAATCAAAGTGGCATACATCTCGTCGCTGGCTTCAGTATACAGCACGCAGTCGGAAAAACCGAAACGCTGGTATGCGGCATACGCCTGAGACACAGCGAAGGTGCCTGAGCCATAGTTAGACGAAGCGGTAAAGACCTCTGTGCATGCCACGCCGCAAGCGAAAATCACAGCGGCGACCAATGAATCGGAAAGCTCCTCGCCACGCTCGTATGTGGCGTCGACGGAATCCAGCATCACATTAAGTTGCGGAAATGAAGGGAACATATAAGTCTCCCAATCGTCGTCAATATGGAACTGACGACCGGCATAATTGGCAGTGTAGTCGTCACCATCGTCGAAACGGGTATCTTGTGTCGTCCCTAAATAATTGATAATCTGACCCATAGCAGTTGCCGGACATCCGGTATAGCAACGAGCGTAATTCTCGAATGGATCAGCAGGACAAAGCATGTTGTACGGATGGCCCTGGTTCCATTTTGTAGTGAGTAAAGTTTTCTGCGCAAAGCCTGTCAATGCGCAAAGCAAAAGCATTAAAGAAATAAAAATAGACTTTTTATTCATAATAAGGTTAATTTTAGGATTAAGACCGCAAAGATATGATATTTTTCGTAATCACAAAGTAAAAAACACTGTAAAAATTATGACAGAGTTTTTCGGAGTGGCTGCAGAAAACCTTAACTCAGATTTGATAGACTGTTTTTTTCATTGTCAGAGATTCTTTGCAAAGAAAAAAAGATTTTATAAAAAAATACTTATCCGATAATTGTTTCAGTGTAATTGTTTTTTTATATCTTTGCAGCCTTAATCCTATTAAACTTAATTATATGAAAAGAATTTTATTCGTATTGTTTTTATTTTGCGCTTTTTCTGGCTTTGCGCAAGAATTTCTCCTTAAATCAGAATGGGAACAAGGCTATCCTTACAACATGCTCTGCCCAAGAGATCCACTTAACGGTTATGCGTATTGCGCTGCCGGTTGTCCAGCTGTTGCCATGGGACAGATTATCAATTATTTGAGGACGACACAAGGCACTCGCTTTGACGATGGTGATGACTATCTCCATGATTACGCTGGTAGAAAATATAATATTGATGACGATTGGGAAACGTTGCAATTCCCGTCATTTCCGCAGCTTAACATAATGCTGGATTCTGTCGATGCCACTTTCGAACGTGGTGATGAACTCAGCGACACATTGAAGGCTGCCGTTATTTTTGCTTGCGGCACGGCATGTACACAAATCTATACTTCTGATCTTGGATCTGGTACTTTCTATGTGGATCAGGCATTTGCAGCGTATAAACGTTTCGGCTTCACTGACTGTAAGCTGTTCCGTGACCCGACCGACGAGATGTACGAGCTTCTGATTTCCAATCTTGAAGCTGGCTATCCTGCCCATCTGGCCGTTGAAAATCCAGAGGGAACGGTTGGACACAACGTCGTGGTCGATGGCTATCGCGAATCGGACGGCAAGTTCCACATCAACTTCGGCTGGGGTGGTCCTAATGATAACTGGTATGACATACCCGACCCTAATTTTGCTTATGGAATGACAAAGGTGGAAGGCATTATCGTGGATATCATACCGACAGATCACACTTCTGTTAATGAACTCGCGAGCAAGCAGTCGCTTGAGGTTTATCCAAACCCAGCTTCAGATGTCATATATGTTAAGAATACTTCTTGCGAGCAGTTTGAATATTCCATCTTCAATGTTATGGGCCAAAAAGTGACTGTAGGCTATTCAGAAGGAACTATAACAGTTACTGATTTAGACCAAGGAATATATATCTTACAGATCAAGGGTGACAATTCACTTGAAACAGCGAAATTCGTAGTGGAATAAACAAGAAGCGCTGACAACCATTGACTAACTTTGACAACAGTTTAACATTTGAAGATATTACCGTAATACAAACTCATAACCACACACAGCAAGAAAAACCTTTGTCTGCACAGCAATACGTCTTGGCATCAATCCAGTTGTCATTATAAAAATAACCGGTCATAAGAGTTACAATACAATGAAGCCCTATATCGATGCCGAAGACAAAGTTAGACGCGAGGCGATGGATAAGTTCAATACGCTTGAGTAAACCACCCTACCCTGCTATTAGGCCGATATTTTCTGGAGGGTTTTCATACTTCGTATCCCAATTGACCTGGCAAACGTAATTTCTCTTTTGCCGGGAATGTGGATTCATAGGCTTCGAAAGCTTCAGGGTTCTCGTCGGCCACAAAATATCCTTTAGGTGGGCAATAAGTGCCTTCTCGATCGCCCCAATATCCAGGAATCAGCTCTTGGGCAAGGAAATATGGAACTTCTAAATCGCGTGGCTCGGCGTGATAATGAATCTTGAGTTTACAGGCGAGGTCGAATCCTGCATGACGGTAGAAGTCGATGGTAC
>Ga0310696_10009539_pt1 | contig 11229 bp, 5 predicted proteins | sample AusTroGonzalo_MG_4_FD_203885 | JGI IMG/M metagenome (GOLD analysis project Ga0310696, IMG submission 203885) | Bovine rumen microbial communities from tropical cattle in Woodstock, Queensland, Australia - Gonzalo_02 (v2) (version 2) | ecosystem: Host-associated > Mammals > Digestive system >...
CATTGTTCATCGACGCGTACACGATCACCTTCGGATGCGCCAGCCAGGTGATGTTGGCGTCCAGGCTGTTGTAGTAGGGCGTCGTGCCGGCGGCGTACACCCGCCCGCTGGCGTAGGAGTCCGCCAGACCGAAGATGAACTTGCCGATGGCATATTTCGCCGTCAGGCGGAAATTGTGGCGCGAAGCGTATTCCGGCGTGCGGGCCGCCGCGTAGTCGCGGTACAGGCGCTCGGAGTCGTTGAAGGAATAGGAACCCGTCAGGGTCAGGCCCTCCAGCAGGGAGGCGTCCTCCACGAAGAGGTCGAAGCCCCGGCTGTAGCCATAGCCGTCGGCCGTATAGACGCCGTCGCGCAGCAGCGGCAGGCGCGAATAGCGCTTGTAGTACGGCTCCAGGCGCACCATCGTCTTGTAGGTGTTGTACTGCAGGCTGAGGATGGCGTGGTCCGCCAGACTCTGCCGCAGCCCCTTGCCGGCAGCGAGGAAGTCGTCCTCGGCGGTCTGGCTGTAGCGGCCCGCCATCAGGGACGCCTGGAAACTGTCGTTCGGCACGTAGCTCAGCGTCGCGCGCGGCATCACCACCCACTCCCGGCTGCGGCTCAGGTACTCCTCGCGCGAGGAGAGGTTGAGGAACAGGCCGCGCGTGAGGCGGATCTGCGCGTCGAAGTGCGCCGCGAGCAGGTTGTACGACAGGTCGTAGCCCGTCTCGCCGTAGCGCTTCTCGCTGCCGCGGATATAATCCTCCACGCCCGCCGAGAGTTTCAGCACGCCGGAGAGCGTCTTGCGGAGCTCCGCCTTGAGGTGCACCTCGTTGCGGAAATTGTGGTAGTGGTCCCCCGCGACCAGCGCGTCGTCGACGTCGCTGACCATCGCGGAATAGGCCGCGCCGGTGAAGAAGGTATAGCCGTCGCCGAAGCGGGAATTCAGCGTCACGTTGCCGTAGGCGTTGTGTTCCGTCATCGCCAGGCTGCGATCGTCGAGCTGCTGGCCCACGCGGGTCAGGTCATAGCCGGCATAGGTCTTCAGGACCGTATTGGACGAGATCTCGAGCTTGTACTGCCCTTCCCCGCCGAGCTTGTGGTACGGACGCGTCCAGGTGCAGCGGTCCGGAAGGACGGCATTGTAGAGTCCCATATCGATATAATCCAGGTTGAAGGAGAGGCTGCTGTGGTCGAAGGCCTTGGTGCCGCCCACGTTCCAGTCCACGAGCGAGGCGCTGACGCCCAGCTTGTCGCCCGAGGCCACGTCGGTGGTCTCCATCGGCAGCACGGAGGACAGCGCCTGGCCGTACTCGCCGCTGTAGCCGCCCAGCGAGAAGCTCATCCCCTTGAAAAGGAAGGGAGAGAAGCGCCCGCGCTGGTTCTGCCCCTCGACGTTCGTGCTGTAAGGGACCAGGACGTGCATTCCGTTGACGAAGGTCTGGCATTCCTCGCTCTCGCCGCCGCGGACGTAGAGCTTGCCGTCTTCGCCGACCTTCTGCGTACCGGGCAGGACCTGCAGGGCAGCGACGAGGTCCCCGCAGGAGTTGCCCGACATCACCACGTCCAGCGCATCCAGCTTCTTGAACTGGTAGCTCTTGCCCATGCTGAACGTGCTGGCGGTCACCACCACCTCGTCGATGGAGGCCGCCTTCTCGCGCAGGCGGATGTCCAGCTCGCCGAGCGTGGACAGGTCCGCGGTCACATTGAAGTCTTCATAGCCCATAAGGATCGCGCGCACCGTCTGTTCGCCCGATTTGCCCGTCTTGAAAGAGAAGCGTCCCAGCGTGTCGGTGATCCCGCCGTCGAGCGTACCGACCACGAAAACGTTGACCCCGACGAGCGGGCCGTGCTCGTCGGAAACTTTACCCCGGATGGAGGTCTGGGCGAGGGCGCCGGTCGTCAGGAGCAGCGCCGCGATGAGAGTTGTCAGCAAGTGTTTCATGCCGCAAAAATGGGCACTGGAATGCACTCCTGCAACTTTTGGGGATAGACAGCTAGCTCCCCGGACGGATAGCTAGGTCAACGGACGAATGGAGCGTCCGGCGGACGGATGACTAGGAGACGTAGGACTTGAGTTTGGGGACGTAGGACCGCGAGACGGGCACCGCCGCCACCCCGCCGCCGAGCTCCAGCGTGTAGCCGTTGGAGTTGCCGCGCGCCGCGGAAATGTTGTTGACGTTGACCACGAACGAGCGGTGGCACTGGAAGATGTTGGGATAGTCGGCCAGGTCGGAGAGCACCGCCGCAAGCGTGGTCAGCATCTCCTCCCGTTCCAGCACGCCGTCCTTGAAGTAGCAGACCGCCACGTTGTTCTTCTGCGCCTCGATGTAGAGCAGGTCGTTGATCGGGAGCGTGAGGTCGTTGCCGCGCACGCGGGTGTCGTGGATCGTCACCGACACGCCCGCCTGCGCCTCCGTCGTCTTGTCCAGCAGGGCGTCCAGCTGTCCGCGCAGATAATTGTGGTACGACACGGCCGTGGACACGCCGGCCACGATGGCGCCGACGATCAGCGACCAATAGACGAACTTCAGGCAAAGGCCCCACTCGACCGGGAAGCGGAAGAGCGCCACGGCCAGGAAGAAATTGCACAGGCCGATGAACACCACCATTGCCAGGACGGTCAGCGCCTCGTGCCAGATCCGCCAGGGACGGACGACTTTCTGCAGCGGAATGAAGACCAGGAAGCGGAACACCAGGCAGCAGAGGAAGGTCACCGCTCCGAACAGGAAGGAGGCCAGGAGCTTGCTCCCCGGGTACGCGCTGAAGCCGAACGGCTGCAGGAAATACAGGATCAGGAAAACGATGGCGCAGTTGCGCAGGCTTTCCAGCGCCCAGCTGGAAGACGGCTGGAACGGATATTTTCGGGTGAAGATCGACATACGGCTTCGCTGTAAAACTTGTCCCGGCCCCGCAGCGGCGGAGCCAGGACAAATTTAAGAAGAATTTTCAAACGTTTTACTCGCTCTTCAGGGTCTCCGCCGGATTGCTCCTGGCGGACTTGAGGTAGTGGTACAGCACCACGAGGGCGCACAGCGCGGCCACGATCGCCAGGGCGATCAGGAACACCGTCAGGGAGAAGCCGACCCGGTGGGAGAAGCGCTGCAGGTAATACTGCACGAGCAGCCAGCCCAGCGGGGCGGCGATCACGAAGCAGATGGCCACCGTCCGCAGATAGAGCATCAGGCCCTCGCCGGTGATCCGGTCCGTCCCCGCGCCGAACACGCGCTTGACGGCGATCTCCGTCTTCTTGTACTGCACGTCCATCAGCACCTGTCCCCAGATGCCCACGAGCGAGAGCAGCACCGCAAGCAGCGAGAACACCCAGACGGCGAGCCGCAGGCGTTCCTCCCCGCTATAGAGATTCTTGCCGATGGAATCGTAGAAGAGCACCTCGTACGGCTTGCCGGGATCGACCTCCTGCAGCACGGACAGGATCTTGTCCGAGACCGCCCGGCGGTCCACCCCTTCGGCCAGGCGGAGATAGGCATACTCCTGCCCCATCGGATAGGCGATGAACGCGACCGGCGAGTCGGCCTTGCGCATCGACGTGATGTTGATGTTGTTCACCATTCCCTTGACCGTCAGGCCATAGGCTTCGAGATTCATTCCGACCTGCATGCCGCGCTCCCGCGAATCCTCGGTCACCAGAAGCGACCCCATCTCCCCTTCGCGGAACGGATTCCCTTCCGTGACGCGGATGCCCAGCACCTCGGGAAGGTTCCAGGAGCAGAAGATCACGTTGAACGCGATCGGCCCCTGTCCGAAGTCCTCCGTCGAAGTGGAATAGACGTCCGAACTGCCCAGGATATCGCTCGAATACGCGACGTCCTGCACTTCCGGGAGTTTCCGCAGGCGTTCCGCCCCCTGCCATTCGTCCGTCCCGACCGTGCCGTGCGCGATGTTCACGATGGCGAGGTTGTCCTTGTCATAGCCGCAGGGATACTCCTGCATGAAGCGGCTCTGGCGCTGCAGGAACAACACGAAGACCAACAGCGCGATGGACACGACGAACTGCACGCCCACCAGGATGGCCCGCAGGGTCCGACCGGAGGCCGACAGGCCGAATTTGCCGCGCAGGATCAGCGCCGGCTGGCCGGACGTGGAATAGATGCCCGGCCAGATGCCGGCCAGGATGCCCGTCGCCAGCGCCACGGCGCCGACGAAGAACAGCAGTCCCTGATGCTTCGCCAGGGAGAACGCCTCCGGCATCACGCCCCGGGTCACGAGCATCCGCGAGGCGGGACCCAGCAGCAGGGCGGCCACAAGGAAGGCGCCCAGGCACCAGAGGATGGCTTCGGCCACCACCAGCGCGCGCAGGCGCCCCGTGGAAGAGCCGAGGATCTTCTGCAGGTTCACGCTCCGGATGCGGAGCGGAGTCAGGGCCACGTAGAAATTGGTGAAATTGATCAGTCCGATGATCAGGATCAGGATGCCGATCGCGATGAGCAGCAGCACCTGGGCATAGCTGCCGCTCTTGTAGATGCTCACCTCGTTGCGGAAATAGATGTCCGTCAGCGGGACCAGCTCGACGGGGCTCAGCCAGCCCTCGAAGGGGCTGAAGTCATAATGGGCGTTGAACTCCCCCGCCACCGCACCGGCCGCGGCGGGATCGCGCAGCAGCAGGTAGCAGATATAGTTCGCGGCTCCGTAGTCTCCCCTGTTGATGTCCCCGACGGGGGCGTACAGGTCGTTGTCCAGCTGGGAGTTGGACGGAAAGTCCTCATACACGCCGGTGACCGTCGCCACGCCTTCCGTCTCCTGCATCAGGTTTGCAGCATCCGTCTTCAGGATCTTTCCCAACGCGGACTCGCCCGGGAAAAGCGTCTCGGCCAGCGAGCGCGGGATGATGACCGAACCGGGACGGTCGAGCGCCCGGTGGTCGCCTTCCGCCATCCGGACCCCGAAGACGTCGAGGAAACCGTCCGACACGCAGATGACCTTGCGCTGGTAGCCACCCAGGCTGGCATCACCGTTTTCCAGGGTGAAATAGGTGTCGCCGAAGAACGGAACGACCACACAGCCGGCTTCGATCTCCGGGGAGGAGGCGATGACATCGTCCGCGAATCCCCGGGGGAACACGTTGCGGAAGAGCGATTCGTCTTCCTGCTTGTCCACGCGGAACACGCGGTCCGCGGTCGGGTGGCAGCGGTCGAACGAACGCTCGTAACCGACCTGCAGGAAGATCAGGGCGAACGCCACGAAGGCGCACACCAGGCCTGCGAAATTCAGTGCCACCGCAACCGGATACCGGCGGAGCAAGTTTTTCAAGTTTTTCAGGATCATATCATTCGTTTTGAAGCGATTCGACAGGATTGGCCCGGGCGATGCGCAGGCAGTTGAGCACGACGACCACCAGGACGAAGGCCAGGACAGCGAGCGCGCCACCGATGAAATACAGCGGGTTGAGCGTAATCTTCTCGGCGAACTGCTCAAGCCACTTGCTGGCTGCGAAGAACGCGCCGGCGCAGGCCAGGACCGCCATCGCGGCGCTCAGTTTGAAGATCGACAGGGCGAATGAGCCCAGGATGTCCTGCGTGGTGGCGCCGTTGATCTTGCGTACCGCCATCTCCTTGGAGCGGCGCAAGCTCTCGTCCCGGATGAAGCCGATCAGGCCGATCAAGGCGATGAACAGGCTGAAGAAAACCCCCAGGAAAAGCGTATTGCGCATTTTCCGGCTGCCGTCATATGCGGAGCGGATCTCCTCTTTCCAGGAGAAAATGTCGATATCCCGGCCGGGCAGGGCCTGTTCGAGTGCCTGGCGCACCTTTTCGCGCGCCGCGCCGAGCTGCCGCGCCGGAACGTCCAGCTTGAAAACGACGTGCGGCAGCAAACGCGGGCTTTCTTCTCCCAGCTTGGAATAGAACAGGACGGCAGGGCGGACATCCGGATTCTGCCAGTCGCTCAGCCAGTAATCCTTGCACACGCCGCAGATCGTGTACGGAGAGACATTCATCATACCTATCTCCGTGACATATTCGTTCGAATGTCCGGTCACATAGACCTGCTTGCCGACCGCGCCGTCGCTCCAGTCCGCCAGTTCGGACATCCTTTCGACGAAACGCCGGCTCACGACGATCTCACCGACGTCGTGGGGAGCACGCCCTTCGACGATGTCGATGCCCAGCAGGTCAAAGAATCCGTCCGACACATAATATTGGTCGGAGAAGTTGAACAGTTCGCGCTCATCGCCGGGCAAATAGACGTTGTTGCCGGAAGGATGGACGAACGGCAACTGGTAGGCGCAGGCGGTCCCCCGCACTTCCGGAAGTCCGCGCAGGGTCTCGACAGCGCGCAACTGCGCATCCATGTCGTTGTCGAAGATATTGATATGGAAGACGTTCTGATAGTCGTAGCCCAGATCGGCGTGGGTAACCTTCTCATACTGAGCGGCAATGATGGACGCCATCACCACCAGGAACACGTTGATCAGCACCTGCACGCCCAGCAGGCCGAGCTTCCACTTCCGGGAATGCTCCGTATAGTTCTTCAGCGCCGCATAGACCGGGATGCGCTGGTAGAGTTCAGCGGGCACCACGATGGAGATGAACAGTACGGACAGGATGACCGCCGCGATGGCCACGATGCTGCCGGGCACCAGCAGCGTCGTGAACGGGACGCCCAGCAGGTTCAGCACGAAGCTCCGGCCGGCAAAGATGATGGCGGCGGCGAGCACGAGGGCCAGGAAGACGTTCAGCAGGGATTCCTTCGTCAGCAGGAGGTAGATGTCCTTGCTCCCGGCGCCATAGCATTTGCGCACGCCCACTTCCTTGGAGCGCTTGACCAGCGACGAGATGACGATGAGGATGTAGTTGAGCAGGGAGATCAGGATCAGCAGCGCGGCCACGATGGAGAGCAGGATCACCTGCACGCGGACTGTCGGGTCGGTCGTATGGATCTTGGAGAACGGCTTGAGCGTATATTCCAGGCTCAGGCCCTTCTGCTCATATTCCTCCAGCGGCTGGTGCGCCTCCTGCATCTTGCGGATGGCCGGCTTGAGCTCGCGGGGATCGACGCCGGGATAGAGCTTGACATAACCTCTGTAGCGGTCGTTGCCGATCCAGTTCTCCGTACTTTCCTTGGGATAGGTCTCCATGGAAAGCAGGATGTCATAGTACAGGAGGCCGTTCTCCGGGAAGTCCTCATAGATGCCGGCCACGGTGAGCTTCAGGTCGACCGCGTCCTCGTTGCAGATCTGCCGGCCGATGACATCGGCCAGATCCTTCCCGCCCGCCAGCTTCTCCGCAAAGCTCCGGCTCACCATCACGGAACCCCATTCCGCCAGGGCTTTCACCGGGTCACCGGCCAGGATTGGCCGGTCGAAGACCTTGAAGAAGCAGGTGTCGGCAAAGATCAGACTTCCTTCCAGCTTGTTGGCATTCTCGTCCAGATAGATGTCCCGGTCGAAATGGAAGGTCGTACGGGTGCCGTATTCCACGCCCGGAACTTCGTGCATGAAGCCGGCCGAAACGCCGCCGCTCACCTGTCCCCATTCCGCATTCTCTCCGTTCTGGGTATAATTGCTCTGGATCCGATAGACACGGTCCACGTCGCGGTAGAAGCTGTCGTAGCTCAGCTCGAAGCAGACCTTGGCGATCAGCACGATGCCCACGGCCAGTCCCACACCCAGGGACAGCACCTTGATCAACGTATCTTTCTTGTTTTTCATATTTTATCTTACTCTTTCTTCAATTCGACGGCAGGATCGGCCTGGGCGGCCTTGACGGTCTGCCAGAGGACGGTGGCGAAAGCGATCACGACGCCGATGACCACCGCGGCAAAGAATACCCAGCCATAGTTTTCAACCCGGTACTGGAAGCGCTCCAGATAGAGCCGGGCGGCCCAGACGGCCAGCGGGATGCCGATGACGCAGGCGACACCCACCATCACCATATAGCTCCTCACGCTGCGCCAGGTCTCCCCCATCACTTCTGCGCCGAACACCTTTCGGACGGCGATCTGCTTCGTGTTTTCTCCCGCATAGTAGGCGCTCATCGCCAGCAGGCCGAGCAGCGCGATCAGCACGGAGAGCACGGCGAACAGTTCCAGCAGGCGCATCGTGCGCCGGGCCGGGGCCAGCTGCTCGCGATAGAGATCGCGGATGAAGCCCTTGCGCCAGGGCGTGTCGGAGGCGCCGAACTGTTCCATCCGGTATGCCTCATAAGCATCGAGGATCTGCCGCTCATAGGCCTTATCCTCGCCCACGGTGCCGATCAGCAGGCAGTGCGAGTAGAAGAGATTTTCGGGCCGCGAGACGATCACGCCGGCATTCTGCGTCACGACTTCGCCGGCAGAGGCGGATCCGGCCGGGAAATCCCGCACCACGCCGCCGATATAGTCCGCCTTGGCTCCGTTGATGCTGAACAGCCGCGGGAAGACGGTCGACGTGTCCGACACGCCGGCGGCCTTGAATGCCGTCTCATCCAGCCAGATGGAATTCAGGCGGGGATGGTTGAAATCCTCGACGACTTCCAGGCCGAGCAGGTCGAAATAGGTCGTATCGCACAGGATAACGGGCAGGGTGAGACGGGTTCCGTCTTCCAACTTGACATCCTGAGACATCGAGACCAAGCCGGGGAGATTGCGTCCGATGCCGACTTTCGTCACGAAGGGAAGTTTCTCCACCTTGTCCTTGAACAGCTGCATCTGGTCCAGCGACATGGCAGAGTATTCGATATAATAGCGGTTGTCAACCGTGGAATGCGTGGGACGGTCCAGCATGTGCTTCATCTGGACTTCCATCACCAGCGCCATCGCGATCAGGAACACGGCCAGCGCGTTCTGCGCGATGATGAACACCTTGCTGAACACCATCTTATTCTTGCGGCGCAGCGTGCCCTTGATCACGTCGACGGCCTCATAGCGGGACGCGGCCCAGGCCGGGACAAGCCCGCAAAGCGTACCCAGGAGCAGGATACCCAGCACGTAGGCGACGATATAGCCGGGCGTCAGCATCACTTCCAGCCCAACGCCCAGATCGACAATGACATCGATCTCTTCCGAAGAGAGCAGCGCATTGACCATGGGGGCCAGCAGATATGCCAGCAGCAAAGCCATGCCGAAGCATACCGCCGTGAAGACGACGGACTCGCCGATGCTCTTCCAGATGACGCCGCTCCGGTCTTCGCCCAGCAGGCGGCGCGTCGCCATCTCCTTGGCACGCTTGCCGCTGAGCGCGAAACTCAGGTTGATGTAGTTGAACACGGCCGACAGCAGGAGGAGTAGCGCCACGACGGTCAGCAGGTTCGCCATCTGGCGGCTGCCGTAACGGATGTTTCCACTCTTGGCGACGCCGCCCCAGAAAATCTCGTCGAGCCGCCAGGTGCGCCAGTTCTTCACCTTGTCCTCGCCCCACGACGGGACGTAGTTGGTCTCATAGTGATTGCGGATCTTGGCGTCGAAATCGGCCCGGTCCACATCAGCGCGGATGCGGCACAGCGTGGTGTAGTTGCCGATGCTGTTGAAGGCCTTCGGCTGGGAGGAGCCGTAGCTGGATGCGACGTTGAGCACCGCGTCGACCCGGGGCAGGATGTTGTTGCGGAAGTCCTGGATGACGCCCGCGATGACATATTCATCATCCTCTATGCTGATGACCCGTCCGGTCAGCGAGGCGAAGTCGTCCTCCTTCTGGGCGAGCTGGAGAAGCCGCTCCGCCATCGATTCGCTCAGGACAGCGGCATTCTTCTGCCGGAACGCGTCGACGCTGCCCTCCCGCCATTTCAGATACGGGAACAGGTCGAAGAACTCCGGGTCCACTTCCAGGCTGGCTCCGACGGGGCCGGCCAGTTTCTCTCCGTCAAAGCCGAAGGCGGAGCTGGACGTCAGCGACAGTCGCGACGTCACCTCCGCCTCCGGGATGGACATGTCGATTACCTCCTTGTCCCAATAGCCCAGGGCGCTCAAATCACCGGTACCGGGCGCATAGATGCGGTCCCAGTCGGGATTCTCATGCGCCACCTTATACTGCTGCACGACATAGCTGCCGATCAGGATTACGAATGCGAGGCTCACGGCAAGCCCGACCGCCTCGATGGCAGTGTAGAGCTTGTGGCGTGACAGGAACTTGAGGTAAGATTTCATGGCTTAAGTTTTACAGTTCGTTCTTGACATCGGAGACGATCTGGCCGTCGAAGAGGTCGATCGTACGCTGGGCCTGGGCGGCATCCTTCTGGGAGTGGGTCACCATCACGATGGTCGTTCCCTCCCGGTTGAGTTCCTTGAGCAGGTCCATCACCTCCTTGCCGTTCTTGGAATCGAGGTTACCCGTAGGCTCATCGGCGAGGATCAGCTTCGGACCGGCCACCACCGCGCGGGCGATCGCCACGCGCTGCTGCTGACCGCCGGACAGCTGCTGCGGGAAATGCTGGGCGCGGTGGCTGATCGCCATCCGCTTCATGATCTCGTTCACCTTCGTCTTGCGCTCCGCCGGGCTGATGTTCAGGTAGCGCAGCGGGAGCTCGATGTTCTCATACACGTTCAGCTCGTCGATCAGGTTGAAGCTCTGGAACACGAAGCCGATGTTGCCCTTGCGGAACTTCGTGCGCTCCTTCTCCTTCAGGTTCGCCACCTCGGTGTCGAGCAGCTTGTAGGAACCGCCGGACGGGTTGTCCAACAGGCCCAGGATGTTCAGCAGCGTGGACTTGCCGCAGCCCGAAGGGCCCATGATGGCGACGAATTCGCCGTCCTTGATTTCGAAGGTGACGCCGTTCAGCGCCGTGGTCTCAATTTCTTCCGTCCGGAAGACCTTGGTGAGGTTGGTAACTTTAATCATTGTCTTATCGTTTAGAGTTTATATTCTTTTACAATCAACTTTAACACCCACCGTGCCAAAGTTTATATCTATTTGATTTACAATTATTTATCTCCTTTTACAAGGTACCGTTTCCTGTAAAGCTTTACACCGTTTTTACACTGTCCTTTACACTGTGCTTTACAGCCCGGTCCCCTACTCTTTCTTCAAGGCTTCCGAAGGGTTGGTCCGGGCCGTCACGATGCCCTGGTAGAGGACCGAGGCGAAAGCGATCACGGCCACGGCCGCCCCTGCGGCGACTACCGTCCACCAGGGGAAGGTGATGCGGTGTCCGTAGCCCTCGAGCCAGCCCTTCATCAGGAACCAGGCGACGGGGACGCCGATGACGAACGCGATGCCGACCATCTTCATGAACGAGAGGATCAGCTCCCGGAGCACGCCGGAATATGCGGCGCCGAAAACCTTCTTCACCGCCACGCCCCGGACTTCCTGCAGCATATGGT
>Ga0310696_10009540_pt1 | contig 11226 bp, 6 predicted proteins | sample AusTroGonzalo_MG_4_FD_203885 | JGI IMG/M metagenome (GOLD analysis project Ga0310696, IMG submission 203885) | Bovine rumen microbial communities from tropical cattle in Woodstock, Queensland, Australia - Gonzalo_02 (v2) (version 2) | ecosystem: Host-associated > Mammals > Digestive system >...
CAGTCGGTATTTGCAGGTTTGCGTCCAGCCGTCGTGGGACTGCTGGCAGCCGCCACCCTCCTGCTCTGTACAAAGGACAATTTCTCTGCCCCCTCCGAAAACATGTGGCAGTTTGTAATCAGCGTGTTGCTGTTCCTGGCCACCTTTGTGGGCACTTTGGTCTTCAAGGTCAATCCCATCAAGATGATCTTGATGAGCGCCTTTGCAGGGTTGCTGCTACTCTACTGATTCAGTAGGCAGCAGCACGACACCCTGTTGTTTCTTTCCATCCATCATCACCTTTAATGGACGTTCAAAGCGCACATGTCTCACATGTGCCGTTTCTTCTATGGCAGGCATCTGATCCAATATGTCCTTCTGCATCACCCCATCGCCCGTAAAGGTATTGATGGTGAAATAGCCCACACCAAACGAGGTGAGGTTCTGGAAGAAATGCGTGCCCTGTGAGGGATCCACGTGATAGTTCTTCAGTCCGGCCTCCACGATCACCCTGGCCGCCGAGATATGAGGCCACTTCACGGGGATGCCCAGCCAGTAGTCGCTCGAGCCCCAACGGCCCGGTCCTATCAGCACATAGTTCTTGTTTTCATCCAAGAACTTCCGGTTGATTTGTTCAATTTCCGAGGCAATGGTGGGGTTGTTGGCTGCGGTGAAGTTCTCATCGGTCTTCACATACACCACATCGGTCACATCCTCCGAGATACCATGTCCCAACGAGTTGTAGGAGCGCAGCAGACACTGTTCATCGGGAATCTTCTGCAGGTCTTCATCCAACACCTGCTTAGAGTCAACGATGGGTCGTATCTGCAACAGATAAAAATCGCCGGTAGGCTTTCCCGGTACCGAACTGTCGATATTGCAGGCAAACTCGATCTCTACCGGACGGCGCATCTCATCGGCCCCCAGTTTCTGCGACAGCTGTAGCAGTTCGGGCAAGGGGAACACGCCCTGCTGCAATACCCCACAGAACGAGATGATCTTTCGACCGCCCTCATACAGACCGTCGCGAATCACCTGGTCGGCAGGATCATACGTCGAGGCGATATAGTTCAGCGAACCGTCCTGATCAGCCTGTTTCACGCGCAGGCTCTTGATATTAAAGCCGTCATCCACCTTGAAATCATCGCCCACATGACTCATGTCGAGCGCATAGAAACGAGTCTGCGTGTCACGCAGGGCAGTTTCCATCTCACTGGTCTGCAACACCTGGTTCGGATGATAGGGACTCACGCGCAGTGTCTGTCCACCATCCACGATATACTTACCCAAGCCCAGTGCCAGCGAGGCAATACCCTCTTCAGCTGTCTCATCGCCAATGGGGTAATAGTTGAGCGAGCGCAGCACACCCGAGAACGACGGATAGTACAGGTCGCCATGCTGCTGTCCCACCACTTCCTGCAGGATCACCGCCATCTTCTCCTGGTCAATCACGTTCTGCGTGGCCGTCATATAGGCCTTCGAGTCGTGGTAGTACACCGAGGCATACACGCTCTTGATGGCACAGGCCAGCATGCGCAGCATGTCGTACTTATCCTCCAGATAGGGAATCATATAGGTGCTGTAGATACCAGCAAACGGCTGGTAGTGACTATCCTCGAGCAATGATGAAGAGCGCACGGCAATCGGACTCTTGATTGCATCGAAGAACGTGAAGAAGTCGGCAATCAGTGCGTCGGGCAACTGTGCTTTCAGGAAGTGCTGCAGAATCTCGTCGTCCGATGCATCACTCAGGGCAATGCCCCACAAGTTGTTCTTGTCCATGAACTCATCGAAGAAATCCGTACACAGCACCACCGTCTTGGGAATCTGCACCGAGGCATTCTCAAACTGGTTGAGTTCCGGATGCCGTTTGATGATATTGTCGAGGAAGGCCAGGCCACGGCCCTTGCCACCCAGCGAACCATCACCGATACGGGCAAAGTGAGCATAGCGATCGAACTTCAGTCGGTCGAACACGGCCACCACACCGATGTTCTTCATCCGTCGATACTGCACGATGGCATCAAAGATAATCTGTCGGTGGGCATCCACATCCTGCAACTTGTGCCACGTCACGTGTTTCAGGAACTGACTCACGGGGAAGATGGCGCGCGCACAGAGCCAGCGGCTCATGTGGTTGCGGCGGATATGGTGCATGAGCGAGTCGTGCGGAATCTTGAAGATATTATCCTGCAGTTCCTTGAGCGATGCCACACGCGCCACTTCCTCTTTGGTTTCCGGGTCGCGGAACACGAAATCGCCAAAGCCCATGTGCTCTTCGAGCAGATGGCGCAGGTCTACATTGAACTTCTTCGAGTTCTTGTCGAGGAAGTCGAAGCCGCAATCCCATGCTTTCTGTCGGTTCACGGTCTCCGAACTCTGCAGGATGAGCGGCACATATTCGTCCTTGCGGCGTATCTCCTTCAGCAATCGCAGTCCGGCCTCGGCATCGCCCTCCTCCACATGACTCAAGCGGCCAATGGGAGTCTCGATGGGGAAACGGGTATCGCTGATTACGCCCAGCACGTTGTCGTGATATTTCTCATAGATGGCCCACGCCTCTTCATAGTTCGTAGCCAGCACCACCTTGGGGCGTCCACGCTTGCGCTGTGCAGCGGCGTGGGGGTTCAGTGCCTCGGTCGAGAAACGCTTGCTCTGTGCCAGGATATAGTTGTAGAGGTTAGGCAGGATAGATGAGTAGAAGCGGATATTGTCCTCTACCAACAGGATCATCTGCACGCCAGCCTCACTGATGTCGTGGTCTATGTTCATCTGGTCCTCTATCATTTTGATGATGGAGAGGATCAGGTTTGTATTGCCCAACCAGCAGAACACGTAGTCGAAGATAGACATATCCTCGTCCTGCATACGCTTGGTAATACCGTGTGAGAAGGGAGTGAGCACCACGCAGGGAATGCCAGGGTTCTTCATCTTCACCTCGCGGGCCACGGTAAAGGCATCGTTGTCGGCCGTACCAGGCATACAGATCACCAGGTCTACATTGGTGTTCTGCAGCACGTGGTTGGCCTCTTCGGTCGTACTCACCTGCGTAAAGGTAGGTGGATAACGCATACCCAACTCCGTGTATTCATCAAAGATCTTCTCATCTACGCGTCCGTCGTCTTCCAACATGAACGCGTCGTAAGGGTTTGCCACAATCAGCACATTGAAGATGCGGCGTGTCATCAAGTTTACGAACGACACATCCTTCAGATAGAACTGATTCCATTCCTGTGGTATTGTTGCCATAGCACTATTTTTGATGGTGAATACGTTATCCCAGTTGCTGGAAAACGTTCTCTACGAAGGTCTTGGTCACCTGGAACGAATGTTCGGCCACGGTGTTCCAGAAGTCATGATACTGCGAAGCATCGGTATCGCGCAGTGGGATATCGCTCACCACACGGAACGAGATAAAGGGCACCTGGTTCAGATAGCAGGTCTGGGCAATGGCACACGACTCCATATCCACGGCCTTAGCCTCGGGGAAATGGCCCACAATCTCGCGCATCTTGTCTTTCGAGTCTACAAACCAGTCGCCCGTCACGATCAGTCCCTCGTGCAGGGCAATGTCCAGCTTCAGACTCTTGGCAATGGCCAACAGTTTCGGATCAGCCTGATAGCGCACAGGCAGTCCCTGTACTTGTCCGTACTGTGTGGTGTTGTCGATAGCAGTGCCGCAATACACGTCGTGATAGGTCAGCTCACGGCTCACCACCACGTCCTGTACGTTCACGTCATCGCCATTACCACCGGCACATCCCGACGAGATGATCACATCGGGCTTGAAGGTGTTGATCATTCGCTGAGCACCCAGCGCAGCGTTCACCTTGCCGATTCCACACTTCTCTACCAACACGTTTCCGTCTGTAAACAACGACTGCAACTGTTGCAGTTCCTTGTCCATTGCTACAATGATACCGATCTTCATATTTCTTTCTTTATTTACGTTCCAGAATCTTTTTTCCGTTGTCGATTACAATACCGCGGGCCGTTCCGGGCTCTACCTGACGGCCTTGCAGGTCATAGCGTGCATTGCGGTTCTTCTGCTCAGCTGGCACCGTTTCCACACGGGCAGTCTCATCGGGCACCACGTCGATATAGTCGATATCGGGCATCCAACTGCTGGCGTTCCACAGGCTGATGATGTTTTCGCCCGGTTCCAGCTCGATATTGATGGTGCGCTTGCCCACCTTGTTCCAGCTACCCGTGTTCAGCGACGAGAGGGTCTGCACCTTCTGGCCGTTCACCGACACCGAGAAGCTGCGGGTCTCACCAGAGATATAGGCAATGGTCAGCTTGTAGGCACCACCGTTCTTGCTATACACGTTGCGCCACTGCAAACTGTTGGCCATACGGGCACCCAGCCAGTTGGCCTTGTAGCCACCAGAACAGATGGTCGATGCCTCATACATGCCGGTCTTCTCCGACTGGTTGTTCTTGATTTCCTGATAAACGGGGATATAGCCTGCCTCAGCCTCGTAGCGCACGCGCTCCAAGCGTTGTTCGGCCACGGCCACATAGATACGAGTGGCATGCGCGGGCAGACTCACCTCGTACTCTTCTTCAAACTCGCCCACATCCTTCTTGCCAAACACGTCGCGCAGTTTCACCTTGCCGCCCAGGTCTATGTCTGAAAACTTCACCTTGACCGTCTTGGCCACGTCGCTCACATTCAGCACAGCAAAGGCACGCTTGTTGCCATACTTCACCTCCAGGTCTTTCACCAACACATGACAGCTGTCGATGCAGGCAGCTACATAGGCCTGCTGATAGAGCGTATCCTGGTTCAGGGCAATCAGCTCCGTGTTCTTCAGCAGCGTGAGGGCTGCTGACTTGATGTTGCTGAGGTTACAGCCAATGAGCAGCGGCGAGTTCATGATGCACCACATACCGAAGTGGGTCTTGTCTTCCTCGGGCTTCATCGAGCGTCCCACCTCAAGCATGTCCATATCGTTATAGTGTCCTTTCGAGCAGTAGGCCGACATATACAGGTTCTCAGCCAAGATGCTCTTCACCGATGCCCAGCTGTCATTGATATCGCCGGTGGTACGCCAAGAGAAGGCAGCCCCATCGACCCAAGTGCCGGGATAGGCCCAGCGGCAGGCGTTCATGCGCACATCGGTACGACCGGTGTTCTTGATGGCAGCGGCAATGGCTTCATAACGTGCTTGCTCATCGAGCACCAAGTGGTCTTCATTGTGGTAATAGGAACCGCCGCAGAAGTCCACCTTGATGAAGTCGAAGCCCAGTTCGTTGAAGAACAGGTCGGCATCCTGCTGGTCGTGCTCATACATACCCACGCCCTTGCCGGTAGCATCGCCATTAAACATGCTGCCGCAGGTGTTGCGCCCTGCATCGCTATAGATGCCGGCCTTCAGTCCTTTGCCGTGAATATGCTCCACAATGGGTTTCAGTCCGTTGGGGAAACGGGTGGGATGAATCAGCAGCTTGCCGGTAGTCTTGTCACGACCGCCAAAATAGCCATCGTCGATGTTCACATGGTCGTAGCCCACATCCTTCAGGCCTCTCGACACCATTGCGTTGGCCTGTTGTTTAATCACATTCTCATTGATATTCACGCCAAACGTGTTCCAGGAACTCCATCCCATCGTAGGGCCTTCTTGTGCGTGTGCAGTGGTCATTGCTGCCATTGTCAACACCGTCGACAGCACCGTAGTGCCAATCCATTTTGCTTTCATTGCGATTGTTTTTTTATTCGGGTTAAGTTTTTGCAGAGCAAAGGTACACAACTTTCTGCCAACTGCAAAGGAATTACACATATTTTATATATTTATTTTGTTAGAGAAGTTAGGGAAGTTAGAGAAGTTAAGAAATTTCGAATAAATAATCAAAATGACAGCAAAAGTGATTATTTGCTAACAATTTGCAAAATAAAACGGGCAAAAGTATTGTCAACCGACAATTATTTACTACCTTTGCACGAAATTTTAAAACAACCCGTTATGAGCAACCTAATCAAACCCATAGACTATGAGCAATTGCTCGATATGAAGCAAACGGAACAGGGTATCAAGCTGATCAAGGAATTCTTCCAGCAGAACCTGTCGACCGAGTTGCGCCTGCGTCGTGTCACCGCCCCCTTGTTTGTATTGCAGGGCTTAGGTATCAACGACGACCTGAATGGTGTGGAGCGTGCCGTTACCTTTCCCATCAAGGATCTGGGCGATGCACGTGCCGAAGTGGTACACTCACTGGCCAAGTGGAAGCGTCTCACCCTGGCCGAATATGCAGTGGAGCCTGGCTATGGCATCTATACGGATATGAACGCCATTCGTGCCGACGAGGAGCTCGACAACCTGCATTCGCTCTATGTCGACCAGTGGGACTGGGAGGCAGTGATCCGCAAGGAGGACCGCACGCTGAAGTTCCTGAAGAACATCGTGGAGCGCATCTATGCTGCCATTCGCCGCACGGAGTACTTGGTTTGCGAGACCTATCCTCAGATCAAGCCGTTCCTGCCTGAGACCATCCATTTCGTTCATGCGGAAGAGCTGTTGCAGATGTATCCCGACAAGACGCCGAAAGAGCGTGAGGATGCCATCTGTCAGAAATACGGTGCCGTGTTCATCATCGGTATTGGCGGCAAACTGGCCAATGGCGAGAAGCACGACGGACGCGCTCCTGACTACGACGACTGGACCACGGAGGCCGAGGATGGCCGCAAGGGTCTCAACGGCGATATCCTCATCTGGTATCCGGTATTGGGCCGCTCGTTCGAGCTGTCGTCAATGGGTATCCGTGTCGACAAGGAGTCGCTGCTGCGCCAGCTGAAGCTCGAGAACCAGGAAGCACGCACCCAGCTCTATTTCCACCAGCAGTTGCTCAACGACAAACTGCCTTTGAGCATTGGCGGCGGTATCGGTCAGAGCCGTTTGTGCATGGTATTGCTGCACAAGGGGCATATCGGCGAGATTCAAGCCAGCATCTGGCCCGAAGAGATGCGACAGCAGAGCAAGGCATTAGGCATGCCGTTGATCTAACCCCCTCATAAAAAGGAGCGCCGACTACGACGCTCCTTCCTTTTTGCTCCTACATCGGAGCTTCTGCTTTTCTCCTCCTTTTAGGGGTCGTTGGGATAGCGGTGCTATCCTATTTCTTTTCTTCGTAAGCCTTTTTGATTCCAGCGTAGCGGTTCAGCTTGTCCTTGTAGTACTTGCGCAGGTCGCTCCACTTGTAGTAGGGCCACTGGTCGGTAGACACGGGCATGGTGGCTTCGCGCTCGTTGAGCAATGCCTTCACCAGGATATCGCCGTCCTTTCCTTTCTTCGGACGGTAGAACACCAACTGAATGTTGCAGGCCATGGGGAAGATGTTATAGTTGCGCCACACATCGTCCAGATGATCCAGGTCGCTGATCGACTTACCGCAGTTGTCCAGTTCCAACAGGCAGGCCAGCGGCATCACGCACACCTCATGACCGAAGCGCAGGGTAGCCTGCACCTTTGTCACCGTGTCGGCCGTCAGGATGATGTTCTCCAGCAGGTTCTCCTGACTGAAAGGCATCAGTCCGTCGGTAATGGGGGTGTTGGCATAATCCACAAACCAGCCCACATTACGGATGCGCCACTGGTCATACAACTCCTCGTCGGTGAAGAGCGAGAGCAGTTCGATATCAGTGTCGTGACTCTGCATATTGGCAGCCACGTCGAAGAGCTCGCGCATGAAATGACCGGCATTCACGCTGTCTTTCACGTACTGCGGATCATTGAAGAGCACGCTGGTCAGTCGCTCGGGATGGGTGTACTTCGTGCGGTATTCATGCACCTTGCCCTGTCCCTTCCTACTGGTCTCGCGCAACATTCTTGAGCGCGACTGGTTCAGATAGTACTGCAACGACTCGCTCACGTCATTATGGATGCGCGCCGTGGGATTGGCGCCCTGCAGCTCCTCACATTCGGCCGTCATCGACAAGATGCAACGGACGACCACGGTAGAACGGGCATCAATGCTCACGTTCTTCTTCAGGAAAATCTCGGGGAAATGCTCTGCCATGCGTCGGCCAATGCCATGATGCTGACGCTCACCTACGGTGGTCAGGTCGCCCAGGCGTTTTACCGTGCAGGGATAGAAGCGTTCCAGCTTCTGCAGGGTCTCAGCACCCTTGGCGGTGAGCTTGCCCAACTGCTGTGCCTTACGCAGGGTTTTGATATTGTCCATATAGTCGCCATCGTTCAGCAGCCAGCGCGAACCATGACGGCCATAGTGCGTCAGGTAGTAGGGCTCATAGCCTTTGGGAGCCTTGGTCAGCGGCTTGGTGGCAGGATAGTTGTCGTAGTCCAGATAATTACTTCCGCTCAGGAAACGGTTGTTGGCAATTTCTTCTTTCGCCGTCTGTGCCTGTACGGTGAGACACACGCCCAGCAATACAGCCAGCAGAGTTGTTTTTCGCGTCATTGTTTTTGAATCAGGTGTTTAGTTGATGAATATGGTTGTTGATTAAATTCCTTAGAGGGAGCACACTTAGAGGGGCAACTGACAGGTGAAGGTAGAACCTTCGCCCAATGTCGACACACAGGTCACGCTGCCGCCCACGCTCTCGGCCATGGTACGCGAGATGCTCAGGCCCAGACCGGCACCGGGAATAAACTCGTCGACCTTGAAGAAGCGCTCGAACACGCGCTCTATATGCTCTTTCGAGATGCCCTTACCGGTATCTTTCACCCAGATATTGATATGCTTCTCGGCGGGTGGCAGGTCGAAGCCTACAGTGATGGTGCCCTGCGAAGTAAACTTCACGGCATTCGACACCAGGTGAGTCATCACCTCCTTCAGTCGACCCATGTCGGTGGTAATCATCTGTGGCTGAGCAGCATACTGTGTCGTCAGCTGCACGCCATCGGCTATCTTGGGAACAAACTCGTCGATCACCTGCTGCAGCACGATGGTCAGGTCGAAGGTGTTGATCACAGGGGCTTCCTTGCCCGACTCCACCTTACTGATGTTCACCACGTCGTTGATGATGCGCAGCAGCTTCTGCGTGTTCTCCTGAATCAGGTTCAGCAACTCCTGTCGCTCGTTCTTGTCCTCGATATCGGGAATCACACTGGTAAAGCCTACGATGGCATTGAGCGGCGTACGGATCTCATGACTCATGTTGGCCAGGAAGGCACTCTTCAGTCGGTCGCTCTCCTCAGCCCTGTTACGTGCCTCCACCAGCGCCTGCTCCATGTTCTTGCGGTCGTCAATGCGCTTCGACGTACCTACAATCACCGTGGGAAGACCATCCACGCCACGCTCGGCCACGGTAGCATACGATTCCTCCCAATACATCTTGTCGGTACCGGGGATATGCACGCGGTACGTCACATGATAGTTCTCGGTCCTGCCGCTACAGATATCCTCCATCGTCTTGGCCACATGGACGGCATCCTGCTCATGCAGCAACGCCAAGCCACCGTCCTTGTCGTCAAAGTCATTGGAGTCGGCCACCCAGTCGTTGTTGCGCTCACGGAAGTCATAGTCGTAAGTAATCTGTTGCGTGGCCACATTCATGTGCCAACTGGCAATATGCAAGGCCTTGAGTACGAACTCGTTCTGCACATTATTCTTCTTCACCTTACTCAGCTGGCCCAGCTCAAACTTCAGTTTTTCGCCGGCCTTTTTCTGCCAGATGACCAGCAGTACCAGACCAATGATCACAATGGCAAAGAGCACCCAAAGCAATGCGGTGGCAAGGGGCGACTGACCCGCGGCTCTATATAATAACAGTTCTATCATAGGTTCTATCATAGGTTACTAAATTGGGGTTCTATAGTTATAGATTTGTGCAAAAGTACAAATTATTTATGAAATTAACTACACGAAAGGCACTTTTTTTTGAAAAAAAGAACGATTCATGCCAATTTATTTTGTCATTCAGCCGTTTTAACGTAACTTTGCATCCGATATTACGCATTTTTTTGAAATGGAACAAACAATTGAAAAGAACTCCGCAGCCATGGAGGAGCAGGAGTTCATCGCCAAAACGTTCATGGGACTGGAACCTGTGCTGGCGAAAGAGCTGACCCAACTGGGGGCCAACAACGTACAATTAGGTAGACGTATGGTTACGTTTACAGGTAACAAAGAGCTGATGTATCGGGCTAATTTCTCTTTGCACACTGCGATTAAGGTGCTGAAGCCCATTGCTCGCTTCAAGGCTCAGAGTGCCGACGACGTCTACGAGGAAATCAAGAAAATAGACTGGAGCCAATATCTCGACAACGACCACACCTTTGCGGTCGACGCAGTGGTGTTCTCGGAAGAGTTCCGCCACTCTAAGTTCGTGAGCTATAAGGTGAAGGACGCTATTGTAGACCAATTCCGCGAGCGCACGGGCAGTCGCCCCAATATCTCGGTGGCCAACCCCGACCTGCGCCTGCATATCCATATTGCCGACGTGGCAGTGGGCCAGAGCGAGTGCACGCTGTGCCTGGACTCTTCGGGCGAGTCACTCCACCGTCGCGGCTACCGTCAGGAGAGTGTCGAGGCCCCGCTCAACGAGGTGCTGGCCGCTGGCATGATCCTCATGACGGGCTGGAAGGGCGATACCGACTTTATCGACCCGATGTGTGGCAGCGGCACGCTGCTGGTAGAGGCAGCCCTCATTGCCCGCAACATGGCCCCGGGCCTGTTCCGCAAGGAGTATGCCTTTGAGAAATGGCCCGACTTCGATGCCGAGCTGTTCGACCGTATCTATAACGACGACTCGCAGGAGCGTGAGTTCACCCACCATATCTATGGCTACGACATCGACATGAAGGCTGTGAACACCGCCCGCATGAACGTGAAGGCGGCTGGTCTGACGGCCGATATCACCATCGAGCAGCAGGACTTCAAGAACTTCACGCAGCCCAAGGAGAAGAGCATCATGGTAACCAATCCGCCTTACGGCGAGCGTATCTCTACGCCCGACCTGCTGGGCACCTACCGCATGATTGGCGAGCGCCTGAAGCACCAGTTCATGGGCAGCGACGCCTGGATCCTGTCGTACCGCGAGGAGTGCTTCGAGCAGATTGGCCTGAAGCCCTCTATCAAGATTCCCGTATACAACGGCTCACTGGAGTGCGAGTTCCGCAAGTACCAGATGTTCGACGGCAAACTGCGCGAGTTCCGTAGCGAGGGCGGCGTGGTGAAGACCGAAGAGGAGAAGCGCCAGATGGCTGAGAAGCACCGCTTCAAGAAGAACCGCGAGTTCAAGCAGCGCATCGACGAGCAGGAACAGAACGAGGATGCCGACATCCA